>Ga0111203_102_pt1 | contig 132298 bp, 127 predicted proteins | sample DeeMarSWOR324_28_FD_80373 | JGI IMG/M metagenome (GOLD analysis project Ga0111203, IMG submission 80373) | candidate division Zixibacteria bacterium SM23_81 | reverse complement strand
CTCGGCGGCACCAAGGTCGAGATCGTCAGCGCCCATCTCAATGGGGAGGTTCTGGCCCAAAAACGCATCCCCACCCAACCGAAAGATGGGCCGGACAAGGGCCTGGAGCGTATCCTGGAAACGGCCGAGGAGATCTTAGGCCAAGCTCAGGTGGCCAAAAACGATCTGACTGCCATCGGCTTGAGCGTGCCCGGCCCCCTGGATCCTGTGGCCGGCGTCTTCTTCAAGTTGCCCAATCTTCCCGGCTGGGAGGGATTTCGCATTCGGAAAAAGCTGGAGGAACATTTCTCTGCCCCCTTGTATATGGATAACGACGCCAACGCCACGGCCCTGGCGGAGTGGAAGTTCGGGGCGGGAAGAGGATACGATCATATGATCTATCTGACCATGAGCACCGGCATCGGGGGCGGCTTAATTTTGGACGGAAAGTTATACCGTGGCAAAAACTTCAACGCCGGGGAGGTGGGGCACCAGGTCATCCTGCCTGATGGGCCACCCTGCGGATGCGGCCTTTTGGGTCACCTGGAGGCCTTGTGCAGCGGCTCTGGAATAGCCCGTCGCCTGCGGAAGATATTCGGCCAGGGAAACTCCGTCATGTGGGAGTTGGCTGGAGGCGACCGGAAGAAGCTGTCGGCGGAAATCTTAACTCAGGCCGTTCGCCAGGGGGACGCTGTGGCCCAAGAGTTTTTCCAACAGACCCTGGAATATCTGGCCACGGGCCTGAGCAATCTGGTGTTTATCCTCAACCCCGAGGCCATCGTGCTGGGGACCATGGTGGCCAAGAATCCCGATCTTTTTCTGAAGCCTTTGAATCGATTGGTCCGGGAGCGGGTTTGGGATGTCTTCACACCAAACCTGAAAATCCTTCCAGCACAGCTGGTGGACCAGGTGGGGGTTTATGCCCCCTTGGCCGTGATCTTGGACGCCATGAATCTCGAGCCAGAGGAGCTGATCCCATGAGGATTTTCATCTCCGCCGATATGGAGGGGCTGGCCGGCGTGGTGGGCGACGAGCAGCGCAGCCGCAAGGGGCAAGACTACCAGATGGCTCGGCGCTGGATGGCCCAGGAGGTTAATGCCGCCGTGGAGGGAGCCATCAAGGCCGGGGCCAAGGAGTTCGTGGTCACCGACGCTCACGCCGGGGCCATCAACCTGGCGCTGCCCGATCTGCACCAGAAGGCCGCCCTCATCGGTGGGTCCAACAGGCCCCTGAGCATGATGGAGGGGATCCAAGAGGGCTTCGACGCCGCATTCTTCATCGGGTATCACGCCATGCGGGGCACCCAGGATGCCTGCATGGACCACACCTACTCCGAGGAAAAAGTCATGGCCGTGAGGTTCAACGGCACGCCCTACGGCGAGATCGGCATCAACGCCCGGGTGGCTGGCCACTTCGGGGTGCCCGTGGTTTTAGTTAGCGGAGACGACAAGACCGCCGCCGAGGCCAAGGCCTTCCTGGGACCGGTGCAGGCTGTGACGGTCAAGAAGGCCATTGGGCGGGGGGCCGCCAAGAGCCTCAGCCAGGCAAAGGTCCATCAACTGCTGAGGGTGGGAGCCCAAAAGGCACTTAAGGACCTGCCCCGTTACAAGCCCCTGATACTCCCGCCACCAATCGAGATGGAGGTGGAGTTCGTGGGCACCCAGCAAGCCGATCGGGCTCAGCTGGTTCCCGATGTGGAGCGGATCGGTCCCCAGACGGTGAGGGCTCAGGGGGCTAATTTTCTGGAAATCTACCGCCTTTTTCTCCTGATGCTGCGGTAGGAGTTATTATTCATGAACTTCAGTTAATCCTTGAAAATCCGAGACTCGAGAATCGTGGATCGAGATTCGAGAATCGATGAAAAAAATTGAAATTTGAAGATTTGAGATTTTAGATTTGCCCTGTTCCCCAAAACCGACTGCCATTGCCAATTTCTACTATGATCTTCACGAATCACGAATCTCGAATCTCGAGTCTCGTTACAAGCTTCGAATCCGACGGACGAGCTTAGATCATCCACAGGCGGGCTCCTTTAGCCCTTGTGTTAGCGAGAAGATGACCCCTCCATGAAAGACTTTTTATGGATCGCAAGGAGCAACGATGTTGCGACTGGCCGTGCTGGCCTCGGGAGGTGGCACCAATCTCCAGGCCATCATCGATGCCTGTGAGGGCGGTGAGATCGACGCTCAGGTGGTCCTTGTAGTCAGCAACAACAGCGACGCCGGGGCTCTCCAACGGGCTCGTACGCACGGCATTCCCGATGTGCACCTGAGCAGTAAGCAGTTTGATAGCCGGGAGGAATTCGACACTCGGCTGCTGGAAATCCTGGCAGAATACAAAGCAGATCTGATCATCCTAGCTGGGTACATGAAGCTACTCAGCCCCGCCGTGGTGAGCGCTTACCGTCATCGTATGCTCAACATCCATCCTGCCCTGCTGCCCTCTTTTGGCGGTCAGGGGATGTATGGCATTCGGGTACATCAGGCAGTCATCGAGTCGGGAGCTAAATTCAGCGGAGTGACCGTTCACGTGGTAGACGAGCAGTACGACCATGGCCCCATCGTGGCTCAACGAGTGGTGCCGGTCATGGACGACGATACCCCTGAGATTTTAGCCAGGCGAGTGTTGGTTCAAGAACATCAGATCTATAAAGAGGTCATCCAGCTTTTCGCCGAGCATCGGGTTCGTATTCATGATAGGCGAACACGCATCCTGCCAGCGAAATAACCCAATAACGGGGATATCCGAAGGGAAAACAGATGGCTAATGCCATCCTCTCGGGAAATGAGGCTGTAGCCCGGGGTGCCTACGAGGCTGGTCTGGCATTTGCTGCCGCCTATCCGGGCACTCCCAGCACCGAAATTCTGGAAAATATCGCCCTCTATAAACAGATTCAGGCTCAGTGGTCGCCCAACGAAAAGGTGGCCTTCGAAGTGGCCATGGGGGCCTCCTTCGGAGGCGTTCGGTCTCTGGTGGCCATGAAGCACGTGGGCCTTAATGTTGCCGCCGACCCGATGTTCACCTCCTCATATGTGGGCGTTAATGGGGGATTCGTCATCATCACCGCCGACGACCCTGGGATGCACAGTTCCCAGAATGAGCAGGATAACCGAAGATATGCCAAATTTGCCAAGATCCCTATGTTGGAGCCCTCCGATAGCCAGGAAGCCAAGGATTTCGTGGGCCACGCCCTGGATATTAGCGAGCGTTTTGACACCCCGGTGCTGATCCGGCTGACCACGCGAGTCTGCCACTCTAAGGGCATAGTCAGCCTGGGAAGAAGGAAAAGGGTGGCCCGCAAGCCTTATGAAAAGGATGCCCACAAGCGACTGATTATTCCTATCCACGCTCGGCTCCGGCACACCGTTGTGGAGCAAAGGCTCAAAGAGTTGCAGCATTTCGCCGAGAAGTCTTCCCTGAACCGCATCGAGAGAGGGTACCCGGAGATCGGCGTAGTCACCAGTGGGGTGGCCTACCAATATGCCCGAGAGGTCTTTCCTCAGGCCACTTTTTTGAAGCTGGGTTTTACCTTTCCGTTTCCTCGCAAGCTGGTCCGGAAATTCGCCGGCCTAGTGAAAAAGATCTATGTGGTGGAGGAGCTGGAGCCGGTGCTAGAGGAGGAATTAATCTCCGCAGGCGTCCAGGCAGTTGGTAAAGAGCGACTTCCCCTTGAGGGGGAGCTCAGCATCGAGGTGGTGCGGGAGGCCTTTTTCGGGCCTCGTCGCCGGCGGCCAGTGGATCGTGATGTCGTGCCCCGACCTCCAATTTTATGTCCAGGTTGCCCTCATACAGGTCTCTTCTACACCCTGAAGAGGCTGAAAATCGGGGCCACCGGAGATATCGGCTGCTATACCCTGGGAGCTTTACCGCCCCTCAATGCCATGGATACCTCTGTCTGTATGGGAGCCAGCATCGGAAATGCCCTGGGCATGGAGAAGGCCATGGGTCAGGAGGGTGCCGAGCGGATGGTGGCGGTCATCGGAGATTCCACCTTTCTTCACTCTGGAATGACCGGACTGCTGGATGTGGCGTATAACAGGGGAACAACCACCGTTATCATCCTGGATAATCGGACCACGGCTATGACCGGACATCAGGATCATCCCGGCACTGGCCGTACCCTTCAGGGAGAGCCATCGGCGCACATCGACCTGGAAGCTCTCTGCAAGGCTCTAGGCGTTAAACATGTGCTGACGGTTGACCCTCATGACCTGAACGCCACTCGCAAAGCGATCAAAAAGGCCACCCAACAACGGGAGCCCTCGGTGATCATCGCTCGACGCCCTTGCGTACTGTTGAAGGAATTTCGGGTCGCCAAAAAGGCATTCAAAGTGGACCCGGCTGACTGCAGCGCCTGCGGTTTATGTTTAGATTTGGGATGTCCGGCCATGGTGCGCTTGGATGACGGTCGGGCTCAAATTCAGGAGTTCCTTTGCGTAGGCTGCGGATTGTGTCTCCAGGTCTGCCCGAAAAGGGCTATTAAATAATGGGTTAAGTCCTTCTTGAGCCGTCTCTAATCTGGGAAGGGGGAAGAAAATCGTGCTGTACGCGGTCATTCTGGCGGGAGGTAAAGGGGAGCGCTTCTGGCCATGGAGTCGAGCCAATCGACCCAAGCAGCTATTGCCCATCACTGGCGCAAAGACCATGTTAGAGGAAACGGTGGATAGGGTCCTGCCTTTAATTCCGGAAGATCGCATTCTGGTGGTGACGGGGAAGGATTTGGTGAAGCCCATCGCCAAAGGATGTTCTCAGTTAAAAGCGAGGAACATCATCGCGGAACCCTGCAGCCGAAACACTGCTCCAGCCATTGGGCTAGCGGCCATCACCCTTCAAGCCAAGGATCCTCAAGCAATGCTGGTGGTGCTTTCCGCGGACCATCAGATTCGTCCTCGAGATAAGTTCCTCGCCGCGCTCTCTACCGCGGTGCAGTGTGCTCAGGAGGAGGATTGTCTGGTTACATTCGGTATCTCCCCCACGCGTCCTGAAACAGGGTATGGATACATCGAGGTGGGTGAACAATTGAGCGCGGCGGTTGGAGGTGTCGTCTATCGGGTGAAGGAGTTCAAGGAAAAACCCACACGGCTGATGGCACAGAAGTTCTATCTGGATAAAAGCTATCTTTGGAATAGCGGCATGTTCGTCTGGAAGGCAGATGTCGTTCTGAGGGCCATTGCCGCTCATATGCCGGATCTGAGTCGCGGTCTAAAGCTGGTGGCCTCGAAGAAGCTCAAAAAAGACCGGGACCGGGCCATTGAGAAGCTCTATAGAAAGACGCCATCCGTCTCCATCGATTACGGCATCATGGAGAAGGCCGACAATGTGGTGGTCATCAAAGGTGGTTTTATCTGGGATGACGTGGGGACCTGGACGGCCATGAGGCGTATTCACAAGCCTGATCAGGAGGGGAACGTAATCATCGGTCATGGCTTGGCAAAGGACAGCTTCGAGTGCATCTTGGCCAATGAGGACGGTGGGGTCATCGCCACCTTAGGAGTCTCCGACCTGATTGTGGCCCGTAAGGCCAATTGCGTTCTGGTAGTCCACGTCAGCAGAGCTCAAGACGTGCGGGACTTGGTGGAGAAGCTGGCGGAAATTCCCGATATGAAACTCTACTTGTGAGAGATGGCTGATTTCAGTTCCCTTCCACGGAGTTGATGCTATGAAATTTAGGTGCATGTTCGCGACCTTCTTGTTTCTATGCCTGGGATTAGGCTGCACACCTTCGCCCCCACTACAGGAGAAGCAGCAAGAGGACCTGCTTGAGGCCGAGAGAGGTTTTGATCCTCTTACTCAGGATCAGGAGAGGCCCATCGTTATCACCGAGCCAGAAGAAGGCTCGGAACAAGTAAGAATGCTCCAAAGAGACCAGAAGGCTCTTGGAACTCAGGAAATCCCAATTGGTCCCGATGAAGCGGGCACGATCAAAGGGTATCGCGTACAGATATTTCTCTCTGATAACCTACGGGAAGCTGCTCGGGTTATGGCCCAGGCCCGCGTTGAGTTCACAGAGGAGATTTACTTAGAATACGATGCACCGTATTATAAAGTTCGTGTGGGCGATTGTAAGACGGAAGCTGAGGGCCAAGGGCTGTTGAATGTGGCCCAGGACCTTGGCTACCGTGATGCCTGGTTGGTATATACCATCATCGCCGTGCCCAATGAGCTCATCCCTTGAGAATCTGACCACACTGTAGAGAAATATCCCCCTTTGGAATTCCAAGGAGAAGAAGTGAAGAGGGTGCCGTTAGTGAAAATTAACCCCCGGCGTATTTCCAGGGCGGCCATCGGGCCTGTTGTCAGTACCATCCTGGAAGGGGGTGTGGTAGCCTATCCCACAGAAACGGTTTATGGCCTGGGAGCCAACGCCTTGGACAGGAAAGCGGTGAGAAGGGTATTCGAAATCAAGGGTCGGTCGCCCGACAAACCGCTCATTTTGCTGGTGCGCAATCTTCGTGAGCTTAAAACCCTTGTTAGAGAACTTCCCCCATCGGCCAAAGCCCTCATGGATCGCTTCTGGCCGGATGGCCTGACCTTAGTCTTGGAGGCTTCTTCCAGAGTTTCCGGGGAAGCGTTGGGGGGTGGTTCTACCATCGCCCTGCGCATTTCCGGAAGCCCAGTGGTCAGGGCCCTCCTCGATTTGGCCCGTGTTCCCCTGACCGCATCCAGCGCCAACCTCGCCGGCTATCCTCCTCCTGTGACAGCCGCGGAAGTTCAAGCGCAACTAGGGGATCGCGTCGACCTGATTTTAGACGGTGGTCAATCCCCCGAGGCCATTCCGTCAACTATCCTGGACGTCCGGGAAGAGCCAGCCACTCTGATCCGTCGGGGCCGGATTACCCTTACGGAGATTCAACAGGTGGTGGCCGTTCGGAAGCCCATGGGGGCAGAATCCCCAGAACCGGCTAACATCCTGCTGGTCTGTACCGGAAACACCTGTCGCAGCCCCATGGCCGAGGGATTGCTCACGGAGATGATTTCAGCTAAAGGTATCGATCATATTCAGATTCGGTCTGCCGGTACCCATGCCGTGGCCGGAAATCCGGCGGCTTCTTGGGCAACAGAGGTGGCTATGGCTGAGGACGGAGTTGACCTGTCCAAACATCGCGCCCGCCGGCTCACCAAGGATCTGCTTCGGCAATCGGATCTGATACTGGCCATGACCCTTTCTCACGCCAGGCATATTGAGCGAATGGGCAGGAGATTTGCTCGCAAGACACATCTTCTCACATCTTTTTTGAACACCGATAGTGGGGATCTGGCAGACATCGAGGATCCTATGGGCCAGTCACGTCCCGTCTATCAGCGAGTGTATCGCCAGATCAGGAGGGAGCTGGAGCGGATTTTGCCAGCACTTGTCAAATGGCCCGGCAGTTAGCCTTTCTGATGGTCGGGCTAAACGGTATTGGAGAGTAGAGCGTCGCGCGCATTTTGGCTGGGCAGACCGATAGGGGGAAGACATCCTGCTCTAAACGCCTATCTTGAGGTTCTAGGTAGGGATTTTCCTCAGGCTTTCGTTGTCATGAGGACCAGCACTCACATTTGGGGGGTGGTCATCGGACAAGCCCTAACCGTTGAGGCCCTTATGGCCGCACCGCAGATTCCAGAATGTTCGCGGTATCCATGAAAGGGCTGTCCGCGTTCCGATTCGTATCCCGTGATATCCGTGAAGCAGGCTTGCTCTGCGGCCAGGAGCATTCTGGATGAAGAGACTCATACTGACCAGCACACTGATCCTGTTGATTGTGCCACTCTGGTCCTCGGGTCCCGGCCTGACCGATGGTCAGATCCCGGTAGCTCAGGACACCTCGCTGATCCTCTTTGAGGCAGTCGATTCTTTGGCCCAGGATTCCCTCAGGGGCCAACAGGTGTGGATCGATTCCTTGGACAGCGACACTCTGATGGCGGACTCTCTGCCGGCAGATTCGCTGGCTCCGGAGGTTGAGCCACTGGAGCTGCTTACTCCGGTTCCTGACAGCATCTCCTTTGAGGGCTTTCGGGAGATTGAAAATAATGCTTTTGGCCTGGGTGAGAAGCTGGTCTTCAGCATTTCCTATGGTCCCGTTAATGCCGGCACGGCGGTGATGGAAATTAGCCGGATCGTTCAATTGAACGAACGGGATTGCTATCACGTTATTTCTACGGCCAAGTCTAACAAGTTCTTCTCTTCTTTCTTCAAGGTGGAAGATCGGGTGGAGTCCTTCATCGACGTGAAAGGCATCTTCTCCTGGAAATTCGAGCAGCACCTCAGGGAGGGCCATTATCGGGCAGATCGATTTGCCAACTATGACCAGATCCGTCACATCGCCACCACCAACAAAGGAAACATGGAAGTGCCGCCTTACGTGCAGGATGTGCTCTCAGCCCTTTACTACGTGCGCACTCAAGACCTAGAGGTGGGGCGTCCTTTATACGTGGACAATCACTCCGGGCGGAAACTCTACCCTTTGGAAGTGAAGGTTCACCGGCGGGAGCGAGTAAAGGTGCCGGCTGGGTCCTTCGACTGCTTCGTGGTAGAGCCCATCCTGAAGGCGGGAGGGATGTTTAAACACAAAGGCAGGATCTGGGTATGGCTGACCACCGACGAACGCAAGATGCCCGTTCTGATGAAGAGCAAGATCATCGTCGGATCCATCGACGCCAAACTCAAGAGCTTCAAGCCGGGTCAGATCTCCTAAAGGTGGGATGAGGAATGTCGAAACATCCACAGATCGATTTAAGTAAAGTTAAGAGTACCTCTATTGAGAGCCGGAAGAGCAAGGTCCATGTGGAAGATTTTGCCCAGGTGGTGGAACCGGAGGCCTGGTTTGATAAGTTGGATCAGGTTCTTCCGAATATTCTAGCAGGAAAGGAGTTCTGTGAGATCGTAGGTCTCGTTCTGGCCGCTGTGAAGGGAAGCAAGCCGGTCATTCTTATGATGGGCGCGCATGTGATCAAATGCGGTCTTGCTGACCTCATCGTGGACCTGATGCGTCGAGGTGTGTTCTCTGCCGTTGCCATGAACGGTGCTGGGGCCATTCATGACGTGGAGATAGCCATGTGGGGGCATACTTCCGAGGATGTGGCCGAATCCCTGGTTGACGGCAGCTTCGGCATGGCCGCTGAAACAGCGGACCTGATCAACGGTGCCATCAAGGAGGCTCCGGTTGATCTGGGATTCGGGGAATGTGTGGGTCAACGGTTGTGCCAATTGGGTCCACCTCACGAAGATCACAGCATTCTGGCCACCGGCTACCGGCATTCCATCCCAGTGACCGTCCATGTGGCTCTTGGCACCGATGTGATCCATCAACATCCATCGGCCGACGGAGCGGCTATTGGTCGATTGAGCTACAGTGACTTCAAGATCTTCACCCATTGTGTCTCTCAGTTGAGCGGAGGTGGTGTGGTTCTGAATTTTGGGTCAGCCGTTTTTTTACCGGAGCTTTTTCTGAAATCGCTGTCCATTGTCAGGAATATTGGAGGGAAAATGACCGGATTTACCACCGTTGATTTCGACATGATCCGCCACTATCGTTCCACCATGAACCTCGTTCAGCGTCCCGAGCTGGTTGGAGGTCGCGGGCTGCAGATGATTGGTCATCACGAGATCATGATTCCTCTTTTGGCGACGGCAATACGCTTTGGGCTGACGAAAGATGGTGGGCAGGGGGAGAGGGCAAGATGAACGCCGATATCACTGAGTTGAGGAAAGATCCCATCACAGGCAGATGGGCTATTATTTATGTTGATGGGCAGAGGGAGCTACCGAAATGGGAGCCTGTTGGTGCCGATGGCGACACGGAAAACTGTCCCTTTTGTGAAGGCCATGAGGATCGCACCTCTCCGGAAATTTTCGCGTACCGAAAGGAGGGTACCTATCCCAACACGCCCGGCTGGTTCGTTCGGTGCATTCCTCACATTCGTCCCTGGCTGTCAGTCAGGGCAAACCTGGATCGGAAGGGCTTGGGTCTTTTCGACATGATGCACAGCATCGGGGCGCACGAGGTGATTATCGAGACACCTCACCATGACTGCGATTATCATAACTCGAGCTTAGAGCAAGTGGTGAGAATCTTGAGCACCTATCGGAATCGGATCGTGGATTTAAAGAAGGACCAGCGTCTTAAATATGTGCTCATATTCAAGAATCGCGGCAAACCGGCCGGATCCCTGCATGTCTCCCACGCCCATTCCCAGGTCATCGCCACGCCGGTAGTGCCCATTCGGACAATCCAGGAGCTTCATGGCACGCTTAAGTATTTCAAGATGAAGGACCGGTGCATCTTTTGCGACATCATCCGACAGGAGCTCAAGGACGGCGTCCGGGTCGTGGATGAGAATGAGACATTTCTGTGCCTGATTCCCTATGCCTCCCGGTTCCCCTACGAATGCTTAATCCTGCCCAAAAGACATCGAGCCCAGTTTTCCCAAATTGAGGATGCCGAGCTGAAGGGTTTGGCCCAACTGTTCAAGAGAATCTTCAACCGACTCCATCAGGTGCTGAACGATCCGCCTTATAACTGCGTGCTCCACGATGCACCTAACACCGTCCCCCAAAAAGGAGCTTGGCAGACTATCGACCAGGACTATCACTGGCATTTTGAGATCATCCCCCGGATTATGCGCACAGCAGGTTTCGAATGGGGAAGTGGTTTTCACATCAATCCCATTGCCCCCGAGAAGGCCGTGCAGGACCTACGTTCAATCTCCCTGAAGATTGACGAAACGAAGTGCTGAAACTCATAAGGAGGTCCCATGGAGAAGATCGTCGAGTGCGTCCCTAACTTCAGCGAGGGGAGGGACCGCCAGATCATCGACGCCGTTGCCGCTGAGATCACGGCTGTGGATAAGGTCAAGCTGCTGGGTGTGGATCCGGATCGGGATTACAACCGGACGGTGGTCACCTTTGTGGGCGAGCCCCAGGCGGTGGTCCAAGCAGCTTTTGCCGCAACCCAGAGGGCCGCCCAGCTCATCGACATGACCAAACAGAAGGGGGAACATCCTCGCCTCGGGGCCACCGATGTTGTTCCCTTCGTTCCCGTCTCTGGGGTGACTATGGAGGAGTGTGTGCAACTAGCCCATCAGTATGGGCAGCAGGTTGGGGAAAAGCTTGGTATACCGGTTTACCTCTACGAGGAGGCGGCCACCAGGCCGGAACGGCGGAACCTGGCCAAGGTGCGCAAGGGCGAGTACGAGGGATTGGCAGAGAAGCTCAGAGATCCCCAGTGGAAGCCAGACTACGGACCTCAGATCTTTAATGCCAAATCTGGGGGCACCATCGCTGGCGCTCGAGTATTCCTGATCGCCTATAATGTGAATCTGGCCACGAACGACGTGGCAATCGCTCAGACCATTGCCCAAAATATCAGGGAAAGCGGGCGGGTCTTGAAGGATGACAAGGGCCAGACCATCCATGACCAGATGGGAAAAGCCAAGCGAGTGCCTGGCACCCTCAAGGCCGTGAAGGCCATGGGAGTTCTTCTTGAGGAACACGACATCGCTCAGGTGTCCATCAATTTAGTGAATTATAAAGTGACTCCGCCTCACGTGGCTTTTGAGGAGGTCAAAAAGGAGGGGGCTAAACTGAGCGTCGAGGTGACAGGAAGTGAGATCGTTGGCCTAACCCCCCTTGAGGCGCTGCTGATGGCTGCTCGGTATCACCTGAGCTCCCAGGGTAAAAGAGCTGATTTGACCGAGAGAGAGCTGGTCGCGGTAACCGCTGACTATCTCGGGCTCAGCCAGCTGGGGACCTTTGAACCTGACCAGAAAGTCATCGAATTTCAGATAGGAGCCTTATGATGCTGACGGAGCTAAAAATCGATCAATTTCTTCAAGAGTTGGCTTCCAGCTCCCCTGCGCCTGGTGGAGGGAGCGTAGCCGCCCTTTCTGGATGTCTGGGCGCAGCTTTGGTTGCTATGGTTTGCCGCTTGACAGTTGATAAGCCTAAATACGCCGAGGTTAGCGAAGAACTTAGAGGGATTCTATCAGAGGCGGAACAACTGCGTCAAAGGCTTGAAGGCCTTGTGGAGCGCGATACGGAAGCCTTCAATAGTGTCATGGCGGCCTTTCGGTTACCCAAGGAGACGGAGGAGCAGAGAAGTGAGAGATCTTCTGCGATACAGGAGGCTACCCGGCGGGCCACCGAAGTTCCCCTGGAGGTCCTCTCCGTCTCGGCGAGAGTGTTGGAGCTCTCTCAGGTGGTTGCCGCAAAGGGCAATGTGAATTCTGTAAGTGACGCTGGCGTGGCCGCAGAGATGGCCAGGGCTGGTGCTCGGGGAGCAGCTCTCAATGTTCAAATCAACCTGGGCGGTCTTCAGGACGAATCCTTTGTGACTGATACGCGGGAAAGTATGTCTGCAATAACTAATAGAATAATAACATTGTACAGTTCAGTTATTAAAATGGTTGATGATAAACTTACTTAAACTTTGTTTTCCAAGGCAATATCTCAATGACTTCGCCGAGTCAGAAATGTGCTGACTCGGCTTTTTTATCAAGAGTTTATTTGGAAAAGCTGTAATCTGCAAAATTGAATTGCAAACTGAGCCCAGGTTTTCAGGCAGCTGTTTTTCCCCCCAGGCCGTGAAGATAACCTAATTTCAGGAAAGTACTTAAATAATCTCAACACGTTTGGCCTGCCGTTTGCGAGTGCAAGGCATGCTTCATGCAGGGTTTGCCTTTGGCCAGATAGAAAACAGTTGCGGACGATTAACAGAGGCAAAGGCTATGAAGGCCATGTTGATGAAACAGGTGATCCCAGTGGATTCGAGCGGATACCGTCAGATGGAAAGAAAACCTTACCCAATGAGGCGTATTGGGAGCGGTTCAGCTTTCATGTATGACGCACATCATCATCTCAGATGGGGGATCAAGTTAAATGTACAAATTCTTATTAAACAATTGGTTATCAGGACGTTTTATAGAGAAAGGTTGAAAAGGCATCATTTTTAGACAACTAAGTTGCGGAAGAGGTCTAAGTAGGCACATTTTTTGCATATTAGTTGCATACCAGATGAGGGATTCGTCATAATCGGATAGATCATCCCGATCATCACAGACCGATCAGGGTAATCTACCTGAAAGGGTAGTGCACAAAGCTACGGGTCTAAGTCAAGTCCAATTCAGGAGTTCCCTTCCGGCTCAGGAAATCTGGGCTCCGCTCAAGCTTCTGCTTTGGACTTGATATGACGGCCGGGTTGCCGAAGTCTGTAAGGGGTAGTTATGGCAACCCGGCTTTTCTACGCCCCGTGATGGGACTGCCTGAAAGAAAAATGTTGCAGATTATTTGAGTTAAGCATATATTTTAAAAAGTAGGGGGTAGGATGAAGAGCCATACGCGAGCTGAGAACAATCAGGCCCGGCTCCAAAAGAAAGTGAAAGATCTACAGGAGCAATTCATAGGTCTCCTGCATGCTCTTTCTCAAACCATTGACGCTCGGGATCCTCATACCCGAGGTCACTCCGTGAAAGTGTGTCAGTACGCCTTGGCCATTGGTGTCGAGCTGGGATTTTCGCCCCACAGGTTGGAACGCCTGGAGATTGCCGCTCTGCTGCACGACATAGGCAAGATCGGCGTAGAGGCATTCATTTTAAGCAAGCCAGCACCCTTAGGCGAGTTGGAGATGGCGGCCATCAGACTTCATCCCCTCCTGGGTGTTCGTATTCTGGAGTCGGTAGAACAGCTGGCCGATATCATTCCCGTCATCCGGCACCATCACGAGCGTTATGATGCCAGAGGCTATCCAGATGGTCTTGGGGGAGACCAAATTCCCCTGGAGGCTCGAATTCTTACGGTGGCCGATTCTTTCGATGCGATGTCCTCAAATCGGCCGTATCGAAAGGCCTTATCGCCCCAGGAGGCCCTCCAAGAGTTGCGAGAGGAAGCTGGGACCCAGTTCGATCCTCAAATAGTGGAGGCCTTTTGTGCGGCTTTTGCGAAGGGCAAAATTATGGTCGGCACCCAGGAGGTTGTTTGAGCGAGAGATGTTTTGCTGGTCTTGGTATGCCTGCGACCCATAAATTTTAACACAGTAATTTCATAGATATAAGTGGAACAAAAAACACCGGGGCGGGACTAAACGCGCCACATGACTAAAAAGAGAGTTGACCTTCACATTCATACCGCGGCATCGGATGGGCAACAGAGTGCTCACGAGGTCGTTCAGCGAGCTCTCGATCGGGGATTGTTGGCCATTGCCATCACCGACCACGATAGCGTTGCGGCTATAGATCACGCCATTTGCGCTGCGAGGGGCAGTGGGCTGGAGATTATCCCTGGGGTGGAGCTGAGCGTCGACGACGACGGTGCAGATGTCCATCTGCTGGGGTATCTGGTGAATTACCGCGCGCCAACTCTGCTGAGAGAAATCCGGCGTTTTCAGCGGGCCAGATATCATCGAGGGCAGAAGATCGTCGATAAGCTCAACCAACTGGGGGTCGATCTCCAGATGGAAACGGTGATGGCCATTGCCGGGGAGGCTCCGTTGGGGCGCCCTCACGTGGCCGATGCCCTGGTTCGCGAGGAATATGTGGGTAGCTATCGTGAGGCCTTCGCTCGCTATTTGGGCTATCACGCTCCTGCATACGTTCCTAAGATAGGTTTGACGGCTCAGGAGGCCATCGAGCTCATCCATTCCGTTCAGGGAGTGGCCGTGCTGGCGCATCCAGCAGTCCTGGGAAGGGACGATCTCATTCCGTTTCTGGTGGAATTAGGGCTGGATGGGCTGGAGGCCTATCATGTCAGGCACGATACTGAGGCCAGGCGCCATTACCTTCGTCTGGCCAATTGTTATGGTCTCTTGGTCACCGGTGGCTCAGATTGCCATGGAACCCGATTTGGTCAAGAGACCATGCTGGGCAAACTGTCCGTGCCATATCACTGCGTCACTGCTTTGAAAAAGCGTAAACGTTGGCTACAGTCGGGATCGTAAGATACCTCCAAAAGATAGAGGCTCGGAAGAGGTTGCGGAATTTCTTTGTGTTTGCTTTTGTTCTAGCCCTTTTTTATACCTCTGCCATGGAGCCAGAAGCCAATGTCGGAGAGCTGAGCTCCCTTGATGTGATTACCCAGGCCCATCTACGGGGGGAACTGGACGCTGAAACCTCCCTGGTGTATCGGGTCTGGGCGGTTTTAGATCCGCAACGGCTTCCCCCCAGATTTCAAAGCCAACCCCGAAGATTCCTCAAATCGCTGACCCCATTGTTACTGGAGGTTCGAACTCACTGGGATAGTTTAAGTCCGCGGGCAAAGGCGATGCTCGCTCCTTACTTGCTGCGGCCCACCGAACCTGGTCAGGAACCCTTTCCTTACGGCCATTCCTATCTCGTCCCGGCGGTCTACTACGATAGCCCGGGCGGTCACTTCCGCATCTGGTACGTCACTTCCACCCGCGACAGTCCAGTACCCGTATATACCCACGGCGACACAATCCCCGACTGGATCCATCTCTGTGCCCAGGTCTTCGACCATGTATGGGAGGTGGAGGTGGATTCTCTAGGCTACAGGCAGCCTCCCGCTGACGGGCCCTGGTATGGGGATGAGGACTATGGAGGGGATTCCCGATACGACGTCTATGTTGAAGACCTTGACAACCACTGGGTTTACGGATATACCCAGAGCGAGTATGTCGTTCCTGAGGGTCACCCGCTGGCCACCACGAGCTACTTGGTGGTGGACAACGATTACTCCAGCTCCATTTATCCGACTCCTGGGAACGCCGGATTGATGGTCACCGCGGCCCATGAGTTCTTTCACGCCGTTCAGTTCGCTTACGACACCCGGGAGGAGCGCTTTTTCATGGAAATCTCCTCCACCTGGATGGAGGACGTGGTCTACGATGCGGTTAACGACTATTATTATTATCTCGCTTCTGGATCTTCCGCCCTTTTCAACTGTCCTGAGCTTTCACTGGTCACATTTGACGGGATCCACGAGTACAGCAGTTGCGTGTGGGCCCACTATTTGGCCAAAAGATTTGGCCGACGCATAATGAGAGAAATCTGGGAGGGGTGCGTTCAAAAGACGGCACTGGACGCCATGGGGGAGGTTCTAGACAGTCGCGGTATGACTCTGGCCTCAGCGCATAACGAATTTGCCATTTGGAACTATTTCACCGGCTCTCGCGCGGATACGAACCTTTTTTATCCCGAGGGGAATCGATATCCTCAGGTCGCCGTTTATACCGACAATGTGCACTCGAATTATCCCGTGGTGGTGGACTCTGTCTCCTATCCTCCTGAGCCTTTGGGCGCCAGCTATGCTCGCTTTGTGACCCAGGACACCCCGGGTGGCCTGAGAATAGAGCTGGAAGGTCAACCACAGGTTTCATGGAAGGCCGCCCTGTTGGGCATCGGACCTCCTCATGAGATCGTCGGGATCTCCTTGAATGTCTTGGGGCGTGGATCAGGTCAGATGCTCAACTGGAGCCAATATGGAGAGGTGACCTTGGTGATCACCCCTTTTGCCCTCTCGGGGAGCGGCCTGCAATATGCCTATCGAGGAGTGCCGGATTCCAGCCTCACCGAGCCCAGTCAGACGGTCACCTGGTTGGGCCAGAATTATCCCAATCCAGTGGTCGGTGATCGTACGGTCATTCCCTTTTACGTAGCCGCGGGGGGACAAGTCTCCTTCCGGATTTTCACCATAGACGGTCAAGTAGTGCACAAGTACGAGGGATATCTAGAGCCGGGACATCATGATGGCCCTGACTGGAAGATGGGGGGGTGGGATTGCACCAACGCTCGGGGAGAGCGGGTGTCTGCCGGGATCTATCTCTACCAGCTTAAGGCCGGGGATTTCGTGAAAACCAGGAAGATGGTTGTGGTGCGGTAAGGAAGAAACCAGCTTGGTGATATGTGCATCGGCGGACTCAGTCCGCCGTTTTTTTTCCCCAAGGCCTTCCCCAGCTCGGGAGCGACTTCATCCCAAGGGTCCTTCTTAAAAAACCTTGCAGTATGAGAAGAGTTATAGTATATTTGCTTTATGAAATTGAACCGCTTAGAAGTATCCAATCGCGTTTTCTTAGCCCCTTTATCGGGCATCACCGATTCCGCTTTTCGTCTGGTGGCCAAGGAGCATGGCGCCGGCCTGGTCTATACGGAGATGATCAGCGCCGAGGGCTTGGTGCGCGGGGGCGCAAAGACCCGCCGTTTGATGGAGTTTGGGGACGATGAGAGACCCATCGGCGTTCAGCTCTTCGGATCTCAGCCAGAAGTTCTGGCTGACGCCGTCCAGATTGTGACACAGAGGCAGCCGGATCTTATCGACCTCAACTTTGGATGCCCGTCCCGGAAGGTGGTCCGCAAGAATGGGGGGGCGGCTGTGCTTAAGGACTTGACTCTCATGGAGGGAATGGTCCGGGCAGCGGTTGGGGCTACAGATCTTCCCGTGACGGTGAAGATTCGCAGCGGGTGGGACCAAACTTCCATCGTGGCCAGTGAGGCCGCAATCTTATGCGAGGCACTGGGAGTCGCGGGCATCACCATTCATCCCCGCACACGGCAACAGGTTTTCTCCGGTAGGGCTAATTGGGAACTCATTGGCATGGTGAAGGAAAGGGTGGAAATCCCCGTGATTGGTAATGGTGATGTGCGCACGCCGCAAGATGGTCTCAGGATGTTTGCGGAAACTGGCTGCGATGCCGCTATGATCGGCCGAGGAGCCCTGGGAAATCCCTGGATTTTCAGTCAGATAGTGGCCTTGTTGGAGGGCAAGGATGACCTCACGTTTCCCTCTGTGAACCAGAGAATCGATCTCTGCCTGAGACACACTCGACAGTTATTGGCTATCAAAGGGGATTTCACTGGATTGCGGCAGATGCGCAAGCATTTCGGGTGGTATACCAAAGGATTTCCTGGAGGAGCCCAGCTCCGCAGAACCCTGGTGCGGCTGGAGCGCCTGCAAGATGTGGAGAGCGTTTTCCAAAACTACCAAAGGGAGCGAGCCAGCTATTCTCAGAAGTTTCCACAGGTTGCGGAAAGAACAATATAGATAACGCACTTGTAAACAAGCTAATTTTTATGATGATCTCATGTAATCTGTGAAGTGATTTCATCGCATATTTTAAGACAACAGATGCGTTTCTTGTGTCTGCAAACTCTTTATACTGGGGAGCCGCCGACGTGATTGACAAAAATCGAGTCCAGGAGGTGTTAGAGGCCGTTAAAGAAGGGAAGATGACCGTTAAGACGGGCATGGAGGCGTTGAAGAAGCTTCCCTTCGAGGACATCGCTTTTGCCCACATCGACCATCACCGCACTCTTCGGCGAGGTTTTCCTGAAGTGGTCCTTTGTCAAGGCAAGACGGTGAATCACGTGGTCACTATCCTCAAGAAGATCGCCAAGGACCATAAAGTTTTCTTGGCCACGCTGGTAAACCCGGGGATGGCCAAGGCCATTAGAAAAGAAATCCCCGGCACTCGTTACCACCCCCTGGCGAGAGTCGTCACGCCATCCGACATCAAAATAGCCAAGAGAGGGCCTCTCGTTTTAGTCGTCACCGCGGGCACCTCCGACATACCCGTGGCCGAAGAAGCGGCGGTCACCGTTGAGGTCATGGGACATCGAGTAGAACGCATCTTTGACGTGGGCGTGGCCGGTTTGCATCGCCTTCTGGGCCACTGGGATAAATTTCAGCAGGCCAGCGTAATCATCGTGGCGGCTGGCATGGAAGGGGCGCTGGCCAGCGTCATCGGGGGATTGGTGGATAAGCCGGTCATCGCCGTGCCCACCTCCGTGGGGTATGGAACCAGTTTTGGGGGAGTGACCGCACTGCTGGCCATGTTGAATAGCTGCGCCGCTGGGGTGACGGTGGTGAACATCGATAACGGCTTCGGCGCTGGCTACGCCGCCAGCTTGATAGTCGTCTCTCAGGCAAAGCTTGTGGGGAGCAGAAAAGCCCGATGAGAATCGCCTATTTTGATTGCTTTGCGGGCATTAGTGGAGACATGATCCTGGGAGCTCTGTTGGATGCTGGTCTGGAGTTGGACTCTCTCCGACAGGAGCTGGCCAAGCTCTCTCTATCCGGCTGGAAAATTCAAGCTCGCCGTGAGCAGAGAGGGGGGATCTCCGGCACCCGTGTGGAAGTCGAAGTGGCCGATGGACAACGGGAACGTGCTTTACCGGAGGTTCTAGAAATTCTGTCCCGAAGCGCTCTGGGCGATGAGCTGGTGAATCAGGCCAAGACCGTATTTTCCCGTTTAGCCCAGGCCGAGGCGAAAGTCCATGGGATTCAGCCTTCCCAGGTTCACTTTCATGAGGTGGGCGCCACCGATGCCTTGATCGACGTTGTGGGTGCAGTGGTCGGGCTGAAACTTTTAGGAGTGAAGGAAATTTTTTCTTCCCCGGTACGGTTGGGTAGGGGTTTTCTCCAGTGTCATCATGGAACCCTTCCCGTTCCGGCGCCGGCTTCGGTGGAGCTTTTGAGAGATGTACCCCTGCAGATGAGCGACGTAGAGGCTGAGCTGGTTACTCCCACCGGAGCTGCTGTGATCAGCACCCTGGCGCGAGCTTTTCAAAATTCGCCTCCCTTGCGGATAGAGCGGATAGGCTATGGAGTCGGCCAGCGTGACCTGAAGGAAATGCCCAATCTGCTGCGGATCTTCATCGGCCAGGTCCAGGGGGCTCTGGAGTACGATCAGATGGTCGTTCTTGAGACCAACATCGACGACATGAGTCCAGAACTGTGCGGGCCTCTTCTGGAGGTCCTGTTCACGGAGGGAGCCAGGGATGCTTATTTGACCCCGGTGGTTATGAAAAAAGGGCGCCCGGCGGTGGTCTTGACGGTTCTGGTACCCGAGGAAAAGGTCTCAACCGTTACCGAGACCGTCTTTCGTCACACCACCACGCTGGGCATTCGAGCCCAGCGGGTCCACAGAAGCAAGCTCCCGCGTCATATGCGTCAGGTGACTACCCGGTGGGGTCCACTCAGAGCCAAGGTGTCTCTCTTCGACGGCACCGAAAGGCTTTCTCCGGAATTCGAGGACTGTTTCCGAGTGGCCGCAGAGCATGGTGTGCCTCTCTGGGAGGTGTACCAGGAGGTGCGACGAGCTTGGGAGCAAGGGGAAGCTGAGAAGTCATAGCATCCTAGATGATTGTGGAAGATTTGATGTGAGAACGAAGGGATGCCCTGAAGACAGATCGTTTTACAAAGTCTATTTACAGCGAAGATATGGCTTTTTTCTATCTGCACTCTCTGTGTTGGAAAGGTGGAGGCTTTTGCCCTCCTGGTCAGGTTCCAAAGAGCTGTCGGTGAAAGGCAAAGAAAGTTTACATAGGTGACGCTGATCCGGGAGAAGCTTCAAGTGAAGTCAGGAAATGTAAGGGGAGGGGTGGCAAGTTAATTGGGGTGAAAAACTCTCTAAACAAAGGAGATCAATCAAGGATAATCGATGCCCAGGAAAGAAAAAGAGAGACTCGCGATGCAGTTGAAGACGCTTGGGAAAATGTCAGGGTAGGTGTTGAGAACAAGTGGGATTCGCGCAAGGAGGCCTGCAAGCAAGTTGCGGCGCATGGAGTAATTGATCCAAGTGCCCCAGGAGGTTGATTCCTGCAGTTGATCGTTTGCTGCTCCGTTATGGTTTATGGCAAGCGACAACTGGAACCAGAAGTCAGGGGTCAGAAACTCATCTCAAAGAAGCCATTTAGCTGAGGAGGGTACCATGAATTGGCTATTTTCGAACAGGGTGGGTCTGTTTCCTATGCTGGCAGCAGTTTTATTCATGCTGGGAAGCGTAGTTTTAGTCACATCAACTTCAGTGGCTCAGCAGGACATCAAAAAATCTCTTTTTAAAAACGCCGATGAAGCACTGCAGCTGGCCCAGGAAAAACAGGCCGAGCTCTATGCACCAAAAGCATTTCTCGAAGGCATGAAGCGTTACAAAGAGGCTGAGGTGGATCTTCGTAAAGGCAAGAATCTTGACGATATCCGCAAGAAGCTTAAGGAAGCGGAGGTTCACTTCAAGAAGGCTGCCGAGGCGACCGAGGTAGCAGCCGTTTTTTTTGCCGCTGTCGCAGCTGCCCGCAATGACGCCTTGCGTGCCGAGGTCACCAACTATGCTACGGAAAGCTGGAACAAAGCTGAGCGCAAGTTCGAGGAGGCGGCCAGAACCCTGGAAGGCGGAGACGCGAAAGGGGCCAAGTCAAAGGGTGGAGAGGTGGAGACGATGTATCGTATGGCCGAATTGGAAGCCGTTAAAACGCACTACATACAAGGGGCTTGGTCTTCACTTCAAAGGGCGGAGGATATGGATGTTCAGGATCATGCTCCCAAGACCCTCGAGAAGGCGCGCCATCTGGTCCAAAAGGCCGAGGGACTGCTGACCAAAAACCGCTACGACACTGACCAAGCGAGACAACTGGCCCAGCAGGCTGAATATGAGGCTGTCCACGCCATCTATTTATCTGAGACGATCAAGAGGTTGAAAGCCAATGACAATAGTTTCGAGGATGTGCTGCTGGCAGGGGAAGGACCATTGCATAAAATAGCGGCCATGCTTGACATGACGGCTCAATTTCATCAGGGGTTGGATATCCCCGCTCAGCAAATCGCGGAGGTTATCGAGAAGCTGCAGGATGAAAACATCAAGTGTGCCCAAGCAAGGGGAGAGATGGAACAGCGGCTGCTTAAATTGGGCTCTAAGGAAGAGGAGCTGAGGGAAGAAGTACAGTGGCAGCGGATTCGGCGGGAGAAAATGGACCGCATTAGCGCATCCTTTAGCCGTGCGGAAGGGAACATCTTGTTGGATGGTGAAAATGTCATCATCCGATTGTACGGCCTTAGCTTTCCCGTTGGCAAATCCACCATCGAGCCTCAGTACTTCAGTTTGCTCACCAAGGTACAGAATGCCTTCGCGGAGTTTCCGGACTGCAGGGTGATCATCGAGGGCCACACTGACTCTCAGGGCAGTGATGTCGCAAACCAGCGCTTAGCCAGTGAGCGGGCCGAGGCGGTGAAGCAGTATATCTTGGCCAACACGAATATTTCCTCGGGCAGAATCGAGGCTATAGGTTACGGCGAATCTCGTCCTATTGCCAGCAATGAGACCCTAGAGGGCCGGGCCAAGAATCGTAGGATCGATGTGGTCATTCAACCTGCAGGAAAGTAGGCCATAAATAGGTTTCCCAAAGACTCAGGGTAGGAGGTACATTTTTCTAACCCGTTTTTCACTCGGTCGGTCATTAAAGAACAATTTTGGTGCAACGCAAAAGGAGAATCCTTTCCTGCTCTGGATACTTGGCGGTCAGAGGCGTTAACGGGAAAGAGGTATGAGGCGGAGCCGTATACAGAAGTAGTGCTCGATATAGAGGCCAAAGGAAATGAATGGTAAATGCTTTATCTATCTTGACGTCCAAAATAGAAAGGAGGAGTGAACTTATGGATTTATGGGAAAAGATCAAGAAAGGCCTGGAGGACGGGGCATCGACCGTTTCGGAGAAAGCTGCCGAGTGGCTTAAGACTAGCGCTGAGGTGGTTAAAGAGGGAGCAGAAAGGGTCTCTGAAAAAACTGTCTATGGTTCTAGATTGGCAAAGCTCAAATGGGAGTACCGAGGTATTCAGAAGGACATCGAAAGGGAGTTTACCGATTTAGGGGGAAAAACCTACGACCTCTTGTGCGAAAACAGAGAGGCGGATCTGGAGAAAGAAACTGGGGAAAATATCCAAAAACTGCGCTTCCTGGAAAAGGACCTGGAAAACAAGGAGAGGGAGATAGAGCAACTGCCCAAAGTTTTTGAGATGGAATCCATTGACAAAAGAAATATCCAGGACCTGAAAAAAGATCTGGAAGCTGGTGGTGGGGCGATTGAACAAACGGTCATTGAGGATAAATCTCCATTTCTTGGCAAGAAGCTGAAAGAAATCAAATTGCCGGAAGACACCTTGGTCGGAACCATCGTCCGCGAGGAAGAGGTTATTATCCCTGACGGCGAGACCGCTTTTCAGCTGGGCGACAAAGTGACTCTATTGGGGAAAAGGAAAGACGTTGAAAAAGCCATTGAGCAGATAAGACCACAGTGCTGAGGGAAGCGAGCTCATAAATAAGAAATTCCCCTAAGCGATGAAGCCCAATATTGCTGCCATCCTACTCATGGTTTTGTAAGTGGGCATGACCTACTAGAGCAATTATCGCTTTAGAGAGAATGTGAGTTGATGTTTCTTCACGACATGCGTTACATATCTGGGCTCATCCTCACGATCTTCTTTCTTTTGGCTTCCCTTGATTGAGGTGAGGGCAAGCACATCCTCAAGGTCACCGGGACGTCTTATAACTCACTTCCGGATCAATCCCAGGACAAACCCATAATCACGGCTTGGGGTGAAAAGCTTGTGCTCGGTATGAAGACGATCGCCGTCTCAAGCGATCTGATCTCCATGGAATTGTTCAAGGGCATCAAGGTGAAAGCCGTTGGCCTCCCCAGAGTGTCCACCGTTATTGATAAGATGAACAATCGACGACGCGCCGCCTAGATATTTACATGAGCACCGACCTCAAAGTGGCCGACGACTGGTGGAAACGTCAGGTGCCATTCAGGGGTGATGGCACCGCTCAACGTACCGTTGCACTTGACCAGCTCTTGCTTCGGCAGGTACTTGAATGAGAACCGCACCTTTACTTATTTCTTATTCAGAATAGTGAGTCAGCCTACAATGACTTCACTTGCGCAATTTAAAGATATTTTGGCGTATCAAATTACCATCGTGGATCAATTAGCCAGATATGAAAAGAAAGCGAAGGCTCAAGAGCTCAGGAATTTTTAAAAAAATTTTAATTAAATATCACAATAGATTCTTCAACAATTAAAAGAAAAATGGTTGAGCATGAAATGAACAAAGAGGGAGAACAATAATACACCCATTTCACGGATCAATTTTAAATAACAGAGGGAAACCTTCAAGGAGGATTATGACATGACTCAGTTTTGGAAAAAGGTCAAAGAAGCCTTGCAAGAAGGCGCCGAGGCAATGAGGGAAGGAGCCACGACAGTTGCCGAGAAAACCCAAGAGGCAATTAACATTGGCAACCTTAAACTTCAGATTCACAATCTCAATCGCACAACGGAGGGCCATTTCACCGAACTTGGAGGGAGGGTCTACCACCTCATCCAAGAGAAAGCACCACGGGTTTATCGTGACCTCGAGGTCAAGAAACTAATAGAGAAGGTCAAAGGACTGGAAGAGAAGATCGAAGGCGCTGAAAAGGAAATTGAGCGGTTACAAGGAAAGGAGCTTGAGAAAGAGAAACAGGCTGAGACGAGACCACGAGGCGAAAAGGGAGGATGAGCACATAGGCGACGAAGCGAGTTGCTGCTGGTGTGAAGGAGCCAGATTACACCAAAGGCGTTGAGAAGGATAGGGGGACGTATCCGTCAAGAAGCGATCGTAAAAACATACGATTGAAGGCAAAACCAACAAAAATTGAATTCTCTGTAGGGAAAGAGGGTTGAAAGATAGCCTGCCCGTATCTTAAAAAAGTCTGGACCCAATACTGTATGGATGTTGCTGCCCAAATGGCCATTCTCCTGAATTCAAAAGAATATAGATGATCATAGCCATGAATACCTCCGGTGTCCATTTTTTTAAAAAAGGCTGTACAGCGTGAAGGAGTGAGCTTCAAAAGTAGGTCATATTAGGTTTGGGGGCGGAAGAAATGTTTCTGCTAGTTGATGTACTAGAGCATACCGAGCACCTTTCCACGATTCTGGAGAGGCTGATCAAAATTGGGGTGACCGGCACAACGGTTTAGGATAGTATTGGAATGGGCAGAATCTTGCTGGAGAGCAAGGCGGATGTCACGGTCATAAAAATTATTGAAGGGCGCTGGCTGAAAAACAACCCACCAATAAAACTCTCTTTGCGGTTATTGAAAGGGAGGAGACATTAAAAAAGGCCATCGAGGTAATTCAGTCCATCTGAGGAGATCTGAACGAATCCGGTAAGGGGATTCTCTTCGCCATATCTCTTAATTTCGTTGAAGGATTGAACAAGGTGTGAAGAAAAGGTGTGCGAAGACTCTTGAACGCCTTTGATCAGGAATCCGACATCGATTTCACCTATCCTACCTATCGAGTTTATCGAGGGGATATGGAGGGATAAACGGTTTGTGAGTCCAGCACACACCAATGAAGCGTCTTATGCCAATAGTGCTTATCTGAAAAAGACTTGTTATAATTAGCCTCCTCGTGGTTCCTCTTAGTGTTCCATCACCAAAGTGGCGATGTGCATCTTGGGGACGTGGAATAATCAAAGATGGAGTATCCGCTGGAGGGACGGATGAAATGCACGTACAAGAACCTGGTCAACGACATCAACCGAGGTGATCTCGTTCCGGTCTATTTTTTTTATGGCCGCGAGGAGTTGCTCAAGGAGGAGGCCGTTCAGTCCCTCATCCAGAAGGCGGTTCCACCGGATCTGAGGGACTTCAATTTGGACATCCTTTACGGTGATGAGACCGACTGGGTCCAGATCATCGACCGAATCTCCGCTCTGCCCATGATGGCGGAGCGTAGGGTGGTGGTGGTTCGTGACGTCAACAACCTGGAAGCCACAGACAAAAGGAAAATTCTGCAACACTTGAGCACTCCCTTTGACCATACCTGTCTCATCTTAACGGCCCCTGATGTGGATGCCAGCAGGGGGTTTTACAAAAATCTCGCTTCCCTGGCCTGCCATGTGAACTTTTATCCCTTAAATGATAAATTGCTGTTCGATTGGGTGCAGCGGCGCATCCAGCGATACGGAAAGTCTATCGTGCCAGAGGCAGTCCAGATCCTGTGCGACAGCATCGGAGAGAGCCTCATCGCCCTGGACAACGAGATCCAGAAGCTGGCCATCTACGTAGAGGAGAAACCCACTATTGAGGCACGGGATGTGGCAGCTGTGGTGGGGAAGCTGCGGTCCCAAACCGTTTTTAAGTTGTGCGATGCCGTTGGAAGGGGAGATTTGCCGGAGGCGATGACCCTGTTGAGCCAACTGCAGGAGGCTGGTGCCCCACGCTCTCATATCGTGTGGGCCATTCGCCAGCATTTCGTTAAGCTGGCTAGGGTTGGGCAGATTTCCCGGAAGGGAAAATCCGCCCATCAGATCGCCGTCGGCCTGCACATCCCGAAGAAGCATGTAAATGATATCATCCAACAATCGGCAAACTTGGACGAAGATGATCTGGAGAAAGCCTTCGCCCAAATATATGAGACGGAGCTCAAGCTGAAAACGGGCAGCCAGGAGCCCAGGATGGCCATGACCTTGCTGGTTTATCATCTGTGCCGTCCCATGGGAGATTGGGAAGATGTCTAGATATGAGGTGAAGTTCTCTCCACGTGTGATATCCCGCCAGAGGAAGGTCCCAAAGATCAGAAGAATTGCCGATCTTCTAGAGGAGGTATATGGGCCCAAGCGCTGGGAACGAAAAGTTGATCCTCTCTCTCAGCTCATCAAAACAATCCTGTCCCAGAATACCACGGACTCCAACTCCCTTCGGGCTTTTCAGAATCTGAGGGAGCGCTTTCCCACCTGGCTCCAGGTCCACAACGCCTCAGTCCAGGATGTGGCTAAAGCAATTCGCTCTGGGGGACTAGCCCAGATCAAGGCTCGTCGGATCAAAGAGATCCTGGTTCAGATCTGTCACCAGTATGCGGACTGTGATCTATCCTTTTTATCTGGCTGGCCTACGTGGCGCATCAGGGATTTCCTGGCGCAATTCACGGGCGTGGGGGAGAAGACCATCGCTTGTGTGCTGCTCTTCTCATTGGGCAGACCGGTGATGCCCGTGGACACCCACGTTTTGCGGGTCAGCAAACGGCTGGGATTGCTTCCCCAGGAAGCAAACGCCAGCCGGGCCCACCACTTACTGCAGGCTGTCGTTCCAGCAAACTTGGTATATTCATTTCACCTCAACCTCATCCAACACGGGCGGACCACCTGCAAAGCGAGAAATCCCTCCTGTAAAGGGTGTTCTCTTCGCCGGCTGTGCCCAGCCTATCCGATCCTCCTAGCTCCACATGACCAAAGGGAAGATGCCACCCGGTAAAGGTTTCGTGGGGATAGCGCCCTCTGTGTACTCCCAGATGCCTGAGGCATGACCATGTGGATTCTATTCGCCCTGCTGTGTTCCTTTTTCTTCGCCCTGCAGGGCGCCCATGGCAAGCGGATTTTGGGCCGAATTCATCCCTATATAGTCACCTGGGCTATGTTCGCCTTTGCCATTCCCTTTCTGCTTTTAGCCTTGGGAATCGATGGTCTGCCTCAAGTGCGGGCCTCATTTTGGCCAGCCCTGGCGGTTACGTTGGGCGTCAACCTCCTGGCCGTTACCCTTTACGTGCGGGCCATCAAACTGTCACCCCTGTCCTTGGCCTTTCCCTTTCTGGCCTTCACACCGCTTTTTCTCATACTCACTGGGTATGTGGCCCTGGGTGAGGTGCCCGACGCTCTTGGAATAGTTGGCATTGGTCTCATCGTTATTGGTGCTTATTTCCTGAATTTAGATAAGCTCAAGGAAGGCCTCTGGGCGCCTTTGCGGAACATCGCCAGGGAGCGGGGTAGCTTGTTGATGATCCTGGTCGCCCTGTTGTGGGGTATCTCGGCAGCTGCCGACAAGGTGGCTGTTCTGAACTCCTCCCCATTCTTTTTTCTGGCGGTTTTTCACGTCCTTTTTCCGCTGTTCTATTTCCCGGTGCTTTGGCTCAAGGCGGACCAATGGAAGCAGCAGGTCATCAAAGAGGCTCCTGCACTTCTGACATTCGCCTTCCTGGGAGCCGTGATGATCGTCTTCCAGATGTTGGCTTTCAGGCTGACCCTAGCCAGTTACGTCATTGCCATCAAAAGAGCTGGTATGGTCTTCAGCATCTTGCTGGGATATTTCTTCTTCGGGGAAAGCCACGTGAAAGTTCGCCTGTTGGGAGGGGCCATGATGGTGGGGGGCGTCTGTTGCATCCTTCTGTAATCGCCGTACCACTTTCCCCTTGACAGACGTCTTTTTAGGTGTATTATACAGAGTTGAAGAGAGAAATTCTTTATGGGACGAGGGGTCCATGAGAACTGGAATTGCCGATCTGCCTCTTCACCGAGGAAAAGTCCCCCGCTGGCTGTTCACCAGGATGTGCCAGCTGGCCCGGGAAATTACCATCTTCATGGTGGATCAATGGGGGTCTGAACAGATGCTGAATCGGCTCTCCGATCCCTTCTGGTTCCAATCCCTGGGATGCGTTCTGGGTTTCGATTGGCACTCCAGCGGCGTGACCACCACCGTTTGTGGAGCTCTAAAGGTGGGTCTAAGGGGTTTAGAAAAAGAGCTGGGCTTGTGGGTGACCGGGGGCAAAGGACGTGTGTCCCAGCGAACCCCACAGGAAATACGCCTGGGAGCCGAGGCGATCTCTGTAGATGGAGAAGACCTGGTTTATGCCAGCCGAATGGCGGCCAAAGTCGATAGCAGTGCCCTTCAGGATGGCCATCAGATTTATCACCATTGTTTCTTCTTTGACAGAGCGGGATCATGGGCGGTGGTTCAGCAGGGGCTGAATCCGAGAACCGGTTTCGCACGCCGATATCACTGGCTGAGCTCCCAAATGGAGGATTTCGTTCACGAGCCTCACGCAGCCGTCTGCGCTCAGGCCGTCGCAAAACCCTTGAACTTGGTCGCCCGGGAAAGCGAGCAAGCCCGAGCCACCATCACATCTTTGGCGGCACAACGGCCAGACTGTTTGGTGGCCGATATGAGGAAATTGCAGCGTCTGTGTCTGCCCAGACGTCACCATATTGTTTTACAGGATATTCATCCCCACCGCCTGAAAAATGGATTTTTAACCACCTATCAGCGCCAGCCGGAGAATTTCGAGACCCTGTTGAGCCTCAAGGGGGTAGGGCCAAAAACCATCCGAGCCCTGAGTTTGATTTCCGAGCTGATCCACGGGGTGAAGCCCAGCTTTCGAGACCCGGCTCGATTCGCCTTCGCACACGGGGGAAAGGACGGCCACCCCTTTCCTGTAAATCGCCACGGCTATGATGAGAGCATTCAAATTCTGCGGCGGGCCGTGGAAAAGGCCAGGGTCGGGCGGCGGGAGAGGGCAGAGGCCATGGGCCGCTTGAACCGCATGGGGAAGGTGTGATCTTTGAGGGGCATGTTACAGCTGGCACAGGAGACGGCCAAGATGGCCGGCCAGCTTCTCATGGAGCGCTTCGGACCTCGTCAAAGGGTCCAGCACAAGGGGGAGATTGACCTGGTGACCGATGTCGATCGCCGCTCCGAGCTAGCCATCGTGAAGGCCATCCGGGATGTTTACCCGGACCACCTGATCCTCACGGAAGAGGGAACCAGCCGGGGAGGAGAGGGCCATGTGCGCTGGATTGTAGATCCCCTGGATGGAACCACCAATTATGCCCATGGATATCCATGTTTTTGTGTCTCCATTGCGGTGGAAGATGAGGGGGAGATTGCCCTAGGCGTCATCTATAACCCGGTTCTCGACGAAATTTTCGTCTCTCGCAAGGGGCATGGGGCCACTGTGAATGGAGAGGAGTTGACTGTGTCTGGAACGGAAGATCTCACCGATAGCCTGCTGGCGACGGGCTTTCCTTATGATATCCGTCGAAGCCGGGATAACAACCTGGATAATTTTGCCCGTTTGGCCGTTCGTGCCCAGGCCATAAGACGGGCCGGTTCCGCGGCGCTGGACCTTTGTTACGTGGCCGCTGGGCGATTTGACGGATTTTGGGAAATGAAACTGGCTCCCTGGGACATGGCTGCCGGAGCTTTGATGGTGGCTGAGGCGGGGGGTGTGGTCACTAATTTCTGTGGCGGTCCTTTTGGGATAGACGCCAGGGAGATTTTAGCTTCAAATGGAAGGATACACGGCCAAATGGTGGAGGTGTTGTGCACAGATACATCTCGTTTCCGTTAAGGAGGTGAGCTGCATGATCGACAAGATCAAATGGTTGGGGCATGCCTCAATTCAGATCAAAAGCGACAAGGTGATCTACATCGATCCCTGGAAACTTCGGGGCAGTGAGGAAAAGGCCGATATCATCCTCATCACTCACGATCATTACGATCACTGTGTACCCGAGGACGTATCCAAAATCCAAGGTGAAAAGACGGTGATCATCACCACCGCAGACTGTGCCCAAAAGCTCTCTGGAGATGTACGGGTCATCGCGCCAGGCCAGCGTATGACCGTGGATGAGGTGGAGGTGGAGGCAGTTCCCGCTTACAATCTGAACAAGGACTTCCACCCTCAAGCCAATGGCTGGATTGGATTCATCGTTACCATAGAGGGGCAGCGCATTTACCACGCCGGCGACTCTGATTTCATTCCCGAAATGGACCATATCAAAGCCGATATCGCACTTCTACCCGTGGGTGGAACCTACACCATGACGGCCGAGGAGGCAGCGCAAGCTGCCAACGCCATCGGCCCTCGCTTCGCCATCCCCATGCACTTTGGGACCATCGTTGGTTCCCGGAGGGATGCCGAAAAATTTCAGGAGCTATGCCAGGTTCCCGTAAAGATCCTATGAAGGAGGTGAAACCATGGAGGAACAGGAAGTGGGAAGAGTGGTGGATTACTTCGCCAAGATCGGGGTTGCCGGCATCGAGATAACCGGTCAACTGGTTGTGGGCGATACCATTCATATCAAGGGCCACACCAGCGATTTTCAGCAGACTGTGGATTCCATGCAGATTGAGCATGCATTCATTGAGGAGGCCAAACCTGGCGATTCCGTGGGCATCAAGGTCAAGGAACGTTGCCGCGCCCACGACAAAATCTATAAGGTGGTGGAATAGCCCCGGCTCTGGCCGCCTTCCAGAGGCCCCACATGTTCAGCCCCAAGATCGAGGAATATCGGTTCGGGTACATCGTCATCGATGGGCGTTCCTACAGCTCGGACGTGATCATACATGCCCAGGGCGTCGAGCCAGACTGGTGGAGGATGCAGGGCCACTCCCTTAGCCCCCATGATGTCAAATCCATTTTAGACCGGAATCCTGAGATTTTAGTGGTGGGCACCGGTGGGTCCGGCATGATGGTGGTGACAGAAGAGACCCGCCGGCTGATTCGTCATCTGGGCATCCAACTGGTGGTGGAGAGAACCCAGAGGGCTTGTCACACGTACAATCGGCTAAGTCCTTCGAAGAGAACAGTTGCGGCCCTGCATCTGACCTGTTGAGTTGCAGGGCTCTTCCGGAGAAGAGGATTTTTCCGTGGTCCTCTCAGCAGAGGTCAAGAAGTATCGAAATCCCTTCCTCACCGTCGATGTTATCATCGAAGTAGAAGGCCAGGGCATTGCCCTGATCAAACGGAAAAACCCCCCGTACGGATGGGCACTTCCGGGGGGTTACGTGGAATACGGTGAAAGTTTGGAGGAGGCGGCCGTTCGGGAAGCTCGAGAGGAGACGGGTCTAGCGGTTCAGCTTAAGCGTCAGCTGCATACTTACTCAGATCCCCACCGGGACCCGCGCCAACATACCGTGACCACCGTTTATATAGCTACAGCCAGAGGCAAACCCCTGGCGGGTGACGATGCTCAGCGAGCTCAAGTATTTCCCCTGAATAGCCTGCCCGAGGCACTGGCCTTCGACCATGCCGCCATTCTGGAGGATTATCGAACGGGCAGATGGGACCGTTAGGCTCTTCCCTTCAGCATCTGTTAGCCCCTGGACTTCAGAGCTTTGGAGATGACTCCGTTTCTTTCCTTCTCCTCTTGGCAGCGGATACACAGCTTTGTATTGGGCACGGCCATGAGCCTACGAAGATTGATAGGGCTGGAGCATACAGCGCATATGCCGTAGGTGCCCTCTTTGATACGGTGCAAAGCCTCGTCGATGGCATGGAGCAACCTTCGCTCGTAGAGATAGAGTTGAAGGGAATTCTCCCGATCAAAATGATCTGATGCCAGATCGGCCATATGGGACTGAGATGTCCCTGAGTCACCAGTGGCCACTCGGGGAGGAGCCTGCAGGTTATCTTCTTTTATGCGCTGAAGATTTTCCATCAACCTCCTGCGCATCTTCAACAAGTTGTGCTGGATGAGATCTAGATCTCGTTTTCGCAAGAGAAATCGCCTCCGTTCATCATAATCGGTCGCTAAGCCGCCCTGACAGATTGGTCACATGAAGCGCATCACATTCGCAGAAGCACACACCTGTTCTCGTTTTTTACCATGGCCCTTACGCTGGGCCAGAGGTGCCCTTCAGGAATTTTCCCTTTTCCTCCAGGACAGTATAAGAGATCGAGAATTTCCTCTACCGGGAGTAAACCTCCGGATGTGAACTCCTTCCCCGAATGTCGCATTTTCGGGCACAAAAAGTGAACCAATTTGCACACTCCCCATGGAAATCACATCACCCAGAAGTATTCCTCCACCTTCTGCTCATCCTTCTTTTGTCCGGTAAGAGGTCACTTCTTCTTCCTCCTCCTCCATGAAAGCCCACATAGGGCTGCATAACCTGTGCCTAGCAAGAAAAGACTCCCGGGCTCGGGCACCGGAGTGACGGTCAAATTCAGCACGTCGTTGCCGCAGCTTTGGGTCCAGTGCAGGTTGAATGGTTGGCTGGGATTCCCCAATGCGGACCAGTCGAATCTCCCCTCGATGATGTAGGTGGGAAAACCATTTTCTATAATCTCTGTCTCAAAGTAGACCAGAGGTTGCACGTCTAGCATGGTGCCGCCGATAATTCGAGCGGGACCTGAGGATGGGTAAGTGCTGGCGTTGGTCCATGTGGGATTGGCGAAGAATCCCCCTTGGAGGTGCCCCGTGGTCTTGAGGCCGTATTCGTAACTCCCATTCCGATCAAGGTCGATGCCGATATCACCAGGATAGGAATACATGTAACCGTTGCTGGGGAAAGAGGTGACCAAGGCCACATAGGCCATACCGCCCATGAAGTCGTAGTATAGGGCCTCAGCGTCATAAATTTCGCCGCCGCTGGGAAAGTTCGGATGTCCGCTGCCCCAGTTGTCCTCCTCGATCCAGTTGACAGAATTTGAGGACGGGATCCATTGAATATGAGGCTGCACGCCCCAATCGTCGAGCAGGCCGTTGATCACATACGCCTCCGCCGTTGTGACGGCTAGCAGAGCAGTAGCGGCGAGGATTGGAAAAAAACTTCTCACGGAAACCAGCCTCCTTTTTCATGCTCCCCAAAGACAGTCGATGCGTTGGAGAGCTTTTTCAGGAAACCTAGGAGCTGATCATCATGATCATGCAAGGACCATGCCAAAAGGCCCGGTTGCCAGATGACACCGGAAAATCCGTGTAATATTTTATTTTTTAGGGAATTATGTAATACGCGAACCTCAATGATGTGCTCAAGTGCCACGAGGGCCTGGAGGAGAAAGTTGCAACATTTTGCACATATGGTCATCCTGGACCAGAGCTCGGTCATCCCGAAGGTGTCCAGGTAGTCGATGTTGGTATCACCTTGTGGATATGTTTCGGGGCCATCCTCAGATGGAGGTGATGAAAGATTGGCTTGGAGCCGCACCACTTTGACTATCAGTAGATCGACATGATGGTGGCGAGTTCCTTCGGGGGAGAGGTTAACATCGGGGTGGTGGGAGATGGTTCTATGAGGCGGGGAAATTGACGCGAGGGATCTCTACGTTCCCGTGATGATTTTGAAGAGAGGTGTCAATCGGATCCCTTATATGGAATAGGGTCCAGTATGGGTCATGGAGCGATTTTTCCAGAAAAGACCGCATACATGCCAGAGCGGCGGGATGTTTAGCGAGAACCTTCTCAAGCAACTGAGGAATGCCTTGCTTCCCAGTACTCCTGGGTTCGGCCCTCTTTGAGAAAAGGATTTTGTTTTCATCGGTTCCCTTGCGATGTGTTTCCGCCCTTAAGGTGTTTCCCAGATTCCCGGGATTTCGCCTCGTCCCACAACTTATCCATTGCCTCAAGCCCCACTTCTTTGGGATTCAATCCCTGGCGCTGGAGGGCCGATTCCACATATTTAAAGCGGGCGATGAACTTATCGATGGTCCGGCGCAGGGCATCCTCTGAACTTGTTTCCAGGTATCGGGACAGGTTGACCAGGGCAAAGAGGATGTCTCCCAGTTCCTCCTCTACCTGTTCTCTGTGGTGTTTCCGATAGGCGGAGCGGAACTCGGCCAGCTCCTCTTCTACCTTGGCGAAAACCTGGTCGATGTGCTCCCAATCGAAGCCAACTCGTGAGACCTTTTCCTGTACTCGGTGAGCCTTCAGCAGGGCAGGCAGCTGCCCTGGGACACCGTCCAGGATAGAGGACCCTTTCTTTTTCTCCCTCTCCTCTTGTTTGATCCTCTCCCATCCGATGAGGACATCGCGGCTATCCTTGACCTTCTTGTCGCCGAAAACGTGGGGATGTCTGCGTTTCAATTTCTCGATGATACCAGCGATGACGTCCTCGATGTCGAAGCGGCCATCCTCTTGTGCGATTTGGCTGTGAAAGATGATCTGCAGAAGCAAATCACCCAGCTCTTCGGCCAATTTTTGGTCATCTGCGCCATCGATAGCCTCCAGTGCTTCGTAGGCCTCCTCGATGAGATAGGGTCTCAGACTCGAGTGGGTTTGCTCTCTGTCCCATGGACAGCCGCCCGGTCCTCGCAACCGACGCATGATCTCTTTGAGCTGTTCAAATTTGGTAGACATGTATCCTCCGGGTTTGAACGGCGAACCTATGAAGAATCTAGCTATTCCGGCCCCTCTTGTCAAGAAAAATGCTTGCATTGAGAGCTAGAATTGAGTATGTTTTTTGTGAGCCTCAGGAGCGATGGGCACGGGTAATCCTCTGGCCGGTTTTTTCAGCGTTGGGGGGCCGCCCAACTGGCAGGAGGAAAATTAGAAAAATGGCCCAGCGGGAAGGAGAAAAGGTGGACTTTCGATCTTTGGATACGCTTCGTCAGGAGCTAGAGAGAAAAAATGCCCAACTGGAGGCACAGACTCGCTGGCTGAGTGAGATCCAAAATCTCAGCCAGGTCCTTGGTCGGCAGCTCGAACTGGAAGATCTTCTGGATCAAGTGGCCCAAGCGGTGCAACGCAGCCTGGGATTTCGGCGAGTGCTCATCAGCCTATATGACAGGGATCACCACATGTTTATACGAAAAGCCCAGGCGGGATTGAGCCAGGAGGTATTTCAGAGGTTTAAAGGGCAGCGGGTGCCGGAGGATTACTTTTTCCAGTTTTTTCAGGATGAGCATAAAATCAGCAACTCCTATTTCATCAACAACCAGCAGGGCACTGCCCCGAAATCTGATCTGAAAATGGAGGGGCAATCCGCTCATCGAACCAGCAGGTATCCCGATGGCACTCTTTTTACTCCTCTGGTTCGGACCGACGGAAAACTGCTGGGTGTGATGTCCGTAGATGGACCTCTCGATGGGCAAGGACCAGATGCTCAGACCATCGCTCTCTTGGAATTATTCGCCATCCAGGCGACTCAGGCTCTCCAGAACCTGACGCTTCCCGAACCACCCAGGGTTCCGGCCAAAGGCTTGAATATCCTCTGCGAAATCAGCAGGGAAATCGGGAGCTTCCTGGAATTTGATCTTTTGCTGGAAAGAATAGTGGAGGTCGTTAAAGCACGTCTGAAATGTCGACAATGCGCCATATTGCTGTGGGATGAGGAGCGAGAGGAGTGGACTGAAGGAGCGCCCAAAGGCGATTCTCGCGTTCTGCTGGCCAAGCTAGCCGAAGCGGAAGGTTTGATTCAACAAGTGGTCGAAAAGGGCAGGCCGGTGATCTCAGCAGAGCTTAGTCTCCATCACAAGGAAGAGGAATCCTCCCAAAAGGGTGGATTTACTGCTTTGCTTCCCTTAAAGGTGCAGGAAAAACTCATCGGCCTGTTGATGTTGATGAGCCAAGGGGATACCGCCTTTGGCGACTACGATGAGCTGTTCTGGGGTGCTCTGAGCGATCAGGTCTCCATGGCCCTGGGAAATGCCCGGGCTTACCAGAATGCCAAGCAGCACTCCATCACCGACGGTCTTACGAAACTCTTCAATCACAGGCATTTTCAGGAACGCTTGAGGGACGAGGAGAGCCGTAGCCATCGTCACCATCGGAGCTTCTCGGTGATCATGTTGGATATCGACTTCTTCAAACATTACAACGATGTGTGTGGACATCCCACGGGAGATAAAATCCTCAGAATCATAGCACAGCTGATTAAGGCCGAGATCAGGGACATCGATATCCTGGCTCGTTATGGTGGCGAGGAATTCGCCATCATCCTCACTGAGACAAACAAAATGGGTGCCTGGAAGGTGGCCGAGAGAATCCGCAAGAAGATTGGGGATTACAAATTTCCTCACGGACAGCTCCAACCGCAGAAGCGGCTGACGGTCAGTATAGGGGTGGCCAGTTACCCGGAGGACGCTGATAACGGAAAAGATCTGGTGGAGAGGGCCGATGAGGCCCTTTATACGGCCAAGAAGAGTGGGCGTAATCAGGTTTTCGTCGTTGGCCAGAACGACGAGGTGTGGTGGGGATAAGCTTCGTCTGGAAGGATGAGAGCGAGCCGACATAGATGAGCTTCTCCTTGGGACTTTGGGAGGTGTACGGATGGAGATGCTGTTAGGTGGCAAGTGGGTAGGGAAAGATGAGACCATACCGGTGACGAATCCCTTCAATGAAGAAATCATCGATCAGGTGCCCAGATCAGACCTGCAAGATGTGGACCATGCCATGGCCAGCGCCGTCAGGGGTGCAGAGCAGATGGCCAAGCTGTCCGCTCAAGAGCGTTACCAGATCCTCCAGCGAGCTGCCGAAGGTATCACGGCACAGGCGGAGGAGTTGGCACAAACCATGACTCAGGAGGTGGGGAAGACTATTCGGGAGGCTCGGGGTGAGGTTTCCCGAACGATTCAAACCTTTACCTTTGCGGCCGAGGAGGCGAAGAGGATTTATGGAGAAAGTGTTCCTATGGACGCCGCCCCTGGGGGGGAAAACAAGTTGGGATTTACCATCAGGGTTCCCGTGGGGGTAGTGGTGGCCATCACCCCCTTTAACTTCCCAGTGAATCTGGCTGCCCATAAGGTAGCCCCGGCCCTGGCCGCGGGCAACAGCGTGGTCCTGAAACCAGCCACAGATACCCCTCTGGCCGATGTGATGCTGGGACGCATCATCTTGGAGGCGGGTCTCCCCAATGAGGCTCTCAATCTAATCACTGGCTACGGTGGAGAAATTGGCGATGCTCTCGTGGCCGATGACCGCGGGAGGATGATCTCCTTTACGGGAAGCTTGGAGGTGGGCAAAAGGCTTATGGCCCACGCCGGCCTGAAGAAGGCCACCCTGGAGCTGGGATCCAACTCAGCGGTGATCGTCATGGAGGATGCCGATCTGGAGAGGGCTGCCGACCGGATCACAGCCGGTGCTTTTGCCCTGGCGGGGCAAGTGTGTATATCTGTTCAGCGAGTCTATGTGCATAGAGAGGTGTTTGAGGATGTGGTCAGGGAAGTGGCCTCCAGGACCGAGAAATTGCGAGTGGGCAACCCTCTGGAAGATAGCACACAAGTGGGGCCCATGATCTCCATTTCCGCTGCGGAGAGGGCCGAGAGCTGGATTCAGGAGGCCTTGGACCGAGGAGGAGAACGGGTCTGCGGTGGCCAGCGGGAGGGTTCTCTGCTCTGGCCGACAGTCTTGCAGAATGTCCCTGGCGACTGTCGGGTTTGCTGTGAAGAAGCCTTTGCCCCCCTGGTGGTGATCAATGCCGTGGACGATCTCGATCATGCCATAACTCTGGTAAACGATTCTCAGTATGGGCTACAGGGGGGTATCTTCACAAAGGACCTGGCTGCTGCTCTGGAGGCGGCCAAAAGAATTCAGGTGGGTGGAGTAATGATCAACGAGGTTCCCACCTTTCGAGTGGATCACATGCCTTACGGAGGCGTGAAGGGGAGTGGGCTGGGTCGAGAGGGATTAAAGTACGCCGTTGAGGAGATGACCGAAATTCGGCTGGTCTGTTTTCAAACCTGAGGAGTAAACGGGATTGTTGCAGAAACATTTTTGGCAGAGAAAGATCCTAGGGATTTCTCTCTTCGGCCTATTGGTCCTGGTCTTCAGCGCCACCGTCTTTGCCATACAAAGCGTAGACATCATTCGAGTTGAGGGGGCCATCAGCCCGGTAGCCGCTCGGTACATCGAGGAGAGCATAGACCGTGCCCACCGGGATGGTTCCCACTGTCTCATCGTGGAATTGGACACTCCCGGTGGACTGATGGAGTCCATGCGGTCTATCGTTAAAAAATTGATGAATGCCCCCATTCCGGTGGTCGTGTACGTTTTTCCGTCTGGTGCCCAGGACGCCTCCGCTGGAGTGTTCATCACTCTGGCGGCACATCTGGCGGTTATGGCTCCGGGAACCAACATCGGAGCGGCCCATCCCGTGACCATGGGCCAGAAGATGGAAGAGGAGATGAAGGAAAAAGTCACCAACGACGCTGTTTCCTACATCAGGGGCATCGCCACCGAAAGGGGGCGCAATGCCGATTGGGCCGAGAGCGCCGTTCGGGAGAGCCAGTCGGTGACGGCAGAGAAGGCCCTGGAGCTGGGCGTTGTGGACCTGATCTGCCAGGATTTGGGTCAACTCCTGGACGCTATCCATGGGCGTCAGGTGGAGACGACCCAGGGACAGGTCACCCTGGAGACCAAGGGCGCCGAGATCAGGAGAATCGATCTAGGTTTTCGCTACCGGGTCCTGAACATCATATCTAACCCAAACGTGGCCTATATCCTTTTGATTCTCGGTTTTTACGGTCTCTTCTTTGAGCTCTCCAACCCGGGGGCTTTCCTGCCGGGCATCGTGGGCGGCATCTGCATTATCTTGGCTTTCTTTGCTTTTCAGGTGTTGCCCATCAACTACGCCGGACTGTTGCTGATTTTGTTCGCCATCATTCTTTTTGTGGCCGAGGTGCTCACGCCCACCTTTGGTTTCCTCACCACCGGGGGGATTATCGCCATGATATTGGGGTCTCTTATGCTTATCGGCTCGCCATCGCCGTATTTGCGTATCTCCTGGCAGATTATCCTGCTCGTGACCTTGGCCACGGCTGCCTTTTTTCTCTTTGCCTTGGGCATGGCCCTTAAAGCCCGTTTGCGCAAGCCCACCACGGGCAAAAGGGGGCTCATCGGGGAAATCGGTGTGGCCGAGACGAGGCTGGCTCCCGAGGGCAAGATTTTCCTCCATGGCGAGCTGTGGAACGCCGAATGTCAGAACGTGGTGAAGAAGGGCGAGAAGGTGAAGGTGGTCGCCGTAGACCATCTTAAGCTGAAAGTTGTGAAGCTCACTGAACAGGAGGGATGAAATGCCTTTCCTATTTCCTCTATTGGTCGTGGCTATCTTCATCTTGGCCAGCGCAATCAGAGTTCTGCGAGAGTATGAACGAGGGGTTATCTTTCGGCTCGGACGGCTGGTGGGAGCGAAGGGGCCTGGCTTGATCCTGCTCATTCCTTTGGTGGACAAGATGAATCGGGTCAGCTTGCGCACCGTGGCCATGGACGTACCGCCGCAGGATGTCATCACCAAGGATAACGTCTCCGTCAAGGTAAACGCCGTGGTCTACTTTCGAGTCATGGAGCCAGAGAAGGCCATCGTGGAGGTGGAGAACTACCTCTACGCCACCTCTCAGCTAGCCCAGACGACTCTGAGGAGCGTGCTCGGTCAGGCTGAGTTAGATGAGCTCCTCGCGGCCAGGGATAAAATCAACAAGGAGCTGCAGACCATTCTGGATAAGCTTACCGATCCGTGGGGCATCAAGGTGGGCACCGTGGAGATCAAGCACGTGGATCTGCCCCAGGAGATGCAAAGGGCCATGGCACGACAGGCTGAGGCGGAGCGGGATCGTCGGGCCAAGGTGATCAATGCCCTGGGCGAGTTTCAAGCTTCTCAGAAATTGGCTGAGGCGGCCACGGTGATCGGAGATCACCCTATGGCTCTACAGCTCAGGTATCTGCAGACCTTATCGGAAGTGGCCGCGGAGAACAACTCCACCATCGTTTTTCCCGTGCCCATCGATTTGTTCAAGCCGTTTCAGAAACTGATGATGGGTAAGGCGGATCAGGAGAAATGAGCGGAGACTCACGGCGATTCATCCTCATCGTCCTAGATAGCGTGGGCATTGGAGAGCTTCCTGATGCCCATCTTTATTCAGATCAAGGAAGTAACACGCTAGTCAACACAGCCCGGGTGGCAGGCGGTTTACAGGTGCCCAATTTGGGAAGTTTGGGATTGGGGAACATCGCGCCCATCTTGGGGGTGCCACGGGTGGCTAATCCCACGGGGAATTTCGGCAAAATGGCCGAAAAGTCCGTGGGGAAAGACAGCATCTCTGGACACTGGGAATTGATGGGCCTTGTGACGGAGCGGCCTTTGCCCACATATCCCGACGGTTTTCCCCCCGAGGTGATGGAACCTTTTCAAGAAGCCATCGGGCGAGAGACCCTGGGCAATAAAACCGCCTCCGGGACGGTCATCATCCAGGAACTTGGCCAGGAACACGTCGTCACGGGAAAGCCCATCGTCTACACCTCCGCGGATAGCGTGTTTCAAGTTGCCGCTCACGAGGAGGTCATACCCCTGGATGAGCTCTACCGTATTTGTGAGGTAGCCCGTGAACAGCTGACCGGGAAGCACGCCGTGGGAAGGGTAATTGCCAGACCTTTTGTGGGCCAGAGGGGCAATTTCACTCGGACGGCCAACAGGAAGGATTTTTCTCTGTACCCGCCAAGCCCGACCCTTTTAGACCAGCTGAAGGAAGCGAATCTGCCCGTGGTGGGCATCGGCAAGATCGAAGACCTGTTCGCCGGTAGGGGCATAACCCAGGCTATCCACACCAAGAGCAACCAGGAAACCATGGTGCGGCTGCGGGAACAGATGGGATTGGTCACGGGTGGAGCCATCCTGGTCAACCTGGTGGATTTCGATATGCTCTGGGGACACCGTAATAATCCCCAGGCTTATGCCCAGGGTTTGAAGGATTTTGATGTCCAGCTCGGTCACATCCTTCCCTTGATGCAAACCGAGGATCTATTGATCATCACCGCCGACCATGGCAATGACCCCACCACGCCCAGCACGGACCATTCTCGGGAATACGTGCCTCTGTTGGCCTATGGGCCCAATGTGAAGAAGGGTGTGCCTCTCGGCGTCAGAGGCTCCTTCGCCGATGTAGCCGCCACCGTAGCGGAGTTTTTTCAATTGCCGGGAACTGGACAGGGACAAAGTTTTTGGGGCAAGATCGCGGGATCAGGCCAGTAAGTGAGGACCCCGCTGAGATGGGACCTCAAGGATCCCCCGCATATTGCAGAAACTCATTTGCCGGGGGCGATTCCTGGGGCGTTAGCTCCTTTTGAGCACAGGAAATTCCATGCGCGTTTATGAAATCATCGCCAAAAAAAGAGACGGCGAGAGCCTATCACCCGAGGAAATCGAATTCGTCATTTCAGGATATGTGCAGGGAACAGTCCCAGACTATCAGGTTTCAGCCCTGCTCATGGCCATTTACCTGAAAGGTATGGTTTGGGAGGAGGTCATACACCTTACCGAGGCCATGATACATACTGGCCAAGTGTTAGACTTGAGCTCCATCACTGCCATCACTGTGGACAAACACAGCACGGGGGGAGTGGGGGACAAGGTGTCTCTGGTGCTGGCTCCTCTTGTGGCCGCCGCCGGCGTACCGGTTCCTATGCTCTCCGGCCGTGGGCTCGGCCATACCGGTGGTACTTTAGATAAGCTAGAGGCTATACCCGGTTTTCGAACATCTTTGGATCCTCAGGAGTTTGTCGACGCTGTAATCCAAGTGGGCGTGGCCATCATGGGACAGAGTGACAATATCGCCCCGGCAGATGGTAAACTCTACGCCTTGAGGGATGTGACCGCCACGGTGAACAGCCTGCCGCTGATTGCCAGCAGTATCATGAGCAAGAAGTTAGCTGCTGGACCCAAAGCTCTAGTCTTTGATGTCAAAGTGGGTCGGGGAGCTGTGGTGACAAACGCTGGGGAAGCACGAGAGCTCGCCGAGATGCTAACCAGAATTGGTCATGCTATGGGTCGACGAACTGTGGCTCTGCTGACTCACATGGATCAACCCCTGGGCTGGTCGGTGGGAAATGCTGTGGAGGTGATGGAAGCCATCGAGTGTTTACGAGGACAGGGTTCGGAGGATGTGGTTCAAGTGACTATGGCCTTGGGGGCGCAAATGCTCATGCTGGGAGGTGCAGCTCAAACACATCTGGAAGCCGAAAAGAAGCTCCGGTCCATCCTGGACTCCGGAGAAGGTTTGGAGAAGTTCAAGACCCTGGTTCATCGGCAGGGGGGGGATGCCAGGGTGGTAGATGATTTCGGTTTGCTTCCCCAGGCCAAGTTGACCATAGAACTGAAGAGTCCGGCCAAGGGATATGTTCAGGTCCTCGACGCCGGAAAGGTTGGCAGCGCCTGTGTGCAGCTGGGCGCCGGTAGGGCAACTCTCAATGACAAAGTAGATCCGGCGGTGGGTATTCGCTTTATGAAAAAGGTGGGGGATGCCGTCTCTTGTGGAGAAGCGGTTGGGGTGGTGTTGGCTAACGACGCCAATAGGGGTCAGGCCGCCCTGAGTCAGCTTCTGGAGGCGCTGACCGTTTCTGAAAATCCCTCCCCTCCAAGGCCACTGATCGGTGAGTTGGTGAGGTTAGATGAGGGATATGAAAGCGCCTTTCCTTAGAAGAAATGGCGTTCAGAGCCCGGCTCCGATTCCTCCTTTGGCATCAGATCTTGATGACGAAGGGGGCATTTTTCTGTGGGTTCCGTGCCCTTGATAAAGACTTCTCTATGTGTCAGGGGGCAGCTTTCGTTGATTAAAAGTTGTGTTTCCTCACAAATAGTTTTAAAAACGACTCCGGGGGGGATGTGAAAATCCTCTACGGGCAGCCCCTGATGAGCGCCGATCATGAATTCTGTCCAGATGGGAAGCGCTGCACGGGCTCCTGTCTGATTATCGCCAATGGGGATCATCCCCTCGGCGAATCCAGTCCAGACGCCGGTAACCATCTGGGGCGTAAAGCCGATGAACCAGGCATCGGTGTATTCGTCCGTCGTTCCCGTTTTTCCCCCTGCCGGGCGGGTGAAATTGTTTAAGCGAGCTGTGCGGCCCGTCCCCCCAGGATCGTCCATGACGCTCTGGAGCATGTTGGTGACCACGTAGGCTGTGGGAGCACTGAGGACCTCCTCCTCGTAGGGTTGGTTTTCCTCTATGATATTTCCGTCCCGGTCCAGAATCTGATAGATCCAGATGGGCTCGCGGCGAATGCCTCCATTGGCAAAGGCGCCGTAGGCGGCTGTGATCTCCAGCAGCTTCACTTCCTCGGTGCCTATGGCCAGGGAGGGCACCGGGGAGAGATGGGTTTTGATGCCCATGCGCTGGGCGTAAAAAATGACCTGTGATGGGGAGATCCGCTGCAGCAATTTGATAGCCACCAAGTTGATGGATCTTCTCAGGGCCTCCCGCAAGGTCACTGGTCCCCGAAAGATCCGGTCGTAGTTTCGCGGTCGCCATTCCTCTTGGCCGTGCATGGCGGGCAGAACGATGGGGGCATCGTAGATGATGTCGGTGGTCTTGAAACCATTGTCTATGGCGGCAGCGTAGAGAAAGGGCTTAAAGGCCGACCCAGGCTGTCGCGGAGCTTGGGTGGCCAGGTTAAATTTGTTGGTGCGAAAATCACGACCGCCGACCAGGGCCTTGATATAGCCGGTCTTAGGGTCCATGGCCACCAATGCCGTCTGGATTTGTCTGGACGCGAGTGTGTCTTCTCCAGAAGCCGTGGTGCTGAGTACTATATACAAAGAGTCTCCTTGAGAGGCCTTAGCGTCGACTGTGGCTTGTAGCTCCTCTGCTTTCTTCTCCGTGGCCTGCTCGGCGATGGCTTGAAGGCGCGTATCGAGGGTCGTGAAAACGGAGATGCCTCCCTGGTAGAGGATCTGACTTCCATATTTCGCCTCGAGATACTGGCGCACATGCTCCACGAAATAGGGAGCAAGACCACTTTGATAGGCATGGGGATTGAGGTGTAGGGGCTCACTCATGGCATGCTGAGCCTCCTCAGAGGAGACTGTGCCGAAATCCTCCATGGCTCCCAGCACGATATTCCGGCGTTGCATGGCCACCTCTGGGTGTTCTAGGGGATCGTATCGATAGGGAGATCCCAGGAGTCCGATGAGCAGGGCAGATTCGCCCAGAGTGAGGTCCTCGACGTTTTTACTGAAGAAAGTCTGAGCCGCGGCTTGGACACCATAGGCCCCCTGGCCAAAGTAGTAGTGGTTGAGATACATCTCCAAGATTTGATCTTTGGAGTACTTTCTCTCTATTTGGATGGCCGTCATCCATTCCTTGATTTTACGGGTCAGAATTTTCTCTCTGGTCAAAAAGAGCATCCTGGCCAGTTGCTGAGTGATGGTGCTGGCCCCCTGGGCATATCGCAGGGCTTTCAGATTGGCATAGAGGGCGCCGATCAGGCGGTGGAGATCCACTCCCCAGTGTTTGTAGAATTTTCTGTCCTCCTTGGATATGAGAGCGTCGCGGAGAGTGGAGGGCATTTTTTCCAGGGGCACCAGGATTCTCCTCTCCTGGTAGAATTCTTTGAGCACCTTCCCATCATCAGAGTATATCCGTGTGATCAAACTGGGCTCATAGCTTTCCAATTGGCTGAGGGAGGGCAGGTCGGAACGATAGGAGAGCCAGATGACGATGGCGATCAGCAGCAGCAGGAATAACATGCACAGATAGAGCAAAGCGGAGATCTTGAACAATCTCCACCACTGGTTCTTGTTTCTGTGAGCGGCCGAGAATGGCATTGAGTCCTCGTGCTCTGGATTGCGAGGTATCGGTGGGTCTCGCCGAAAGTATAGGGAATTCAGAGGACAAAGTCAAGAGGCTTATCAAAAAGTGCTTGGTTGTATGAGGATTTTCCTCTTGCCTTTACCGTTGACATGGCGTATTATGTCCAAGGAAACTAAATGATTCAACCAGAGGATGAATGGCGATCAGGAGGGTTAGATGCTTCCAGTTGAAACTCAGCTGGAGATGATCAAGCGGGGCACCGAGCAAATACTGCCCGAGGAGGAGCTCATCGTGAAATTAGAGAAATCGGTGCGGACCAATACGCCTTTGCGCATCAAGGAAGGCTTTGATCCCACTGCGCCTGACATTCACCTGGGCAGTGCTGTGACCATTCGCAAACTGAAACAGTTCCAGGATCTGGGACATGAAGTTATTTTCCTTATCGGTGACTTTACCGGCATGATCGGCGATCCCAGTGGCATGCTGGAGTCCCGAAAGCAGATCAGCCGGGAGGAGGTGCTGAAAAACGCCGAGACATATAAGGAGCAGGTCTTTAAGATTCTGGATCCCGATAAAACTCGAATCGAGTTCAACAGCCGCTGGTGCAATCCGATGAGCTTCGCAGATGTTTTGGAGCTGGCCTCTAAATACACCATCGCTCGGCTGCTGGAGCGGGAGGATTTTGCCGAAAGATACAGGTCTAATCGCCCCATCAGCGTCTTGGAGTTCCTGTATCCCCTGGTGCAGGGCTACGACTCCGTGGCCCTGCATGCCGATGTGGAGCTGGGGGGAACGGACCAGATCTTCAATCTTCTGGTGGGCCGAGAAATACAGCGGGAGTATGGACAGGAACCTCAGGTGGTGATTACCATGCCGTTATTGGTGGGCACCGATGGGGTGGAGAAGATGAGCAAAAGCTTGGGCAATTACATAGGCATCTGCGAGCCCCCCAACGAGATGTTCGGCAAAACCATGTCCATTCCCGACGAGTTGATCATTCCCTATTTCCGGCTGTGCACGGACGTTCCCTTGGTTGAGCTGGAAACCATGGAAAACCAGATGAAGGGAACAGAGGTCAATCCCCGGGACTTGAAGATGAGGTTGGCCCAAGAGATTGTCACCATGTATCACGACTCAAAGTCTGCCAAGGCTGCCCAGGAGGAATTCAAGCGGGTTTTCCAAGATCGCTGCCTGCCCAATGAGATCCCCCTTTTCCAAGTTTCAGCCGAGGATCTTCCCATCTGGATCGTCAAATTGTTGACAGCCAGTGGAATGGCCTCCAGCAACGGCGAGGCGCGGCGGCTTATCGCTCAAGGGGGGGTGACCATTAACGGTCAGCGCGTGGCTAATGAGAATCTCGAGCTCGATGTGAATCGGGAGTTGACCCTGAAGGTGGGCAAAAGAAGATTCCTACGGGTTATACGCAAAACCTAGTGAGAAAAGGAGGGCTCATGTTCAGCGAATTGCGCCTCAGGCTACAGGAATGTGATGAGAGGTTGACAAAAGCAAGGGATTTTCTTTGACTTAGCAACCAAGGAGCGGGAGGTCGCCCAGCTGGAAAAGGAGATGGCCGCCCCCGGATTTTGGGATAACAGCGAGAGAGCTCAGACGGTGGTGGAGACGGTCAAGGTACAGAAGAGATGGGTTGATCAATGGGCTCAGCTTCACCGTCAGCAGAAGGAGTTGGCCGAATTTCTCCAGCTGGCGGAGGAAGAAGACGATGAGCAGGCCGCCCGAGAGGTGGAGAAGGAGCTGGGCCAGCTTGAGCATGGCCTTTCTGAGATAGAATTTCAGCACACTTTGGGAGGAGTAGACGACCGCAAAGACGCCATTGTGAACATCCACTCAGGAGCTGGCGGCACAGAATCACAGGATTGGGCTCAAATGCTCATGCGCATGTACCTGCGCTGGGCGGAACGCAGGGAGTATGCAACTCGGGTTTTAGACCTCCAGCCGGGCGATGAGGCCGGCATCAAGAACGTGACGGTCGAGGTGCAGGGCGAATTCGCCTATGGATATCTCAAGGCGGAGATCGGAGTCCATCGTTTGGTGCGCATCTCCCCTTTCGATGCCAACAAACGACGCCACACTTCTTTCGCCTCTGTCTTTGTGTATCCCGAGGTGGAGGATGCCATCGAGGTAGAGGTCGACCCATCGGATTTGCGAGTGGACACCTTCCGGGCCAGCGGGGCAGGAGGCCAGCATGTCAACAAAACCGACTCGGCAGTGCGCATCACGCACCTTCCCACGGGTATCGTGGTACAGTGTCAGGCGGAGCGCTCTCAGCATCGCAATCGGGAAAATGCCCTGAAGGTCTTGCGTGCTCGCCTCTACCAGCATTACCTGGAACAAGAGATGAGTGAAAAAGCGGAACGAGAGGGCCAAAAGAAAAAGATCGAGTGGGGCAGCCAGATACGATCTTATGTGTTACACCCCTATACCATGGTCAAGGACCATAGGACGGACAAGGAAATCGGTAATGCCCAAGCGGTTCTGGATGGGGAGCTAGATGATTTCATCCAAGCCTATCTCACCTCTCATTGAGCGGGTGATCTGTCTCCAGGAACCAAGCTGAGGGGCTGAGCCCTGCTTTTCCCTTGACACCCCTATGGAGAGGTGTTATATTTTTTTATAGAGTCACTGAAAATACGCGCCGAAAGGGTGATGGGTGGAGCCGAAAAGCGATCTACGTCAACAACGACTTGAAAAACTAGAGAAGTTGCGGAAGAAGGGTCTGGATCCCTTCCCGCATAATTTTTCCCGAACCCATCTGTCTGCAGAGGTTCTTCAGGAATTCAAAGACCTGATGGTCTCGGAACGACAGGTGCGCGTCGCCGGGCGAATGATCTCGGCACGGGAACACGGGAGGAGCAATTTCGCACACATCCTGGATAGGACCGGCAAAATTCAGATCTATATGCGCCAGGAAGAGGTGGGAGAGGAGCTATTTACGCTGTTTCGGTTCCTGGATGTCGGCGACATCATCGGCGCATGGGGGTCCGTGTTCAAGACGAAAACTGGGGAGGTCACGGTTCGCGTTCAGGGATATTCTCTCTTGGCCAAGTCCCTCCGACTTCTGCCCGAAAAGTGGCACGGACTCAGAGATAAGGAGATTCGTTATCGCCAGCGGTACCTGGATCTCATCGCCAACGTTCACGTCAAAGAGCTTTTTCAGTTGAGAACACAGGTCATCAGGGCGGTGCGCTGTTTTTTAGACGAGCGCGGGTTCTTGGAGGTCGAGACTCCAGTTCTTCAGCCCATTTATGGAGGGGCTTTCGCCCAACCCTTTGTGACCCGGCACAAGGCCTTAGGTATAAAGCTCTTTCTGCGTATTGCGGATGAGCTCTACCTGAAGCGTTTGATTGTTGGGGGCTTCGACCGGGTCTACGAGCTCTCTAAAAATTTTCGAAATGAGGGGATTGATCGAGACCACAATCCCGAGTTCACACTTCTGGAGCTGTATCAAGCGTATGCCGACTACGAGGACATGATGGCGCTTATGGAGGAGATGATCCCCCATGTGGCCCAGGAGGTGGTTGGCTCTCTTCAGATTCGATACGGGGACCACGTTCTCGATCTGACCCCGCCATGGAAACGTATTTCGTTCTTTGACGCCCTCAATGGACGTCTGGGCCAGGATGTCTCTCAGTGGGGAGTCAGAGAGCTCAGAGAGTCGCTGGCCCAGCGAGAAATAGAGGCCCGTGAAGGGATCCATCGCAGCCGATTATTGGAATCGCTTTTCGACGCCGTGGTGGAACCCGAGCTCATCCAACCGACCTTCGTCATCGATTATCCCTTGGAGAGCGCTCCCCTGGCCAAGCGGCATCGCAAACATTCGGACTTGGTGGAACGGTTCGAGTTCTTCACTGCCGGTAAAGAGCTGGCCAACGCCTTCAGCGAGCTAAACGATCCCCTTGACCAGCGACAGCGCTTCCAGGAGCAAATGAAGCTTCGTCGGGCCGGAGATGACCAAGCGCAGGTCTTAGATGAGGATTTTCTCCGGGCCCTAGAATATGGGATGCCACCCACTGGGGGTTTGGGGATGGGCATCGACCGTTTGGTGATGTTGCTCGCCGATGCGCCATCCATCAGAGATGTGATTCTCTTTCCCCACATGAGGCAGGAGAAGTTCTGAAGAGAGCCAGGGGATATGCGTCTATGTCCTATGAGCTGTTCGTGGCCCGACGTTATCTGCGCTCCAAGCGCAAAGTGAAGTTCATCTCGGTGATCACCCTGTTTTCGGTGGGTGGTGTTTTCGTTGGAGTGGCCGCCCTGATCATCGTTCTGTCCGTGATGAACGGCTTCGAGAGCGAGGTTCGCTCTCGAATCGTGGGGACTACAGCGCATGTCAACGTGTTAGCTTTTCACGACGAAGGTATAGAGGAATATCAGGAAATCCTTCCCATGGTCGAAGAGGTGCCGCATGTGGTGGCCGCTGCACCATTTATCTATTATAAAGCGGCCATACGCTCAGGACGACGCAGCGACGGCATTTTGGTCCGGGGAATTGATGCCACCCTGGAGGCCAGGGTGACGAGTCTGGAAAATAATATCCTGTATGGCCAGCTTCGTCTAGAATCTCAATCCGACAAGGATGGAAACGTTTTACCGGGCATCGTCTTGGGTGCCACTCTCGCCGAAGCCCTGGGGGCTGTTTTGGACCACAAAGTCACCTTGCTGAGCCTGCGCGATACCGGCGATGCAGCCAGCTGGATGGTCCCTAAAGCGGCTCAATTTCGTGTGGTCGGACTGTTCGAGACGGGGATGTACGAATATGATGCAACCTTGGCTTACATCTCCATCCAAGAGGCTCAGAGGCTTTTTGGGCTTGGCAATAGGGTTACCGGCCTCCAGGTGAAGACTGACGATCTGTACCAGGCAGGTGCAGTAGCTAAGTCCATCGGCAAGGTCTTAGGTTATCCCTATTATACCGTTGACTGGATGCACATGCACAAAAATCTCTTCTCCTGGATGACCTTGGAGAAGTGGGGGATGTTCATCGTTCTCAGCCTCATCGTCATCGTGGCCACCTTCAACATCATCAGCACCCTGATCATGGTGGTGATGGAGAAGACAAAGGATATCGGCATCTTAAAATCCATGGGGGCCACCTCCAGTAGCATCATGCGTATCTTCATGATAGAGGGACTGCTGGTGGGCCTGGTGGGAACTCTTTTGGGGTGCCTGGGAGGGTATCTGATCTGTTGGTCTCAGGAGACCTTTCACTTTTTCTCTCTGCCTGCCGAAATCTATTTCATCAACACCTTGCCCATCGAGATGAAGGTTATGGATTTCGCCAAGGTGGCCTTTGCCGCTATGGGACTGTGTTTTTTAGCGACCGTCTATCCCGCTCGCAAGGCGGCCAGGCTCGTTCCCGTGGACGCCATTCGCTATGAATAAGCTCTCTACAGACAAGGAACGCCTGGAACAGGCCCAGATTTTGCTGCGAGCTCAAGATGTGGACAAAAGCTATCTTTCGGGGCCGACTCGCCTCGATGTGCTCACTGGAATAAACCTGGAGGTCCATCGAGGCGAAATCTTAGTTATCGTCGGAGCCTCGGGTGTGGGCAAGAGCACCTTGCTGCATATTCTGGGTGCTCTGGACCATCCCACCCGGGGAACGGTCGAGTTGAACGCTACAGATATCTTTTCCCTCTCGGACAAGAAGCTGGCCCGAGTGCGCAACAGGGCCATGGGATTTATCTTTCAATTTCACCATCTGTTGCCGGAATTCACAGCCCTCGAAAATGTGGCCATGCCCTTGCTCATCGATGGTCGCAAGCCTAAAGAAGCTGAGGAGGTGGCACGCGGACTGTTGGGGGAGGTGGGATTGGATGGGTGCGTGGATCAAAAGCCGGGCGAGCTCTCGGGTGGTGAGCAACAGCGGGTGGCCGTTGCGCGAGCTCTGGCCAAGAGTCCTTTGATTATCTTGGCTGATGAGCCCTCGGGCAATTTAGATAGAGCCAACAGTGAGATGCTGCACGATCTTATCTGGCGCCTCAGTCGATCTAAAAACCAGACCTTTGTCATCGTGACTCACAATGAAAAGCTAGCCGCCAAGGCTGACCGTCTGCTCCGTCTTTCCGACGGGAGGCTGTGGCCGGAAACTCTTTAATAGAGGACGTTATGCTCTGTGAGGATTGCGGTAAGAAAAAGGCTACGGTTCACTTTACCCAGATCGTGAGCAATAAGAAAACCGCCTTGAATCTTTGTTTGGACTGTGCGCGGAACAGGGGTTTTGAAAATAGTCTTTCCACTGGTTCTTTTTCCCTGGGCAATATTCTGGCCAGTTTCATTCAGGAAAGCGAAGAAGCCGGCACTAAGCCTTTGCCCAAGATTAAGTGTCAAGGCTGCGGCCTGTCCTATCAGGATTTTCGTGAATATGGACGTTTGGGGTGTCATCGCTGCTACGAGACCTTTTTCGACAACTTGAAAGACCTGCTCCGGAGAATACATGGGAGCAACGATCATGCGGGAAAAGTGCCGCGATCTGCCCAGGAGAAATTCATCGTTCGAAAAGAGCTTAAGAAGCTGCAAAGGGAGATGAAAAGGGCGGTGGAGAGAGAAGATTTCGAAGAGGCCGCGGCTTTTCGGGATAAAATTCGGAAGCTACAACATAAAAGAACCGGGAAGACCGAGCAGGAGGACTCCTTGTGACGGTAGAGGAGCTGGTCAAAGAAGTCGCCTCATGGCTTGATGGGACCGGGCCCATGTCCAGCATCGTCCTGAGCAGTCGGATCAGGTTGGCCCGGAACCTGAGAGCGTATCCCTTTACTAATCGCTTGGGGGATCAAGAGCTCAATGAGGTTCTGGATCAATTTCGTCTGGCAGCCCAGGAGAGCAAATTCCTCCGGGGCGGATTGCTCATCAACATCGGCCAGCTGTCGAATCTGGATCGCGGCTTCCTGATGGAGCGACATCTGATCAGTCCTGATCTGGCCAAGGGGAAGAAGAGCCGGGGATTGTATATAGGCGATCATGAGGTGGTCAGTGTCATGGTCAACGAGGAGGATCATATCCGTCTTCAAGCCATGCAGTCCGGTCTTCAACTGAGAGACACCTGGGAGATCATAGATCGCATAGACGACGAACTAAGCGAGCACACGGAGTATGCATTTTCAGATCAATACGGGTATCTCACCGCATGCCCCACCAATGTGGGCACTGGGCTGAGGGCTTCGGTGCTGATCCACCTGCCCGCCTTGGTCCTGACCAAGGACATCGACAGAGTCATCAAGGGCATTAGCCAAGTCGGCCTCGCAGTGCGCGGATTCTATGGAGAGGGCACTGAGGTTTTGGGAAACTTATTCCAAATTTCTAACCAGACCACGTTGGGCCGCTCCGAGGAGGACATCGTCGATAATATCGAAAGGGTTACCCGACAGATCATCGACTACGAGGAAAATGCACGTAAAACGCTCCTGGCGGACGCCCGGCCACAGATCGAGGATAAGATCTGGAGGGCCTATGGAATTCTAAACAATGCCCGGGTGCTGTCCTCTCAAGAGCTGATGAGCCTGATTTCCGCGGTGCGTCTGGGCGTGAGTCTTAGGATTATCAAATCTATTGACATCGCCACCTTAAACCATTTGATCATGTTGATGCAGCCTGCCCATCTCCAGAAGCTGTCCAGGAAGACGATGGATGCCAACGAGCGGGATGTGCGGCGGGCGGAGTTGGTCAGAGGAAAATTGACCCCCCTGAGCGACCATACTGAGGATGATCGTCAACGCGGTAAGGGAGGATCCCCGAGATGAACGGAATGTACACCGAGAGGGTGAAACGGGTGCTGCAATTGGCTCGAGAGGAATCGGCCCGGCTGCATCATAATTATGTGGGCACAGAGCACCTATTGTTGGGCATCCTTCGTGAAGGCAGTGGAGTGGCTGCGTCCATACTGATTAATCTCAATCTGGGACTGGATGAAATCAGGCAGTCGGTAGAGGAGACGATTACTGCCTCCTCAGGCACCCTGACCATCGGTCAGATCCCGTTGACGCCACGAGCCAAGAGGGCGCTGGAACAAGCATCCCAGGAGGCCCGAGCCCTCAACTCAAAATATGTGGGTACCGAACACCTGCTATTGGCATTATTAGCCGATCAAAAGGGGATCGCCGCTCAGGTGCTCAACGCGTACGATGTGAGCTACGACGATGTGAAGGAAGAGCTAGAGAGCATGGTCTCTGGAGAGAGCAAGGGGAAGGGGCGTACCAAAACTCCGGCCATAGATCATTTCGGCCGGGACCTCACAGAGCTGGCTCGCCGGGAAGAACTGGATCCCATCATCGGCCGTGACAAGGAAGTCGAAAGGGTCTCCCAGATTCTTTCGCGACGCAAGAAAAACAATCCGGTGCTGATTGGTGAGCCAGGTGTGGGTAAGACGGCCATCGTCGAAGGCCTGGCTCAGCGGATCATCGAGAAGAAAGTGCCCTATGTGCTGCAGGGGAAGCGCGTGGTGGGCCTCGATCTTGCGGCCATCGTGGCCGGCACCAAATATCGCGGGCAATTCGAAGAGCGGCTGCGTGCGGTGATCAACGAGATCAAGAAGGCCAAAGATGTCATCATCTTTATAGACGAGCTCCACACCATCGTGGGAGCTGGAGGAGCCGAGGGGAGTCTGGACGCCTCCAACATCTTCAAGCCCGCTCTGGCGAGAGGCGAGCTTCAGTGCATCGGCGCCACCACTCTGGATGAGTACCGTAAGTACATCGAGAAAGATGGTGCTCTGGAGAGGCGGTTTCAGACCATCCTGGTAGATCCGCCCAGCAAGGAGGAGACCATCGAGATTCTCAAGGGGCTCCGAAAACGGTACGAGGAACACCATCGGATTAAGATCACCGATGAGGCTATTCGGGCTGCGGCCACCCTTTCAGATCGCTATATCACCGATCGGTTTCTGCCAGATAAAGCTCTGGACGTCATAGACGAGGCGGGATCCAGGGTGCACCTGGCCAGTTGTCGAGAATCGAAGGACATGGTCGAGCTGGAGAAGCAAATCGAGAGCGTCAACCAGGAGAAACGCCATTGTATCAATCGACAGGAGTTTGAAAAAGCGGCCAAACTGAGAGATGTCCTGGCCGATCTGGAAGGCAAACTGAAGCAAACCCGTCAGGAAACCTGTGTGGAACTGGACGAGGAAGATGTCGCTCAGATCATCTCCAGGATGACGGGGATTCCTGTTTTCAAGCTGGAGGAGAAAGAATCCGCTAAGCTGTTGCGCCTTGAAAAGGAGCTGAGAGAGAGAATCGTGGGCCAAGATGAGGCCATTTCAGCTATCGCTCGAGCCATTCGGCGAACCCGGGCCGGGCTCCATGATCCCGATCGGCCCGTCGGCTCCTTCATCTTTCTGGGGCCCACTGGGGTTGGGAAAACGGAGCTGGCCAGAGTCCTATCCGATTTTCTGTTTGAGGACAAAGAGGCCCTGATACGGCTGGATATGTCGGAGTACATGGAGAAGTTCAATGTCTCCCGATTAGTGGGAGCACCTCCCGGATACGTGGGATACCAAGAGGGAGGCCAGCTAACGGAAAAGGTTCGTCGTAAGCCCTATTCAGTGGTCTTGTTCGACGAAATCGAGAAGGCTCACCCGGACGTCTTTAATATCCTCCTGCAGATTTTAGACGAGGGTCAGCTGACGGACAGCTTCGGTCGCAAGGTGGATTTTAAGAACACAGTCGTGATAATGACCTCCAACATCGGCACTCGAGAGGTGGGCAAGGGCAAGAGCATGGGATTTCAAAAGGGCGACCAGAAGTCCGGCTTCGAGCAGATCAAGACACGCATCACCGATGCTCTGAAAAAGACTTTTAATCCCGAATTTCTTAATCGATTGGATGAGATCGTCATCTTCCACCCTTTGGGCAAAAAGGAGATGTTGAAAATCATCGACATCCTCCTGGTCGAAATAGGACAACGAGTGGCGGATAAGGGCATGTCAGTCACCCTGACCCGAGAGGCAAAAGACCTTTTGGTTGAAAGGGGTTTTGATCCCATTTTCGGCGCAAGACCTCTGAGAAGGGCTCTCCAGAAATATTTCGAAGATCCCTTGTCTGACGAGATCCTTCGCGGCAAGTTCCGCAAAGGCAGCAGCATAAAGGTCGGCCGTCGCGGAGAGAGGTTGACTTTTAGCCATCTGAGCTAAAATCTGACCCATGCTGTCTGAGGGGGGAGCGGAACATGCTCCCCTTTTTAGGTTGAGGGGCTAAGGAATGAAAGCTCGCCTATGGGTTCTCGTCTGCGTCTTTATTGCTGGCCTGTTGGCCGTTGGACTGTATCTGGGCTGGCGGCGGGCGAGAATCGGCCAGAGGGTCGAGGCCTTCTTCCTGTCACGGATAGCCGCCGTGGCGGGAGCCCGGGCAGATGTCAGGGGTTTTCATCTGGGGCTCGGCTATGTCAAGCTTACGGGAGTGACTGTGGTAGATGAGGATAGGGGTTTCTCCCTGATCGTTGACCAGGCTCGACTCGGTTTTTCTATGGTGGAATTTATCACGGGCGGTTTTCGAACCACAGCGGCCCTCACAGAAGTGCTCCTCAGTCAGCCGCGCTTGAGGGTGGATATGAATCGGTTTTCCTTGGCCAGGGACAGGACTTCTCTGGGGCTTTTCGCTTTTCAAGAGGATTTACCGGAGCGTATTACGGTAGTGAATGGCTCCATCATCTTGGTGAGTGCCGGGGAAGATCGCCGGAGTCAGCTCACTGAAATCGATGGTTGGCTGGAAATAGGAGAAGACCGGAAGGGAAGCTTCCGTTGGTCTGGCGTCTGGGGAGGGGGGGGAGTGAAAAACATGGTGGGCGCCGGCACCTTTAGCCACCTCTTCGAAACCTATGCTCTTCGGGCTGAACTTCGAGAAGCCAACCTCGCCCGTGTGCTGGGCCCAGCTCTGCCCCCACGGTATGACATCGATGGAGGTCTGGTGTGGTTCTCTCTGACCGCAGACAAAGGCTCCCAGGAGCAAAAGACAGAGCTCCTGGGAAGACTAACACTGGAGGTCGGAGATGTGATCGATGAGAAGCTGGGAGTATGTTTGGAACAGGTCAGGGCACAGACTCGCCTGGAGGGGATGAATGTGCTGGTGGAGGGAATTGAGGCCAACCTCGAGGATGTTGAGGTTAGGGTCCGGGGCAGAATTGCCAATCTATTTAAACCGACCTGCCACCTTCTTGTCGAGGCTGAGGATCTGGAGGCGGCTCCGTTGTTGGCGAAAATATTCAATGAACCAGAGGAGCAGATGCCTCGAGGAGCTGTTGACCTGCAGGGTGTCCTGGAGGGTTGGGGCGAGAACCTCACCTTTCGGGGTCAACTCAGCGCAGCAAAGCTTGAGCTTTCCGGTCATCATCTGAGCAACCTGGGAGCCCTTTTAGACGTTAAGGGCTCTTCTGTTCACGTGAAGGGTCTGGAGACTCGTCTACCATGGGCCACGTTGCGCCTGCATGGGAGGTTGGATTTCGCCAAGTTGCCGGTTGCTTTAGAGGCTGAGTGGTGCTTGGATAAGTTGGACATGGCGAAGATTTCCAGACGGTTGGGTCTCGGCACTGTCCTGGGGAAGGGAGTACTGGCAGGTAAATTGAGTGGCTCTATTGAAGCACCACTCCTGAGGGGTGGGCTCCAGCTATCGAAGCTTAGGGGACGCAGATTGCCTGTAGATGCGGTCCGGGGACGATTTCAATGGGGAGTTGGCCGGTTGACCTATAGATTAGAGTCTCCAGATGGGCGGATTCTATTTGAAGGTGGGGGGGTGGGTTGGTCTAAGAATTCTGGCCACCAGGCAGTTCTGCATCTTAGGAAGCTGTCCTTAAGGAAACTCCTGGGTGATATGGAGAAAGAAGAAGGGGGCGGAAAACTCTCTGGAGACTGGATCTTCTCAGGTTCGGCGGCGCAGGCGAAGGTTATGGGAGAGGTTAAGCTTGAGGGAATTCCAGGGGTGCAGGGCCATTTCCATAGCTGGGGGGAGTTTTCCCTGCAAGATCAAGGCCGGTGGTGTTTAGAAGCAGAGGCGGTTTCACGGAGCTGGGAGGTCCAGGATATTCCCATATCCATGAGGCTCCTTTTTTCTCTGGATCAGGAGCAGCTACAATTGCGGGAGTTTAATCTCAATGATCAACTTAGGGTGTTTGGAGTCATGGAAACGGTCGGTCAGCGGGGGCTAACGGGGCAGCTGACCCTTTCCCAGGCAGATATCCGATGGCTCGGCGGACTAGCTTTTCCGGATCTGGCCCAGAGTCCCTGGGAAGGACTTATCTCCGGTCGGCTGGAAGTAGCTGGAACCGCAGAGAGTCCAAAAGCCTTAGGTGAGGTGAAGTGGACTCATGGCCGCCTCGGACGCTTGGAGGATCTCTCTTGCCACCTGCCCCTATGGGTGTCCGGGGATATGCTCCATCTGGGGCCTGCTATGCTGAGCCGTCAGGATCATCGGATGGCGGTTCTCACAGGGAAGGTGACTGCTTCGGGCACTTTATCCCTTCAAGCCTGGGGGCAGCGGATTGAGGCTCAGACTATGGCTCAGCTGTTTGGCCAGATTTCCCCAGAGGTAAGTGGCGTGCTGGACTTTCACGGTCAGATCAGCGGATCTCTCAGATCTCCTGTTTTCGGAGGGCAAATGCGATTGGTTCAAGGTCAGCTAAAGGGTTTGGATTTCGATGACTTACGGGTTGACCTGAGGGGGGAGAAAGGACGACTGAGATTAGAGCAGTTCACCATGGCCAAAAGTGATCAGAGACGGATTTTTATAACCGGTTCCTTGCCTTACACCATTTTCGGCTTCTCCAAAAGACCCTTCAGGCAAGAGGAAATAGACATATCCGTCGAAATAGAAGGAGACGTGCTTTCTCTTCTACCCTCCTTTACGTCATTGGTGAAGGAGGCCAGCGGGAAGGGCCAAGCCAGTTTTCGGCTGGGAGGGACCCCTGAAGCCCTGGTCTTGGGGAGCGGCCGACTTCATTTTCAGGAAGGTCGGATGAAACCGGCCATCTTTTTGGAGCAATGGGAAGATCTTGATGGGTGGCTGGAGATCGACGCTGAGGACCAGTTCCTTGAGATCAAGGAGCTGGTCGGTACTGTAGAAGGGAGTTCTCTGAAAGTCACCAACTTACGAGAACTGGAGTCGGACACCGGGCCCCTGGAGCCACTCCGTATTCCCGGCTTGGGTTTAAATCTGGGCATTTTAGGCATCAAGACAGGAGAAAACGGGGTAGAGGCCAACGTTCCTGGTTTGATGGCCATCGGAGAGAGGGGAAAGATCCGACTGACTGACTTCGATGCGCTGGGGCCTCTTATGCTCGCCGGCCCTCTGGAGTCACCGAGGGTCTTCGGGATGGTGGGATTGAACCACCTAGATTTCACCTACCCTCCTTCCTCATCCGATGAGGGCGCTCAGCTGTCTTTTCTGTCGCAGGTTCATTGGGATCTGATGTTGGTGGCCCTGAAAGACGTATGGTACCATAACGATTTTGCCAACTTGAGGGTGAAGGACACTCGATCCCAACTGCATTTCACCGGCTCCGGGGACGAGGGAAGCTTGAGGGTGGCGGGACACGCGGAGGCAGATCGGGGTGATGTCACCTATCTGGACAGGCGCTTTCAGGTAGTGAAGTTGGAGTTGGATTTCGAGGGCCATGAAGAATCCTCTGGGGAAGGATACGACAATCGGCCTCATGTTGCAGGACAGTTCAGGACCACCGTATACTCCGAGTCCACGGGGGTGGCCACGGACATCTTTATCACCCTGTATGCCATCGACCCGGAAACCGGTGAAAGGACGCTTCGGGGAAAGTGGGGAGACTATAAGTTGGAGCTCTCCTCGAGCGATCCCAGCGATGATACCCAGGAGAAAGTTTTGGCGAAACTGGGATACACAGGTGATTATGGTGATAAGGCTTTGCAGTTTTTACAAGTCACACTGGGTCCAAAACTGGAAAATCACTTCATTCGTCCCGTGTTAGAGCCCGTAGAGAGGACCATCAAGAGAGCTCTGGGCATCGACGTTGTTCGGTTTCAACCGGGTTTAGCCCGAAACCTCCTGGTTCAAAATAGACGACCTCCCGGGGAGACGGAGTCTCTATCGCGACAATTTCTGTTTCCACGCAGTAGCTTGCTTATAGGCGAGTATGTTACCGATAGCTGCTTTCTCAGCTATCTGGGCAAGTTTCAGACCAGAACAGATGAATTCCTTGATGACCGCTTGGGCATCATCCACAGTTTTGGCTTGGAATTTCGACTCAGGGGCAGCACCGTCTTGGATTTTGAGTACGACTATAAACGCGACCTGACCGAAGGCGACAAAAAGGTGAGAACTTCAAGCGACAAGAGAGTCCAGATCACGCACAATTTCCCTTTTTAAATAGAGGAGGGAATAATTTTAAAGCTTCATAAAATTTTTTCTTGCCTGCTTAGTAAAGATGTATTACAATATATAAATATTAGCAAGTTGTGAAATTTTTGTGACGATGGTACGGAGGTTGGCATGGCACATAAGAAAGGCGTGGGAAGCTCTCGCAATGGAAGGGATAGTGCCGCTCAGAGATTGGGCGTAAAACGTTTCTCGAGCCACAGGGTCTTGGCGGGAAGCATCCTGGTTCGACAGAGGGGCACCAAGTTCCATCCGGGACATAATGTCGGTTTGGGTGGCGATGACACCTTGTTTTCTAAAATAGACGGCATCGTGGCCTTTGAGCGCAAGGGTCGCCACCGCAAGCAGGTGAGCGTTTACTCTGTTGATCCGTCCCCCATCGAATCGTAATGGTCAGGTGGGGCTTTTTTTTAGCGCAATAATTGAGAAATTTTTCACGAGCTGTCTCGGATCAGGGGGAATTTTGTAGGAGCAGCGTTTTGGCAAAGGTGGGCATCTTGTTAAGCGGAGTAGGTCATGGAGATGGTTCAAACATTCTAGAGACGGTGCTATCCTACCTTTTTCTTTCCGAGGCTGGCGCCGAGGTAGTTTTCCTGGCCCCCGACCGTGCGCAAAAAGAGGTGGTTGATCACCGAACGGGAGTATTGGCGGACGAACGACGAAATATCCTGGTGGAGTCTTCCAGAATAGGGGGACAACAGATGAAGGCAGTGGACACGGTGAACTCCAGCGAGCTGGATGCATTGCTTATCCCGGGAGGTTTGGGGGTGGTGAAGAATTTGAGCGATTTCGAGGACGTGGGCGAAAACTGTCGCGTTGACGAGCAGGTTCGCCATCTGGTGGTCGGTATGGTTCGCAGGAAAAAGCCCGTGGGAGCTCTCTCCATGGCTGTCGTGTTGCTGGCCAGAATTCTCAAAAACCGGGAGGGAATCAACCCTACTTTGACGGTGGGCAACGACGCGGAATTGGCCGGGAAGATTCACGCTATGGGGGGAGTTCATGTGCCAACGAAAGCAGATGAGGCGCTCGTCGACGAGGAGAACCGATTGGTCAGCACGTGTGCGTCTCTATCAGGAGCCGGGATCGCTCAGATGGCCCATGGGATTCAAAATCTGGTCAGAGGGACTTTAGAGCTCGTTCACAAGGGAGCCAATTATGCGGGAAGTGAAGGCTGAACAGATCACAGAGGCAGTAAAAGGTCTGTGCATGGAGGCTAACTATTCTTTAGGCGAAGACGTCGTTCAATCCCTCAAGCAGGCCCTTAAATTGGAAGAATCTCCCACTGGACGGGAGATTCTCGAGCTCATTTTGGAAAACGCTCGCATTGCCGAAGAGGAGCAGGTACCCATTTGTCAAGACACGGGTTTCGCCGTCTTTTTCGTAGAGCTGGGGCAGGATGTTCATATAGTGGATGGGGGTTTAGAAGAGGCCATCAACGAAGGTGTTCGTCAAGGCTACACCGAGGGGTATCTACGTAAGTCCATCGTAGACGATCCTGTTCTCGACCGTAAAAACACGGGGGATAACACCCCAGCAGTGATTCATACCCAGGTCGTACCGGGAGATAAAATTCGCATCACCATCGCCACCAAGGGGGGTGGCAGCGAAAACATGAGCGAGGTGAAGATGATGAAGGCTGCCGATGGCATCGAGGGCGTCAAGGACTTCGTGGTGGATAAGGTCAAACGCTCCGGAGGCAATCCCTGCCCCCCGGTTGTCGTGGGGGTGGGCATTGGCGGTACCTTTGAGAAGTGCGCCATGCTGGCCAAGAAGGCTTTGCTCCGACCTCTGGGACAGCGTCATCCCGATCCTCGATTTGCTGAGGTGGAGACAGAAATCCTCCGTAGAGTAAACGACTTGGGCATTGGCCCCATGGGTTTGGGCGGCAGGGTGACGGCGCTGGACGTGCACGTGGAGATCTATCCATGCCACATCGCCAGCATGCCAGCCGCTGTGAACATGCAGTGCCACGCCTCAAGGCATAAAGAGGCTGTCATCTGAGGCAGTCCGGCCCTTCCAAAGCTGCCTGAAGATCTGCTCGGGCTTTTTCTTTTGTCAAAGGGGGAAGACGGTGGCGGAAACGATAAAACTCACAACGCCGCTCTCGGATGAAGATGTGACCAAGCTGAGAATTGGAGACAAGGTGCTCCTCAACGGTGTTATCTATACAGGAAGAGACGCGGCGCATAAACGTCTTGTGGAGCTTCTTGATCAGGGTCAGGACCTGCCCATAGACATTCAGGGCCAAGTTATTTATTACGTGGGGCCGTCGCCGGCCAAACCGGGAAAGCCCATTGGATCGGCTGGACCCACCACCAGCTATCGCATGGATCCCTACGCTCCCAAGCTCATCGCGGAAGGTCTCAAGGGGATGATCGGCAAAGGACCGCGGGGAGAGACGGTGGTGGAGTCGATGAAGCGTTACAAATCGGTGTATTTCGGTGCGGTGGGTGGTGCGGCGGCTCTCATCGCCAAGGCGATCAAAGGCGCTGAAGTTGTGGCCTATGAGGATTTGGGAACGGAGGCTATTCGTCGTCTGGTGGTGGAGGATTTCCCAGTGATCGTGGCTCAGGACGCTCATGGTGGTGACCTCTATCAGGAGGGCATCCGGAAATACCAGCGATCCTGATCCCATTGTGCCGATGATTTTAAAGCAGAAAGGGGCGTCACCGTTAAAGAGAGGACTTGGTCATGCGCACGGAGATTTCTGCGGACAAAGTGAAAGGAGATTTCCTCGAAAAGGTTGAGGAGCTCAGCGGACAGAGCATCTGGGCTTGTTATCAATGTGGCTGTTGTTCTTCGGGCTGCCCCGTCGCCGAGGAGATGGATCTTTTGCCCAACCAGGTGATTCGATACGTTCAATTGGGTCTGGAGGAAGAGCTGTTGTCCTCAAAGACCATCTGGCTGTGCGCCTCTTGTTTTCAGTGTTTCTCCCGCTGCCCTCGAGGTATCGACATCTCCAAGATCATGGATGCGTTGCGACAGATGGCCATGGAGGGGGGGGTCGATCGATTTGGTCCTGTGGAAATTTCCCCATCAGAATTGGCCAAAGCCCCTCAGCAGGTGTTGGTCACCGTGGTTCGAAAGTTAAGTGCATGATGCGTCGCTGCCATCGGCTCATTGATCGGAGGAAGAGATGAAGTTGCCGTACTATCCTGGCTGTACTCTAAAGGATAGAACCTCTCAATTAGAGGCCACCGCCTTGGCCGCCGCCGAAAAACTGGGCATCCAGCTCGAGGAGATGCCCAATTGGACCTGTTGTGGGGCCGTCTATCCAGTGAGCGAGACCAAAATCGTTAACTTGGTGGCCCCTTTCCGAATCCTGAAGGAGGTGAGCGAGGCCGGGAGCGACAAACTTGTCACCATCTGCGATTTTTGTTATAACGTGCTCAAAAGAGCCAATCTCGCCATCCATGAGGATCCCGTGAAACGACAGCGCATGAATGCCTTCTTGCAAGATGACGATCGCCGATGGGCCGCGAGCGGTCAACAGGTGGGGGAGGGGCAAGAATATGATGGCGGCGTGACGGTCCTTCATTATCTACAGATGCTTCGAGAGGAACTGGGCTTTGACGTTATGGCAAAAGCCGTGGAAAAGCCCCTCTCGGGCCTGAAAGTGGCCCCCTACTATGGCTGCAATCTTCTTCGTCCTCCAGCGGAAATGGAATTCGACGATCCGGAGAATCCCAGGATAATGGAGGATTTCTTGGAGCACATTGGAGCCAGCGTGGTGGAATCCCCCTATCGTATAGAGTGTTGTGGGTCCTTTTTATCCCTATCCTCTCCAGAGGCTGCTCGACGGCTTTCCCACAATATTCTGGAATCAGCCAGAAAAAGTGGTGCCGACGCCATCATGCTCAGCTGCCCTATGTGTTTCTATAACTTGGAGCAGAAACAGAAGGAATTCGGTCAACATTTCCCCGGCTTTCGGCCCATGCCCGTCTTTTTCTTCACGCAGCTTCTCGCCTTGGCTCTCGGTTTGGACCCGCAGGTTTTGGGATTTGAGAGGCATTTTGTCGATCCCATCCCGCTGTTGAAGGAAAGGGAACTGGTTTGAGTCGACAGACGCTGATGAAATGGTTTTGATGTGAAAATCTTTATTCTAGAAGTTCTCACCAGTAGGAGAACCGATGAAAAGAATCGGAGTTTTCGTCTGTCACTGTGGTATTAACATCGCCACAACGGTGGATGTGGATAAAGTCGTCGAGGAAATTCGTCATTACCCCGGCGTTGCCTACGCCGTGAATTACCAATACATGTGCTCCGATCCCGGCCAGAAAATGGTCCAGGAGGCCATCGAGCGAGAGGAGCTGGACGGGATCATCGTGGCTGCCTGTTCGCCGACCCTGCACGAACTGACCTTTCGCCGAACCTCAGAGACCATGGGTTTGAATCCCTATCAGGTTGAGATTGCCAATATCAGGGAGCAATGTAGCTGGGTTCACGAGGACAGAGATGAAGCCACTGCCAAGGCCATCAAGATCATCAAAAGCCTCGTCGAAAAGGTGCGGCTGGATGAGTCTCTGGAGCCCATCAGCGTTCCCGTTACCCGTCGTGCCATAGTCATCGGCGCCGGCATCGCAGGCATTCAGGCAGCTCTGGACATCGCCAACAGCGGCTACGAGGTCGTTTTGGTGGACAAAGCTCCCTCCATAGGGGGCCATATGGCGCAACTTTCGGAGACCTTTCCCACGCTGGATTGCTCCCAGTGCATTTTGACACCCAAGATGGTGGATGTGGGGCAACATCCGAATATTAAGCTATACACCCATTCTGAGGTGGAGGATATCTCTGGGTATGTGGGGAATTTCAAGGTCAAGGTCCTCAAGAAAGCCAGAGCCATAGACGAAGAAAGGTGTACCGGATGTGGTGATTGCCAGGCGGCTTGTCCCGTGCGAAACGAACCTCAGATTTCGCCGACGCCGAAATACGTCAAAGAGATAGACGTAAAAGAACGCAGGAAACTCAGTCGCATTTTAGCCAGATATGCTCCCAGTAACCCCGGTGTTCCCGGCAAGGAGATGCTCATACAGGTTTTGCAAGATGTGAACCAGGAGTATCGATACCTGCCTCCCTTTGCCATGAAATATGTCTCCGAGAAGTTGAACGTTTCGCTCTCTTCGGTATACCATGTGGCCACCTTTTATACCGCTTTCAGCTTAAAGCCAAGAGGGAAACATCTCATCACCGTTTGTATGGGAACCGCCTGCCATGCCCGGGGAGCCCCCAGGGTTTTGGAAGAATTTGAGCGGCAGCTGGAGATACCACGCGGAGAAACCACAACAGACTCTCAGTTCTCTCTGGAGACTGTGAATTGCCTCGGTTGCTGTGCCCTTGGACCAGTGGTGATGATTGACCAGGACTACCACCAGGTGACCACAGATAAGGTCCGGTCTCTGCTCAAACGGTATAAAGAATCATAGAGGGAGCCCATGAAAAAGATTAAAAGCATAGAGCAGCTGGAGAGATTCCGGAAGGAGATTCTCAAGACGCGAGAAACCAAGAAGCAGTGCATCATCATCTTTGGGGGCACCTGTGGTAGATCTCGTGGCTCAGAGGACATCTTGGATGCGGTTAGGGCCGAAATCAAGAACCAGGGCCTAGAGGAGAGGGTCGAGGTCAGGGGGCCGGGATGTGTTGGCTTTTGCGAGGTGGAACCTGTCGTTGTCCTCAAGCCCCAGGAGATCTATTATCCACGCGTGAAAACTGACGATATTCCCAGGATCGTGGCTGAAACGCTGGTGGAAGGGAAAATCCTCGACGAACTGCTCTTCAGCGACCCGGTGAGCGGCAAGAGATGTGTCTCTGGAGACGAAATTCCTTTCTACCAGAAGCAGCAACGCAATTTGTTGAGCCACCACGGCGAGATTGAGCCTACCAGCATCGATGATTACATCGCCATTGGCGGCTATAGTGCCCTGGTTAAGGTGCTCTCGAGTATTAGTCCCGTGGAGATCATCGATATCATAAAGAAATCCGGGCTGAGGGGCAGGGGAGGTGGTGGTTTTCCCACGGGCATCAAATGGGAATCCTGCCGGAAAGCAGAGGGAGATATCAAATACGTGCTGTGTAACGCCGACGAGGGCGATCCCGGCGCCTACATGGACAGAAGTCTCTTGGAAGGAAACCCGCATTCCATCCTCGAGGGAATGATCATCGGTGCCTATGCCATAGGTGCACACGAGGGCTACATCTATGTCCGTCAGGAATACCCTTTGGCTTGTGAGCATTTTATCCTGGCATTGGATCAGGCGCGTGATTATGGACTGCTGGGCAAGAATATTTTGGGTTCTCGATTCAATTTCGACGTACAGGTAAACCGTGGCGGCGGCGCTTTTGTCTGTGGCGAATCCACGGCCCTGATGGCATCAATTGAAGGGAAGCCCGGAGAGCCAAGGGCCAAGCATGTCCACACCGTTGAAAAGGGACTGTGGGAAAGGCCCAGCTGTCTCAACAATGTGGAAACTTGGGCCAATGTGCCGCTGATCATCAACAGAGGTTGGAGTTGGTATTCCCAGATAGGCACGGAGAAAAGTAAGGGTACGAAGATATTTTCCTTGGTTGGCAAAGTGCAGAACACAGGTCTTGTGGAAGTTCCCATGGGCATCACCTTGCGTGAAGTCATCTATGACATCGGTGGCGGAATACGCGACGGAAAGAAGTTTAAGGCCGTACAAACCGGCGGTCCATCGGGCGGCGTGATCCCAGAGAAGCTTCTCCATTTGCCCGTTGACTTCGAAAGTCTCACCGAGGCCGGAAGCATGATGGGCTCCGGTGGCATGATCGTGATGGATGAAGACAACTGCATGGTGGATATCGCCAAATATTTCATCAATTTCTTGAAAGACGAGTCCTGCGGCAAATGCACCCCCTGTCGTGAGGGTCTGGTGCAGATGCATGCCGTTCTCGAAGACATCACCGAGGGCAAGGGCAAGGAAGAGGATATTGAGTTTCTCGAGGACTTGGCCTGGACCATCAGCAACGGCTCCTTGTGTCAGCTAGGGGCCACGGCCTCAAATCCTGTTTTGAGCACCCTGAAATATTTTAAAAAAGAATATGAAGCGCACATAAAGGACAGAAGATGTCCCGCTGGCGTGTGTAAGGCACTGATACGATACTGGATAGACGAAAAAGAATGCACCGGATGCGGAGTGTGTTTCAAACAGTGTCCTGAGGATGCCATCGCTGGTAAGTTAAAAAAGCCGCATAAGATCGATGAAAGCAAGTGCATCAAATGTGGCATCTGTTACGATGTCTGCAAATTTGACGCCGTCGTGTTGGAATAGAACATCGAGATGATGTATCAGCCTCTTTGTGCAAATCAGGGGTGAAAAAATGGACAAGCTCATTATCGATGGGATTGAAACCACTCCCGATCCGAATAAGACTGTATTGGAAGTGGCCAGAGAGCTGGGGATACATATTCCCACACTTTGTTATCATAAATCGTTGACCCCTTATGGTGCCTGTCGTATTTGTGTGGTGGAGACGATCTGGAAGGGCAGATCGAGACTGCATACTGCCTGTACCTATCCGGCCTGGGAAGGGGAGGTGAAGACCAATTCGGAGAAAGTGATCAGGTTGCGCAAATCCATATTGGCGCTTATGTTAGCTGAGGCACCGGAAGCGGAAGAGATCAAGGAATTAGCCGCAGAGTACGGGGTTGAAAAGACGCGATTTCGGCCCAGGAAAGAAAAGCGCAACAAAAAATGTATCATGTGTGGATTGTGTGTGCGAGTCTGCCACGATGTGATGGGTTTTGGGGCCATTGGCTTCGAAAACAGAGGCTACCGTCGAGAGGTCACCCCCCCCTTCGAGACGTATTCGGACGTCTGTACAACCTGTGGAGCTTGTGCCTTTGTCTGCCCGACGGGCGCCATAGATCTGAAGGCTCTCTCCGATAAGAAGGTCCGGCCCATTCTCTCTGAGTTTGACAGAAATTTGGCTTCCAGACCGTGTGTCCACATACCGTTTCCTCAAGCGGTTCCCAATATACCGGTCATCGATAAGGAACATTGCGTGTACTTCAAAACAGGAGGGTGCAGGGTGTGCGAAACGGTCTGCGGGCCCCAGGCCGTTGACTACCAGCAGAAAGACCAGATCGTCGAAGAAGACGTAGGCGCCGTGGTGGTAGCCACCGGTTTTGACACCCTGCCATTGGCTGATCTCGGTGAGTATGGGTATGGGAAATACCCAGATGTCATCGATGGCCTGGCTTTTGAACGACTGTTGTCCGCTTCAGGGCCCACGAGTGGGGAGGTCAAGAGGCCATCGGACGGCAAAGTGCCCAAAGAGGTGGTGTTCGTTCAGTGCGCGGGGTCCCGAGATCCGGAGAAGTATTGCCCTCACTGTTCCAAGATCTGTTGCATGTACACGGCCAAACACGCCTTGCTCTATAAACATCGCGTTCACGACGGGCAGCCTTACATCTTCTATATCGATGTGCGCACCGGGGGCAAGAGCTATGAGGAATTCTATCATCGGGTTTCGGAGCAGGAGGGAGTCCCCTACATCAGGGGTAAGGTCTCCAAAGTGTTTCCAGATGGAGACAAACTCATGGTATGGGGCGTCGACACCCTCACGGCCAAAAAGGTGGAGATAGCGGCAGATCTGGTTGTGTTGGCCACGGCCATGGTGCCCAGTCAAGATAGCCAGAAGCTCTTCAGCATCCTGAAGCTGGCTACCGACAAGGATGGTTTCCTCAGTGAGGCCCATCCCAAGTTACGCCCCGTGGAGAGCATCATCTCGGGATTCTTCCTTGCCGGATCCGCTCAAGGTCCCAGAGATATTCCCGAAACCGTTGCTCAGGCAAGTGGGGCCGCCTCCAAGGTCATCGGCCTGTTCTCACAGGAGAAGCTCCATCACGAGCCCATCGTGGCAGTGGTTGACGAAGATCTGTGCAGCGGATGCAAGGTGTGCATATCCGTCTGTCCCTATGATGCCCGAGAATTTGACGAGGAAAAGGGTATCGTCAAGGTCAACGAGTTGCTGTGTGAGGGGTGTGGAGCCTGTGTGGTGGCTTGTCCTTCCGGGGCCACCCAGCAGAAAAACCTCACCGACGATCAAATTCGCCAGATGGTTAAGGCTGTGCTGGGAGAGTGATCATGTTCGAACCCAAGATCATTTGTTTTGTTTGCAAATGGTGTACATACGCGGGGGCTGATTTGGCGGGTACCTCCCGCCTGACATATTCTCCCAACGGGGTGAACATCCGCTTCATGTGCTCCAGTCGGCTGGATCCAGAGCACATTCTGTGGGCTTTCGACCGGGGTGCCGATGGGGTCTTCGTGGGGGGTTGTCACCCTGGAGACTGTCATTATCAGGACGGCAATTATAAGACTTTGCGGAGGATAGAACTGTTTCAGCGGGTCCTTAAGCAGTTTGGCCTAGAGGATGGACGGCTTCGGCTGGAATGGATTTCCGCCGCGGAGGGGAAGAGGTTTGCCGAGCTTATGAACGAGTTTGCACAGCAGATTAGAGCCCTCGGTCCGCTGAAACTGGGGTCGAGAAAAGGAGGCCAAGATGGTGGCTCAGCGAAAAGGGAAAAAGAGGACTGAGCAGACTGGCAAGCAATCGGAGGGGAAAAAGAACTTGGTACCCATCTTCATCATGGGACAAAAATATATGGTTCCGGACAGCCTGACCATTCAAAAAGCCATGGAATATGCGGGCTATCAGCTGGTCAGGGGCTGTGGTTGTCGGGGAGGAATCTGCGGAGCCTGCGGCACGGTGTTTCGCATGCCCGATAGCTACCGCGTTGAGGTGGGTTTGGCCTGCCAGACGGTGGTCAAGCCCAACATGTATCTGGCCCAAATACCCTTTTTCCCCGCCAACAAAGCCATATATGATATCGAGAAATTGTCTCCCACCGGTGAGGTTGTGGCCAAACTCTACCCCGAGGTGTTTAAGTGTGTGGGCTGCAATGTCTGCACCAAGAGCTGTCCCATGGATATCGACGTGATGGAATACGTGGCTCGCGCCATTCGAGGGGATGTGGCTGGAGTGGCAGAACTTTCCTTCGATTGCGTCATGTGTGGGCTTTGTGCGGCACGATGCCCCGCGGAGGAGGCGCAATACAATTTCGCCATTCTCTGCCGTCGTCTATATGGTAAGTATCTCGCTCCCAGAGCAAAACATCTGGCCGAGAGAATTCGGGAGATCGAGGAAAACCGATTTGAGCAATCCCTGCAGACCTTGATGGATGCCGATGAGAAGACACTGAAAGAACTATATAAACAGAGAGAGATCGAGCCCATAATGGCCGAGGAGGATTGGACGCCTGAAGATAACAGCTTTGTGTGAGCTCAGAGGCTATGCCGAGGAGGGTTGTTATGCCCTATACTGCCGAACTTAAAAAGCTGATCAAGATCGTGGAGAAAACTAGGCCCGCACGGGTGGAGAGAAAAAAGAAGGGCCAGGAATTCCCCACCATTCCTTTGGATGAGCGGGAGAAGATTCTGAAGAAGTATCACCCGGATTTCAAATCCGGCTCCCGTCGCAAAATCCGGGTTGGCCCGAACAAAGGCTATGCTATCTCCCACGAAGTGGTGGATATCTTGGAGGCGCGGAGCCGAGTGGATCCCAACAAGATAGACCTCTCTCGGGTGGACTACCAGACCGATATCCTGATTATCGGCGGTGGTGGCGCGGGCGCTGCGGCGGCCCTTTTGGCACAGCAACACGGAGCCAAAGTGTTGTTGGCCACCAAGCTGCGTCTTGGAGATGCCAACACCATGATGGCCGAGGGAGGCATTCAGGCGGCTACCAAGCGGGGCAAGGATTCGCCCTACTACCACTACCTCGACGTCATGGGGGGTGGGCACTTCGTGAACGATCCGAAATTGGTCAAAACCCTGGTCTTGGAAGCCCCCAAGGTGATGGGTTGGCTGGAGGACTTGGGGGCCATGTTCTCGAAGCTCCCAGACGGCACGCTGAAAACCATGCATGGTGGAGGTACGTCGCGGAAACGGATGCATTACGCAGGAGATATCACCGGCGCAGAGATCATGCGCACCCTGCGAGACGAGGTCAAAAACCGGCCGACGGATATCAAAGTTCTGGAGTTTTCCACAGCGATAGAGCTGATTCTCACCGATCAGGGGCAATGTGCCGGAGCCTTGTTCTATAACTTGGAGACCGAGGAGTATTTCGTGGTCAAGGCGAAAGCCACGGTGCTGGCCACCGGCGGCTCCGGGAGGCTGCACATTCAGGATTTTATGACCACCAATCACTATGGTGCCACGGGCGATGGTCTCGTTTTAGGCTATCGCGCTGGAGTGAAGCTCAAGTTTTTACACACCGTACAATATCACCCTACCGGGGCGGTTTTTCCGGAGCAAGCGGAGGGCTTGCTGATCACCGAGAAGTTCCGTGGAGCTGGTGCCAATCTGGTGAACGTTGACGCCGAGCAGTTCGTCTATGAGCGGGAGCCAAGGGATGTGGAGGCGGCAGCCATCATCAGGGAGTGCTCGCCGGATGTGGGCAAGGGTGTGCCCACTCCCACTGGCAAGTTCGGCGTCTGGTTGGACTCTCCGATGATCGATATGCTCCGGGGTCCCGGCACGGTGCGGAGTGAATTTCCCGGCAAAGACATCTTGTTCAGACGATATGACATCGATATCTCTCAAGAACCCATGTTGGTCCATCCCACCTTGCACTATCAGAATGGGGGTTTGGAGATTAATGAAAGATGTGAGACCAGCCTTCCGGGCCTGTTCGCAGCCGGCGAGGTCTCCGGAGGTGTTCATGGCGAGAATCGACTGATGGGGAATTCCCTTCTGGACGTGACCACTTTCGGGAGAATCGCCGGTTTGAACGCGACTCTGTATGCCAAAAGGAAATCTCTCAAAGGAAAGCTGACTCTGGATCACGTCAGGAAATATCATCGGGCGCTGGCCAGAGCGGGCGTCAAGACGGATCGCATCGCTCCCATGATCCTGCCCGATTACAGCAATCCAGAGGTGCGCAAAAAGCAGCTCACGACTCAATACCAGGGGACGCTCAGGTAAAATCGAAATTCCAACTAAAAAGAAGGAAGAAAGATGGCAAAGCTAAAGGTTGCGCTCTATTGGGCGGCTAGCTGCGGGGGGTGTGAGATTTCCGTGCTGGACGTCGGAGCCAAGATTTTGGATTTCGCCGCCGGGGCGGAGATCGTTTTCTGGCCCGCAGCTTTGGATTTTAAATATAAAGATGTGGAGGCCATGCCCGATGGCAGCATCGACCTGACCCTTTTCAACGGGGCCATTCGCACGGCCGAGAACGAACACGTAGCCCAGTTGCTCCGACGTAAGAGTAAAATATTAGTGGCCTATGGCTCTTGTGCCCATGAGGGCTGCATCCCGGGGCTGGCCAATATGACAGACAGAGAGGGCATTTTCGAGAGGATCTACCAGACCACGCCGAGCACCGCTAACCCAGAGAAAACCAGGCCCCAAACGTCCACCAAAGTCCCAGAGGGAAAACTCTCCTTGCCCGAGTTTTACGATACCGTCAAGACTCTGGCTCAGACGGTGGAGGTGGACTATTTCGTCCCCGGCTGCCCTCCCACGGGGGAGAGAACCTGGGAGGTTTTAGAGGCCGTTTTGACGGGCAAGCTCCCCGAGAAGGGATCGGTGGTGGGTGCAGGTCAGAAGACGGTCTGCGATGAGTGCCCCCGCGAAAAACAGGAGAAGCATATTAAGGCTTTCTTTCGGCCCCATCTGGTAATTCCGGAGCCGGAAACCTGTCTTTTGGAACAGGGTATTTTCTGTGCTGGATTTGCCACCAGAAACGGCTGTGGAGCCCAGTGCATTCAGGTGAACATGCCCTGTCGGGGTTGCTATGGGCCGCCCCCCAAGGTCATCGACCAGGGGGCCAAGATGGTCAGCGCCCTGGGCTCCATCATCGATGCCGAAGACCCGGAAGAGGTCAATCGGATCCTTGACCAGATTCCCAATCCCGCTGGGTACTTTTATCGTTTTGGACTGCCTTTATCAATCCTGCGCAGGAGAGTCATGAAATGAAACGCATTACCGTCGATCCCATCACGCGTTTGGAGGGACACGGAAAGATCGAGATCTTTCTGAATGACGCCGGGGACGTGGCCAACGTGTACTTTCAGGTACCGGAGCTGCGGGGTTTTGAGAAGTTCTGCGAGGGCCATCCCGTGGAGGAGCTCCCGCGAATCACCACCCGCATTTGCGGCGTCTGTCCCGAGGCCCATCACATGGCCTCGGCCAAGGCTTGCGACGCCGTCTATCACGTTGAGATCCCCAGCGTGGCCAAGAAGCTCCGGGAGCTCATGTACAGCGCTTTTTTCGTCACCGATCATGCCACCCATTTTTACATCCTCAGCGGGCCCGATTTCGTGGTAGGGCCCGAGGCCAGTCCCGCTGAGCGAAACATTTTGGGTCTCATCCAGAAGGTGGGCACCGAGGCCGGCCTCAAGGTGATTAATGCCCGACATGCCCTACACGGAGTGATTAAAATGCTGGGTGGTCGAACGGTCCATCCCGTTGGCGCTCTCCCAGGAGGAGTCAGCAAGAGCATCAACGAGGAGGAGCGCCAGCAGATCGAGGAGGTGGCCAAGACGGCCGTGGAGTTTGGCAAGTTCACCCTGAAGATCGTTGATGACATCGTATTGGCCAACAAGGGATACGTCGATCTGATTCTCAGCGACGCATACGCTCACCACACCTATTCTATTGGTACGGTTGACGAGAACAATCACGTGAATTTCTACGACGGCGACCTTCGAGTAGTGGACCAGAAAGGAAAGGAGTTCGCCAAATTTCATGCCGCCGATTATCTGAAGCATCTGGAGGAGCACGTCGAGCCCTGGACCTATCTGAAGTTCCCCTACTTGAAGAACGTAGGCTGGAAAGGACTCGTGGATGGCCCTAATAGCGGCGTATACAAGGCCACGCCCCTCTCGCGCCTTAACGCCGCCGACGGTATGGCCACCCCCTTGGCTCAGGAGCAATACGAGCGCTTCTACGAGACTTTGGGAGGCAAGCCCGTGCACGCCACCCTGGCCACACACTGGGCTCGCGTCATTGAATTGGTTTACGCCGCGGAGCGGATGTTGGAGCTGGTGCAGGATCCGGAGATCACCAGCCCGGAGGTTCGCACCATCCCCACTGAGACTCCCACAGAGGGGGTGGGGCAGGTGGAGGCACCGCGGGGCACCTTGATTCACCATTACATCACCGACCAGAACGGCATCGTCGAGAAGGCCAATCTCATCGTGGGCACCACTAATAACAACGCGGCCATCTGCATGTCCCTCAAAAAGGCTGCTCAGGGGGTCATCAAGAAGGGGAAAAAAGTCAGCGAGGGATTGCTGAACTTGGTGGAGATGGCATTTCGGGCCTATGATCCCTGTTTGGCCTGCGCCACTCACTCTCTGCCCGGCGAGATGCCCCTGATTATCGAGATTCACGATCACCAGGGCCAATTGATAGAAACCATCTCTCGATAGAAAGTTTTGAGGGAAGGTCGTGAGCGGAGCACAGAGAGAAAATGACGCGGCCTTGGTGGTGGGCAGTGGGGTCGCTGGGCTCAGAGCCGCCTTGGACCTAGCCGATGCGGGTTTCCAGGTCTACATTGTGGAAAGTGGAGCCGCCGTAGGTGGAACCATCTCCCAGCTGGATAAGCAGTTTCCCACAGACGACTGCGGTCTGTGCAAGATGCTGCCCGCCTGCGGTCCGCAGGCTCCGGATCAGTTCTGTTTGCGGAGGGGGATAAGGCACCCTAGGGTGGAGCTTATCCTCAACGCCCAGGTGGAGAAGGTGGATGGGACTGCTGGTGATTTTCAAGTTTCCCTCCGCCAGAAAAACCCTTTCGTGAGCCCTCAAGACTGCATCGGCTGTGGTCTGTGCGTGCCCGTTTGTCCTGTGGACGTGCCAGGGGATTCCCGCCAGACAATTCCGTCGCGCAAAGCCATCTTTCTTCCTCATCCTCTATCAGTCCCTCTTACTTATACCATCGATTCCGAGACCTGTACCCGATGTGGTGCCTGCGTCGAGATCTGTCCCACCAGAGCCATCGACCTGAACAGGGGCGACCGGGTACGGCAGTTGCAGGTGGGCTCCGTGATCCTGGCATCGGGCTTTCAGGAATTCGATCCCGCTCTCCTTAGCGCCTATGGCCACAGCCGATATCCAAACGTTATTACCAGCATTGAGCTGGAGCGGATGTTCAGCGCTTTAGGGCCCACGGGTGGTCAACTCGGTTCCTTCGTCGCTGAGAAACCGCCTGGGCGCATCGCTTTCATTCAATGCGTGGGTTCACGGGATGAGGACAGAGAGTACTGTTCCTCGGCCTGCTGCATGTATGCCTTAAAAGAGGCGGCTCAGTTGAGAGACTTTTATCCACAGGCCAAGCTTGATTTTTTCTATATGGACCTCCGCGCCTGCGGGAAAGGATATCACCGATACTACCAGCGGATCCAAAATGATCCCGGAGTTCACTTTATTCGCTGTCGGGTCCCTTCCGTGGAGGGTGAGCCTGGTGGTCCAGATCTTCGAATTCGATACGAGACGGAGGGCGGGGAGCTGATCAGCGATGAGTATCAGCTAATCGTCCTGTCCATCGGGCAGGTGGCTCCCGCCCAAGCCAAGCAGCTTGCCGAATCCCTGGGGATTCAGCTGGATCGATACGGTTTTTGTCGTGGGGATGGTCTCTCCGGCGTAAGGACTTCTCGGAAGGGGATTTACGTCTGTGGCTCTTTTTCAGGTCCCAGAGATATTCCCGAGTCTGTCAACCAAGCCTCGGCTGCCGCCTTGATGGCCGCAACCCATCTGGATAGGCACCAAGCTCCTGTCGGATCTTCATCGGCTGAAGGGAAAGCAGAAAATGCCCCAGCGAAAATCGGCATATTTTTCTGCACCTGTGCTAAACAGCTCGAGGAAGGCTTCCGTCTCGAGGAGGTTCTGGAGTATGCCGGAGGATTGCCCCACGTGATCTTGACCCAAAAGCTGGACACCCTGTGTCTCCCGGCAGATTTAGCACAGGTCAAGAAGGCCGTTCGTGAGAAAGCATTGAACCGGATCGTGGTGGCCGCCTGTTCCCCAACCTTGTTCAGCAATCTGTTTGAGAATACAGTGCAAGAGGCTGGATTGGATCCGGCTCTTCTGGAACAGGCCAACTTGCGCGAGCAGCTCTCCTGGATCCACTCGGACAAAGAGCGGGCCACGGAGAAAGCCAAGGTGTTGGTACGGATGGCCGTGGAACGAGCCCGCTGGCAAAGACCTCGGGCCGGTCACGCCGACCAGGTTGTTCCTCGAGCCTTGGTCGTTGGGGGTGGCGCTGCCGGCTTATCTTGTTCTTGGGCTATTGCCCAGCGGGGTTTTGAAGTGGATCTGGTGGAGAAAGAGTCGCGGACTGGGGGGCATCTGCGCCACATCCACCGAACTCTAGAAGGGCTGGACGGCCAGAAGGTGTTGGCGGATATGCTGCACAAGGTGGAATCGTCGGATAAGATTCGGATCTATACTGAAACTCAGGTGGTTAGGGTGTCGGGAGGTATGGGACATTTTCACGTCCAACTCAAATCGAAGGGATCGACCCCCCTCTCCGCTGAACATGGTGTGATAGTGGTGGCCACCGGGGCCGGAGAGGTCCAGACCCAGGAGTATCTGGCCGGCCAGGACGAGAGGGTTATCGACCAAAAAGAGCTTGCTCGACGGCTGGCTGCTGGAGATCCTTCCATTTCTGACATGAAGGCTGTGGTGATGATCCAATGCGTGGGATCTCGCGATGATCAACGTCTTTACTGCAGCAAATTTTGCTGCTCCAAAGCCATCGAGAATAGCCTGAAATTGAAGGAGGTCAATCCTCAGGTCCAGATTTTTGTCCTTTATCGGGACATCATGACTTACGGCTTTAAGGAGGAATATTATCTTGAGGCTCGACAGAAAGGGGTTAACTTTCTTCACTATGACCTCCAGAGCAAGCCCAGCGTGAGCAGTTTGGACGACAAGCTGGAGGTGGTGGTGGCGGATCAACTTCTGGACAAGGATTTGTCCATTTCCGCCGATCTGCTGGTTCTCTCTACTGGCATCGATCCGGAAATTCCCCAGCTTTTTTGGGAACAACTCCACCTCCCTCGGACTGCCGATGGCTTTCTCCAGGAGATGAACGTGAAATTTCAGCCCGTCGAATTTGCTCGCCCGGGCATTTTCCTTTGCGGGTTGGCCCATTCGGCCAAACCTCTGGTGGAATCCATCACTCAAGCCCACGGCGTGGCCTCAAGGGCTGCCGCCGTGCTCTCTAAAGAGCGTCTCTCTCCCGTCCGTAATTTCTCCAGAGTCGACGAGGAGACCTGCGATGGCTGCGGGATCTGCATCTCAACCTGCGAATACGAGGCCATTCAGCTGTTGAGGGTGGATTCCGACAGCCAGAGGGCTCACATAAACGAGAATCTATGCAGGGGCTGCGGGTGTTGCGTGGTCGCTTGCCCCTGTGGAGCCATCGAGCAGACGGGTTATTGGAGGGACCAAACCCTGGCCACCATCCGAGCGGCCCTGAGTTGATCTTCGAGGTGCCTTGTGCCGGAATTTCAGCCAAAAATATTGGTTTTCTGCTGTGACTGGTGCGCCTATGCTGGTGCCGATATGGCTGGTGTCAGACATATGTCCATCCAGCCAGAATTTGTGGTGCTCAGGACGCCTTGTGCCGCCCAGATCGACGTAGAGTATATCATGGAGGCCTTCGGCAACGGGGCGGACGGCGTGCTCATCGTCGGCTGTCATCCCACGGATTGTCATCATGTAGGGGGAGCTCATAGGGCTCAATCTCGCGTGGCCCTGACCAAGATCCTGATGAAACAGTTCGGACTGGAGTCAGAGCGGCTTCATATGGAAGGCATCGAGGCCACCGAGGGAATAAAGTATGCCCAGGCCGTCAATGATTTCATCCAAAATATTAAGAAACTGGGACCAACTCCAATAAGAATAGATTCTTAGATAGAGTGTGAATTGTCGAAAGAGTGGACTTCAAAGAAAATCCTTGTTCTGGGCTTGGGCAACGACCTCCTCAGCGATGACGCCTTGGGAATAAGGGTGGTGCGGGAACTTAAACGGCGTCTTTCCGGACGCGATGACCTGGAATTTAGGGAAGCCAGCGTTGCCGGTCTGGCCCTGTTAGACTGGGTGTGTGGATATCAGAACCTTATAGTCGTCGACGCCATCAAGACTCAGGGAGGGAAACCGGGAGATATATATCGTCTTTCCGAAGATTCACTTCCCGGGAATATTTCCCAATTGTGCGCCCACGGTCTTGGTCTCAGAACCGTGCTGGAGTTGGGCCGAAAGTGTGGAGCTTGTATTCCGGAGAAAGTGGTGATTTATGCCGTGGAAGTGGAAAACGTGCACACCTGGCGGCGGGGCTTCACGCATCGGGTGCAAAGGGCCATTCCCATTGTAACCGAGATGATTTTGAGAGAAGAGCTCTGTGACGATACCCTTCCGTTGGTGAGCTGAAGGGGGAGGGGATTTTGAGTCAGGAGAAGCGGGAAAAGATCGCCGTCGATAAGTTGGATCCCAAGTTCAAGGATCAGGTAGCCCAAGAGCGTGGAGGCGAGATGATCGTGCGATGCTTCGCCTGCGGCACCTGCTCGGCCAGCTGCCCCGTGCGCCAGGCGAATGATCGGTTCAACCCGCGGCGCATTATCCATATGGTCCTGCTGGGCCTAAAAGATGAGGTTCTCAGCGACGATTTCGTATGGCTGTGTGCGGGCTGTTTCAGCTGTCAGGAACGGTGCCCTCAGGGGGTGAAAATCGGCGATCTTATGACTGCTCTGAGAAACATCGCCGTGCGAGAGGGGCATATTCATCCCTCCTTTACAGCGCAGATGAACCTTCTGGGCAAAGCCGGGCGTCTTATGGAGATAGGTGATTTCGAGAATAAAAAGAGAGGACGCTTCAAACTTCCTCCCATCCAGCAGGATGCCGCGGAGGTGCGGACTCTTCTGGAGAAATGTGGAGTTCTGCAGCCGGAAGAGGTTCAGGATAGGGGTGGGGGATGAACAATGAGGGCCACATTGGAAAAAGATAAAAAGTTGGAATACGCGCTGTTTCTTGGATGCACCGTGCCGGTGAGAGGAATGAACTATGAGACCTCAGCCCGGCAGGTGGCCCAAAAACTGGGCATTGCCCTGGTAGACAAGGAAGGATTCTCCTGTTGTGGTTTTCCCGTCCAGTCTGTGAACAAGCATGCCGCCTTGCTCCTGGCCGCTCGCAATCTGAGCCTGGCAGAGGAGGCGGGCCTGGACATCTGCGTCCTATGCAGCGCTTGTGGTGTGAACCTCTCCGAGGCCAATCACGCTTTCCAAAGTGATCCGGACCTTCTCTCTCGCATCAATGCTGATCTGAAGGCTGTGGGCAAGAGCTACTCCGGGAAGACGAAAGTGAAGCATTTCGTGCGTATCCTCTATGAGGAGGTGGGTCTAGATCAACTGAGGAAACACATTCGTCAACCCCTTTCCGGCCTGGCCGTGGCGCCTTTCTATGGTTGTCACTACTTGAAGCCGGCAGAGATCCATGACCGCTTTGAAGACCCGGAAGATCCCAAAAGCCTGGAGCAGCTCATCGAGATCACCGGGGCTCAGGCTCTCTACCACTCAAGTCGAATTTCGTGCTGCGGGGGTGGTGTCCTGGGCATCGATGAGCCCACCGCTCAGAAGGTCGCCAAGATGACTCTGGACTCGGCCAAAGCGACCGGGGCCGATGCCTTGGTGCTGCAGTGCGGGACCTGTGATGTAATGCTGGAGGTAAGCCAGAAGAAAATAGGCAAGACCTTCGAGGTGGAGTACAATTTGCCAGTCGTGTACTATCCTCAGCTGCTGGGATTGGCGATGGGCATTTCCCCGGAAGAGCTGGGCTTTGCCCTGAACCGGGTGGGTTCCCGGGAATTCTTGGAGCGAGTGCAATCGCTGCCCATTGGTTGATATCGGGGTTCTTTGAACCATCTGGAGCGATGTTGTGATGAGGTCACGAGCCGGTTTTTCCCCCGTGGTCACGCTCCTGGTGACCTTTTTTATTCTTCACCTTGTTTCCTCCAGGAAGGTAACGCCATGATCGGTGCGTTGATAACACTTAGGGGTGTGGTTCAGGGTGTTGGCTTCCGCCCCTTTGTTCATCGGCTGGCGCGAGAGAACGATTTAGCCGGCTCGGTACGCAATTTTTCGGGGGGAGTCGTCATCGAGGTTGAGGGCTCCCGGGACCGGGTGGAGGAGTTTTATAGACGGGTTTCGGAAGACGCCCCGCCCATGGCCAACGTTGTGACCAAGCGGATTCAGAGCCAACCACCCAGGGGCCTGGAGACCTTTTCCGTCCGGGAGAGCGCCCTAGTTGATGAGGAGTTCGTTCTGGTTCCACCAGACATCTGCCTCTGCCGGCGTTGTCAGGAGGAGTTGTTGGATCCCCGCGATCGGCGCCATCGGTACCCCTTTATCAACTGTACCGATTGCGGCCCTCGCTTTACGATTATCTCCGATATGCCATACGATCGTCCCATGACGACCATGAGAGCCTTCAACATGTGCGACCAGTGCCAGAGAGAATATGAGGATATCGAAGATCGTCGCTATCACGCCCAGCCCAACGCCTGTCCCATATGCGGACCCCATCTTTGGTTCCGCGACCAGAAGGGATACCAAGCTCGGGGTGAGAAGGCTTTACAGGAGGCGATTGAGCGATTACGGCGTGGCCAGATCGTGGCCGTCAAGGGCATCGGAGGGTTCCATTTTTGCTGCGATGCCACCAATGATCAGGCTGTGGCCAGGCTCCGTCGCCGAAAGAACAGGCCCACCAAGCCGTTGGCCATCATGTCCCTGGATCTGAATCGAGTGCGGTCTTACTGCCGTCTCTCTCCCGCCGAGGAACAACTCCTCTCCACGCCCATGCGCCCCATCGTTATCCTGGAACGTCGAGCCGACTCTCCCATCGCAGCACAGGTGGCGCCGGGGAGTAACACGTTGGGTGTGATGTTGCCCTACGCCCCGGTTCACGTGCTGTTACTGGAGGGGGATCCTGTCGCTATAGTGGCCACCAGCGCCAACCTCAGCGATCAACCTCTGGTGAGGAGCAACCAAGAAGCTCGCGAACAGCTGTCCCAGATCGCCGACGCCTATCTCTTTCACAACCGAGAGATCCACACCAGCTGTGACGATTCCATCTTCCGGTTTATCGCGGGCCAACCCATGCCCATACGTCGGGCAAGAGGCTATGCCCCAAGCCCCATCCGGCTTCCTTTTGAATCCCCCCCGATCCTGGCCTGTGGTGGCGAGCTGAAAAGCACATTCTGTCTCACCCGTGAAGACAACGCCTTCCTCAGCCAGCACATCGGAGATTTGAAGAACGCAGAAACCTACCAATTTTACCTCAACATGATTCAGAGATTTCAGCACCTCTTCCGGGTGCAGCCGATGATTGTAGCCCATGATCTTCATCCCCAGTATTTATCCACTCGCTTTGCCCGAGAGCTGAGCGAGGGGGGCCAGAAGGAGCTAAAAAGGGTCGCCGTTCAGCATCATCACGCTCATGTAGGCGCCTGCATGGCCGAGAATGGGGTGGTGGAACCGGTCATTGGAGTGGTATTCGACGGTCTTGGGTACGGGGCCGATGGTCACATCTGGGGGGCGGAGTTCATGGTGGCAGACTACAAGGCATTCCACCGTATGGGTCAGCTGCGTTACGTGCCCCTGCCGGGAGGGGATGTGGCCAACCGGGAGCCCTGGCGCATGGCCCTGAGCCATCTTTACTCCCTTTGCGGACCTGAGCTCGGGACTTGGGAGCGGTCTCTTTTTAGCCATCTAAATGCCCAGCATCTCGAGGGCGTTCTGCAGATGCTCGTCCGGGGTTACAATGCCCCCCTGGTCTCCAGCATGGGCCGCCTCTTCGACGCGGTTTCTTCACTGTTGGGCCTCTGCCAGCACAACACCTATGAGGGGGAGGCAGCGGTGAACCTTCAGGTGACGGCAGAGAACATCTCTGATCCCTTGCCGGGCTACTCCTGGTCCATATCTCGGAAAGGCGACTATATCACCGTCGATCCCAATCCGCTTTTCAGCGAGCTTCTCCAAGACCTGAGGCGCCATATGACCATACCCGAGATCGCTCGTCGTTTTCACCAGTCGGTGGCTGAGTTGGTCGGCCTGGGCTGCCGCCATATCCGGGCGGTCTCAAACCTCAGCAGGGTGGCTCTCTCCGGGGGCGTTTTCCAGAACAAGCTGCTCACCGAGCTGACCGTAGATCTGTTACGCCGGGATGGGTTTGAACCGTTGCTTCACCAAAAGGTTCCGCCAAACGATGGCGGCATAGCTTTAGGGCAGGCGGCCGTTGCCGGATATCAAAACCGAAAGCCTTGATCCTGAATCGTGGCAATAGCAATGGCAATAGACATGACAGTGACAGTTGGCAGAGGCAGTTGGCAGGGAAAAAAGAGTAGGCAGAATGCAGTAAGCAGCAAAAAATAGACATCTTTTTGCGGATCTCGGATTTTCAAGGTTCCCGGATCCCGATTCCCGGACACCGGGTTCCGGATCACGAATTACGAGTTACGATTCACAAAAACGTGACCAGCTTCGACATCGAAAAACGAGTTTCGAGCAACTCAACCAGTAAAAGAAGGCATCATGTGTTTAAGCGTTCCCATGAAGGTGATTGAGATTCGGGGAGAAAAGGGCCTGGCCGAGATTGGGGGAATGAGCCGGGAGGTGGATCTGCGTTTCCTGGCCTATGTGAAGGTCGGCGACTACATCATGGTTCATGCCGGCTTTGCCCTTCAGAAGCTAGAACAAGAAGAGGCTGAGGAAACCCTCTCTCTGCTGAGGGAAATGCTGGCCCATGAAACACCTGGATGAATACCGTGACGCACAGTTCTGCCGGGAGCTGTCTAGGAGAATTGCTCAGGTAGCTGGCCGCCGTGAAATCGTCCTCATGGAAGTGTGCGGCACGCACACCATGGCCGTCTTTCAATATGGTCTCAGAGATCTTCTGCCACCCAATGTAAGCCTGCTCTCTGGTCCGGGATGTCCTGTCTGTGTGACCCCAAACAGATACCTCGATCGAGCCGTTGCCTATAGTCGTCGCGATGATGTGGTTATAGCCACCTTTGGAGACATGTTGCGGGTCCCCGGCTCAAGTTCCTCCCTCATAAACGAGCGTGGTCGAGGAGCCGACGTTCGTTTGCTTTACTCCCCCGCAGACGCCCTCAACCTGGCCAGGCGCTATCCGGATAAAAAAGTGGTCTTTCTGGGCATCGGCTTTGAAACCACGAGCCCATCCGTGGCAGCGGCCATCGCGGATGCCCAAAGGCTAGGCGTGAGCAATTTCTACGTTCTGGTGGGACATAAGGTGCTTCCCCCAGCTCTCAAAGCCCTGGTGGATGACGATCAGCTGGGTCTCCACGGTCTCATCTGTCCGGGGCATGTGAGCGCCATCACGGGCCGCAGCATCTATCAATTTCTGGCCAGAGATCATGGAGTCGCATGTGTGATCTCTGGCTTTGAGCCCACCGATATCCTGCAGTCGATACTGATGCTGGTGACACAGATTGTGGGAGGGAGGAGTCGTGTGGAGAATCAGTATCGGCGGGTGGTCCCTGATGAGGGTAATCCCCGAGCGAGAGCTTTGGTGGAGGAGATCTTTCAGCCCGGGGAGTCTCAGTGGCGAGGCTTGGGAACGATCCCAGACAGTGGATTGTTTATGGCAGAACGATATCTCGATCATGACGCAGAGACCGCGATTTCCGTCCAGGTGGAGCCACCGGCGGAGCATCCCGGCTGCATCTGCGGGCACATTTTACGAGGTCGAAAGACCCCCTTGGACTGCTCCTTGTTCGATCAAGCCTGTAAGCCAGAGCATCCCGTGGGGGCCTGCATGGTTTCTTCAGAAGGGGCCTGTGCTGCGCAATTTCGATATAGACGTTTGGAGATTCAGCATTAGGGGGAAAGGATGAAGGTCATCGAATTCCAGGAAGGGGAGAGCTTTGACATCGAGCTGGAGGAGGATTTGCTTAAACGGAACCAGCAACTCGCCCAGGCCAATGGTCAGCTGTTGGAGAAGCACGGCATCTTGGCCATAGACGTGATGGGCTCTGTGGGTTCCGGAAAGACAACCATGATAGAGCGCCTTTCCAGCCGTTTATGCCAGACCAAAACGATAGGGGTGGTGGCCGGCGACTTGACGACGACTATCGACGCTGACAGGATTGTGGAGAAAGGGGCCCAGGTGGTGGAGGTGAACACCGGCAAGGAGTGTCACCTGGATGCCAACCTGGTGGGCAAGGCTCTGAGAGAGCTACCTTTGGAGAAGCTGGACCTGCTCTTTATCGAGAACGTGGGAAATCTCATTTGCCCCGCTGAGTTTCCTCTCGGTGCCCACAAGAGGTTAGTGGTCATCTCCGTCACGGAAGGCCCCCACATGGTGGTGAAGCACCCGCATATTTTTCGAGGAGCCGACGTGGTGGCCATTAATAAAGTGGAACTGGCGGCACCCATGAAGGTGGATCCCGAGGAGTTGAAGAAAGATGTGTTGGCGGTCAATCCTGGGGCTCAAGTGGTCAAGACCAGTTTGGTTCAGGATCAAGGGACTAAGGATGTGATAGAGGCTCTAGGATTGATGGCGGGATCAGGTGCTGAGGCCTGAGGATCCCATGCACGAGTTCTCCATTGCTCAGCAGATCGTGGACGTGGTCTTTCGTACCGCTCAAGAGAACGAGGCCCAGCTGATAGAACGGGTGGTGGTGGTGATAGGGGAGCTCACCCTGCTCAGTGAAGAGCAGGTGCGGTTTTGGCTGCAGGAGTTCTTTTCTCACAAGCCCATATCTCGCGAGGCGTGTGTGGAGATTATCGTCCAGCCCGCTTTGATACGGTGCTCGCATTGTGGCTTTGAGGGAGCGCCTCCCTGTCCAGGCCCGGAGGCCCATTTTCTGCTCCCCATCCTGGCCTGTCCCCGCTGCGGCCAGTCTGGGGTGACCATCAAGGAGGGGCGAGAGTGCCTGGTGAAGAAAATCACGGTCAAGAAGTAAGCCGGGTAACCATGGCCCATGGCGCCGGTGGTGGCATGAGCCGTGATCTCATTCAAAGTGTCATCCTGAAGCATTTCGGTCATCCCATTCTTGCTCGGTTGGAGGACAGTGCCCTCTTTGAAACTAATGGCCAGCGGCTGGCATTCACCACCGATTCCTACGTGGTTCAACCCCTGTTCTTCCCCGGAGGGGACATCGGAAAGCTGGCTGTGGCCGGCACGGTAAACGACCTCCTTTGCGTGGGTGCCCGACCCCTCTATTTGAGCCTTGCTCTCATCATCGAGGAGGGCTTCTCCCTGCAGGATTTGGAGAGAATCTTGACCTCGGCCAGCCAGGAGTCAGTTGGCGCTGGGGTAGAGGTGCTCTGTGGGGACACCAAGGTGGTGGAACGTGGCAAGGGCGACGGTCTGTTCGTCAACACCACCGGCGTGGGAGTGGTGCCGTCGAACGTAGAGCTCTCGCCCCAAAAAATCCAGGTGGGGGACCAGATCCTGGTCACCGGTCCCATCGGCGACCACGGCATCACCGTCCTTTCCCAGCGGGAAGGATTTGCTTTTGCCAGCCAGCTAAAGAGCGATTGCGCCTCTCTGGTGACATTGGTTCAGAGCGTTCTGAACCCCCTTTTTTCGGTCCATTGCCTGCGGGACCCCACGCGAGGCGGGCTGGGGACCGTATTGGCCGAGATCGCCGCGGATCGGCAGGTGGGCATCCAGGTAGAAGAGGACCAAATCCCCGTGCGAGACGAGGTCAGGGGAGCCAGCGAGCTGTTAGGCTTAGATCCTCTCTACGTGGCCAACGAGGGGAAGATGGTTCTTTTCGTGGCTCCACAGAAGGCCGAGAAGGTCCTTTCAATTTTGAAGAAGGATCCTCTGGGGAGGGAGGCGGCCAGGATCGGTCAGGTGGTGGAGGAACATCCCCGCCTGGCCGTTCTGAGAACCAAAATCGGTGGGAGCAGAGTCATAGATCTGCCCGCCGGGGAGCTTCTTCCGCGCATCTGTTGAGGGTTTGATATTGAATTATCGTTCACCTCTTGGATTTAGCTTTTTTATGGATTGATGCGAACTATCAAATATGAGCACTCTCCTTGTGGAAAGCGATAGCCTTTTCCATAATGAGCATCTTTTTGCACCAATTTGGGGGTATGGCTAAAAGTGTGCTTGACTTTCTCCTTGAAATATTCTATTATTGGTAACTTATTTGGAATATTTGGTTAAGTTCGTTTTTTGATAACCTGCTGGTTGATATATTTTTTGAGCGTCGGGGCCAGGTCTTCCTCTCTATAGAGAAAAGGCACCACGGCTTTTTTTGGCTCCAGATAGAGATTCTCTTGAGAAAGGCTATCCTCTAATGGCGCCGATGGTTGGCATAACAGCAGAACACTTCGATGCTGTTGATGTCATCTCCGCCCTTGGATCTGTCATGATCCTTGCCCATGAACATATGGTTTGTGCGAAAGGCCAAGCGGATTCTGGGCAGGTCACTGATCGGTGCGCGACGATTTGTCTGGCTTTGCTGAAACCTTCGGCGATGGCATCCATTTCAATCTGGTCCCATAGGTCATCGGCAAGCTGAGCAGCTTGCCCTTGCTTTAATAGACGCTCCACATGATAGGTCTTTGCCAGCAGCGCCCAATTTCGCTTTCTGATTCCAAAACTGCTCTCATCCATGTCTATCTCTTCTGATAGCTTGGGCAGCGTTGTCATCCGGTCTGCGTGATGGGCTCTATGTAAGTTCCGAGACCAGTCCTTTGTGGTCTTGTTATTTTGCTGCCCTTGAAATCGAAGCCGATATGCTGGGGCATACTCCAACAGAAAATTCCCCAGGCGGCTCTTCCATCATAGGGAGAACCTGATGGGTCGCCCAACTTGCAAGTAACGGCTCCGATATGAGCACAGAGCTGGATCGATAGGTGATCTTTCCTGAAGAGAAGCTTTTTCGGCAAGACGTTCATCATTTTAGAAAGGACATCTCTAGATGGCAAAGACAGCCCCTGAAGCATCCCATCAGAGAAGAAATTTCTTTTATCTCTTTTTCATCCTGCTGATCATATGGTTAGCCCTCACCTCAAGCTTTCACTGGCAAGAATTCAGCGTTGGCATTCTGCTCAGTCTCATTCTTTCCTTAATTTTATCTAAAAACTATCTCAAATTAGGACTGCCGCCGATAAGCTTGAAAAGAATCGCCTTCTCCATCGCCTTTACTATCGTGCTCTTCATAGAAATTGTGAAGGCAAATCTCGATGTGGCTTATCGGGTGATTCATCCAAAGATGCCCATCAAACCGGGAATCGTGGTGATTAAGACGACATTGAAACAGGATATTGCCAAGATGATCCTGGCCAATTCGATTACCTTGACGCCAGGCACTTTTACATTGGACATCCTGGGTGATACGCTCCTCATTCATTGGATCAACGTTCAGTCAGAAAATATGGATGAGGCGACAAAGATCATTGGGGAAAGGTTTGAGAAATATTTAAGGGTGATATTTTCATGAGCCAGACAATTGCGGTCGTTTTTTTAGCCATCATGGCCATAGGAATTTTTCTGTGTCTTTTACGTATGTTGAGAGGTCCTACTGCTCCGGATAGAGCTGTGGCGGTGGATACCATGACCACCACTGTCGTCGCTTTACTTGTGCTTTTAGGTTTTGTTTTTAAAAGATATGTCTACTTGGATGTTGCTTTAGTGTATTCTTTATTGGCCTTTGTCGGATTAGTCGCTATTGCTCGATTTCTGGAAAGGGGAATCTAAATGGATGTATTCGGCGTGGCCATCACCGGAGTGGGAATCATATTTCTCTTTCTCGGAAATTTTGGTGTCCTTAGATTGCCCGATGTCTATAACAGAATTCAAGCAGGAACAAAATGCACGACATTAGGTGCTTTTCTCACCATTGTTGGAGTGGGCATCATGGAGCCGGCCTGGTTATGGAAAGCTTTGCTTATTGCCCTGTTTGTGCTGGTTACTAATCCCATCTCAAGCCATGCCATCGCCAGAGCTTCCCGTAAAAGCGGCGTTTCTCTGTGCGATAGAAGCGTGGTGGATAAAACCAAAGACTTTGAGGAATTTCGGGAGAAAACATGATATTCGTGGTTTCCTTACTGACCCTTTTAATGCTCAGCGCTGCTATTGCAGCACTCATTTTCAAAGATTTAATGAGCGCGGTCATAGCTTCCTGCATGGTGAGCTTGATCGCGGCGATCTTGTTTTATTTCCTACAAGCCCCGGATGTGGCCATGGCAGAGGCGTCCATCGGAGCGGCATTGGTCACCGCTGTCTTTATTATCGCCATCAGGCGAACCAAGAGATATGAGGAATGAGAGCCATCATCAGCCTTTTTCTAATATCAGTCCTTGCCTGGGGTATTGCCACAGCTCTGAATGAGATTCCTTTTGGAGCTGCCAAGACCAAAGTCGGAGAATACTATATTGGTAGAGGAAAGGAACAGACCGGAGCTTCCAACATCGTCACCTCGGTGGTGGTCAATTATCGGGGATTTGATACCCTCGGCGAGGTGACCGTCCTCTTTGTGGCAGCGATTGGCCTGGGCGCTGTTTTGGCGACTCGAAGGAAAAAGGAAAAAAGAGACGTTGAGCCGGCAAGCTTGGTGCTGTATACAGGCTGCCGATTGTTATTTCCACTTATCCTTCTTTTTGGCGCCTATATTTTCATCCATGGACATCTCACTCCTGGTGGCGGTTTTCAGGGAGGTGCTGTCGTCGCCTCTGCCTTTGTCTTGGTGTACCTGGGGTGTCGGGGAAGACGGATCAGCGAAACTGCCAGCAAAACGGTGGAATCACTGGGTGGATTGGTTTTTATCGTAGTTGGTCTGGTGGGTTTGGCCGTGGGTGGGGGTTATTTTCTCTCCAACTATCTGCCCAAGGGAGAGCTCAATTCGTTATTCAGCGCAGGTATCATTCCGATCATCTATATCGCCATCGGATTTAAAGTGGGATCCGAGCTGGCTGGCGTGATCGACCATTTAGTGGAGGAAAGTGAATGAATACCGTTGGAAATTCTCTTTTTAAGTTACCGTCCAAAGATTTCTGAAGAGATCATAGGAGATAGAGATGGGCATTTCCAACGCGTTTGATTTTTTGCAGAATCATGTATATTACATAGGATCATTTGGGCTCATCTTCATCGGGCTTTTCATCATGCTGGTCAAACATAACCTGATCAAGGTGATCATCGGTCTGAGCATTCTTGAAACAGGTGTGAATCTGTTTCTAGTCTCCGTGGGTTATATCAGTAAAGGAACGGCCCCTATCTTTTCAAAGTCTGCCATGGAAGCCGCACCTATGGTTGATCCCGTTCCTCAGGCGCTGGTACTGACGGCGATTGTCATCGGCGTGGCGGTTCTGGCTTTAGCTCTCTCTTTGGCCATCAGGCTTTATCATCATTACGGTGTTCTTGATCTACGGCGTATAAAGGAGCTACGATGGTAAATCCTGTTCTTTTAATTGCTGTCCCTTTAGGACTGGCCTTTGCCCTGCCTTTATTTGGGCTAATTTCAAAAAGAATTGTAAAATACATTCCGGTGGTTGCCTTCATTTTTAACTTTGCACTTGCCTTAAGGCTCATTCCTGACGTTTTAAAACAGGCCATCGTGGTCGAGATTGGAGGTTTTCCTCCTCCTTTTGGCATCAATCTTGTCGCCGGTCCCGTCGGGGTTCTGTTTTCCGCTCTTATCGCTCTTGCAGGGCTTTTGGTAGCCGTCTATGCCTTGGCTTATATCACCGAAGGACCGAAAGAGAAGTACCATATGCTCTATCTTCTGCTTCTTGCCGGAGCCACAGGGGTGGTGCTGACCGGGGATATCTTTAACCTGTTTGTCTTTTTTGAAATTCTGTGCATTTCGTCCTATGCTCTGGTGGCCTATATTGGAGATCGAGCCGGTATTGAATCAGCCATCAAGTACTTGATTCAAGGTGCGGTTGGATCAAGTTTTCTGCTGATTGGCATCGGATTGCTGTATGGACTTTTCGGTACCCTCAACATGGCGGACCTGGCTCAGCAAATCGAATCAGCCAGTTCCATCTCCGTCTTTGTGCCTATGGTGCTTATCATCACCGGGCTGGGCGTCGAGGCAGCGATATTTCCGTTGAATGCCTGGTTGCCCGATGCACATTCCTCTGCCCCGTCATCGATCAGTGCGATTCTCTCAGGGATCGCCATTGAAGTCGGTCTTTATGCCGTGGTCCGGGTGCTCTTCACGATATTTGGTGCTACGAATATGTTCATGTTTTTTGCGTTCTTGGGAGTCTTGACTCTCTTAATCGGCGAAATGTGTGCTTTCGCCCAGAACAACATCAAAAGGATGCTTGCGTATTCCAGCATCGGACAGATGGGATTAATTGTATTTGCCATGGCCATAGCAACCTCTTATGCTCTTACCGGAGGGCTGTTCCAGCTGGTCAGTCACACCTTGGGCAAAGGCCTGCTGTTTTTAACTGCTGGGTACATGATCTATCGAAGCGGTTCGATGGAAATTTCTGCTTTCGAGGGCATGGGGAAGCGAATGCCCTTGACCTCCCTGGCCTTCACCATCGGTGCGTTTTCCCTGGTAGGTCTGCCCCCCTTTGTTGGATTTCCCAGCAAGTTTCTGATTGTTCGCGCTGCCCTGGCCAAAGAGGAGATTCTCTTCACCGTGCTTATCGGGCTTGTGCTCCTGGGCACGGTCATTGAAGGGGCCTATTTCTTCCGTGTGGTGCAGGTTCTTTATTTTAAGAAAGCAAATGGAAATTCAGAAAGGAAAGATGCTCCAGTGGCCGGTTTAATTCCGATGGTTGTCTTTGTGGCATTTATCTTGGTGATGGGAATTTATCCCCAGCTTGTTATCGAGGTTTTGAATTCTGCCGCATCAGAACTTCTTCACCGAATGGAATATATCAGGAGCGTTTTAGGATGAGTTTGGAACTTTTGCTGATAGTTGCCTTTGGTGGCGCATTGCTTAGTTACCTTTTCGGCAAGATCTGTCCTCAGATTCGAGACCCATTTGCTGTCATCAGCTCTGTGGCCTTGGCGGTGATGATGGCCTTCTTATATGGCAAAACCATGGAAAGTCCTTTTTATTTTGGCTTCTTGGGTTTGCCATTGATTTTAAGAACAAACATGCTCGCCTGGTTCTTTGCCATGGCCATCTCCATTTTAGGCGCTCTTTCTGTCATCTTCTCCTGGGACTACGTGAAGGACAGGGAAAGAACCGATTTCTATTATCTGATGTTGCTATTGGCCAATGCCTCAATGCTGGGCATCGTTTTCGCTGGTGATTTTGTCTCCTTTTTTGTCTTCTGGGAAATCATGAGCTGGTCAACCTTCCTGCTGATCAGCTACAACCGTGGACGCGCCTTAGGGGCCGGGATGAAGTATATCATCATGTCCATCGTGGGCTCTGTGTCAATGCTTATTGGCATGTTGTCCCTCTATGCCATATACGGAACGCTACATATCGCGACACTTTCGAAGTTGGTTCCCTCTGCTTCCTCGGGATATCTCTTATTCCTCTTCATTCTTTTCGGCATTGCCTTTGCGATTAAAAATGCCCTGATGCCCCTTCATACCTGGCTGCCTGATGCATACGCAGAGTCCCCCACTTCTTTCAATGGTGTCCTATCCGGTATGCTGACCCGAATGGGCATGTACGGTTTCCTTCTCATCATATACGTGATTGTCGGCGCTGCCAGGGCACTCAATTTAGGACCAGGAATTTTCAAGTTCAACTATATCCTTGCCTGGCTGGGGGCCATTACCATAGTGGTCTCGACCTTTATCGCTCTCCTGCAGAACGATGCCAAGCAGCTGCTGGGCTGGTCTGCCATCGGGCAAGGGGGCTATATGATTTTGGGGATTGCATTCGGTACCAGTCTGGGGCTGGCGGGAGGGATATTCCATACTCTGAACCACGCCGTATATATCGTCCTTCTTTTCATGAGTGTGGGAGCTGTTCAGTACAGAACAGGAGGACAAAGGGATCTGGACAGCTTGGGAGGCCTCATCAAAAGGATGCCCGTTTCTTTTATCGGGGCGCTGCTGGGCATATCGGGGCTGATTGGGATCCCTTTGACTAATGGATTTGTCTCCAAATGGTTGATCTACAAGACACTGATTCTTGAGGGTCATCCATTTCTGGCTTTTGCTGCTTTAATTGGAACCTGGGGGTGCATTCTTTATTGCTATAAGTTTGTTCATCATATTTTTTTGGGGCAGCTTCCTGAAAAATATAAAATGGTCGCAAGAGCCCCCTTCAGCATGCAACTTCCCATGATCATTCTCTCCCTTGTTATTCTTCTCTTTGGTATCCTTCCTGGAATACCTCTTAAGGTTATCAACACGATTGGGACATCATTCGGTTTCCAATCCTTGAACGTCACCACTTGGGGAATCGCCTCAGAGACCGGCACCTTGAATACCATTAACATTTTTGCCGCGGTTGTGGCAGCCTGTGTTATCGTCTGGCTCATTTTTAAAGCAGGTCCAAAAGCAGTGCCTGTTGCTCAAGAGGACACCTATGCGGCCGGAGCAGCCATTCCAAAAGATAGATATCATTACACGGTTGATTTTTATAATCCTCTGTACCGGATGATCTCTCCTTATTTCAAAGATTTTATCGGCGGATTTTGTATCAAGCTGGCAGGATGGACCCAGAACGTTTGCCATGGAATACGCCAGATGTACACTGGTTATATCGGTCACTATGTGATGTACATCGTGCTGTTTTTGGCTTTGTTGATTTTTGTTCAATTAAAATGGAGCCTGTGGTAATGCGGATTGTCGAGGTTATTCTAGCCCCGATTTTAGCGTTGCTGATTGGGATGTTTTTTCTAGGATTGGCCAGGAAGATCATGGCAAGAATCCATTGGCGTTATGGTCCGCCGATCACCCAGCCGGTCATCGATGTCATTCGACTGTTCAGTCAAAAGAGTGTCAGCCACGGAAATATGTTCACCTTAGGCGTCCTCTTCTCCTTAGCCTGTTCACTGGTGTTAATTTTGTTTTTGCCCATGGGCAAAATCTGCCCTTTAAGTAGCTCAGGTGGTATGCTGGTGATTCTTTATGTGATGCTTCTTGCACCCTTCGGGATTGCCCTCAGTGGCGGTGAGGCGGCGAATCCCAATGCCAGCATAGGTATCTCCCGTAAGTTGACCCTCGCCTTAGGATATGAGGTTCCCTTATTAGTTATCCTGCTGGCGGTGATGACACACTATAAGACCCTATCAATTGTCAATATCGTCAGCATGCAGCAAAATACAAGTTGGGCTCTCACGTCTTTGCCTTTGTTCTTATCTGGAATCGCCTATATTCTCATACTGCCAGCAATCTTGGGCATCAGGCCCTTCGAAATCACTCAGGCGGCGCAGGAAATTTCATCTGGGCCCATGGTGGAATATGGCGGTTCATTCTTGGCCCTGGCAACTATCCAGCATGGCTTGAATCTGTTCATCGGCATCGCCCTTTTTGTCAACCTGTTTTTGGGCGGCGCCGGCAATCCACCGATTTTTTTTCTCAAAATGCTGGTGGTGTTCGTCCTGGGTCTGTTCATCAATGCCGCTTTGCCCCGTTTGAGGATCGAGCAGGCGATGAGGTATCTGTGGCGATGGCCTACACTTATTGCCTTTATTGGGATGATAATCGTGTTGATCATAAGGAGATAACGAATGGATCGAAATCAGATCATCAAATGGTTAAAGGCCCCAGCAAAAATGGGACACAAGTATTCCCTCCATGCCATCTATTTTTGCACGGGCTGTGGAATTATCGAGGTGCCGCCCGTCATAACAGCCCGTTGGGATGCGGAGAGATTTGGGGTCATTCCGGTGGCTACTCCCAGGCAGGCGAATCTATTTTTAATCACAGGGTATGTTTCTGTGAAGACCTTGAAGGCCATCATCAGGACATACGAACAGATGCCGTCACCGAAGTTCACCGTGGGTTTCGGCTCCTGTCCCATAAACGGAGGGATGTATTGGGATTCGTATAATACCATAAAGCGTCTGGATAAATACATTCCCATAGATGGCTGGATTGCCGGGTGTATGCCCAGGCCCGAAGCCATCTTTGTGGCCGTCACCCATCTGTGGACATTGATTGATAAGGATATGGCAGACGGCTACAAACGCTATCGAAGCAATTACCATCTGTATCGAGCAAATCAGGAACAGCTTTTTGGTGAACTTGAATGGCCACCATTATTCCCACTAGAGGATCAAGTTGAACAGATCGCTTAAGGAAAAACTCGAGGCAACCTTCAGTGACATCAAGGTCGCTGCTCCGGAAGACGACAGAATGGTGATAACCACCAGAAAAGACGCAGTCCTGTCTGTCTTAAACTTTTTGAAGACTGGAGGATACCAGCATTTAGGCCTGGTATCCTGTGTAGACTGGATAGAGGACAACGAGTTCGAGCTGGTTTACATTCTCTCCGCCTATCTCCAGGACAATTATGAATATTCGATAAAGGAGAAAACAAATATCATCCTGAAGACCAGGATCTCCAGGGAAAACCCGCAGTTTATGACGATAATCCCTGTTTTTGCAAATGCCGAGCCCTATGAACGTGAACTCCATGAACTTTTCGGAATACACTTTGAAGGTCATCCCAGGCAGATACCTCTTCTCCTGGAAAGGGACTATAGTATACCTCCTTTTAGAAAGGACTTCGATACCAGAGAATATGTCAAAGAAGTTTTTGATAACATCCCTGTGGTCGAGGAGAAAAAGAAGTAAGAGAAGGTATACAAAACAGAATAGAATGAGGACATGAAAAAGATTACCCAAGAGCAGGTCGATCAGTCGTTAGCTGAGGTGATGCATCCTGAGATTGACGATAGTTTAGTTGGTTTGGGGATGATCGAGGACGTGGTATTTCATGAAAATCAAGTGAGTCTTACCCTAAAATTGCCGTACTCAGGGGTACCTATTAAAGAGTATTTGATGAACAGTATAAAAAAGGCTTTAGCCGATTTGGATCGGGCTATCGAAGTAGTGATAGATGTAGGGGAGATGAACCCACAAGAGCGTGCTCAGTTTATGAAGAAGGCTGAAGAAGGTTGGAGACTGTGAGCAAAAAATCTCTTGTCGACAAAGAGCACCCGCCAAGAGAGTTGGAATTATATTTCGGTCCTCAGCATTTGGGAATGGTGGGAAATTTCAGCATCACCTTGAAGGTCACAGGCGATCGCATTTCGGAAGCCATTGCCAACCCTGGTTATCTCCATCGCGGGTTCGAAAAGCTCATGGAATACAGAACCTGGATACAGAATTTTCCTATGGTGTGTAGGATAAATGTAGTAGAACCAGACTCGATGGAAATGGTCTACGCGATGGCCGTCGAGAAACTGGCCGGAATTGAAGTGCCGCAAAGAGCTCATTATGTGCGAAGCATTTATCTTGAGCTTGCCCGGATAGGCTCTCATCTATTTGGTTTATGGGCTTATGCCAACATGCTTGGTTTCGATACTGTGGCTCAGTGGGCCATGTATCACAGGGACCTCCTACTAGACCTCTTCGAGGAGCTTACCGGCGGCAGAGTGTATCACATCTACATATGGCCTGGTGGGGTGAGGCGTGATTTTCCAGAGGGATTTAAAGATAAGATGGTCAGCACATTGCATTCTATAGGCGGTTGTGTTCCGGATTACGATGCCACTTTTTTTGAGAACCGTCTGTTTTACGAGAGGGCCAAAGGAGTAGGGAAAATAAGCCAGGAGCAGGCAAAGGAAATGGGAGCGACAGGTCAAATTCTGAGGGCCACCGGCATGAAGTACGATATCAGGAAGGTTGCGCCCTATGCCGCTTACGATAAAGTGCCCTGGGAAGTCCCTACCAGAGAAGAGGGCGATGCCTACTCCAGGATTTGGGTGATTCGGGACGAGATGATCGAAAGCGTTCACATGATCTTCAAACTGCTTGATGCTATGCCTGAGGGAGAGGTTTATCACAGAATCCCTAACCCGTTCAAATGGAATATCCCAAAAGGAGAGGCTTATGTGAGGGTTGAGTCTTCCCGCGGAGAGCTGGGCCTTTATTTAGTGAGTAATAGTGAGGATAAACCGTATCGGGTACACTTCAGAACCCCTTCCTATCCCCATGGCTTGACGGTTCTGGAAAAGGCATTGAAGAATGCCAGCATCGCCGATGTGGGAAATATCATGATCAGCTTATACGTCGTCGCTCCAGAAATAGACAGATAATCGATAACGTTGAGAGAAAATAATTACCATGGCAAAGCGAAGTCTACTCAGTCCATTCAAATCAGCAGGTTATCTTTTCAAAAAACCGAAGACGTTGAGGTATCCCTTTGAGTCGAAAGAACCCGCGCAAAGATATAGGGGATTTCATCTCAACGATTGGGAGAAGTGCACTGGTTGCGGGAATTGCGCTGATATTTGTCCCAACGAGGCCATCAACATGGTCGAAATATCTGGGTTAGAGACCAAAACGGGGCAGAAAAATGAGAGGCCTCAACTGGATTACGGACGATGCTGTTTCTGCGGATTGTGTGTGGATATATGCCCTCCAGGCTCCCTACGGCTTTCCAGGGACTATTTCCACATCCATTTTGATGCCAACACTTTTGTCTTCATGCCCAAAGACGAAAAAACGGATAAAGAAAAGTTTCTCCCCCCAGAGCAGTATTCTGTGTTAAAAGCAAGTCTATCGCACCGCAGGGAAGAATATGAAGGATTTGCTTCTGATCTGCGATATGCCCTGTTTGAGCCTGACCGTATCCAAATGCCTGAAGTGGCCCCAGAGGAAAGGAAACTCTCCTTTGTCGAGCAGGTCATCGGATACAATAAAGAAGAGGCCAGAAGAGAAGCGGCACGTTGTCTTGAGTGTAAACTCTGCGAGGAAGCCTGTCCGGCACATATGAAGATCTCCGAATACATTCACGCCATTTACGAAGACAAACCTGACGAGTCCCTGCAAAAGATATTCGAGGACAATCCCATTCCTTCCATCTGTGGAAGGGTCTGTATGAAACATTGCGAGGATGCCTGCTCATTGCGGTTGAGAGGTGAGGCCTTGGCCATCAGGTGGCTGAAACGATATGTGGCGGATACCATTAAAGATTACAAGTCGACATTGGAGCAAAAGCCAGCCAAGCCCTCAGGCAGAAACATCGCTGTCATCGGAGCGGGACCGGGCGGTTTGGCGGTGGCTTATTTCCTGACCTTGAAAGGCCATAGGGTTGTTGTATTCGATGAGTTGCCCGGCGGAGGCGGTATGTTGCGCATCGGGCCGCCACTCTATCGATTACCCATTGAAAGCATTGATAGAGATGTAAGCTATATAGCCTCTTTGGGGGTTGAATTCAAGTTCAATACCAATGTCGGTCGGGATATATCGTTCGAGGACCTCTTAAAGGACTATGATGCACTTTACTTAGGAATCGGAACCACGGTAAGCCGTTCGACAAAGGTGAGAAATTACGAGAAATGTGTATTGGCCCTCGATTTCCTGAGAGATAATAAAATTGGAGAGAAACGTACAGTAGGAAAAGAAGTCATTGTTATCGGCGGCGGAAATGTGGCCATGGATGTAGCTCGAGAGGCTTTAAGACTCCAGAATATACAGTATTCGGATGAAAAAGTGATCACCAAGACGGTCTCTCTGGAAGATTGGGATATCATGCCGGCTACTGAAGAAGAGATCGAAGAGGCTAAAGCTGAAGGGGTACAATTCAATCCCGGTTGGGGTCCTAAAGAGGTACATTTGGATGAGAAAGGCCAGGTCAAAGGGCTTCTTTGCGTGAAGGTAAAATCTGTGTTCGATGATCAGGGGCGATTTGCACCGACCTTTTATGAGGAGAAAGAGATGTTTCTGGAAGGCGACACGGTTATCGAGGCCATTGGACAGGCTCCGGATTTTTCATTTATACCCAAAAAGCTCCTTGATAAGTTTGAATTTACGGCGATGAAAAAAGTCAAAGTTGATGAAAATGGGATGACCTCCATTCCCGGAGTTTTTGCCGGAGGAGATATCGTAAATACCAATTTAGATGCGGTCACGGCAATTGCCGATGCAAAGATTGCTTCGCAAGGTATTGGCAAATATTTATTGAGATGAAAAAAATTTCTTGACATGGATTAACTGCGGTGTTATAATGACGCAACACACTTTGTGAAAAGTTTCTCAAAAAGAACGGGATGAGCCTGTGAAAGTGTGGGTCACCGATCGCGAGAAGTTTGAGTTTTTCCTCGAGAAAATTCTGGCCGACAGCGTCTTATATGCCAATGTGGAGGATCAGGAAGGCCAGGTTCATTTTGAGCGGCTGCCCAAAGAGGAATTGACCAGAGTCTGTATTGAAAAAGCTCGTGCCCTGGAAACCACCAAGGCGCTTTTCTTCCCGCCTCGCACAAAGGTGGCCCAGTACCCCTCGGCTTCACCAGCGGAGATCACGGCAACAAAGAGCACCGTGGTGGGCATCAGGGCCTGTGGTCTGAAGGCTCTTCAGATTTTGGACCGGGTTTTTACGGACGACGTCATGGATCCCTTTTATCAAGCCAAAAGGGAAAACAGCACCATCATTACCTGTGATTGTACCGAGCCTTGGGAGACCTGTTTCTGCACCGAGGTGGGCTACAAACCATATCCAGAATCTGGATTTGATCTGAATCTGGCACCTCTTGACGGACAGATTCTGGTGGAGGTCGGATCGGAGAAGGGTGAAGCCCTGGTGGCGGAGCACTCAGAGTTGTTTGCCGAGCCAGAAAAAGGTCTTCTGGAGAAGATGAAGGCCAAGCGCAAGGCGGTGGTCCAGCGTGTGAAGGAGATCAACGCTCGCTTTCATGCGGCAGCTCCCTATCAGGAAGCGGTGAAAAAGCAGCTCATCAACCCCCTTTGGGCCAAGCAGGGAGTTGCTTATTCCTGCGTCGAGTGTGGGGCCTGTACCCACGTTTGCCCCACCTGCCGGTGTTTTTTGTTGGTCGATGAGCAGGTGGGTGATCACTCCGAACGAACCATGGTCTGGGACGTCTGTTTCTATCCCGGATACTGGCGTATGGCCGGGAATCTTAGCCCCAAGCCGAGGCTTTTAGACCGTTTTCAAAATCGATTCTCCTGCAAGTTCGATTATTTCGTGGATAACTACCAGGCCATAGCCTGTACAGGATGCGGACGGTGCATCCAGGCCTGTATGGGCAAGATAGACATTCGGCAGTGCCTCAGCGAGCTGCTGGCCGCGGACAAGACCTCAAAAAAGTAACCAGGTGCCTTCTCACATGGCCAAAGCGCAAAACCCCTATTATCCTATAGAGACTGAAATCCTCGAGGTGATCGAGGAGACGCCCACCATCAAGACCTTCCTTTTACAGCCCCAGGAGCCCATTCCCTTCAAGGCCGGTCAGTTTATGGAGCTCACCGTTCCAGGGTTGGGGGAAGCTCCCTTTACACCTTCTTCATCCCCCCTCCAGACCGAGAAAATGGAGATCACCGTTCTGCGCACGGGGACGGTCACCGATGCGCTCCATGAGATGAAGGCGGGCCAGAAACTGGGCCTGAGGGGCCCCTTCGGCAAGGGATATCCCGTAGAGAAGCTTTATGGCAAGGAGGTCTTAGTGGTGGGAGGGGGCGTGGGATTGGCACCCCTGAGATCTTTAATCTACACCTTGTTAGATGACATCGGCAAATTTAAAAGGGTGTCCATCAAGTATGGGGCGCGCACCCCCCAGGAGCTGTGTTTTCGCAGTGAGTTTGAAGAGTGGGGCAGCAAAAAAGGCGTTGATATGAAGGTGACCATCGACCTTCCCGCGCCTGGCTGGACTGGAACGGTGGGTCTGGTGACCGTCTTGCTGGAGAAGCTGAATATCGATTTGAAGAATAGTTACGCCGTATCCTGTGGACCAGAGGTGATGCTCAAGTTCGTGACGCTTAAACTGCTGGAGGAGGGATTTGAGCCCGAGCAGATTTACCTGTCCATGAACCGCAATATGAGCTGTGGTGTGGGTAAATGCGGGCATTGTATAGTGGGACGCTATTTTCTATGCAAAGATGGGCCCGACATGTGCTATGCCGATATCATGGATGTGCCCAACCTTTTTGGATAGGGTAGAGGTATTTATGGCTGGCTCCAAAGCCAATCGATCCAAGACGATCTGTCCCGTCTGTTCCCTTCAAGATGGGCTCATTCTGCAATGGCAACGCTCATCGCCGCGTTTCACCGAGGCATCCCCCATCTCAGTGGATTATGATATGGAGAATCCCATCAACGAGGGATCTCTCTGCCCCCGGGGAAATTCCATAGCCGAGCTGGTGGACCACCCTCGACGGCTGACTTGTCCCCAGATAGAGGGTCGTGATGTTCCCTGGCAGGAGGCCCTTTCCCAAGCCGCCAAGTCCTTGAAGGGGTTGGTCAAGAAACATGGCCCCGAGGCTTTAGGCGTTCTGGCGGGGGGTGGTCTCACCCTGGAGGAAGCTGTGGGGATAGGAAAATTGGCCCGTGATGTCCTAGGAACTCAAAACGTCGCTGCCCTCTTTCCCGAGGATGGCGACGCCTTCCATTACTTGGCCCAACTGGGCTGGGATGATGGATTTAGTCTGAAAGACCTGCAGGGACGCCAGGTGATAGTTTTGGTCGGGGATGTCTTCATGGAGCATCCGGTCATCTCCAAGCGAATTCTGCGGGCTAAATACAAAGATCGTCACAGTCATCTCTTCGTCATCGACTCTCAGGCTACCCAGACGGCAGGGTTTGCCCACCAACATCTGCAGCCGCTTCCAGGCACGGAACCTCTGGTTCTGGCGGGCCTGGCCCAGCTGCTCTCGGCCTCCGCCCAGAAAAAGTCTGGAGAGTTTTCTTTAAAGCTGGATCTGGAGGCTGTTGCCCAGGCAACGGCTGTCTCCCAGGAGCAGATGGCCACGGTGGCCTCCGCCTTGAACTCTGCCAAAGATGGAGTGCTCATTCAATCCAACCTTTTTGGCCGCTTAGGTCAGCCGGGGACCTGCGCCTTTCTGGGACATGTTTTGACTCGTCTGGTTCCGGGCAAGTTGGCCTTTCTTCATCTTCCCGTATTCTGGAATGGGCGAGGGGTCTATCAGGTTCTCTCTAGTGGTGACAAGGGACAGAAGGCCATTTCCGGCCCTCACATTCTGGAGTCGATCATCGAAGGGAAGATCAAGGGACTCTTGTTATTCGGTCTGGATCCTCTTTCGGCAATGCCCACAGACGAGCTAGACCAAGCCATGAAAAAATTGGATTTTCTCCTGGTGGCCGATGTGTTTCCCACAGTTTCCACAGAGCTAGCTCACGTTCTCTTGCCCGCTGCCATCGGGCCGGAGAAGGGGGGGCAAATACTCTATTTGAATGGCGATAAACAGGAGTTCCAGCCCGTCGTGCCTGCTCCGGGTTTGGCCCGTCCCGAGATGGATATCTTTGAGAGCCTGGCTCAACAGCTCTCTTCAGACACCAAGCTGTCCATCACACCTCAGGACGTCAAAGAGAAATTGAGCCAGAGCGGAGGAATTCCTTGGGACAGGATCCTCCCTGAAGTGGCATCCCGCCTGACACAGCAGCTCACAGCTGAGAAAGGCCAGGATACAGCTTACCCCCTTTACTTGGTCTCCACCGCCGTGCCAGCCCATCTGGGGGACGGATCGCTAACCCGCAATTTTAGCTGGGCCCATCGAGTTTGCCAGGCACCCTGTATCTGGGCCCATCCATCTTTGATGGAGAAGCTGCAACTAAAACAGGGAGACCAGGTTCAGGTTTCTTCCCAGAGGGGGCAAGCTGTTTTTCCAGTGCTGGCGAACCGCGGCCTGGCCGATAACGTCATCTCTGCCCCCGCCCATTTTCCGGAGGTTCGCAGGCTTTTCTCCTGGAACCTGGATCCTCGATCCGGAGAGTTAGAGCCGGGGCCAGAACGGGTTTTGCTGTCCAAACCGAAGGAGAGCAGTTAATTTGAGTTCCCAGGACGTCCTCGGTCAGAAGGTCATCGTTCTCAATTTGGACTACTGCATTGGCTGCCGCAGCTGTGCTACGGCATGCACGGAGAGCCACCACCAGGACCTCAATCTGGTTCACGGCGAGGTGGCCGAAGTGGCGGTGCTCCCGCACCACTGCCGTCATTGTCAAAATGCAGCCTGTGTGGCTGCCTGCCCAGCAGAGGCCTTGGAGCTGGACGAGAGCGGGATCGTCCGCCGCTGGTCCAACCGATGTGTGGGCTGCAAGTCTTGCGTATATGCCTGTCCCTTCGGCGTGCTGGACGAAAACCTTCTGCGACATGTTTCTGCCAAGTGCGATCTGTGCGTGGACAGGTTCCATCAAGGGCTGGAGCCCAGATGTGTGGCCACCTGTGTTTCAGGAGCCCTCACCTTCGAGGACCTCTCAGAGGTGTGGGAGGAAGGACGCCCTCAGTTCGGCGCACGGGTTGTTGCTCGTAGCCCATGGAAAAGAGCATAGGGACGAACCTCATGGAAAAAGTCATCTATCCCTTGTTCTACTTTCTCATATTCCCGGGTTTTCTGTTCACGGGCATCGTAGGCCTTTTGGCCTCTTGGGTGGATCGCAAGGTCACGGCCCGGGTTCAATGGCGGGTCGGACCCCCCTGGTACCAGCCTCTGGCGGATATCTTAAAGCTTTTAGGCAAGGAGACCATCGTTCCCGCTGGTCCCAGAGCCACTTTCTTCCTTCTGGCTCCTGTATTGGGCTTAGTGGGAGTCACCCTAGTTTCCACTGTCGTTTGGGTGCTGAACCTGAACCCCGGCAGCAGCTTTGTGGGTGACCTGGTGGTGGTTCTATACCTATTGGCCCTTCCCCCTCTGGCTGTGATCATCGGCGGTGCAGCCTCTAAGAACCCCTTGGGGGCTCTGGGCGCTGCTAGGGAGATGAAACTCGTCTTGGGGTACGAACTCCCCTTTCTCATCGCCGTCTTCACGGTGGTCGTCAAAGTTGGGTCCATTCTGTTCGGAGATATATTGAACTTCCAGGAGTTCAACGGGATCATGCTCAGACACCCCTCGGGAATTTTGGCGTTTGTGGTGGCCATTGTCTGTTCGCAGGCCAAGCTGACCTTGATCCCTTTTGATATTCCCGAGGCCGAGCAGGAGATCATGTCCGGCCCTTATGTGGAATATTCCGGGGCCCCTCTGGCCATCTTCAAGCTGACCCGAGCCATGATGTTGTTCGCCCTGCCCGTCTTTCTGATCACGGTGTTTTGGGGCGGGCTGCATTTTTCCGGATGGAATCTGTTGTGGACCATTCTCAAGTACGTGGCCCTGTTGGTGGTGATTGTCGTGGTCAGAAACACAAATCCGAGGCTGAGAATCGATCAGGCCATCAGGTTTTTGTGGGGGCCGGTGACGGCTGTGGCCATCCTGGGCATGATCCTGGCTGTGGTGGGGCTGTAAAATCGTCTGTTAAATATTCAGATAAAAAGCTTGGAGAGCAACGTTGGCGTTAAAAACTTGGCCTTTAAAGAAATCTCCCTGGATTTTTCACCTGAGCACGGGCTCCTGTAACAATTGCGACATCGAGCTGTTGGACTGCCTGACTCCCAGATTCGATGTGGAACGTTTTGGCATCCTGCTGATAGGCAGCGTTAGGCATGCCGACGCGTTGGTGGTGACTGGTGCTCTAACGCGACAGTGCGTCCCCAGGGTTAAAGAGTGCTATGATCAGATGCCCAAGCCAGGGCTGGTCATCGCTGTGGGACAGTGTGCCTGCACCTCTTGCATCTTTCGTGACTCCTATAATATCGTTGGCCCCATAGACAAGATTATCCCGGTGAACGTGTACATTCCGGGCTGTCCTCCGAAACCGGAGGCCATGATCTCGGCCATCGTCAAGGCTCTGGGCACACTTTAGGGGTCGAAAACGACCCACAGGTGATTTGATGAGCGAAGATATCCTCAAGCTGATCGACCAGAAATTCGGCTCAAAGGTGCAGATAGAGGAGAAATCCCCCACTCGGGCCTTTGTCATGGTAGAAAAGGAGGCTCTCCTGGATGTGGCCAGGTTTCTGTTCCAGGAGCATGGCGCGCGCCTGTGCACCGCCTCGGGAGTGGACACCCGCTGGGGCGTGGAGATTCTCTACCACTTCTCGCTGGATCCCATCAACAAGATCGTCAGCCTGAAGGTCCTGGCCGAAAAGCCCTTTCTCCAGGTGGATTCGGTGGGCAGCTTTCTGCCCGCGGCCAACTGGATCGAGCGAGAAATTCACGAGATGCTGGGGGTGGAATTCCTGGGGCACCCGGATATGCGGCGACTGCTTCTGCCCGACGACTGGCCCGAGGGTGAATACCCCTACAGGAGGACTTGACTTTGAGTTATACTGTACCCATAGGTCCCTATCACCCTCTGCTGGAGGAGCCCGAGTTCTTCACCCTGAAGGTGGAGGGGGAGCGGGTGGTGGATATGGACATCCGCATCGGATATAACCATCGGGGCATAGAGAGGCTGGCCCAAACCAAGACCTGGGAGCAGGATACTTTCCTAATAGAAAGGGTCTGCGGTATCTGCTCCACCTCGCACCCCATCGCCTATGTCAATGCCGTGGAGGATCTCTTGGAGCTGGAAATTCCGGAGCGAGCCAAGTACATCCGCTCCATCGTGGGCGAGCTGGAGCGCCTGCACAGCCATCTGCTTTGGGTCGGGCTGGCCGGCCACTTCATCGGATACAACACCGTGTTCATGTGGGCCTGGAAGTACCGGGAGCCCATTTTGGACGTCTTCGAGCGGATCACAGGCAACCGCAACCACTACGCCATGATGAAAATCGGAGGGGTCAGGAGAGACATCCTCAAAGAGGACATCCCCGATTTCTTGGCAGCCATGGACGAGCTGGCCCGCCAGAATGAGATGCTTACCAAGGCGGTCATCGACGACCCGGTCCTCCACGCTCGTCTGAAGGGGGTGGGGGTGCTGTCGAAAAAAGACGCCATAGAATACGCCGTTCTGGGACCCACGGCGCGGGGCTCTGGATATGATATCGATGTACGGCGTGATTCCCCATACGCCGCCTATGACTTGGTGGATTGGAACGTCATCGTGTTCCCGGAGGGCGACGTCTTCGCAAAAGCCGCCGTGCGGCTCTTGGAGAACGCCGAGTCGATTAAGATTATCCAGCAATGTCTCAGGTGCCTCCAGGAGCTCCCCGAGGGTGATTTCTCTGTTCCCGTGGACCAGATCCCTCCCGGCGAGGGCATCGGACATGGAGAGGCTCCCAGGGGAGAGGTCTTTCACTACGTACGTTCAGATGGCTCCAATTATCCCATTCGGCATAAAATCAGGGCACCTACTTTTCAAAACCTGCCCTCCTTCAAGGCCTCTTGCATCGGCGAAACCGTTGCCGATGTGGCCTTGATCACCGCCAGCATAGATCCGTGTTACTGCTGCACAGAGCGCATGATAGCCGTGGATGCCGATAATGGCAAGAAGCTATTGGACGGTCAGGACCTCATTCGTCTCTGTCAGGAAAAGACGGAGCGCATGAGGAAGAGGATAAAGGTGTCAACATGAATCCCTTGCTGTGGCCCATAGTAGTTCCCGCCGTGGGCGGCTTCTTGTGCCTCTTGGTGCCCAGGAAAGTGCGTGTCGTCCGGGAGGTTTTGGCCCTTGTGGCCACATTTTGGACCTTCCTGGCGACGATACAGATCTTTCGCGGAGGCGAACAGTTTTTACGTCAGGAATGGCTGGAGCTGGGCGCTCTGTCCGTGGCCTTTGATTTGAGAGCCTATCATTTCAGCTCATTTGTGCTGATGTTCATCGGCCTCTTCGGGCTGGGCGTGACCAGTTACTCCGCCGCATACATGTTTAAGAGCCAAGTGGGACGCCGCTACTACGCCTATTTGCTTTGGGCCGTGGCCACTGCATGTGGAGCGGTATTGTCCGATAACCTCTTGGTGCTTCTGATATTCTGGGAGATCGTTACCGTTCTGCTCTACCTGCTCATCACCTTGGGGGGCACCAAAATTTCCAGTGCGGCGGCGCGCAAAAGCTTTACCATCTTGGGTTTTTCGGACTGCACCCTTCTCTTGGGCATCGTGTTCATCTGGGTTATCGGAGGCAGCTTGAGCATCAGCCAGCTGAGCCTGAAACTGGGCACCAGTTTCAGCTATATCACTTACCTTCTCTGTGCTGTGGGCGCCCTGGCTAAGGCCGGAGCCTGGCCGGTCCATTCCTGGGTCCCGGCCGCTGCTGAGGGTGCACCCACGCCTGTGATGGCGTTGCTTCCCGCCTCTCTGGACAAACTGCTGGGCATTTATCTGCTGGCCAGGTTATCCCTGGACCTGTTCGTCATGGACAGGGCTATGGGATTGGTGCTGATGATCGTGGGGTCGGCCACCATCATTTTCGCGGGCATGATGGCTCTCATGCAGGAAGACGTGAAGAAACTGCTGGCTTTCGGCGCCGTAAGCCAAGTGGGATATATAGTTCTGGGCATCGGCACGGGAGTGCCCATTGGGATTATGGGTGGGCTGTTTCATATGGTGAACCATGCCATCTATAAAACCTGTCTTTTCCTGGGCGCTGGCTCCGTGGAGAAACAGACCGAAACGACCCAACTGAAGAAACTGGGAGGCCTGGCCTCGGCCATGCCCATCACCTTTGTGGCCACCTTCATAGCCGCCCTGTCCGTTTCTGGGGTGCCGCCTTTCAACGGATTTTTCTCCAAGTGGATGGTCTATCAGAGCCTGGTCACCACTGGGAAACCCATCTTTCTTCTGGCGGCCATGTTTGGCAGTGCCCTGACCTTGGCCTACATGATCAAAATGCTTTACTCCATCTTCTGGGGGGAGAGGCCGAAAGCGCTTCGGGCAGTCAGAGAGGTAGGCTTTTTCATGGCCTGGCCCATGGTGGTGCTGGCTCTGCTGTGTGTCATCTTCGGCTTCCTGGCGCAGATCCCCCTGCAGCAGTTCATCGGTCCTGTGGTGGGCTTTCAATTTGACAGTGCCCCAGCGAAGGTCAGCATGACCAATGCTCTGTGGAGCCCAACTCTGGCCACTGTGTTGATGATCGTGGGCTTGGTGCTGGGCGCCATCATCTATCTTTTTGGCCGGATCACAAAGAGACGTGAGGCACCTGCCTTTCTGGGGGGCGAGGTGTTGGATACGGAGGAAACCCGTGTGGTGGGCACCGGCTTTTACGAGACCATCCGGACCCTGGGTGGATTTCGGGGTCTTTATAGCGACGCCGATAAGGGCGTTTTTGACGTGTACTATCTGGGGGACAAATTAGGCGCCAACCTGGTGAGAGCCTTGCGGAGTTTGCACGACGGCGTCTTATCCTCCTATCTCTCCTGGAGCATCATTGGTCTGGGCATCCTGATCTTTTTGATGGAGATGATGTAAGCTCATCGAGCTGGAGGAAGGCGAACAGATGCTGTTGATGATTTTTCTTTTAATCTTCATGAACATAGGCGCTATCATCGCCATCGAGACCAAATACCTGCTCTCCTCGGTGATTTCCATCGGTGCCGTGGGATTTGGCGTGAGCATCATGTTTTTGCTTTTAGGCGCTCCGGACTTAGCCATCACCCAGGTGGTGGTGGAGATTCTCATCCTGATCATCTTAATCCGTGGAACCATCAGGTTGGATAACACGGCCATAGAGAAGTATCGAGACACCTTTGCCATGGTGGCCAGCTTGATCTTCTTTGGGTTGTTTCTCACCTTCGCCTATGTGGCCTTTAAAGCCCTTCCGGAGTTCGGCCATCCCCTGATGAGGGTCTCGCGAGAATATCTCCAGCACGGCGTAGAAAGAACCGGCGCGACCAATATCGTCATGTCCGTGGTCCTTGACTACCGGGCTTACGATACCCTGGGAGAAGCCACCGTCCTGTTTACCTCTATCGTGGGTGCTTTCGTGGTGCTTCGGAGCCAGGGACGTAAGAAAGTCGGTGAAGAGGACACCACCCAAGTGGGTATCCCGGGCGACTTTTAGTTTCGTAAGGAGCTCAAGGTGACTGAACCAGATGAGGGCATGACCCTGATCGTCAAGACCATTGGGCGTTTGGTGCTCAATTTTATCCTTCTGTTTGGGATCTACATCATCCTGTATGGACACTTAACTCCCGGCGGAGGATTCCCTGGCGGGGTCATCGTGGCCACGGGTTTCATCCTCTTGATGTTGTCCTTTGGCCGCCGAATTGCCCTGAAGAAGTTCGGGGACCTGGCCGCCTCTTTGTTGGACAATCTCGGGGCACTGGCGTTTCTCATCGTGGCCTTTCTGGGTTTCGTGGGCGGATATTTCTTCCTGAATTTTATCGACCGCGGAACTCCCTTTGATCTTTTCAGCGCCGGCACCCTCCCATTGTCCAACATCGCCATCGGATTAAAGGTCTCGGCCAGCCTCTATGGAGTATTCGTAGCTCTGGCTATCTTCGGCAAAGCCATCGTTGGAGGCGACCGGACTGGGAAAGGAAAGGCCGAAGGAGAGCCCGCCAATTCTCAGGAGCAAAAGGGATGATCGTCTATTTGCTGACCACATTTCTGTTCGTTTTAGGGCTTTATTGTTTGGTAGCCAAGAAGAACATCATCAAGAAGATCATCGGCGTTATCACCATGGAGTATGCGGCCAATTTGTTTCTCATCTTGGTGGGATACAAGGCCAGGGGCATCGCTCCCATTTTGACCAAAGGGGCCAGCAAAACCGAGTTCGTGACCAAGAGCGTGGACCCCTTGCCTCAGGCTTTAGTGCTCACCGCCATCGTCATTGGCCTGGGCACCATAGCCCTGATGGTGGCCCTCTGCATTCGTCTGTATGAGCGCTATGGCACCTTCGATATGAGCGAGATACGGAGATTGAGAGGTTAACCCAGGTAGTCACGCCAAGATCATGGAGGAGCCCGAGCTGATGAACCATATTCTACCCCTGTTCATCGCCTTTCCGTTGGGAGCGGCTTTCCTCATGCTCATCCTGGCGAAGCTATGGAGGAGAATTGGAGGCCTATTTGCTTTCCTGATCTCCCTTTGTCTGGTAATCTTTTCCATCTCCAACATCGGCAAGGAGCCCAGCATCTATCGCATGGGCAACTGGCCACCCCCCTGGGGGATTGTCCTGGTCTCCGACGGCCTGAGCACTCTTCTGTTGTTGACCATCAGTGTGATCGCTTTTCTGGTCATCATTTTCTCCCTTCAGTACATGGACCGATACACGGCCAAGCCCAAATATTATGCCCTCTTCATGCTACTGGTGGGTGGCATGAACGGCGTGGTTCTCACCGGAGATTTCTTCAACCTGTTTGTCTTTCTGGAAATCGCCTCTATTGCCTCTTACGCTTTAGTGGCTTTCGGATGCGAGCATGAAGAGCTAGAGGCCTCTTTCAAGTACCTCATCCTCAGCGGAGTGGCCTCCACCTTTATATTGCTGGGCATCGCCATCTTGTATAGCCTCACCGGAACCCTGAACATGGCGGATGTGGCCCGAACCATAGGCACCAAAGGAGTGAACAGCGCCGTTCTGTTTTGCACATCCCTGTTCATCATGGGCTTTGGCCTCAAGGCGGCCCTGGTGCCCTTTCATCCCTGGTTGCCCGATGCCCATCCTGCTGCGCCGGCGCCCATCTCGGCCATGTTATCCGGTGTGCTGATTAAAGCCCTGGGAGTGTATGCGCTCATCCGATTGATCTTCAATGTTTTCGGCCTCAGCTCCTTCATCTCTTCGGTGCTGATGGTCCTGGGAGGACTGTCGATGGTGGTGGCAGGGCTGCTGGCCATAGGGCAGGATGATCTGAAGCGAATGCTGGCCTATTCCAGCATCAGTCAGATCGGTTATGTGGTGGTGGGCCTAGCCCTGGGAACGCCTCTGGGAATTGTGGGTGGTCTCTTCCATCTGATGAACCATGCCACTTTTAAGGCCCTCTTGTTCCTGTCTTCGGGAGCTATAGAGTACAGTACTGACACCAGAAAACTGAGCCTGATGGGTGGGCTCAGCCAGCGGATGCCGGTGACCACCACATCTGCCACGGTGGGTTTCTTGTCCATCTCCGGGGTTCCGCCTCTGAATGGATTCTGGAGCAAATTGATCATCGTCATCGCCTTGGTCCAGGCAGGTCATTACATCCTCGCTTCCGTGGCTGTGTTGGTCAGCTTCTTGACCATCCTGTATTTTATGAAAGTCCAGCGCAACCTGTTCTTCGGGGATCTGCCGGCAAAGTTAGCTAAGATCAAAGAGGTGCCATCTCTGATGCGAATCGCGCTGGTGGTCTTGGCCATCATGTGTTTGGCCATGGGGCTGCTGTATCCCCTGCTGTCCAGCACAGTTTTAAACCCAGCGCGGGATGTACTCTTGAAAGGCACTGCTTACGTTCAAACGGTTTTTGGCCTCTAAAAGCACTCAGGCGGGAAGGGTATTGCCAAAATGGCCACGAGAATTTTTCAATTTCTGATTATCTTCATCCTCTGGCTTTTGCTCACCTGGTCTTTGGCTCCGCAGGAGGTCATCGTGGGCGTCGCTCTGGCCTTGTTGCTGAGCATTATGTTGTACGACGTGTTTCTTCAAGGTTCGGAGAAATTGGTGCAGCCCGCGCGGTACTTCTGGTTTCTACTCTATTTGCCGGTGTTTTTCTACTATGTGGTTCGGGCCAACCTGGATGTAGCCTATCGAGTCCTCCATCCGGAGATGCCCATTCGACCAGGCATCGTTAAGGTGCGCACCAGTCTCAAGAGCGACATGGCCAAAACCTTCCTGGCAAATTCCATTACCCTGACTCCCGGTACGTTGACTGTGGACATCATTGGCGATCACCTGTACATCCACTGGATCAACATCGTCACGGAAGATCCCCAGGAGGAAACGGAGGTCATCGTCAAGAGGTTTGAGGTTTTCCTGAGGAGAATTTTCGAATGATCGTGTTGATGGTCCTATTGATCCTCTGTTGTTTTCTTTGTTTATACCGCATTGGCATGGGGCCCACTCCTCCGGATCGCACCGTGGGGATCGACATCCTGGGGACTCTAGTGGTGGGATTTTGTGCCTTTACAGCTATTCTCACCGGGAAAGACTGGTATATGAACGTGGCCATCTCATGGGCATTGCTGAGCTTCATCGGCACCATCGCTCTGGCCAAATTCTTAGAGGGAAGGGGATTCGATGAGTGAGACCATCGGCATGGTGATCATCTCCATTGGGGTGGCTTTCGACCTTTTTGGATGCATCGGCCTGGTCCGGCTGCCGGATATTTACAACCGTCTCCAGGGAGCCACTAAGTGCGTGACCCTGGGGACCTGTTTGATCCTCGTGGGCGTCCTGGTTCACTCGGGAGGCGCCATGGGCATCAAAGCCCTGCTCTGCGCCATTTTCGTTCTGTTATCCTCTCCCACAGGCGCTCATGCTCTGGCCAGAGGTGCCCATCGTTCTGGGGTTAAACTGTGGAAGGGAAGCGTGATGGACAAATACGCTGAGGACCAGGAGGGAAAGCTAGACCAGTGATTGCGGGAGGTTGTACATTTTGAGGAAGCCCAAACTCAGAGAGCTGAAAGAGGCTGTGACGGCCCTGGTGAAGGGCCCATATACGAGTAAATTCCCCAAAGCTCCGGCCATCATCTCCGAACGTTACCGCGGCAAACCGGAATATCATGAGGATGACTGCGTTCTTTGTGGAGCCTGCGGCGAGGTCTGTCCCCCAGGGGCCATTGACATGGTCCAGGAGCGAAGGGAGGACGGCACAGCGGTGCGTCGCATGGTCCTGCACTATGATATCTGCATCTTCTGTGGTCAATGTCAACGGGCCTGCATTACGGAAAAGGGGATCATTCTCAGCAACAAATTCGACCTGGCCGTTTTCGATCGCTCCGAGGCCGTTGAGACCGTGGAGGACGAGCTTCTCACCTGTGATGTGTGCGGTGAGTTCATCACCAGCCGCAAGCATGCCCAGTGGATAGCTCGAAAGTTAGGCCCCATCGCCTATTCCAATCCCGCTTTGGTATTGGCGGCTTGGGGGGATATGGGTTTGGTGGATGAAATGGCCACCCGATCCGAGCGCCCCTTGAAGAGAACCGACAACATGCGGCTGTTATGCCCGAGTTGCCGCCGCAGTTTGATTCAGACGGAGGAGTGGGGATAGAAGGATGGTGCTCGCCCGATTAAGGGAGAGCCTGCGGGGAAGAGTGGTTATCGTCGGGGTGGGCAATCCCTTGAGGGGAGACGACGGTTTCGGACCCTATATGATCCAGAGGCTGCGGGGAAGGGTGGAGGTGGCTCTGTTTGATTGTGGCTCAGCACCGGAGAACTATATGGGGCCCATCCGTTGTGAGCGCCCCGGTACGATCCTGGTGCTTGACGCTGCCGATTTTAACGCAGATCCCGGAGAGGTGAAAGTTTTCGATTCCTCCCAATGGCGGGGGGAGGGCCTCTCTACTCATAATGTCTCTTTGGGCTTGTTCGCTGATTTTCTCACTTCTGATACCGGTGCCCAAGTCTTTCTCATTGCCGTTCAAGCGAAATGTATCGGTTTCGGTCAGCCTATGAGCCCTGAGGTGAAAGAGGGGTGTCGAAAGCTACAGCAGGGGCTGTTATCCTTGCTTGGCCGCAACGATTAGCCCGTCTTCCATAGTTATAGTAGGCTGTGGATCTGCCTTTTGCGGGCAGATTTTTTATTGTCTCGATTGAAGCTCGTGTGGTGAGGTTCGAGATTCGAGATTCGTGAAAAACTTTCTCGCTGCCGCGACAACATATCGGGGACCGAGACCCGAGAACCGTGAAAAGCTGAAACTGGAGACTGGAGGATAAAGACTCGAGACTCGTGATGGACCCGCCAATTGTAACTGATAACTACTACTCGTTTTTCACCGTCTCCTGCCTCTTACCTCCCGCCTCCTGCTTCCTGCCTCCTGCTTACTGGTAATCCAAACGGGACAGATTTCCCTTGTTTTCTTCTTGCTAAGATGTTATTATTTTAGAAATTCCGATTTGAACAACCAGCGGGAAAAGCATGCGTCGCGTCGTCATCCTTGGCTCAACGGGATCCATCGGCAGAAATGCTCTGGACGTTCTCCGCCGACTGCGGGGACGTTTTTCCGTTTGTGCCTTAACAGCTCATCGGAACGTGGAACTTCTGCGTCAACAGGCCCAGGAGTTCTGTCCCCAGATGGTGGTCATCGGCGATCCGGAAATGGCCAACCAGCTTAAGCATTTGGGGATGAAGGTGGCTGTGGGTCCACAGGGTCTCGAAGAGGCAGCCACCCTTCCTGAGGCCGACATCGTCCTGAACGCTCTGGTTGGCGCCGTGGGGCTGATCCCCACCCTGGGGGCCATCCAGGCTGGCAAGCGGGTGGCCCTAGCCAACAAGGAGAGCCTGGTGATGGGAGGAGAGCTGGTCATGGGTATGGTGGCTGAAACCGATGGCCAGCTGATCCCCATCGACAGCGAGCACAGCGCTATCTATCAGTGTTTGCAAAGCCAGAGGCGAGAAGATGTAAAAAGGATCATCCTGACGGCCTCAGGCGGGCCATTTCTGAAATTGAGCCCTGGGAAGTTGACCTCGGTCTCTCCTCGGCAGGCTCTGTCTCATCCCACCTGGCAGATGGGTCAGAAGGTGACCATCGACAGCGCTACCCTGATGAATAAGGGTTTAGAGGTCATCGAGGCACATTGGCTGTTCGGGATTCCTATCTCCCAGATTGAGGTGTTGATCCACGAACAGTCCATAGTTCATTCTATGGTGGAATTCTCCGACAGGTCTGTCTTGGCTCAGCTCAGCTTGCCAGATATGCGCTTGCCCATTCAGTATGCCCTGACTTACCCCCAGAGGGAAGAGAGCCCTGAGGCCCCTCTAGATCTGGCGCAGGTGCGAAGGCTGACTTTTCAGCGACCCGATCAGAAAAAATTCCCCTGCCTCCAACTGGCCTACGATGCAGCTGATGTGGGGGGAACCACGCCCGCAGTGCTGAACGCAGCGAACGAGCAGGCGGTGCAAGCTTTTCTGGATGAGGCAATAAGATTCACCGATATTCCCATGGTCATCGGCAACACGGTAAGTCAACATCAACTGGTTCGCCGCCCGAATTTGGGAGAAATTCTTGCTGCAGATGGCTGGGCTCGGGAGACAGCCCGAGACCAGGTGTCTCGAATCGCTCGAGGCCAAAAACAGGAGACGGGGTAGAAGGAGCCCTTGCATCCCCTTCGCAGGCCCGATGCTCACATGTAAAGAAATATCGAGCCCTTTTTGCAGATCTGCCGTGGACGGATAATGCGGTTTTGTGGGAAAATGTGAGGGAAAAACCGTGTTCGAAGAGTTAACTCAACATCTCAGTGGAGCTTTCCGTACCTTAAGAGGACTTGGCAAGCTTTCCGAGAAGACGGTCGACGAGGCCTTACGTGATATACGCCGTGCCCTGCTGGAGGCCGACGTGAACTATCAGGTGGCCAAGGACTTCGTCGAACGAGTTCGAGAGAAGGCCGTCGGGCAGGAGGTCCTGAAGAGCGTCACTCCCGCGCAGCTGGTGATTAAGATTGTTCACGACGAATTGGTGCAACTTCTGGGAGAAACGGCCGCCACCTTAAATTTGGCACCCTTGGGGCCGACGGTGATCATGTTAGTGGGCTTACAGGGCAGCGGGAAGACCACTGTCGCCGGAAAGCTGGCCAAGTATCTTCGGTCTCAGGGCAAGAAAGTTCTCCTGGTGGCCGCCGATGTCTATCGTCCGGCGGCGGGAGAACAGCTGCGGTTACTGGGCCGGCAAATCCAGGTCCCGGTCTATATGGTTCCCGACCGAAAGCCTGTTCACATCTGTGTCCAGGCCGTGGAGGAGGCGCGTGGAGGAGGCTTCGGCGCCGTCATCTTGGATACGGCGGGCAGATGGCATATCGACCAGGAGATGATGCAAGAGCTGGTCGCGATCCGAGGGAAGGTGGCCCCCAATGAGACCCTCTTGGTAGCAGATGCCATGACGGGTCAGGAGGCGGTTGGTCTGGCTCAAGAATTTGACACCCTTCTGAACCTAGATGGGGTTGTGCTGACTAAGTTGGACGGGGATGCCCGTGGCGGTGCCGCCCTGTCTCTGAGGGCGGTCACCGGGAAGCCTATAAAATTTGTGGGCTTGGGAGAGAAGCTGGATGCCCTGGAGCCCTTTTATCCTGACCGGATGGCATCTCGGATTCTGGGAATGGGAGATGTCGTCACTCTAGTGGAGAAGGCTCAGGAGGCCATTGATCTTTCCCAGCAGCAGAAGTTGGAGAAGAAACTTCGCCAAAAGGCCTTTTCTCTGGACGATTTCCTAGACCAATTGCGTCAGCTGAAAAAAATGGGATCATTGGAAAGCATATTGGATCTTGTGCCGGGTTTCAAACTCAGTGGGCTTCAGGTGGATGAGAGGGCTTTGGTTCAGGTTGAGGCCATCATCAACTCCATGACCCCGCAAGAGCGCGAAAATCCTAAAATGATCGATGGTAGCCGAAAGAAAAGGATCGCCAGAGGTAGTGGGCGCAATGTGCAGGAGGTCAACCAGCTGTTGAAGCAATTTAGTATGATTCAGAAGATGGTCTATGGGGCTGGGGAAAAAGGTTGGGAGAGAAAGCTGCTCTCCATGAGGGCTAAGGGAAGAAAAGGTCGAATTTATAGATAAACAGGAAGTGGTTATGAGAGGAGGTGAACAGCGTGTCGGTGAGGATACGGCTTCGGAGAATGGGCGCGAAGAAGAGGCCTTTCTACAGAATTGTGGTCGCCGATTCTCGAAAGCCTAGGGGAGGCCGGTATATCGAGAGTATTGGGTACTACGATCCCATGAAAGATCCTCCGGATATCGAGATTAAGGAGGAGAGACTCTTCGGGTGGTTAAAAAATGGAGCCCAGCCCTCCCCTCCGGTGAAGAATTTGCTGTACAGAATGGGCCTCAGCGAGAAATGGGCCCTGCTCAAGAGGGGAGAGGATGTTTCTCAGCTTGAGGTTCGGCTCAAGGTGAAGGTGAAGAAGAAGCCCAGGAAGCCCCCTAGAAAAGCGGAGAAGCCCGAAGTGGTGGAGGCCGTGGCGGTAGAGGCTGAGAAGGAGATCCCAGAACCTCAAGAGGTCCAAACGGCAGAAGAGGAGAAGGAGGTAGCAGAACCTCAGAAGGCTAAAGCGGCAAAGGAGGAGAAGGAGGTCCCGGAACCTCGGGAGGCTAAAGAGGCCAAAGGGGAGAAGGAGGTCCCAGAACCTGAAGAGGTTAAAGCAGCAAAAGAAAAGAAGGAGGTCGCAGAAGCTGAGGAGGTTCAAGCGGTAAAGGAGGAGAAGAAAGCTCCGGAAGTTCAAGAGGTCCAAGCGGCGAAGGAGAAGAAGGAGGTCACTGAACCTCAAAAGGTTAGAGAGGAAGAGGTGGTTAAAGAAGAGACCGCAGCTGTGGAGAAACCTAAGAAACCACGGGGCAAGAAGGAGGCCGGAAAGCCAGCTGCAAAGCCGGTGAAGTCCGGGGCTAAGAAGAAGGCTGCGCCGAAAAAGCCGCCTGCCGGAAAAAGCTCGTCGACCAAGGCGAGCGAAAAGAAATCCATAAAAAAGAAGGCTTAACCGAGAGGAGGTGATAGAATCAGGGGATTTTCCACCATAGAGGCGGGCGGCATGCACAGGAGGGTCCTGCGATGAAAGAGTTGATCGAGTTGATTGCGAAATCTCTCGTTGATAATCCAGATGCGGTTCATGTCAATGAAATCGAAGGTGAGAGGACGACCGTTTACGAGTTGCGAGTGGGACCTGGAGATTTAGGGAAAGTCATCGGCAAGAACGGACAGACAGCCAGATCCATTCGGATCTTGGTGAACGCCGCCTCAGCGAAACTGGGGAAAAGAGCCGTTTTGGAGATTTTAGAATAGACGCTGAAGCGTTTCCTGGGAGCGGAGTCGAGGATGACGGAGGACCTGGTGGTCATCGGGAAAATCACCAAACCCCATGGCGTCCGGGGTGGATTGAAGCTCGTGTCCTTTTTTGAGCTCGAAGACCTCCTGGCCCACTTGGATCAGGTGTGGTTAGTGAAAGCTGACCAGGAAGAATCTTATTCGGTGGAGTGGGTGCGCGGGGGAGATCGTTTCCACATCCTAAAGCTTCAGGATGTGGATGACCTCACTGCTGCCGGGCACTTGCGAGATTGGGAGGTGGCGGTGTCCAAAGACAAGCTACCGCCTCTCTCCGCCGGCAAGTACTATAGCTTTCAACTTGTGGGTTTGACGGTGGTAACCGAGAGTGGGGACGTGGTGGGGGAGATTCGGGGAGTGTGGTCTACGCCAGCACATGATGTTTATCGCGTGTGGAGCAAAAAAGGCGAAGTGCTCATCCCCGCTGTAAAAGAGATCGTCAGGGATATTGATTTAGAACAGGGGCGTGTGCTCATCCGCGCCCTGGATGGTTTGATGGAGTGAAGGGGAGGTCTTCGATGAGACTTGATGTCTTGACCATCTTCCCAGAGATGTTTAAGGGATTCCTGAGTCAGAGTATCATCAAAAGAGCCCAGGAAAAGGGATTGGTCGAGATTCTCCTTCACGATCTGCGCCAGTATACCTCGGACAAACACGGCACCGTCGATGATTACCCCTACGGCGGGGGCCCCGGCATGATCTTGAAACCAGAGCCCGTCTTTCGGGCTGTGGAGAGCGTCCAGAGCCAAGCCCCTCGGGGCATGGTCATCCTGCTGACACCCCAGGGAGAGCAATATCATCACCGCATGGCGATGTCCCTGTCAGGGGAAAAGAGAATGTTGCTCATCTGTGGACGCTATAAAGGGCTGGATGAGAGGATTCGCACCTTAGCCGATCGGGAAATTTCTATTGGCGATTACGTTCTGACGGGGGGAGAGCTTCCGGCTATGGTGATCATCGACTCGGTGGTTCGCCAGGTTCCAGGAGTTCTTGGTGATCAGGAATCTGCATGGAGTGACTCCTTTTTCGGCGGAATTCTGGATGCTCCTCAATTTACCAGGCCGGGAGTATTTCGGGGCCTCAGGGTACCGGAGGTCTTACTCTCCGGCGACCATGGACAAATTCGAATATGGCGGAAAAAAGAAGCCCTTCGAAGGACGCTTCAGCGGAGGCCGGAGATTCTGAAGATCATCTCCTTGACAGAGGAGGATGAACGGCTCATTGCCCAAATCCAGGAAGAGAATCGTGGGAGTGAGTCTGCAGGGGGTTAAAGGCATCATCATCAGAACTGGGGTTCACTATGGATGTGCTTCGTCAATTGGAATCTGAACAATTAAAGGGCCAGGTTCCTGATTTCGCGCCTGGCGACACGGTGAAGGTACACGTCTTGGTTCGGGAAGGCGACAAGGAACGCTCTCAGATTTTCCAGGGAGTGGTCATCAAGCGGAAAGGCTCGGGGACCAACGAGACCTTTACTGTACGCAAGGTCAGCGGTGGCATAGGCGTGGAGCGAATATTTCCACTGCATTCGCCCCACATCTCAAAAATTCAGGTGGTCAAGCGGGGAAAGGTCCGGCGATCTAAGCTATACTATCTTCGGGCGCTCAAAGGAAAAAGCGCGCGAATTCGAGAGAAGAAATAACTGAATCCTGGATCCTAGATCCTTGATCCTGGAAACCTGAGACTTGAGACTGACAGTTCGCTATTTGTGCAGTGCGTTGTTTGACAACATATCATTTGCCAGCATCCAGGATCCAACATCAAGGATCTGTCTTTCTTTCACCAGCATCTAGAATCTGTTTTCTTCACGAGTCACGAGTCTCTAGACTCGGTTTTTACGGTCCCCGGATCCCGGGTCCCCGATATATTACCGCAGCAGCGAGAAAATCTTACACGAATCACGATCCGCGATTCACGAATCTCGAGTCTCTGGTCTCCAGTCTGGACAGGTGAACCCATGCCGGGATCAATCCAGATCGCCCAGTTGAGCCTTGCACAGATTCGGGATCTCATCCGCAGTGGTGAGGGTTTTGACCAACAGATGCGAGATCAGCTCCATGGGGATTCGCGTCGGGGAGCCCTGAAGCTGTGGCGATCCCTTCAAAAAACGAAGGACCAGCGTCTCAGAGCAAAGGTGCGTCTGCGAGATCTTATCGCTCCCGAGAAAAATCTGCGCCGACAGGGGTTTAGGGCCATAGCCGGTCTCGATGAGGCCGGCAGGGGTCCCCTGGCTGGACCGGTCGTCTCGGCCGCCGTGGTCGCTCCCTGGCCGTGCCATTGGCTTGGGGTGGACGACTCAAAACGGCTCACACCGGGGGCGAGGGAGGCTCATGCGCAGAGGATTTTGGACGAAGCTCTGGCCTTTGGGTTGGGGATCGTATCGGCCGAACGCATCGACACGGTGGGCATTCTTCAGGCCACATGGGAATCCATGCGTCGAGCTTTGGCTTCCATGTCCCTGAGGCCAGATCACCTGTTAGTCGACGGACCTCTGCCCATACCAGGGGTTTCTGTCTCGCAGACTCCCTTGGTGGATGGGGATGCCCGCTCTCTATCGGTGGCCGCGGCCTCTGTGGTGGCCAAGGTAACCCGGGATCAGATCATGCGGGACCTGGATAACCAGCATCCGCAGTACGGTTTTGCTCGCCATAAGGGTTACGGCACCCGGGAGCACCTGGCAGCCCTGCGGCGCTATGGCCCCTGTCTCGTTCACCGAAGAAGCTTTCGGGGTGTATTGGAGAGAACGGGTTAAGGTGTGACGAAAGGTATCACCTTATTGGGTATATTGGTCGAAACAGATCTGGCTGTACGGTAAAAAATTGTAGAGAACGGGGAGGGCGGTGGGAAGAATAGGAGCCACGTTTTTAGATTGGCTCCTGCGTAGAAGGATCATAAGACGCATCTCCTAGACCGGGAGTTGTTCGCTAACCCCAACTTAGAGCAAAGTGAGTTGGGGATTTTTTTATGCCTGTTTTTGGCACAGGACTTGGTAGAATGTCGCTTTGAGGGAAGGCAGCGATGGCCAGGAGACGACCGCATGCATGTGCTTCTAACATATCTCCAGGGGATCGCCTCTACTCAACCAGGGCATAGCGCCCTTCTTCAGCTGGCCGATATGTCTGCCAGCCTAACCCGTCAGGGAGTGCGGGTGACGATTCTGACTGGAGGGTTCGATGAACAGGTGCCTCAGCGTTTTGGCCGGAATTTTGTACGTCTGCAGGCCCCACTGCTGCGCGTGATACCGATGAGCAGGTTGCACGAAATGCGTCATGAGGCCCTGCTGCAGTGCAATCTCAGCTTGCTGGCGACGATGATCTCCCTTCGGCGAAGAGGCATAAAGGCCGATTTGGTTCACAGCGTCGGCTGGGAGTCGGCTTTGGCCAGCGGTCTTTTCTGTCAGATGATGGGCTTACCGCTGGTCTGTACCTTGGAAGATGCCATTTGGGAACGTGAGCCCTGGATGGCCGATCCCACACTGGCTTATCCTCGTTATATAGAGCGATGGATCATTCGTCATTGCCATCGCCTGGTCTGTCCAGATCAATACATGCAAAAGAAAATACAGGATCTCTTTCTGGTGCGGGAAGAAGACTTAGCCGTCGTGCCCCCTTTTCCTGAGCGCATCACCCCTCATGAAGAAGGAGAAACCAGGTTCCAGGGGAGGGCGAAGAAGATCCTCTTCGTAGATTCCCCGGGCCCACGAAGCGGAGTGGCTGATGTACTACAGGCCTGTTCTCAGCTCGCGGCTGGTAAGGCTCAGCACCTGCAAATCATCATGGTCACATCCCCCAACTCCTTCTACGGCTTTCATGCTCGCAAGATGATTCGAAAACTTCACCTGGCCGATCGCATTCTGTTTGTGGACCAAATTAGCCAACGGAGGGACCAGGAGGAACTGTATCGTCAAGCCAGCCTGATGGTGATGCCTGGAAGAGCGCATTTTGTTGGAAATCTGGTCTTGGCGGCCATGCAGAATGGCCTCCCTGTTGTGGCGGCAAATTGCGGCGCCCTGGCCGAGCTGATCAAGGATGGAGTCAACGGCTTGAAGTTCTCCTTTGGCGACCGCAAAAGCCTTTTGAAGGCCATGGAGATGGTTCTTTATGACCATGAGCTTCATCGCCAGATAGCGACAGAAGCTCGCCAGAAGGCGCGAAGTTGGCCAGAGGTCGGGCCGCTACTTTTAAGAATTTACCGGGAGGCATGTGGCCATCCTATGAGATTGAAAAGGAAAGGGGGTGATAGCGATGATCTACTCTTCCCCGAGCCTCGAAGTGGTGGAGGAGCTTGAGGGGCAGGAAACGTTTTTTGCCCCGAAGATACCGTGGATGACCTTGGTGGCCTGCGTTCTGATTACCATCGGGACCACCCTGACCCAACCATGAGGATTGCCTCCTTCTGGGCTGGGATCCGCGGAAGATCATGGAGATCAAATTCTGGTGGCGAGCCGCATTTGGCTCGCTGCCAGAATTCCAAAGAGGAGGTTACCGGATAACATGAAGGAGCGCTCAGCGCCATACCCCCGGGTTGTTTATTGGAAGTCTGAGGTTGGAGAGGAAGGTCCTGGAATCCTGGTGTACACCTTTCATGGATTGATCCGATTGAACCAAACGGCCTCCCTTATTTGGAGGCTATTGGACGGTGGCCATAGCACAGAGGAGATTCTTTTCGCTCTCAGGGATCGTTTTCCCCATGTGCCCCGGGAGCGCCTCCAAGAGGATCTGGAAAAGTTTTTAAGCGTTGCCGAAACAGAAGGTCTGATTCTACGCCATTGGTCTCCTTTACAGCCCTATGGGGTTATCTTCGAGGAGCTGGTGCCATGATCCATTTGGCCTTGATCGCATCGCCCACCCCAAGCCCTTTGGCTGCCGCTGCCTCCGAGTTCTCCTGCACTCCCCCATTGGGCCTGGCTTATATGGCGGCCGTTTTACGAGAAAATGGCTATCGCGTGCAGTTGGTGGATCTCGGTTTGAGGTGCTTTACTCCCAGGTATCTACGGCGGTTTTTGGTCATAAAACGGCCCAGGATGGTGGGCATCTCGACCCTGACAGAGTCCTACCCTAATGCCTTTCGCATCGCGACTATGGTTAAGGAATTCTGTCAACGCATCCCAGTGGTCGTGGGTGGACCTCATGTCACCTTCATGGCCGATGAGGTTTTGGAAAATGATTGTTTTGATGTGGTCGTCCTGCGCGAGGGAGAGCACACGCTCTTGGAGCTGGCCAACTTTTATATTCGAGGAGAGGGCCACTTGGAGGCCATTGAGGGGATCTGTTGGAGAAAGGGAAACCATTTACACAGATCTCCTCCCCGGCCCATGATGGAGAAGCTCGACCATATTCCACTTCCGGCGCGGAACCTCCTCTTTCTCGATAAATACCGTAACGCCGGAGCTGTAATCACCGGCCGCGGCTGTCCCGGACGGTGCATTTTCTGTTCGGCGGGGGCCATGTCTGGCGGCCGGTATCGCAAGCGAAGCCCGGAGAAAGTCCTATGGGAGCTTCGCATCTTGCGCCAGATGGGCATGGAGTTCCTGTTGTTCGTCGACGACTCCTTAACGGCCGACTTGGACAGGCTGGACCGCATCCTTTACCTGATGGAGCGAGCAGAGATCGATCTACCCTGGCTCTGCGAATCACGAGTGGATATCGAGGATCCGGGCTTCTTCCAAAAAATGGCTCGAGCGGGATGTGCCGGGGTGCAGTTTGGGATTGAGTCCGGCTGCCAGAGAGTCCTCAGGGGGTTGGGAAAGGGGACCACCTTGGACCAGGTGGTGGCTGCCGTGGCGGGAGCGGCCAAAGCCGGAATCAGTCCTGTGGGCACTTTTATGATCGGATTGCCGCAAGATACTGTGGAAACGATCACGGAAACCATCCAGTTTGCAGAGGAACTCCAGAGGGAATACTATGCCCAGGTGGGAATTTCCATCGCCACACCCTTTCCTGGAACCTCTATGTTTCGAGATGCTCACCGGCTGGGGCTGGCCATTCAGGAAAGGGACTATGGGCGTTACAATCTTTATACTCCAGTGATGCAGACGAAGCACCTCAGCCGCGAGCAAATCAGAAATCTGCATTTTGAGTCCATAGATCGGTTACGCAGGTCAACCAAGCCCGGTATGGTGAACCTCTTTCCGCCACCTGTGGACCCATGCACGGTCGAAGGCTACGATTTTCGTAAATACCTGTACTGAGCTCAACGTAGGTGGCATTTCTTACCTATCCCAGGGTTTCATATGGATCAATGGGATCCCGAAGCTCCGGAGATAAACCAGTTAAGCCAGATGCATCCCAGGAAGTCTGGGAAAAGGAGGAGGATCCCTTAGAATCATACCGCACATGCTTGCCGTTGACTTATCTGAGAGGTGACTCTAAAATCACCTATAGGTCAAGCTGATATGACTTTGAAAAAAAGCACAGGCTTGGTAAAGGGAGCGCGTGGTGCCAAGAGCTGACAGAAAAGTGCAGCTGATAGTCTGTTGTTTACCCATGAAAATTCGTCGTTATCCCATGAAGGCCTTTGTGTCTTTGAGCATCCGGCTGTATGGCTCTTTTTTTGGAGCCATTGTCAACATAGCACTGCTCATGGTCGTCGCCGGAATCCTTTTGGTGGCCAGCTTTACCCGGGGCTCTTTGACACTCTTTTTTGGGGTCTCGCTGCAACTGCTCCTGCTGCCCACGCTAATGGCCTTCGAGGAGTTCCTCCATCTTTGGGTTTGTATTCAAAAAGGGCTACCCCAGAAGGCCATCGACCTTGTGGCGGCGTTTCGGATGACGGCCGGGGGTAGGAAGCTGATCTGTTATGGCTGTGCCGTGCGCTACAGGGGTTTTCTTACGCCATTGGACAGAATACATATTTCGGCTCCAGGCCCAATTTTCTGCCTTCTGCTGGCCTTAGCCCTCTGGTCTCTTGTCTTTCTGGATTCTGGGTCTTATATGGGAAATTTGCTTCAGCATCGGTTTCTGCCGCTGATCCTCTATCTGCTCAGCTCTCTGTGGCCTTACAGCGTGGTTCTTCCCACGGATTTGGCCAATATCATCAGGGCCAAAAGGGAGGGGCGTTATTCCGTGATGCGAACGCTGGGCGCCTGTTTTGAGAGCCTGAGGTTGATATGGTCTTCTTCTCTGTCTATTATCGAAAAAGAAGAGAGCTGACACCATGCGTCTTTGGCGCCACCGAGGCTTCCTGAGCTTTTTGCTGGGGATTATCCCGCTTTTGTGTGCCTCCGCCAAAGGCGAAAGCCTCCGCTATCACCTCGACGCCGCTTTAGATGAGGGGAATCGGTGCTTGAGCGCCAACCAGCTGGTCGAGATCTCTAACTGGTCCCAGAGATCGCTGGACGAGCTGTACTTTCACCTATTCCCCAACTCCTCCAGAGCCGCTGAAATCACTGAACTGGGCCGTTGGTCACAGGGACTGGACGCCTTTGAGGATCCCCTGCGAGCCTTCCCCCGAGGGGATGATGGCGGATATATCGAGATTGGGTCCGTGCTGGTGGACGGCCAAATGGCCGAATACGTCGTGCAAGGGACCTGGATGGTAATTTCCCTCCCTGAAATCATTCCACCGGGAGGGCAAGCCAAGGTAGAGATGGAGTTCTGGGTGAAAATCCCACGCCTCAACGCCCATTTTGGTTACTGGAAAGGGATCTACACCATGGCCACGTGGCATCCCCAGATGGCTTTTCTCACGGAGGATGGCTGGTTGTACCAGGAAAGGGTTGCTCTTGAAGAATCCCTGGCCAACTTCGCCGACTACCGGGTGCGCCTGAGATTGCCAGCGGGCATGGTGGTGGCCGCCACAGGATTTCTGGAGGGTGCCAGACGAGAGAGGAGAGACCTGAGTGTTCAGACCTGGTCTGCTGTTCACGTTCGCCGCTTCGGTTGGGTGGGCAGCAGGGATTTCCTGATCTCTACCACCTGGGCCCATGGAGTGGCGGTGAGCTCATATTACCTGCCCCGGCACCGGAAAGAGGGGCCCTTGGCGGGCATGTATGCCGGTCGAGCCCTGCTTTTCCTGGGAGCGCGTCTGGGATGGTATCCCCGCCGTCGGTATGCTGTGGTGGAAACGCATCTTCCCCTGGCTGGGCTTTCTCTGCCGGGATTGTGTTTGCTCAGCGGCCTGTTGTACGATCTCGATGTCCTAGGCGATCTTTTTGAGGCGACCATCGCCCACGAAGCGGCACATCAGTGGTGGGGCGAACGGGTGGATGCTCGTGAACCCTGGTTTTGCGAGGGTTTTGCGAAATTCTGGGAATTCGCCTACATGCGCGCTCATCACGGGACGAGTGGTTGGCTGATCAAGAGGAAGTTGCTTGGGGGAGCGCTTCCTCGTATATCTCTCTCCTGGCTCAGTCGTGGGCTCTATTTGAACCTGGCCCGGTTCGGGATGGAGGACAAGATGACCCTGATGGCCGGCCAGTTTCGTGAATCCTTGAGCCACCAGGGAGCGGTTTATGCCAAGGCTCCCCTGGTGCTGCAGATGTTGGCGAATCTTTTGGGGAACGACGGCTTTCTGCTGCTCTGCAGGAGATTGTTAGGTTTGCCCGAGCACACGGTGGTGACCACCTCTCATGTCATGGATGTAACCCGTGAAGTGGCCGGAAGGGACATGGACTGGTTTTTTCAACAGTGGTTTGCGACCACTTTCAGATGCGACTACGCCATCGCGGATTTTCGATGCCGACGTGTGAGCCAAGGATATGTCACTCGTCTCAGGATGGATAGGAGAGGAAAGATCATCATGCCCGTGACGGTAACAGTGAGTCTGCATGATGGCACTCGAGTCAGAAAGCGGTGGGACGGCAGAGCCAGGAAATGGGAGCTCCTTCTCTCCTCAACTCGCCCTGTCCAGTCGGCTCGATTGGCCTCGGATCAGGAAATTCTTGACACGCAACCGGCCAACAACTTCTGTCCATATAAAAGAAGAATAATTGTTTCGTTATGGCCATCATCTAATGTTAATCCTGAAGTTTTTCAGGGGCAAATTTATCCCAGCGTTCGCTTTGGATCTTCAGGAGAAAAACAAGTTGGCATAGGCTTGATCACAAGAGGTATGATGATGATGTCGACGCCCTTCATATTCCAGCCGGAGCATGAGTTGGGGAGTGAATTTCGTTATCGATGTCAGAAAAAGAGATGGTGTGGGCAGATTGGAGCTTCTATGAGAGCCAGGTTTCTGGGAAAAAGGGCCATGATGGGCGTGAGGTATTTCGCGGAGGCCCAATCGAGAGGTCTCCAGGGGACCGTTCGCTGGATATGGAGCCCCTTTCTCTGCAGGACGCCCTATCGGATCTTAAAATTACGGGGACGATATGGTCACCAGCCGGGGGGCGAAAGCAGATTCAGCCTCTGTGTGGAGTACATATTAAACCGACGAAGGACCGTTTTTTTTCCCACCTTTGGAGATCTCTATTGGATCACTTGGGAGGGAGGCTTCTACCTTCCCAGGGGAACCTCCTGCTACCACCGTTTCTCCATTGAGGTCTGGCGCCACCATCTCCTTTTCCGGAGCTTCAGATATTCTCTGCGCCTCTTTGGAGGCCTCCTGCTGAACGGCTTTGCTGATCATGAAGCAAAATTCGATCTCAGGCGGGATGCACACCTGTATGGGTTCAGGGAAGGCCGATACGCTGGCGGCAATTGCCTGTCCGTCGGTCAGGAGTTGAGCAGGCCAGTGTGGTCATATCTGGCCGTGGCCCTGGTGGGCAGATGCGGCCTTTTGGGCTCTCAGGGCAGTCGCGTGAAGATCGTCCCGGAGCTGGGTCTGGGCCTAAGGTTTCTGGGCAACAGCCCCCTGGCAGTGAGAATAGATCTGCTGGCTGTTTGTGAGAATCTGCGGGACGAGGTCGCATCATGGCGACCGGCCTGGAACATACGGGTGGGCACCTACCCTGGGGGCTTTTGAGATGAGAGGGCTTCGAGAGCTGGGCCACAGGGGAGAACAGATGGCCGCAGCTTATCTGGAGCGCAAAGGCTATCACATTTTAGAGCGAAATTATCGAACACGCCATGGTGAGATCGACCTCATCGCCCAACGTGAGGGGATCGTGGTCTTCGTTGAAGTAAAAACGGCGCGAAACCTCTCCTTCGGCCCCCCTCAATGCTGGGTCAACTTCCGAAAGCGGGACCATCTGATTCGCGCCGCCGAGGCGTATCTGATGGGGAAAAGCGCCGGCGAGGACAACTGCCGCTTTGACGTCATCGCCATCTTATTGGATGAGAAAGAAGCCCAGCTGACACATATCGTCAATGCTTTCTCAGCTTGAAACCGGTGGGAAACGGCCAAGGCCGGCAAAGGATTTAGAAAGGGGGGCTAGCCCCCTTCTTTTTTTCCTTCCTCCTGCAGCCTCTTCACGATCTGCTCCCAGACCACAGCCCATCTCTCTGGGGATGCCTCCATCTGGTGGGCCAGAGAGAGAAATCGATCCCGGTCTGTACCCATTTCTAGAAAGACGGCCTGATGGGCCGCCGCCAGACCATCGGGATCATCATGGTGATCGTGAGCAGCCTGAACGAGCTTCACGTAGACATCCACAAAGAGCTTTTCCTCGGCCTGGGAGACTTCCTTTTGGGAGGCATCGCCGCAGGAGATGACAATCATGCAGACAAAGAGAAGGACCAGTGTCCTGGAGAAAGGCATAGCTTTGTCCGTTCTAAAATAGGGCCTGTGATTCAGTGGCTAGGAGATGCTGGATTCTGGATCCTTGATCCTGGCTGTTCGGAGGTGCACTCGGGTGACCCAACCCGACAGCAAAACCGTGATGATAAGGTAGAGTGATCCCAGAGATGTGGATTTTGGTCGGTGGCTCATGCCATCGGAATTCATAATAAAATGTGTACCGGGAATTGTCAAGAAGATTATCAAAGGGTCCTTTCACGATCCTCGATTTAAATGGGAGAAATCCAGATATATTATTTAAGGGTTGTCATTCCCATGTAAATGGGAATCCTGAGAGGTTTTTAATGATTGTCATTCCCGCGCAAGCGGGAATCCAGAGACTTTATGAAAACCTATTATGTTTACATATTGGCCAGCAAACGAAATGACACTCTGTACATTGGTGTCACAAACGATCTCATCAGACGTGTCTATATGAGCACAAGAACGATCTTATCCCCGGATTTACCAGTAAACACCAGGTGCATAGATTGGTTTACTATGAGCAATGTCATGACATTAAGTCTGTCATACAGAGGGAGAAGCAATTGAAAAAATGGAGCAGAAGATGGAAGCTTCAGTTGATAGAAAGTGCCAATCCATATTGGAAGGATTTATATGATGAACTGCAAAACCCTGGATTCCCGCTCCCCATTTTCATGAGGACAAGTTTCGCGGGAATGACAGTGGGGGATAAGGCGGCAGCGTGGCTGCTGTACTCGTAAAAAGGGTCCGCAATTGTCGTCTGTTGTTTTTCAGCTTCGAAACACTTGACTCATTTCGGGACTCGTCCCTCGAAGCTCGATGCCCGACGAGATCTCTCTTTTTTGTCATTCTTGCGGAGGCAGGAATCTCCGAATGGTAGCATCCTGACAGATGTACTGAAATCCGAGATGCCTGCCCGCGCAGGCATGATAGATTGAGATAATCAGTGGGGACAAAGCGGCAGCATAGCTGCCGCACTCCAAAGTTCCCTCATTCCCTTCCTCCGCCACCTCCGCTCCAGCGCTTCCCCACTGACAATTCAAATTTTCCCCTTAATTGTTTATCTCTTGACAACTGCGCTTTGCGTTTATACTATTAGAGGGGATGCTACAATAAATGGAGGGTGGGAATGACGGCGCGTCGGCAGACCAGACAGGTTATGGTCGGCTCCTTGCCTATAGGAGGAAACACCCCCATCTCGGTGCAGTCCATGACCAACACCGACACCCGGGATGTGGCCGCCACCCTGGCACAGATCCGGCGATTGGAGCTGGCCGGCTGTGAGCTGATTCGTGTGGCCGTGCCCGATGAGGGGGCGGCCAGGGCGCTCCCGAATATAAAGAAGGAGATGACCGTCTCCCTGGTGGCCGACATCCACTTCGACCATCGGCTGGCCTTGATGGCTCTAGATGCCGGAGCCGATAAGGTCCGGATCAATCCGGGAAACATCGGTCCCAGCTGGAAATTGAAGGAGATCGTCTCCCGGGCCGAACAGAAGGGCGTCCCCATGAGGATCGGGGTCAACGCCGGCTCCCTGGAGAAAAGGTTGCTCAAAAAATATGGACATGCCACTCCCCAGGCCATTCTGGAGAGCGTGGCCGCAAGCGTGGCCAAGGTGGAGGGCTTCGGATTGGCCGACCTGGTCATCTCGGCCAAGGCCTCGGATGTGCCCCTGACCCTGGATGCCTACCGGCTCATCTCCGAGAAGTTCGACTACCCCCTTCATGTGGGCATCAGCGAGGCGGGGACACCTCACTCGGGGACCATCAAATCGGCGGTGGGGATCGGGATCCTGCTGGGGGAGGGCATCGGCGACACCATCCGGGTATCCCTGGCCACAGATCCCGTGGAGGAGGTCCGGGTCGGGTATGAGATTCTTAAGAGCCTGGGTCTGCGGGAGCACGGTCCGATTATTATAGCTTGCCCCACCTGCGGCCGGACCGAGCTGGATGTGGCCGGCATCGCCCAGCAGGTAGAGGAGCAGATCCAGGATTTGCGCTGCTCCCTGAAAGTGGCCGTTATGGGCTGCGCCGTGAATGGCCCCGGAGAGGCCCGCGAGGCCGACGTAGGCATCGCCGGGGGCAAGGGAGAGGGGTTGCTATTTCGGAAGGGGGAGGTGGTGGGCAAGGTGAAGGAGAAAGACCTGGTGAGGGTACTGGTGGAGGAGGTGAGGAGGTTGGGTTGTGAATCCTGAGTTTACCGCCAGGATTGAGGAGCTGAAAAAAAGCAACGGACAAAAAAATCCGAAGAAGGTTGCGCAAGTCGTTATGATTTGCGCAGTTTATTTTAAATTGCTATTGGGGAGATAGTACGTTGCACCATAAATAGTAAGAATAATCATTTTTGGCCATGAAATTGAAGCGAATTCGAAGCAGGTCTTCTGCAAATCATAATATCTGAAAACTCGCAATTCGACTATATCTATCACAAGAAGGTTTAACAACTCACAAGCCAAAAGGGGCTGCACACCAGCCCCTTTTATATATCCAGCTTGACTTTTTGGAGAACAGCGAGAAAATCAGCTCAGTAGCCCATCTAGATGAACCTGATAAATCCTCTCCCACGAATACTGCCCCAACACCCACTTAAACATCCGATGAGTTGGCTGCTCCTGGAGGAAGGCCACGATCCTTGAGGCGATCTGGGTGGGCTCATCCTGGAGGTCGAAAAACAACGCATCATCGGGAGCAACCTCTCGCAGGACGGGGATATCGCTGCAGGCCATGGGCAGCTTCAGGGCTCCGGCCTCCAGTAGGGGCAGGCCGAAGCCCTCCTGGGAGGAGGTGATCAACAGCAGGTCGGCGAGGGCGTATAGGCTGCGCAGGTCTTGGAAGCCAACCTCGCCTTTCTCGCCCATAACCTCCAGGATCTGGCTGACGAAGAGAACGTCCTCCTCCAACTTCAGCTGAGCACACAACTGACGCAGCTCCTGGGCATATTCCGCCGTCCTGGGATTGTGGGGATCGGGAGGGCCGGTGAGCAGAAGTTTGGGCCGCTGGCCCTGTTTTTTCAGGGCGGCGACGATGCGGATGGCCAGCTCGTAGTTTTTGCGCCGCAAAATTCGAGAGGGGAACAGCATTACCGGCCGGGCCTCCAGGAGTTCATGATCGAGAGCCAGTTTCCATATGGCATCGGTGATGCCCAGAAAGGATTTGAGGTCGATGCCGTTGGGAACCACGGTCATCTGGTCTGGGGAGAGGCCCAACAGCTCGCCGATCTGCTGGCCCCTCAGCTTGGAGATGGTTACGTAGCGGGCATGGGGATTTGGCCTGCCCAACAGGTCCCAGGGGAACTGATCTCGCCGCTCGATGGCGTAATTGGGATCCCTCAAGGCGGCGTCGTGACACCAGATGACGAATTTTGTCTGGGCGTGCAACTCGTCGATCAACTGATGCAGAGCTGCCGTTAGGGCCAGGTTGAAGGGCATGGTCATCACGTTGTGGACCACGCAGTGGGTCATGGGAGCCAAAGAGGGACGCAATCTGGTCATTACTTTGTCTTTCAGATGGTTAAACCGCTGCGAGACGACGCCAGTGTCCAGCTCTTCTTGGAGCTGGGCATCGACCTCGCTCAGGGTGCGCATCTCCGGGATGATCTCCACACCCACGTCGCCGCTAAAACTCTTGCCACGGCCGGCGATGACCTTGACCAGATGGCCGTGAGAGGCCATGAGCCTGGCGTGGGCCTCTAAGATGAACTCCACGCCCCCGATGACCGGGGGGCAGGAATAGTGAAGGAGGGCGATCTTCTTTTTGGATTTCATCAACGTATTCAGTTTGACATAAGAGATGAGCTTGCGGAGATGCGTGTTGCGTAAAAAGAAAAACCGATTCTGAATCCTGGATGCTGGATCCTGGATACGGGGTCACAGTTTAGAGAGTTAAAAGAATTAGAATGATAGAAGAAGATAAACGATCCGGAACCTTTTGTTCCTCAATGCTGGTGAAAAAACCATAAATGAATGTTGTCATTGCGAGGAGGTCTTCGTAAAACGAAGACCGACGAAGCAATCTCTAGTTTTTGCTTCCAAAAGCTCCCGTCTCTACGGATGGGCATCTAAGAAACAGGAACCCCCATGGAACAGAAAGTCATCACAATTTGTCATGCCTGCGCAGGCAGGCATCTCGGTTTTTCAGAACTTCTGTCAGGATTTATTCATTCAGAGATTCCTGCCTTCGCAGGAATGACATAAAAGAGGAATCTCATCGAGCATCGAACTTCGACAGACGAGCTTCGTTACGAGCTTCGACACCGCTAAACGAGCATCGAGAATCCAAGAGTTTCGGATGTCGGAGGAAATGCGAATCTGTCTTCAGCGCTCGACCTTGAGGAGAACCAACCTGACGATCTGCTCCGTGGTTTGAGTCACGAATTCATCGGTCCTCTTCATGGCCTCTTCCAGAGGTATGGGCCGGGGAACGATGGAGAAGATGGCGTCGATGCCATGATCCAAAACCTCATGAGCATCGTCGGCCAGAGCGCCGCCTATGGCCACCACGGGTATTCCGTGTTTTTTGGCCAGGCGCGACACCCCCACGGGAGCTTTTCCAAAAGCGGTTTGCCCATCCAGTTTGCCCTCGCCGGTGATGACCAGGTCAGCTCCAGCTAGTTTCTGCTCCAATTTTGAGGCCTCGATGACGATCTCCACTCCCGATTTCAACTGGGCACCGAGAAACGCCATTAGCCCAGCGCCCAGTCCACCTGCGGCCCCGGCACCTGGCACCTTATCCACCTCTAGCCCTAGATCTGTCTTCAATATCCGCGCGTAATTGGTCAGGTACTCATCGAGCTTTCTGACCATCTCCGGCGTGGCCCCCTTTTGGGGACCATACACCGCCGGGGCCCCTTGAGGGCCCGTCAGGGGATTGTCCACGTCGCAGGCCACCACCGTTTTCACCTCACCCAATGCGGGATGGCGCTTGCTGATGTCCACTCGAGAAAGCAGGGCCAGGCCCTGGCCTCCCCGGGGGATATCACGATCCCCTTCTTCTAAGAGAGAGCAACCCAGCGCCTGAGCCATGCCGGCCCCCCCGTCCACCGTGGCGCTGCCGCCGATGCCCACGATGACCTTTTTAGCCCCCTGGTCTAAGGCTGCTGCAATGAGCTCCCCGGTGCCGTAGGTGGTGGTTTTCATGGGATTTCTCTTGTTCTTGGGTACTAAGTGCAGTCCCGAAGCAGTGGCCATCTCCACCACCGCCGTGTGGCCATCGCCCAGAAGGCCAAAATAGGCCTCTACCGACTCGTCCAGGGGTCCGGTTACCCGTTTTTTGATGATGCGACCTCCCGTGGCTGCCACCAGCGCCTCCACGGTGCCGTCCCCGCCATCGGCCATGGGCACCTGCACCACCTCAGCCCGGGGTATAACCCGGTGCACTCCGCGGGCGATGCTCTGGGCCACCCCAACCGCGCTAAGGCTTTCCTTGAACGCATTGGGCGCGGCGATGATTTTCATTAGAAAGTCCTCTTTATTTGAGTCGTCAAATGAATTGAGTCGATTGAAGCTCTAACGAAACTCGACTGTAGAAATTAGATGCTCAAGAGAAACCTAAACAAGCAACAACCTTTAATGCTTGCAGTCATTGCGAGCCCTTCGTTTCACTCAGGACAGGCTCCGCGAAGCAATCTCCTTATAGGGCTACGTCGACTATTCATCGCCAGTGCCATGCCAGAAGATTGCCGCGTCGGGCTTGGTTTCACCAAGCCCTCCTCCATTAGACTTGTGTGGGTTGGATTTCAGTGTTACATTGTGCCTGAGACATCGGAAGGGGCTGAATAAGTCTAAGCGCTCCTGAAGGTATGAGCTTACA
>Ga0111203_101_pt1 | contig 205519 bp, 175 predicted proteins | sample DeeMarSWOR324_28_FD_80373 | JGI IMG/M metagenome (GOLD analysis project Ga0111203, IMG submission 80373) | candidate division Zixibacteria bacterium SM23_81 | reverse complement strand
AATGGTGCGTCACGTTGGCTCGGCGTTCAGGTGGGAGTTGATCCTGAGCTGGCGCCCCGGCAGCGGATAGCCAGTGTGGGCTATGCCTTTCAGGCTGCCGAGGCCGATACGGCCGACTATAGCCGGAAGGCACTGGCTGTCGATGATGGCGACTGGACCATTTCGGGCAGCAACATCTATTCTGCTGTGTCGGGCAATGTGGGCATTGGGACAGCGACTCCAGCACGAAAACTGGATGTTCAGACGACGGGTGGTATAGGGATTTATGTCGAGAACGACCACGCCACATTGGCGGCTCTTTATGCCAGAAACTACAGCACAGGGCCGGCGGCTCGATTTCAGACTGGCGATGTCCTTGTCCAGTATGGCGATGTTCTTGTAAATTATGGCAAGGTCGGCATCGGGACCCTCACTCCCGGCTGTGCCCTGGAGGTTCGCAACTCGAGCGGCACCGCCGTGCGCGCCTATGCAACGGGGAGTTCGGGCTACGGGGTGGACGCTTATTCCTCTAGTCCAACGGGGATCGCGGTGTATGGGTTCAACGAGTCGGAATCGGGCAACGCTTATGCTTTCTACGGCGAGAATATCAGCCCCAACGGCATTGCCATCTACGGACTCGCGGATAACGGCGATGAGTACAGCACCGGCATCGGCGTGTACGGCCGCACGGACGGCGATAACGGAGCCGCTGGCGTCTATGGAGAAGCCACAAACACCGGGGGGAACAACCGCGGCGTATGGGGCCACACCGATAATCCCAATGGTCATGCAGGATACTTCACCGGCGGCCGCAACTATTTCCAGGGGAGCGTGGGTATCGGAATAACCAGCCCGGACGAGGAACTTGATGTATCAGGAGACGCAAGGGTTAGCGGAGCTTATCGTTATTCAACAACCAAAACACATTACTTGAACATGCCAGCCTGTGAATTCCAACAGGCCGATGCAGGTGACGACGATTACTATGTTCTCCACGAGTGGGGTTGTGGATTTGTCTTCGGTGATGCATTACCATATGTAACGACCCTTTACAGCCCCGTACACCTACCTGATGGAGCAACCGTTACAGAATTTAGAGTCTATTACTACGATAATGAGGCTGGTGAGGATATAGACGTGAATGCGCGCTTAGTTCGCAGGCATAATTATGAGTCGATGTTAACAACTCAAATGGCACAGATTACCCTTACAACTAGTGGATCTTCCACCTCGGTTCAATCCTCATCTGATAATACGATTGATTCACCGACAATAGATAACTCACCTTATCAATATCTTGTGAGCGTCTTCTGGGATCAACATAACACGGAGTCCTTTAACATGCGCTTTTTTGGATGCAAGATAACGTACACAATCGATAAACTGAATCCGTAAGACCCTTGGAGCTAAGATCAGGAAAAAGCTGAAGAAGGTTATTGTAAGTGAGATGTTGTGGGGATTAACCTAGCGAATTCCGTCATGCGGTAGTCTTTGAAGTAACAACCCCTTTCTTCTCACAACCAAGGACGTGCGCCATGAGAGCAATCGCTTTTGTGCTTGTGTCGTCTTTGGTGATGCTATCGATGGCGGCGATGGCTGAAGTGCCCGGCTTGATCAACTACCAGGGCACACTCACCGATGGAGGTGGTGTCGCTCTGGACACCACAATTTCCATAACTTTTTCCATTTATAACGATTCCACAGGAGGAATACAGGTATGGACCGAGACACAAACGGCTGTTGAAGTTGACAAAGGGCTGTTCAACGTTCTTCTAGGCAGAGTAAATAGCATCCAGGATACGGTCTTCACAGAGCCTGAGCGCTGGCTGGGAATTCAAGTTGGCGGCGATCCGGAGCTTGAGCCACGGCAGCGAATTGCGTCGGTGGGATACTCCTACCGGGCTGAAGAAGCAGATACCGCCGTGTATGCCCGCAGCGGAGGGGGTGGTGCGAGTGGCGGTTGGGTGGATGAGGGCACAGTGGTTAGACTGGAAACTGGCACCGATTCCGTGGGCATCGGCACGTCACTTCCAGGATACAGGCTACACGTGGCTGGCGATATCGGCATCAACTCATCTGGCAAAGATGGGGTGTACATTGATGCTCCTGCCGAAAATGGTATACATATCCAAAACGCTGGCGGTTATGGAGTGAAAATCTCGGATGCTGTATCCAGCGGGGTTTTTATAGACTCCGTGGTCACCTATGATGGGTTGCAGATCGTAGCTCCCAACCGGTTAGGAATAGGCATATGGAATCCTGGTTACGATGGGCTGTATGTCGATACCCCAATCGATGTTGGTGCGTGGATCAGGAAGCCTGGCGGCAATGGAGTTTGGATTACGGATGGTGGATCCAACGGCGTGGAAATAGATTCCGTGGCCAATGTGGGATTAGGTGTCTGGAATTCTGGCACAGATGGGATATACGTTGAGGCCTCTGCCAATGATGGCGTAGCTATCCAAACCTCTGGCCGGTTTGGAGTGGGCATCTGGGATCCTCACGAAGATGGCGTATACATTTATAGTCCCACCGACGACGGCATAGACATAAGAGATCATGTTGATAACGGAGTGAGCGTCATGGCCTCAGGTGGTGACGGGGTGCACGTGACATTCGCCAGTGGGAGGGGAGGGTATTTTCACACATCGAACGGCACGACATACGCTTTATATGCGACCAACCTGGACAGCCTCTATCCAGGACTCTATGTTAACGGCTATGCGGTCATTACTGGCACTGTGTCAAAGGTCGTCCAAACCTCACACGGGAGAGAAGCCGTTTCGACTCTCTGCACACCTTACGAGGAGATAATGGCCTCAGGGACCGGAAGGCTCTCCAATGGTGAAGCACATATCTCTTTCGAGCCTCTTTTCTCAGACGCCATTTCCCCACGCGTGCCGCTGAAGATTACGATCACTCCATCGGGGAAGTGGAGTGGGATCTATATTGCTGAAAGATCGGTCGATGGCTTCACAGTTCGCTCAGAGACGGGGGCATTGGACGTGGAGTTCGATTGGACCGCCATAGGTCGTAGGAAAGGTTATGAAAAAAAGTTGGCCCTGAAGATCCCCACTTCTGAACAGGAGCTGGCAGAGCTCGAGGCGGCCAGGTCAAGGGCCGAGCCTAAGGCTGAGAAGATGGAAGCGAAACACAGAGAGAGAAAACGGCTCAGACCAGCAGGCGCGACTGAAGAACAATAGACTCTTCTTGAACCTGTGGAATTGAAAAGGTAGAGGAATACAAAGCTAACTGAAGTGGCCGAAATAGGCCAGCGTTCAGTTTTGGCGGGTGCCGAATCTTTGAGGTGGCTTTTTCAAGTTTAGAGCCTGAGGAAGCGTTTCCTCACCTCTGGAACCAGAGCTTTGGCATCCGCCCTTTTTATAAGGCGTAGGATTATCGAGGGGGGACAGATTCCAACTGTCGATTTAAAATTGTCATCGCGCGCCAACATTTTCTTGACAAAACGACTCCTAGGTGTTACATTACTCAGTCAAAGATAAACCCCGCCGGGGTGGCGGAATCTGGTAGACGCAGCGGACTTAAAATCCGCTGGAAGTTATCTTCCGTGCCGGTTCGAGTCCGGCCCTCGGCACCATCGGAAAAGCGGCACAAGGTGACTGTGCCTTGTTTACTTTCAACAGCTTTCATAAGGAGGATTTCGTGAAAGCTATTATTGACGAAGAATTGTGCACTGGCTGTGAGCTGTGTGTTGAGACCTGTCCAGAGGTCTTCGAGATGAGTGATGATATCGCTACGGTCAAGGTGGGTGAGGTTCCCGAGGATGCTGAGGATACGGCTCGTGAGGCCGCGGAGGATTGCCCCAGCGAGGCCATCACCATTGAGGAATAGCTGACAACGTGCGGCAACACTATTCTCTCACTGTGTGACCTTTTCTGCGACGCAAGGAGCAGAGCGCAAGGATCTGCCAACTTGCGTCGCTTTTTTTCTCAAACATACACAAGGAAATGGCAGCATAATGGGACAATACTTGGTTGTTTCGACAACCATGGACAGCGAGGAGGGGGCCCGAGAGCTGGGCCAAAGACTGGTGCAATCTTCCCTGGCGGCCTGCGTGCAGGTGGTAGGGCCTATCTTTAGCACCTACCGGTGGAAAGGCCAGGTGGAGACCACCCAGGAGTGGCTGTGCCTGATCAAGACTCGGCAAGATCTTTACGACAAGGTGGAGGCGGCCATCGGGGAGAAGCACCCCTATGAGGTTCCGGAGATACTGGCCATGACCATAAACCAGGGGAGCAAGGACTACCTGTCATGGCTGGATGGTGTGCTGGGTTGAGATTTCATATGAGAAAATACTTTAGAAACTAACAATATTTCATTACATCACAGACAGTCTCCAGAGGAGGTATCCCCGTCATCATGTTAGACGAAAAGGTCCGCCAACAGGTAGAGGGTGATCTCAAATCTCTCTCTGAGAATGTGAAACTGGTGGTCTTCACCCAGCAGATCAAGTGTCCCACCTGCGCCCAAAATACGTAGCTGGCCAAAGAGACGGCCTCTCTTTCTGATTCAATCGCTCTGGAAACCTATAACTTCCAGATAGACAAAGAAAAAGCCGAGGAATACCATATTGATAAAATTCCCGCCATCGTCGTAGAGGGCAAAAAAGACTATGGAGTGCGTTTTTACGGTTTGCCGGCATGGTACGAATTCGCCTCTCTTTTGGAGGCCATTAAAACTGTCTCTTCCGGTGAGCCAGCGCTAAGTGCCGAGAGTTTGCAGCAGCTTTCCAGGCTGAACCGGCCGGTGCATATCCAGGTTTTCGTCACTCCCACCTGACCCTACTGTTCGCCAGCGGTGTCGCTGGCTCACAAACTGGCTATCGCCTCGGATCTAATCGCGGCCAACATGGTCAGCGCGGGCGAATTTCCCCATCTGGTAAATAAATATCGTCTCATGGCAGTGCCCAAAACGGTTATAAACGAGGAGATCCAATTCGAGGGCACCCAGCCGGAGACAACCCTCGTGGCTAAAGTATTGATGGCTTTGAATTTGGAAAAGGGCTCTTGATGGGGACTTATGGTGAGGGTTATGTCGACTCCTCGCGGATGGGCGGGGAGAGCCTTTAAATCCCAGTGAGGCCTTTCCAGAAGTGACGGATGTGATCTTCGAATAGCATGCATCAACTGGTGTTAAGAGGATGGAACCGAGAGACGGCATCTAGAACAAAAAACTTGCTTGCCCCACACTTTTCCCTTGAATATGGTTCTGTGAGTAGTTAATATATAATTTTAATAAAGATGAATGAAAGGACAATGGCGTTATCTTTACAAATTTTCACTTGTGTTTAGGAGGAGAGATCCATGGCCAAGAAAAAAATCTATGTTCGCTGGTTCGCAGACTTGAGGTCCAAAGATGTGCCCGCGGTGGGAGGGAAGAACGCATCATTGGGAGAGATGATTTCCACCTTAAAAAAGAAGGGCATCAGCGTGCCCAATGGCTTTGCCACCACCTCTGCGGCCTATTGGAAATTCCTAGATGATAACAAGATAAGGGAAAAAGTCCACGCCATAGTAAAAGACCTGCAAAGCGGGTCAAAATCCCTTAGTCAGGTGGGTAAATCGATTCGGCGGCTTTTTCTGGACTCTCAATTCCCCGATGAGATCGCTGAGCAGATCAGGGCTGCCTACCGAGAGCTGGGCAGACGCTACCGCATGAAAAATGTGGACGTGGCCGTCAGAAGCAGCGCCACGGCGGAGGACCTTCCTGAGGCCAGCTTCGCCGGGCAACAGGAGACTTTCCTGAACGTAAAAGGCGAGAAGGCATTGATAGAAGCCTGCCGTAAATGTTATGCCTCGTTATTTACCAACCGGGCCATAAGCTACCGTGAAGAAAAGGGATTCGATCACATGGATGTGGCCCTTTCCATCGGCGTTCAGAAGATGGTCCGTTCCGACAAGGCCAGTGCAGGGGTGATGTTCTCCATCGACACGGAGACCGGTTTTCCCGATGTGGTGGTCATCAACGGCGCCTGGGGATTGGGGGAGAATGTCGTTCAGGGCTCCATCACTCCAGACGAATACGTCGTCTTCAAACCCGTGTTGAGACAGAAGCAACTCACGCCCATCATCGAGAAGAACCTGGGAGGCAAGGCCAAAAAGATGATTTACAGCGCGCGCGGTGGGAGAGCCGTCGAGAATGTCCGCACCACGCAGCAGGAGCGGCAGTCTTTCGTATTGAAGGATAAGGAAATCCTGCAATTGGCCCAGTGGGCGGTGGACATCGAGAAACACTATGGCAAGCCTATGGACATGGAGTGGGCTAAGAACGGGAAAAACGGCGGCTTGTTTATCGTCCAGGCCCGTCCCGAAACCGTCCAGTCCCTCAGGGAGGCATCTTCCCTGAAAAGCTATACGTTGAAGGAGAAAGGGAAAAGGCTTCTCACCGGGCTTAGCATTGGCGAGGCCATCGCCGTGGGCAAGGTCAATCTGATAAAAAGTTCCGATGACATCGACCAGTTTAAAGATGGTTCATTGCTGGTCACCGAGATGACCGACCCGGACTGGGTGCCCATCATGAGGCGTTCGGCGGGAATTATAACCGACTACGGTGGGCGCACTTGCCATGCGGCCATCGTCAGCCGCGAGCTGGGCATACCGGCCGTTGTGGGAACCGGGGAGGCCACCAAAGTCCTGAAGGACGGTCAGGAAATCACCCTTTCCTGCGCCGAGGGTGATCAGGGGTATGTCTATGATGGCATCCTGGCATTCCAGGAAACGCAGGTCAGCCTCGATGTCCCCAAGACCAAGACACAGGTCATGCTGAACATCGCCAGCCCCTCGGCGGCCATGAGTTGGTGGCGGCTTCCCACCGAGGGTGTGGGCCTGGCCAGGATGGAATTCATCATCAACAACATCATCAAGATCCATCCCATGGCCCTGATTCACTTCAATGAGCTGAAGGACAGGGACACCCGCAAGCAAATCCAGGAGATGACCTGGCAATACAAGGACAAGACGGAATATTTTGTGGATCATCTGGCCCGGGGCATCGCCAAGATCGCCGTCTCGCAATACCCCCACCCGGTCATCGTGAGAATGAGCGATTTCAAAACCAACGAGTACGCCAACCTCATCGGCGGAAAGCAATTCGAGCCAGAGGAGTCAAATCCCATGCTCGGCTGGCGGGGTGCCTCCCGGTATTACAGCGAGGGCTATAGGGAGGGCTTTGAGCTGGAGTGCCGTGCCATCCGGCGCGTTCGTGAGCAGATCGGTCTGACCAACGTTCTCATCATGATTCCCTTCTGCAGAACTGTGAAGGAGGCAGATCGGGTGCTGGCCGTTCTGGCCAAAAACGGGCTAAAGCGCGGCAAAAATGGGCTTGAGGTCTATGTGATGTGCGAGATCCCATCAAATGTGGTCCAGGCGGATCAGTTTGCCAAGCGCTTCGACGGCTTCTCCATCGGCAGCAACGACCTTACCCAGCTTGCCTTGGGTGTGGATCGGGATTCTTCACAGCTGGCCGACCTGTTCGACGAGAGAAACGAGACGGTCAAGAGATTGATCAGAAGTGTGCTCAAGGAGGCGCATAAAGCGAAGACGAAGGTCGGCATATGTGGTCAGGCGCCCAGCGATTATCCCGATTTCGCTGCCTTTCTCGTTGAGCAAGGCATCGACTCCATCTCCCTGAATCCCGATAGCGTGATTGGGGTGAAGAAACGAATCGCTAAGGTTGAGCAGAAGCTAAAGAGGCGTAAGAAACGCAAAAGATGATGATAAAGGATAGAAAACGCAAACAGCCCTTCTGAACCTTTCAGGAGGGCTGTTTTCATCGGCCAGGATAGCGGTTGCAAAAACTGCCTCAGTTTTGGGCTCATAGCTTTCCCCCTGGCTCGACAAGGGGGGCATTTGAGAAAACTCTTGATATTTATAAGAACAAAGGGTAAATTGGAGGGTGTTCGAATAGAAGACAACTGGCGACCACAGATAGATCTCTTCGAAGAGTTCCTCCCATGAATTTTCGGCGGATCATAAAATTTCAATTTGTAGCCTGGATCGGAACCCTGGTTAATATGGGCACTCTCTGGGTACTTAAGGGTCTCCTGGACGTGCCCCTGATGATTGCAGGGGCATGCGCCATCGAGCTGGCCATCATCCACAATTTCACATGGCATTATTTCCTCACCTGGCGTGAGAGGGTTCCTCATACGGTCAGGGATTATTGTTTACGACTTGTGAAATACAATCTGGTCACTGCGTCGATAGATTTTGTGGTGAATCTGACGGTGCTCTATGTCCTGACGAAGTATTTCGGCGTGTACTACCTGGTGGCCAACATCATCGGAATGCTGGCGGGACCTATTTTGAAGTTTTTGGCCAACGAGTTTCTAATTTTCCGCCACAAGGCCCCCATCGATGGCCAAGCATAGATAGGAGGTATTCATGGATGATGACAAGAAGGCCAAGCGGGTCATCGATACCCTCACCGGTCCATGGGAAAAGCGCAACTTGCCCAAAATGGCTGAGGCATTACCCGGTTGGATTACCTCTGACCATCTCACGTTTCTGGGAATCATCGCGGCCTTTGTGATCGGTGTCGGATATGTCCTGACCAGATTCTCTACCTGGTGGCTGTGGCTGTCGAATTTCGGACTGGTGGTGCACTGGTACGGCGACAGTCTGGATGGCACCTTGGCCAGAGTCCGTCACAGGGAACGAGAAAAATACGGCTACTTTGTGGACCACATCAGCGATGCCTGGGCCATCTTGATAATTTGTCTGGGCATGGGAGCATCGCCCTTGATGGATATGAGAGTCGCCTTGTTCCTGGTTATCGGCTACTTCCTGTTGAACATATATGTGCACATCATGGCATACACCAGCGGGATTTTCAGAATATCTTACGGCCGGCTCGGCCCCACCGAGGTGAGGATGTTCATATTTGCCATCAACATCGTTTTGATCTTCTGGAATCCCCGTGTGGTTTCTTTTCGAGGCGCTCCCATCACCGCCCTGGACTTGGCAGGGCTTGCCCTTGGGGTCCTTTTCGTCATCATCTTCGTGATCTCGTCCATCAGGGATGCCATCAAGCTAGATCGGCTGGATCGGGTTAGGTGGGAAGATAAATAGTTATTCATAAAGAAGAAGCGATGAACAACACAGAGGCGGCCTTCCATTTTGTGTGTACCCGAGATCAAGCCCGCAATCTTGTCAACAAATTCGGGCGATTCTGGGTCTCCAATTGCGGTTGCCGAGAGGGTCGAGACGTCCAATGCCAGCGCTCGCGCACGGATCTTTGCTTGATGTTCCGCGATGACCTGGAGCCCAGCGGGACGGGAATGAAAGAGGCGAGTCGTTCCGAAATGGAGGAGATCTTCCAGGAGGCCGAGGAAAAGCACCTGGTGACCAGACCCTTTTGGGATGAGGAGACCAAGACCCGCATAGACGGCATATGCTTTTGTTGTGACGACTGTTGTGGGTACTTTCTGGACCCAGATGAGGTCTGCGACAAGGGTAATCTGATTGAAAAGACTCAAACAGAAGAGTGTTGCAACTGCGGAACGTGCGTGGAGGCGTGTTATTTTGGTGCCCGGAAGATGGAGCGGGATGACTTGGTCGTCAACCGGGAAGAGTGTTATGGGTGTGCGTTGTGCCCGGAAGTGTGTCCAGAGGAGTGTATCGAGATGGTTCGTAAGGACTGATATTCGGAGGAGAAAATGGCTCATTGTTGGTTAGTGGTTGGAAATCCTCAGAATTGGGTGACTGCTTTTGAACATGGAAACATCTGGGGTCTGAAGGTGTCTCAACAGCGCTTATGGGAAGGCTTACAGGAAAACGACGTGCTCCTTTTTTATGCAACCAATCCAGTAAGTGGGATAATTGGATATGGTAGAGTGCGCACCAAATTCAGGCAAAATCAGCCGCTTTGGCCCCAGGAGATAAAAGAAAACCGGATAATCTGGCCCCTGAGATTCGAATTTGATGTGGATTACTGTTTGCCACCTGATAAATGGAAAGCGAGAAGACTAGATACCAAGGATTTATTTGTAAGAGCAGGATTCCAGTTGCTAGATCTAGAGCGAGCAGAACAATTGATCTCCACTATCAGTAATCTTGTGGCTGCAATCCCGCCCTCTAAGCCCTCCATGACGAGAGAATCAGCAGAAGAGTATAGCCCGCCAGACGAAAAACCAGAGGAGGTTTTGCCTAATCATAATACTGTTCAAGAAGCTCTCGTGGAAATCGGAAGACTTCAGAGCTTTATTGCAGAATCAGAGTATCCATTTGACTTTGGTAGGCTGGACGTCGTGTGGAGACGCGTTGAGAAATCAGTGCCTACTTATGTTTACGAAATTCAAATGAGCGGCAATCTCTATCAGGCGCTGACGAAGTTGAAACATGCATATGATCTTTGGAATAGCCATGTGTTCTTTGTATCTCCACAGAAGCAATTAAATACAGCTCGCCATTTGTTAGATGGTTCCTTTCACGAGGTTCGTGATAGATTGAAATTCATAGATTGTTTAAAAGTGGAAGAATTGCTGGTAAGAAAAAGAAGCTATAGTGAGCTTGAAAGAGAATTGGGCATTCTTGAGTAGGATCAGAAACATATGGCATTTACTAGTACCGTTGGACTATTCTTTTACTGAGAGGAAGTGAGCATTATGCGTCGCAAAAGCGCCATCTATACGATGTGCTCATCATTAGCGCTTATGCTTGCTTTTCAACTGTTTGGAGTGTCCCGGAAGGCTCCAGACGCTAAATCGACGACAGGAAAAGGTCCCATTTCCAAGCCCACCGTCATCAACCACGAGCACTTCGACGGCAACGCCATCGACTGCATCATGACCAACGACGGTGTGATCGTCGACCATAGAGTCACCGGCTCCGCCGGAATGCAGTGGCCCAAGGGCACCGGCAAAACCATCGAATACAACTCGGGCCTCTGGCTGGCAGGCATCGGTCATGATGACAGCTTGATCCACACGGCCTGCAGCGAGTACTGCAGCGATCTGGTGCCCGGTCTCTGGGGAGGAGATCCCGAAGATGAGGCCTACCGAATCTATAAGATCAACAGCGATGGCACCGGCGACTGGGATACCTGGCCCATTGATCAGGGCGCTCCCAGCGAGAACGGCCAACCTCTGATTCTGGGTGACCAAACCCTCTTCTGGGTGTCCAACGATGGCGACAGTGCCCATCATTGGGTATTTAGCTCGCCACCAATGGACGTGGAAATTCGCTATATCGTTTTCGGGTTCGATCACGATGAGCCCCTGGGCAACACCATGTTCATCAAATGGGAGATCATCAACCGTGGTACTCAGCAGTTCGATTCCTGTTTTGTGGGCTTGTGGGACGACCCAGACTTGGGCGATGCAACCGATGACCATATCGGATGCGATACCACGCTGAACATAGGATACTGTTATAACGCTGACCCATACGATAGTGTTTACGGCGCAACGCCACCAGCTCTCGGCTTTGACTTCCTCCAAGGCCCGGAAGAGCCCCTGGGGAGTGGCAATCACCTGCCCATGACGGCCTTTGTTCACTTTATCATCCACGAATACTACGACCATCCAGAGACCGCCTTGGAGGCCCACCTGGCCATGAGGGGTTATGGCGATCATGGGGTGCCGTATTTCAACCATCTGGGCGAGGAAACCAAGTTTCCCTGTGCGGGCGATCCGGTGACGGGCACCGGGGATCTGGACGACTGGACCGGCGATCGGTGGTTTTTGATGTCCTCCGGACCCTTCACCTTTGCGCCGGGAGATACTCAGGTTGTGGTGGGGGCGAAAATCATCGCCCAGGGAGCCGATCACCTGGACGCCGTTGCATCTCTTCGTTCCGCTGACGCTTGGGTGCAGAATTTCTACGATACTCTCACATCGGTGGAGAGGACCGGGGAATATGCAGTTCGTCCTGCCCGCCATCGTCTATACCAGAACTCCCCCAATCCCTTTAACGAAAAAACAACCATTCGTTTTGAAATCCCCCAAACTGGGCTGGTCAGCTTGTGCATCTACAACGTAAGCGGACAGCTGCTTCGAGAGCTGATGCATGGCTATCGGAACGCTGGCTGCTACCGGGTGACTTGGGATGGACGAGATAGCCTAGGTAGGAGCGTAGCAAGCGGCGTCTATTTCTACAGCCTCAAAGCGACGGGATATAGAGAGACCAGGAAGATGGTTTTGCTGAGGTGAAACGAAGCTGGGGATTTATATCCTCTTGATCAAGTGAAGCAAGCAAATTCGCCCGGAGATTTCGCTCTGGGCTTTTTTTCCGCTGTCAGGAAAGGCGTCGGCTATGGAAAAAGCCACAAAACCCCTTGACATCTTGTCCGCAGTATGGTAGAATAATAAAGTAGATAAGGATTTATTCAGATTGCTTGGTATATCGTCCATAAGGAGATTCCCATGATCCCATTGAAGCATATGATCGTTGTCATGGCTCTGTGCGGATTTATCCTGGCTTCTCCTGTCTGGTCAGCAGACCTGAGCGGCTTGAAGTTCTGTTTGGATCCGGGCCACGGCAACTATCCATACGAGAAACCCTTCGAGTGCGTCATCAACCTACAGGTGGCCTTTTTCCTCAAGGACTACCTGGAGTCGGCCAACGCGGATACTGTCATCCTGACACGCTACAACAACATCGACAATCCCACCCTCAGCGAGCGGGAGCAGATCGCCAACTCCAACAACGTGGACTGGTTCAACTCCATCCACCACAACGCTTTTCAGGGCGTCACCAACTACACACTGGTCCTCTACGAGGAGCTTCCCGGTGGCACACCAGAATGGCCCGAGGCGGTGACCATGAGCAACATCATGGCCGATGATCTCTGGCACGCCATGCGCACCACGCACTATCGGGTGGAGGGGGACTTGAGCTTTCTGGGATTTAATTTGGGTGTTTTGAACGACCTTATAATGCCAGGAGAGCTCACCGAGGCTTCCTTCTTCGACTTCATACCGGAGAAGAACCGGCTGCGTAACGACGAGTACCTGAAGATGGAGGCCCGAGCTCTGTTCACCTCCTTTCTGGATTACTTCGATGCCGATCCCCTGACCACCGGAAATCTCTCCGGGATCGTCTCCGATGATGAGACGGGGGAGCCTATCAACGGGGTCACCTGCACTCTATGGCCCGATAGCCTGATCTATGTCACCGACGATTCCGCCAACGGCTTGTACATATTCGATGACCTGACTCCCGACATATACACGATAACGGTGGAGAAAGCCAACTACTCTGCTGATACAAATAGTGTGATGGTATCTGCCAACAGTTTCCAGCGTCTAGACTTCCAGCTCATCAACCAGACACCTCCCACAGTGGTGGCCACTATGCCGGATTCTGGGGATACCGGTATTTTCGTGTATGAGGATATCGTAGTGGGTTTCAGCCGACGGATGAACCAGAGCAGCACTGAGAATGCTTTCAGCATCCTTCCCGCAACGACGGGAGTTTTCAGATGGGATCCACATGGTCAGCAGATGACCTTTGATCCCGACTCGTACATGCAGCACTCTACGGTTTACCAGGTGACCATCGGGGCCACGGCCACAGATACTTACGGTCATCCCCTGGATGGGGACGGGAATGGCGTTGGGGGAGATGCCTATACATTCGATTTCAAGACGTCTCGCTCCGACACCGTGCCGCCGCAAGTGGTGTCCACTGAACCCGTCGCCTATGAAGAAAGTGTTGAGACGGACGTGATCGTGGTGGTCGAGTTCGACGAGTTCCTGAATCCCGGCACGGTGAATACCTCCAACATCACTCTTCGCAAGAGCGATATGACCAGCGTATCCCGCACCGTGGAGTATGTGGAGCTGGACAATCACGGCTTTGCCTTGATCTACGTCACCGGTTACCTGGATCCATCCGAGACCTATACGGCCACCGTGACCACTGGGATACAAGATCCCTTCCTGAACAATCTGGAGTCGGACTATCAGTGGTCTTTTTCCACTCGGGATCGGGCTTACTCTCTAACAATCATCGATAATTTCGATGACGGCGTTCCACCATGGTGGGACCCGGAGGGCAGCGGCAGCACCACCGGCACTGTGCCGGAGAGCACCTCTTTTTCCACGGAACTTTCGGTAACCAATCCCGTAACCGGCAGCGCCGCCTCGGGAGAGCTGGATTACCTGTGGAACACAGGGGCCGGCAGTTGGTTGATCCGGGAGTACTTTCCATCCGACCCGCTGCACTTCGACACCAGCTATACGCTGGAGGTCTACCTGTACGGAGACGGATTGGGCAACAAGTTCCGCTTCTGCGTGGACGACAACCTGCCAGCCACCGGCGCTAGCTACCACGAGGTGAGCCAGTGGCTGACCGTGGATTGGAAGGGCTGGCGGCTGGTCAAGTGGGATTTAGGCTCCGATCCTGTGGGCAGCTGGATCGGCAATGGAATCCTGGAAGGGGAGATGCGGGTGGACAGCTTCCAGATGACCTATAATAGCACCGAGGGTAATCCTAACGGAACATACTACCTGGACGATCTCCGGGTAGCCCAGCTGGGCGCCGATCTTTCACCGCCGGAAGCTATCGATGATCTGGCCTCATACAAATCGGGGGACGATCTTTATCTCTCCTGGTCCCAGCCTTACGATGGGGAAGGGGTGCTCCGTTATGTAGTCTACCGCAGCACAGATCCGGGTTCACCAGGGGATTCTTTAGCCGGCACAGTAAATACTGACTATACAGATGTGGGGCTTGTTGGAGACGCGGTGACCAACTACTTTTACACGGTGAAATCCGCGGACGGCGCGGAGAACAAGTCTGAACCGTCCAATGGGGTGGGAGAGATGGATAAAAGTCTTAGCAACGGTGAATAGAGGAAAAAAGAGAAAACAGTTAAGGCTGATGTGAAATTGCGGTCTGGAAGGGTCGAGTTTAATAACCGCGAGCACTCAAAATCCGAACAAGGGGAGTATGCGAGTCCATCTAAAATAACTTTCTATTAAAACGAAAGGTAAAACCCCATTAAAGTTGCACTAAATATCTTGATAACTCGCTGAGAGAGCGTTATCTTTCAGCCATGAAAAAATGTCCTCGCTGCGATCATCATGAATTCTGGCAGCTTTCCACTGGTCAATGGCGCTGTCAACGATGCGGATTAACCAGAAAACGGACCAGGAGTCTGTGGCAATCGACCCGCATCGCTCCATACTGGAAGGGCCGGCTGGTGGAGTATTTTTGCCTGGGGGTCCCAGCCTATCGGCTTCGTTTTCAGGTTCCACTCAATCAGAAGACGATCGAGCGTTGGTTTCGGATCCTAAGAGAGGCTGTCTACGATCAACAGATCCAGCAGCTCTCAGAGCTCTCCGGTGAGATTGAGATGGACGAGACCATGTTTGGTGGTTATCGACCTGGCAAACGTGGTTGGGCAGCCTCTGGCAAACATATCGTCTTTGGCATTTATCAACGCAATGGCAAGGTGTTAACCTTCCCCATCAGCAACCGGGGCATCCAGCAAATAGGTCCTCTCATGACCACCTACACCAAGCCGGGCAGCCTGTATTACACCGACGACTGGCACGCCTATACTTTTCTGGATATCCGAGGCAATCACGTGGTCATTAGTAAAGACAAGGGGCGCCCCAAAGGTAGAGATCACATCAACAGTATCGAAGGCTTCTGGTCCTATGCCAAACACTGGCTCTATCATTACAGAGGCGTTCCCAAACAGTATTTCCATCTCTCTCTGAAAGAGACCGAGTGGCGATTCAATCATCGCAATGAAAACCTGATTCCAATATTGCGAAAATATCTCCAACAACCGGTTATCAAAGAGCCAAATTAGTGCACTTTTGATGGGGATTTACCAAAAATTTAAAGAGAAGCCCAGATGAAATGTCCCCATGCATTCTCACCGCTGCCGTCTTCATTTTCTACCGGACCGCATCGATTTGAGCTGTCACTATTATAATAGCTATTTAATTGTTGACAATTTTTCGCATTTGTGCTATCATAAATGTGCCTTCGTGACAGGGGTGAAAGATGAATGAGAGTTTGCGCATTGGCACTTCTGGCTGGTCGTACCGCACCTATGGCGAGGGCAGCTGGAATGGCGTCTTTTATCCTCCCGGCAAAGTGGATGAGCTGAGCTACTATTCAGATCGGTTTAATACCGTGGAGGTAAACTCGACCTTCTATCGTCCCCCAGTTCCAAACGTGGTGCATAACTGGGCCATGAAGACGCCGGCCAACTTCGATTTTACCATCAAACTCTGGCAGAAATTCACCCACCCGGAGATGTTCGCCCAGACCACAGGACGGGATTCACGCGTCACAGAGGCCGACGTGGATCTGTTCAAAAAGGGACTGGAGCCCCTTGTCAAGGCCAAGAAGCTCGGGTGTCTGCTGGTGCAATTTCCCCCTCGCTTTTATTTTGAAGAGAAGAATTTAGATCACCTGGACAGAACATTAAACGCCTTCCAGGAGTTTCCCATGGCGGTGGAGCTGCGCCATAGGGGTTGGAGCGACAACCTAAGGGCCACTGAGGAGGTTCTGAAAAGATATAAAGCCAGCCTGGTGTACATCGATGAGCCTAAGTTTCGCTTTTCCATCCATCAGTCCTTCAAGCCCATCGGCCCCATCTTCTACTTGCGCATGCACGGACGGAATATCGAGAAATGGTTCCGGCACAAAACCGCCGCAGAGAAGTATAACTACCTATATTCCTCTGACGAGCTGAATCCCTTAGTGGGCGGCTTGAATCAGGTTAAAGAGCTGACCAAGACGGTTTATGTTTATATGAACAACCATTACCGGGCTAAGGCCGTGGCCAACGCCGTCATGCTCAGGTACAAGCTGGATTTGCCCATCGACAAGGTCTTCTGGAGGGGACTGGTGGAAGAATACCCCGAGCTCGGGGAGCTTCCCATTCGGGTAGAGGATGAGGACAGCCTGTTCACCGGTGATTTGTTCGGAGAGGAGAAACCATAGATTTTCGAATGATGGAAGAATCCTTTTTCTGAATGAAAGAAGGTGAATAACCGATGGTCCTGGGTGGCAAACCCCAGGTTTTTTTGTGGAGCCAGAAGCAGCAGACGCAAACTTCTTGACATAACCTCCGTAATTTGATACAATAAAGATGGGAACGACTTTTCACAGCGAGGAGAAGAGCTAGATGAATTTTAAGGAGGAAACACGAGCAGCTTTGCTCGCCGTTTGCTTGATGCTTTTCATACCCAAGGCGGGCTTTACGGCAGGCGAGGTCTATCTGGTGATGGGCTCCGACACGGCCATTTGGGAGGGGATGAGCACCAGCACGTATCACTGCACCTATAACATCGACCTGTACACCAATCCCTCCCGGAATGCTTACGGGGTCATGAACCCGGCTTTCCGAGCCCAGTTCGTCGATTCCTACGGGCAGCCGCTGAAGATGACCTGGTGGATGATGGCTGGCAACATCTTCCGATATGCCACAAACACCAACGTGCCAGTGCCCAACATCATGACCCTATATCTGATGAAGAAGTACCACGGCGACAACGTCCAGATCAATGGCGACGAGCTGTCCCTGCACTACCACACCTTCGCCTGGACCGACTACAACGGCGACGGGCTCTACTACTGGAACCAATCCCAGACCTTCATGGAGTGCTATGACGACTGGAACTTCACCCTGGCCCAGTTTCTGCTGGAAGAACAGATTTTTCCTGTTTCCTTCCGCAGCGGCTGGCATTACATGGACAACGGTTGGCAGACCGTACTGGACAGCGTCCTGCCCTATAGCATGCACAATGCTTCGCCCAGCGTTCACAGCGACACGACGGAGCCAACTGATAACAACTACGACTGGTCCCAGGCCACTTTGGAGTATGTTCCCTACCACCCCTCGCCGGTGAACTATCAACTTCCCGGAGATGGTCCCGGCTGGAATGTCCGCTGCCGCTATTTTGGATCGGTGATTAGCAGTAATAACTTGGAGAACATCTTCGCCCAGGCGAATGCCGGCATCGACCAAGTAGCCTGTATATGGTCTCATCTTCCGGAGACGCCGTTTCTCACCGACATCGCTAAGATCGATAGCCTGGCCCATGAGGCCGCGGCCATGTATCCGGATGTGAATTTCCGCTACTGCACGGCCATCGAGGCCATGCAGCGCTGGCGGGGAACGCCCGATACGACGGCCCCAGATCTGGCTCTGTGGGAGATTCCTTCAGGAGACCAGGTGTCCTTCGGCATCAGCAGCGACGAGCCGATCTTTCAACCGGTACCCTTCGTGGCTGTAAAGAATGTCTACGAGGAGTATCTGCTGATTCCCTGCCAATCGACGGGCGCGAATCAATGGGAGACGACCGAATCTCTGTCCAGGGATCAGCTGGCCAAGGTGGGTGTGGTGGTCTGCGACACGCTGGGCAATCAGGCGATGGAATTTATCGAGTTTTTACCCGGTGATATCTTTGTGGACAACGTCGACTCCGGATATGTTGAAATCCAGAAGAGCTGGTCGAGCTCCTGGGAGTCCTCCTGGGGTCTGGACTCTCGGGTAACCACCCTGGCTGCTGGCGATACGGCTATGGCCCGGTGGTATCCGGACCTTGAGGACTCCGCCACCTTCAATATCTTCGTTCAGATCCCGGAGATGTCCAATCCCGCCGAGCAGATTACCTACAAGGTTTTCAAGCAAGGCACCTGCGTGAACACTATTCAGTTCACCAGCCCGCTGCCGGCCGCCGAGTGGGTCTATCTAAGCACCTCGTATTTGATGCCGGGCGCTGGGACCTATCTTCAGTTGCAGGCCAGCGGCGATGGCCAGGAAGGAAGGGTCCTGTGCGCAGATGTGGCTAAGTTCTCAGCCCTGGTGCGTGAGAGGGATCTTTTCGTTGTGGACCAAGTCCTGGACTTCGGGGCCGTACCCAAGGAGGACAGCGCATCCCTGGACCTGCGGTTGAGAAATCTCGGCTACGGAGATTTGACCATCACGGGAATAGGCTCTCTGCTGCCTGAGGTGACCATCCCGGTCAGCTTTCCGGTGGTCATCCCGGGGATGGGGTCCATTGAGATGCCGGTCCATTTTCACGCCCAGGAAATTGGTCCGGTCAGCGATGAGATGTTCCTATACAGCGACGACCCCATCGAGCCCATGGCTCCCATCTTGGTCACCGCAGATGTGCAGCCTTACTTCATCATCGTCGATAATGACGACTCGCTCTACTATCAGGAGGAGGGCACCTGGCACACCAGCGTGGCTCAGGCCTATGGACCAAGCAGCCGGTGGGCACCCCTCAATCAGGTTCCCGGTGCCAAAGCTCGTTTCCAAGGCACCCTCTCAGAACAGGGCATCTACCGGATCTATGAGATAGTCCCCAATACCGCCAATGCCACCAATCACGCGTTGTACATGCTGAGCGTCGAGGGCATAGATGCCGATTCGGTGTTCGTCAATCAGAACACCGGGAGCGGTTCCTGGGTTCATCTTTGGAACCGCCCATTCGCCTCGGGACAGAATGTGGAGGTGCGAGTTGAGGATACCGGAGAGAGTACTCAGGGAGATGTTCTCAGGGCCGATGCCATAAAGATCGCCATCACCATGCCGCCCAAGGCTGTGGATGATGTGACCATCCTATTCGAGGGATCGACCAAGTCGTCCTCCGGGAACATTCATCTCGGCTGGACCGAGCCGGAGAACAGCGAGGGGATCGAGCGCTACATCATTTACCGCAGCTTTTACCCGGGACTGCTGGGTGATTCTCTGGCTGGAACGATGGAGACGGCCTTTGTTGACAGCGCAGCGGTGGGCGATCCAGGCGTTCAGCATTATTATACCCTAAAGGCAGTGGATGGCGTGGGCAACAGGTCGGAAGGGTCGTATCAGGTGGGAGAGTTCGATCGGCAGTTGACCGGGGTGAAGCGGGGTGGCTTCCTTCCTTCCGGATCCACCCAAGTGGCAGCCGGCAGGAGGCAGGAGGCAATAAGCAGTAAGAAGAGCCCCACATCCCCCCGAGATTAATTCATCGTACTTCGATTCAATCAGATTTAAGTAAAACATTAAGTAGTTATCATAATATATATGTTAGCAAAGATATACGACGTTTCTATTAGTCCGATCCTTCAAGTATTCAAATAAAGGTTGACAAATTCCCTTCCGGACATTAAATTAAAAGCCACAAGAAGGTTGCGGGCTATTAGCTCAGTTGGATAGAGCGTTGGCCTCCGGAGCCAAAGGCCACAGGTTCGAATCCTGTATAGCCCGCCTCAAAGTTGGACCTAAAAAAGTGGTGCGGGCGTAATTCAGCGGTAGAATGCAAGCTTCCCAAGCTTGACGTCGAGGGTTCGACTCCCTTCGCCCGCTCCATTTTTGTTTATGGAAGCCCGACTAGGGCAGGAAAAGCGATGCGTTGGACGGAGACATTCATTCCCACACATAAAGAAGATCCCACTGAGGCGGAGGTCATCAGCCATAAACTCATGGTGCGCGCGGGGCTGATGCGAAAACTGACCTCCGGGGTCTACACCTATCTGCCTTTGGGCCTTCGGGCCATAAAGAAGGTGGAACAGATTGTTCGGGAGGAGATGAACAGGGCCGGGGCTTTGGAATTACTTATGCCCATTTTGCATCCGGGCGAGCTATGGCAAGAGAGTGGTCGATGGGATCTCTATGGTAAAGAGCTCATGAAGGTCACAGATCGGCATCAGCGAAATTTCGCCCTGGGCCCCACCCACGAAGAGGTGATCACCGACTTACTCCGCAACCACATTCGCTCGTACAGAAGATTGCCACTAACTTTTTACCAGATTCAGACCAAGTTTCGTGATGAAATTCGACCGCGCTTCGGGGTGATGCGTGCCCGCGAGTTCGTCATGAAAGACGCCTATAGCTTTCATGAAAACGAGGCATCTCTGGACAAGACCTATCAGCGTATGTATGAGGCTTATGCTCGCATTTTTCAGCGCTGCGGGCTGTCCACTGCCCCGGTGCAAGCGGATTCTGGTGTCATCGGAGGCGATGTAACTCATGAATTTATGGTCCTGGCCGACAACGGAGAATCAGAGATTCTCAGCTGCGAGTGCGGATATGCAGCCACCCGAGAGGGAGCCCGATCTCTCATTCCCCCGTACAGCATAGAGGAAAAAGCCAAGCCCCTAGAGAAAGTGAACACACCGGGGGCTCACACCGTGGAGCAGGTCACCGAGTTTCTCAACGTGGATGCCAAACGGCTGATCAAAACCATCCTGTACCGGTGTGACGATAGAGTCGTGGCTGTGCTCATCAGGGGCGACCGGGACATCAACGAGGCCAAGGTTCGCCGCTCGCGTGAATGTGCCAAACTGGAGATGGCCACGCCAGAAGAAATTCTCAAAGTCTCCGGGGCTCCCGTGGGATTCACAGGGCCTGTGGGCCTGAAAGGCGTGGAGTTGATCTCTGATAAGTCCCTGCAAGGCTTGGTCAATGTGGTCGTGGGCGCCAATGAGGATCAGGCCCACTTGATCAACACCAATTTCCCCAGGGATTTCGCCATCGACAGTTTTGAAAGCCTTCATATGGCTCAGGCTGGAGATCTTTGTCCCGCCTGCGGAAAACCCCTCACCTCCCGTCGTGGGATCGAAGTGGGCCAGATCTTCAAGCTAGGCACCAAATACAGCACCTCAATGAGAGCCACATTCTTAGATCAAGACGGACGGGAATTGCCTTTTATTATGGGCTGTTACGGGATTGGCATCACCAGGACGGTGGCTGCAGCCATAGAGCAATATCACGATGAAGGCGGGATCATCTGGCCCATAACCATTGCCCCGTACCAGCTGTTGATACTCCCCCTTAATGTGGACGACGAGAAAACAATAGCCACTGCGGAACAGCTCTATGAGACTTTAAGTGAGGCTGGGTTGGAGATATTGATGGACGATCGGGACGAGCGAGCGGGATTCAAATTTAAAGACGCCGACCTGATTGGGATACCGCTGAGGCTCACGGTGGGAGAGAAGTCCCTAGAAGAGGGTAAAGTGGAGCTGAAGCTTCGCCGAGATGATCAGGTGTTGAAAATTGATCAAGATAAAGCAGTAGCTCACGTAGTCAAATTGATTCATAAAGAACGATCGGCCATCGAAAACGTATCGGCAAAAAAATAAAGTTTTCGCTTGCATTCGAGGTTCACATGCACTATATTGAAATTTGAGAGTGGGTCTAAGCCCACTCTTTTATGTATCAAGCCCTTACGCTGAGTCAGGGGAGTTTGGGAAGTGGTTTCCGCCGACCTTGTAGAGCAGGTCAGAAAGGTCGTTCAGCCCGTGTGGGAAGGCACGGCCATTGAGCTCGTGGAGATCCGCTTCTTGGTTGAGCGTGGTCGACGGATTTTGCGTCTATACATTGACAAGCCAGGTGGAGTCACCGTGCAGGATTGTTCCGTTGTGAGCAAAGAGGTGTCTCACCTGCTGGATGTTAACGATTTCATTCCTCACCGCTATACCTTGGAAGTCTCCTCGCCGGGCCTTGATCGTCCCCTATGCGAGCCATCAGATTTTCGAAGAAATTTGGGCCGTCTTGTTCAAGTGACCGCTCTTAAATCCTCCGGCAGCAAGCGCACGATTGTGGGGAATCTTTCCTCCTGGAGGGAGGAGGGAATTACTCTGGATGTAGGAGGCAAAGGGGTGTTTATACCGCAGAACGAGATCGTGAAGACCAAGCTGAAGCCGAAATTTTAGCCTTTGTTGGAGGCTTTCCATGGACTACGAGGTTCTTGAAGCCCTGGGTCAGATAACCAGAGAGAAACACGTGGAGTTAGATCTGGTCCTAGAGACCTTAGAAGCGGGCTTAAAGTCTGCGGCCAAAAAGAAGTTTGGCACCTGTGACAACATCACGGTGACCATAGATCGAAATACGGGGGAAATTTCCATCTTCGCCACCAAGAAGGTGGTGAAAGAGGTGGAAGATAAGGCCCTTGAAATTTCTCGAGCCGATGCCAAACTCATCGATCCTAGTGCACGAGTGGGTAAGGAAATCCAGGAGCAGCTGAGTTTTCAGGATTTTGGGCGCAACGCTATCCAGGCCGCCAAACAAATTCTCATCCAGCGAATTCGCGAGGCGGAAAGGGAGAAGATCTTCGTGGACTATCAGGATCGAATCGGAGAGATCATCACCGGTACAGTTCAGCAAGTGGATCGGGGCAATCTCATCGTCAATTTAGGCCGACCAGAAGGCATCGTGCCCGTTCAGGAACAGATTCGCAGGGAGCGTTATCGGCAGGGTGACACCATCAGAGCGTATTTATTAGACGTACAAAAAACCACTAAGGGACCTCAGATTCTTCTGTCCCGAACTCATCCAGGATTTTTGGAGAAGCTCTTTGAGTTGGAAGTTCCGGAAATTTACGAGAAGATCGTGGAGATCAAAGCCATTGCTCGAGAGGCTGGAGACCGATCTAAGGTGGCCGTCGTCTCCCATGACGCTCGTGTGGATCCCGTGGGAGCATGTGTGGGTTTAAAGGGGACTCGTGTTCAGAACATCGTGCGCGAGCTAAGCAACGAGCGTATAGATATTGTCCCCTGGAGCCCTGATCCTGCCACCTTCGTCACCAAGGCTATTGGGCCGGCAAAGGTATCGCGTATAGAGACCGATGAGGAAGAGCATAAAATGATACTCGTTGTAGAGGACGATCAGCTCTCTCTGGCCATCGGTCGAGCTGGTCAGAACGTCAGGTTGGCGGCCAAATTATCCGGCTGGAAGATCGACATACTTTCACAGACAGAGTATGTGCGGCGCGCCGAGGAAATGGCTGCCATGCGCTTGGATGTTTCAGAACTGAGTGGGATTGGGCCCAAATTGGTCCAGGAATTGGAGAAAATTGGCGTGGGGAGCGTTCAGGATCTAGTCATGCTCAAGGAGGAGAAAATCTTGCAAGTGCCGGGAGTTGGCCCTGCCACCGCCAAGAAGCTTCTGAAGGCGGCCAAGCAGAGGCTTGAGCAGCAGCAGGAGGAGCGCTTGAGGATTCGCCAAGCCAAGGCTGAAGAGCTGCGGGAAGTGGAGACGAGTATCGATGCGGTTGCCTCATCTTTGGACATCGCTGAGCTGAGAGGTATTGGTCCCAAACTGGTCCAGGAATTGGAGAAAATTGGCGTGGAGAGCGTTCAGGATCTGGTCATGCTTAAGGAGGAGAAGCTCCTGCAAGTGACGGGAGTTGGTCCTGCCACCGCCAAGAAGCTTCTGGAAGCAGCCCAAGAGAGACTTCAGCAGCGTGAGGAGCATTCGATAGCCCGCCAGACTAAGGCTGAAGAGAGCGACAATCGAAGTCATAAAGAAGATGTGGAGAGGGGCGAGGCTCAGGGAGAGGAGCAGCCCGAGCTGCAAGGTCAGGACGAGATCTCAAATTGAACGGGGACCCTCACCCAATGGGGGGGTGTTGAGATTGGAAAAGCGAAGAATCTACGAGGTTGCCAAGCAATTTAAAGTATCCAGCGAAGCGCTCGTCTCGTTGCTCAAAAGCCTCAATTATGACGTTCGTAGCCATATGAGCGTCGTAGACGACAAGATGGTGGCCGATATTCGCAAGAAATTCGAGCAACAGAAAGAGGAGGTTAAGAAGAGAGACGAGCGTAAACGGGAAAAACACGAAGAGATCGCCCGCAAAGAGGAAAAAGAGAAGGATATCAAGAAGAGGCGCAGGCGTGAAAAGGCCAAGAAAAGGCTCCCCAGGACATCCCAAAAGAGAAGGAAGCGGCGTCAGCCTAAGCCCACCATAGACAAACAAGAGGTAGCCGAGAGTGTGAAGAGGACCTTGGCCAGTATGGAGGGAAGGAAACCAGGTCGTCGCCGCCGAAAGAAGGTCGATAAGGGGGGTGAGGTGGAGGTAGAAGAGGGTAAAGTGGTTCGGGTTAGCGAGTTCATTTCAGTAGCAGAACTGGCCGAACAGATGGAGGCCACTCCTGCCGCGGTGATTTCTAAGTGCATGGAACTTGGCCTTATGGTGACCATCAATCAGCGATTGGATATGGACACCATCACAATGGTGGCAGATGAGTTCGGATACGAGGTTGAGCAGCTTGAGGGCTACGGTCTCGAGGAGATGGTTGAAGAGAAGAAGGTAGAAGAGGATCTTCAACCGCGAGCCCCCGTTGTGACGGTTATGGGTCACGTAGATCATGGAAAAACCTCCCTGTTGGACTACATCCGCCAAAGCGACGTCATTGCTGGAGAATCTGGTGGCATTACTCAGCATATCGGGGCTTATGAGGTCCATCAGCCCGGGGGTGAAATTACCTTTCTGGATACGCCGGGCCATGAGGCTTTCACCGCCATGCGAGCCCGGGGAGCCCAAGTTACTGATATCGTTGTGTTGGTCATTGCCGCCGATGACAACATCATGCCTCAGACCATCGAGGCCATTGACCACGCTCGGGCGGCGGGCGTTCCCATCATCGTGGCCATCAATAAAATCGATCTGCCCAATGCAAACGCCGAGGCCATCAAGCAACAGCTACAAAAACATGCACTTACTGTTGAAGAATGGGGTGGTCGCACCATCGCCTGTGAGATTTCTGCCAAGACTGGGGAAGGTATCGATAAGTTACTGGAGTTGATACTTCTCCAAGCAGAGCTCTTAGAGCTAAAGGGGAACGTTAGGGGAAAAGCTCAGGGCGTCATCATCGAATCTCGCCTCGATAAGGGGCGGGGATCCATAGCCACAGTACTCATACAGCGAGGAGTTCTGAGAGTTGGCATGCCCTTCGTTACCGGTCTCTGTTATGGAAAGGTGCGTACGCTGACAAACGAATGGGGAACTGCTGTACAGGAGGTGGGACCTTCTGCTCCCGTTCAGGTTACTGGAATTACCGGCGTACCTCAAGCGGGTGACCCCTTTTATGTTGTGGATAGCGAGCGAGAGGCTCGGGAAATATGCCTTAAAAGACAGCAGCTCAAGCGAGAGGAGGAATTTCGCCGCGCCACCAAGCGATTAACATTGAAGGACATATACGAGCAGATCAAATCTGGAGAGGAAAAAGAGCTTCGTCTTATCATTAAAGGAGACGTAGACGGTTCCGTGGAGGCCATGAGCGACTCTCTGGAAAAGCTTGATGTGGAGGGAATCCGGGTGGTGGTCATTCACAAGGGTGTGGGGACCATCAACGTCTCCGATATTCTCTTGGCTGCCGCCTCTAACGCCATCGTCATCGGTTTCTACGTCGGACCCGACCTTCGAGCCCAAGAGCTCGCCTCTCGGGAAAGAGTGGACATTCGTCGCTACAATGTCATCTATGAGGCTGTTTCCGACATCGAATCTGCTCTGAAGGGCCTTCTGGAACCCGAGTACGAAGAGGAAATTTTGGGTACAGCGGAGATTCGGGAGCTGTTTCAAGTCTCTAAGGTGGGAGTCATCGCCGGATCTTTCGTTCAATCGGGCCAGATAAAGAGAAACGCCAGAGTGCGGGTTATACGAGACGGAACTGTGGTGCACGATGGTAAAATTTCCTCCCTGAAGCGCTTCAAAAACGACGTCGCAGAAGTTCAATCGGGCTTTGAGTGCGGGATTGGGCTGGAAGAGTTCAATGACCTGCAAGAGAAAGATGTCCTGGAGACCTATCAGCTGAAAGAGGTACCTAAATAGTCGGAAGCACGAGCTGCAGATGATCATCGGCGTCTGTACCATCGATCTGTATCTGGCTGAAAGTGGCTCTTTGAAGTCTAAAAGACAGATCCTCCGAGCCATCAAGGACAGAATTCAGAGCGACTTCAACGTCTCTGTCTCTGAGATCGACCATCATGACCTGTGGCAGAGGGCTACCTTGGGAGTGGCCATCGTCAGCACTGACGTCCGTTTTGCCAATCGGGTTTTGAACAAAGTGGTGGACCTCGTTGGAAAGGAACCCAGGGCGGAAATTCTCCAATGGGCGCTTGAGATAAGATAGGCGGTGAGAGCTCGAGGCCATGGGTGTGAAAAGATCTGAAAGGGTTGGGGACCTCATTAAAAGGGAAATCGGTGAGATCATCGAAAGGGAGCTGAAAGACCCTCGCATAGGACTTGCCACGGTTACCGCTGTGGAGATGAGCGATGATTTGCGGCATGCGAGGGTTTTTATCAGCATTTTCGGCGATCGAAGCATCCAGGAAGAGACCGAACGGGGCTTGAACAGTGCCAAGTTCTTCATACAGGGAGAGATTGGCCGTCGCTTGCGGTTAAAATACACGCCGGAGCTTTCTTTCCAGAGGGATCGATCCCTTGAGCGTGGACTCCGAATCAGTAAGATCATAAAAACGTTACAAGAAGGACGGGATGAAGAATCTGAGGGGGGTCGTACAGGCGATTAGGGAAAGCCACCATGTGATGGTTTGCTCTCATGTTGAGCCAGATGGAGACTCCGTTGGATCTCAGCTGGCCATGGCCAGCATCCTGAGAGATCTGGGAAAGGGAGTGGCCATCGTGAATCAGGATCCCGTTCCTGCCAGATATAAATTTCTGGACTCCTGTGGACTCATTCGGGATCAATTGCCCGCTGGTTTTCGACCCGACACTGTGGCTATGCTGGATTGCTCCACTTTGGATCGGCTTGGCACAGTGAGAGATTTTATCGCGCCCGATGCGACGGTCATCACTATCGATCATCATCCTTACTTATCGAAACCTGAAGATCCAACCTACCTAGAACCCAAGGCATCTTCTACGGGAGAATTAATCGTCGACCTTCTCAAAGATCTGGAGATACCCATAGGACGGGAACGAGCCATTCAGCTCTACACGGCTATCATAGCTGATACTGGTGGATTTCGTTTTCCCAACACCTCAGCCAAATGCCTCGCTGTGGCCGCTGAGTTGGCCGCTGAAGGGGCTAAGCCTGACTCTATAGCCGCCCAGGTCTACGAGCAGCGCTCTGCTTCCAGCCTAAAACTCCTGGGCCGCGCCTTGGGCAAGATAGAAACATTAGAAAACAATCGCGTCGGACTGGTCTGCCTGGATCGGAGGGACATGGAGGAATGCCAAGCGCACCCCGATGGAGCGGCGGGTATCGCGGACCATCTTCTTTCCCTGAAAGGCTGCCTGGTGGGCGTTTTGATACGAGAAGAGTCTTCGGATACCGTGAAGGTGAGCCTTCGGTCTCGTGGTGCCATCAAATCCAATAAAATCGCTGAGGCTCTGGGTGGTGGTGGTCATCCAAACGCTGCGGGCTATCGAGCGAAAGGCTCTCTGTCTATGGTCCGGGATCGGGCTCTTATGGAAATCAAGAAATGGCTATAGGGGAAACTCGCCGGAATTCGGGAATTCAGCAACGATCAGAGCTTAGCGGTCTCTTAAACATCGACAAGCCATCCGGGTGGACCTCGCACGACGTGGTGGCCAAAGTGCGCCGGGCCTTGAGGATTCAGAAGATCGGGCACACCGGCACGCTCGATCCCATAGCCACAGGGGTGTTGCTGCTCTGTGTTGGCAGAGCCACAAAGATGGCTCGCTTTTTGGTAGGTCTGGAAAAGGAATACCGAGCGACCATAATGTTGGGGGGGGAGAGTGACACACTGGATGCTCAGGGTCAAATATCACTCTCAAACGAATCTCCCAAGGTCTCAATGGCGGAGATGCGCAAGGTTTGCGATCGTTTTTTAGGAACGCAGGAGCAGATACCGCCCATGTTCTCGGCTGTGAAGCATCGAGGCCAACCCCTGTATCGACTTGCTCGACAAGGCAAAACGGTTGCACGTCATCCGCGTCCCGTTTTCATCCGATCTTTGGAAATTTGTCATATTGATTTGCCGCAAGTTATCCTCCAGATTAGCTGTTCTTCGGGAACCTATATTCGGGTTTTAGCGGCAGACATCGGCAAGGAGCTGGGTTGTGGGGCTTACCTCCTAGAGCTAAAAAGGACGCGTCTTGGCCCCTTTCGGGATGGCGATGCTTTGCCATTGGCTCGGGTCGTGGAATTGGCCCAACTCGAGCAGCTTGAGCAGTTTCTATTGCCCGTCGGCCAGGGGTTGATAACGTATCCTCGGTTCGTTGTGCGACCCCGAGAAGTATCCAGAGTCATCCATGGACAGCCAATGACCAGGGAGATCTTCCGGGAGGTGGACATAGGGGCTAAAAAGGGCGATGCAATTAGGATAGAGGATACGGAGGGAAAGCTTTTGGCCATGGCTGAACTCTTGGTTCATACCGACCAACTCACTAGCCTCACATTTTCGGATCGTATCTGCCGGTCGCTGCAAATTCTGAGCTGAGAATATAACGATGTATGTCCTTTCGCTCACCTCTGATAAGCTCAAGGAATTAGAGCGCCCAGTGTTGACTGTGGGCACCTTCGACGGGGTTCACCTGGCTCATATCGCCATTCTTGAGAAAGTCGTCGAAAGGGCACGGTCGGAGGCAGGAACTAGCTTAGTGGTCACCTTTAAGCCCCATCCCCAGAGCCTGCTTGACCCCCAGACGGCTCCTCCTCTATTGACCACTGAAAGAGAAAAAATAGAGATGTTCACTGGTCTGGGGCTTGATGTGGTTGTCATTCTGCCCTTCACAAGACAGCTGGCCCAAATGAAGGCTCGTGAATTTGTAGAAAAGATCCTTCACCAGAAGCTTAAAGCTTGGCGAGTGATCATCGGTCATGACCATACCTTTGGTCGGGATCGCCAGGGACGTTTGGAGACGCTGGAGGAAATGGGCCCCAGTTTGGGTTTCCAGGTAGAAGCCGTGGAATCTATCCTGTGCCGTGGCGTGCCCATCAGCAGCACCGGGATTCGCAGTAAGCTCTTGGCAGGCAAAGTAAGAGAAGCTGCGGAGATGTTGGGGCGACCCTACAGCCTTGCGGGCCGGGTTGTCCCTGGAGATGGACGCGGCAGATTTTTAAACTATCCCACGGCGAACATGGAAGTACATTCTGAGAAGTTAATCCCGGGCAATGGAGTATACGCTGTGGTCTCGGATTTCACAGTTTCTGCATTGCGAGGACTGCTCAATGTGGGCGTGAGTCCCACATTCGGAGGCACAACCCGAAGGCTTGAAATTCATTTCTTTGATTTTCAACAATCGCTTTATGGTCAAGAGCTTAGTATCAAGTTAATAGAGAAAATTAGGGACGAGGAGAGATTCGAAGACGGCGCTAGGCTGAGCGAGCAAATCAGGAAAGACGAGGAGGTCGCTCGACGCCTGTTGGCGCCAGATTAACTGCTGGGTTTTCACTTTATGGAGGTGTCGTAGTTATGCCATTGAGCACGACCGGAAAAAAGCAGCTTATCGGGAAGCATCGACGACACGACAAGGACACCGGCTCGACTGAAGTTCAGGTTGCTCTGCTCACCAAACGGATCAACGACTTAACCCAACACTTCAAGGAGCACCCAAAGGATCATCACTCCCGTCGGGGTCTATTGATGCTGGTAGGCAAGCGACGAAGACTTCTTAATTACTTGATGTCTCAGGACATGGAGCGATATAGAAACTTGGTCAAGACCCTTCGTCTCAGGCGTTAGCTCCTCGTTATGGGGCTAGCTGGTGGTTTATCAAGGAGTAATTGCCAGAACTAAGTCATTAGGTCAAGAAATCGAGGTAAAAAGACTCATGATTCATAAAGTAGAGGCCGAGGTAGGCGGCAGGAATCTTACCCTTGAGAGCGGTCGAGTGGCCAAACAGGCCCTGGGAGCAGTTTCTGTTCAATACGGAGACACTATGATATTGGCCACAGTGGTAGTTTCTGATGAGCCCAGGGAGCAAGACTGGTTTCCCTTGTTTGTGGAATACCGTCAAAAAGCCTATGCTGCCGGGAAAATTCCCGGCGGATTCTTTAAACGGGAGGGGCGACCGGGGGAGAAAGAGGTCCTCAGCGCCAGACTGGTAGATCGCCCAATCCGCCCTCTGTTTCCTGAGGGTTATATGAATGAAGTTCAGATCATCGTCTCGGTCTTGTCGGCAGATCAGGAAAATGACGCCGACGTACTGGGGATGATCGGCGCATCGGCGGCTCTATGTTTATCTGGTTGTCCCTTCCAGGGACCTATCGGCGCGGTGCGCATGGGAAGACTGGGCGATGAATACGTGGTCAATCCCACCTTTTCTCAGTTGGAAGAGAGCGACTTGGACATCGTCATCTCTGGAACAAGCGAATCCCTCAGCATGATAGAGGGCAGAGCTAAAGAGATCTCCGAAGAGGTCCTCCTGGGAGCCATCGAGGCCGCTCGCCCAACGCTCGACCGAGTCATTCAGCTCCAAGAGGACCTGGTTGCCGTGTGTGGCAGGCCCAAAGAGAAATTTGAGGCCAAGCCCGTGGACGATAAGCTGGTCGCAGCGGTGAAGGAGCGAGCTTCTGAGGAAATTTCCCGGATCAACACCATAGCGGACAAGGAGGCACGTCAGAAAGCTCTTACAGCTCTGGTGGAAAGCACCTTAGAGGCTCTCGGCGAGGAATTTCCCGAACGCGAGGGAGAGATGAAAACGGCTCTTCAGGATCTAGAGAAAGCGGACATGCGCCGCAAAATCATCGAGAGAGGTCAACGCATTGACGGCCGTAAGCTTGATGAAATTCGCCCTATCAGCTGTGATGTGGCTTTTTTGCCCCGTACTCATGGATCAGCTCTGTTCACCAGAGGACAGACCCAGAGCCTGGCTGTGACAACCTTGGGAACCAAGATGGATGAACAGAAAATCGACGCTCTTGAGGGCGAATCTTGGAAGAGCTATATGCTTCACTATAACTTTCCTCCTTTTAGTGTCGGGGAAGTACGCCCCATCCGTGGCCCGGGCCGGCGTGAGATAGGACATGGGGCTCTGGCCGAGAGAGCCATTGAGCCCGTCATTCCCTCTGATGAGGTCTTTCCTTACACCATTCGCATCGTCTCTGACATTTTGGAATCGAATGGCTCTTCCTCCATGGCCACCGTGTGCGCAGGCTCCTTATCCCTCATGGATGCCGGCGTGCCGATGAAAGAGGCAGTGGCGGGAGTGGCCGTCGGTCTAGTCAAGGAGGACGATCGGGTGGCGCTGTTGACCGATATCCTCGGAATAGAGGATCATCTTGGGGATATGGACTTGAAAGCCACGGGAACGAAGAATGGCATCACAGCCGTCCAGATGGATTTGAAGATCTCAGGAATTTCACTGGAAGTATTGGGCCAGGCCTTTGAGCGAGCCCGACAGGCAAGAATAGCCATCCTGGATGCTATGAACAAGACTATCTCAGCTCCCCGCGCTGAGCTCTCAGTCTATGCGCCCAGGATTCTCACCCTTGTGATCGATCCCGAGAAGATCGGCGACGTCATCGGTCCCGGAGGAAAGGTTATTAGAAAGATCACGGAGGAGACGGGGGCTCAAATCGATATCGACGATGATGGCACCATCACCATCGCTTCCTCTGATCCCGAAGGTGGCCCCAAGGCTCTGGAGATCATCAAGAATCTGACTGCAGATGTGGAGGTAGGTCAGGTCTATACTGGTAAGGTCAAAAAGATCACAGGCTTTGGTGCATTCGTGGAAATTTTACCAGGCAAGGAGGGATTGGTGCACATCTCTCAGCTGGAGCACCATCGTGTGGCACGCGTCGAGGATGTGGTTAATCTCAACGATGAAATTCAGGTGAAGGTCCTGGATATCGACGATCAGGGCAAAATCAGGCTGAGCAGAAAGGTGCTGTTAGGTGGAGGTCCGGAGAGGACAAAATCCCACCAACGCCGTCGGCCGCCATCGAAGCACAGGCCGAAAATAAATCGCTGACCCATCTTTATGGATTCTTCCTATCAGAAATCCATCCTTCCCAACGGTCTGCGGGTTGTCACCGAACATGTCCCTCACGTACGGTCTGTCTCCATGGGTGTATGGGTGGAGGCGGGATCGAGGGACGAGACTCCCGAGATCAATGGTATCTTCCACTTCATCGAGCACATGCTGTTCAAGGGTAGCAGGCGCCGGGATGCCCGCCAGATTGCCGAATCCCTGGAGTCGGTGGGTGGGGGTCTGAACGGCTTCACCAGCCGGGAGAGAACCTGCTATCAAGCAAGAATTCTCGATGAACATCTTCCCTTAGCCATAGACGTTCTTTCAGACCTCATTCTTCATCCCCGCTTTGACGAACAGGAGATAGAGAAGGAGAAGCGGGTGGTGCAGGATGAGATCAGGGATTTAGAGGATTCCCCCGCAGAATACATCGACGAACGCATTATAGCCAACGTATGGCGTGGCAACACTCTGGGACTTCCCATTATTGGAATCCCCCAGACGGTGGCTCAGTTTAGCCAGAGAGGACTACGAGACCAAGTCGTGGCCTTCTATCGACCCGATAACACCGTGGTGGCAGCCGCTGGAAACTTGGACCACCGAGGGCTGGTAAAGGAAGTCCAGAGACTGTTTCGCTTACCAAGATCTTCGGATCCCATAAAAAGGCGCAGCGGCCTGTTTCAATCCTCTGGGCAGCTCTCCATTCTGCCGAAAAAAATCAAACAGCTTCACGTCTGCCTGGGAGGATTGGCTTATCCCTATGCACATGATGGGAAATATGCTCTTCTCGTCCTGAACACCGTCCTAGGCGATGGTATGAGCTCTCGGCTGTTTCAGAACGTAAGGGAAAGAAAAGGACTAGCCTATGCCGTTTACTCATGTTTAGGTCTGGCCAGTGACACCGGATTTTTCAACATCTATATGGCTACCGATCCCAGCAAATCAAGGGAGGTCCTGAAAGCCGTTCTTAGGGAACTGGACCTGCTCAGGGAGGATGGGCTGCAGGGAGACGAGCTGAAACACGCCAAGGCTCAGCTGAAGGGGAGGTTGATGCTCGGTCTGGAGAGCATGGGATCCAGGATGATGCGGCTGGCCCAACAGGAGTTGCTGCTTGGCATGCCCCTGAGTCTGGACGAAACAGAGGCGCGTATCGATGCTGTCTCCGCACGGGAGGTCAAGAAGGTGGCCCAAGAACTCTTCCAACGTCAACGGCTTTCCTTGGTGGCCATCGGACCAATCGAAAAGGACTTTTACACGGTCGAGGATCTGTGCGACGATTCTTAGTGAACATGTTTTTGCTGAGGTGAAATCCATGCCGATGGTTGCATTTTACACCCTGGGCTGCAAGCTCAATCAATATGAGACTGAGGCGATGCGCGGACAATTGGAGGAGAAGGGCTTCCACAGCGTCGATTTTCATCAGGAAGCGGATGTTTACGTGATCAACACGTGTACGGTGACCCATCGAAGTGACGTCCGGTCTCGACAGATGATTCGACGTGCAGCTCGGCGTGCCGGGAAACGCCTGGTGGTGGTCACGGGTTGTTACGCTCAGCGAGCTCCTCAACAACTCCTCAAAATTCCCGGAGTGGACTTGGTGCTGGGAAACGCGGAGAAGGCCAGGTTGCTGGAATATGTGGACAGGCAAAGAGGGCAAGGAGTTTTCGTCTCGCGGATCGAAGGGCAACGAGATTTTCCCGAGATGGAAGTCACCGGTTTTGCGCGACACACAAGAGCCTTTCTTAAAATTCAAGATGGCTGCGATGGTCACTGTACCTACTGCGTGGTTCCCATGGCCAGAGGACGAAGCCGAAGTCGCAAGTTTTCTGTCGTGGCTCAACAGGTGAAGGGATTCATCCAGGCCGGATACAGGGAACTGGTGCTCACGGGTGTTAACTTGGGCCGCTATCGTGACCCCCAACGGCCCGAGGTAGACCTTCTGTACCTTCTACAGTGGCTTGAGGGACAATCGGATCTGGGACGGGTGCGATTGAGTTCCATCGAGCCCACAGATCTTACCGACCGGCTGATCGACTTTCTGGGTTACTCCAAGAAGGTCTGCCGACACCTACATATTCCCATGCAAAGCGCAGACGATCAGATCCTTCAAGCCATGAACCGGCCCTACCGGGCAGTTGAGTATGCCCATCTCATCGAGAGAATAGCCCGAGAAATACCCGGAGTGGCCATCGGTACAGATGTCATCGTGGGCTTTCCGGGCGAGACGGAGAAGCAGTTTGGAGCAACCCGTACCATGCTTCAGAATCTTCCCATTTGCCGATTTCACGTCTTTAGCTTCTCCGGACGAGAGGGAACCCCGGCCTCCACCATGTCTCATCAGGTGTCTCCGGAGGTACGTAGGCACAGGAGTCACGTGCTGCGTAGCTTAACGCGTTCGAAATCCCTAGCCTTTCGACGTTCTTTCCTGGGTACCCAGCTGACGGTTCTTATGGAGCAGCGTAGGGATATGGCCACAGGACTGCTGACCGGCCTTTCAGATAATTACATCAAGGTTCTGACCAAAGGATCTGATCAGATGATGAACTGTTTGGTGCCCATAAAGATCCAACGGGTTGCTAAAGAGGGTACTTGGGGTCGACCGATCTGGGCAGGAGAGAGCTGATGACCCAAGCAACAGAGATAAAGTCCTATTATATAGAATCCTACGGTTGTCAGATGAATCTCTACGACGCAGATATCATGGCCAGCATCCTGGAGCGTTCCGGTTACCGGCCTTCAAGAGCGTTGGAGGAAGCAGATGTGATTCTGGTAAACACGTGCAGCGTTCGGGAGCATGCCGAGCAACGAGCCATGGGACGCATTCGGGAATTAGCCGGATTGAAAAGGAATCGCCCTGGTGCTCGGCTGGCGGTCTGCGGATGCATGGCTCAAAGAATGGGGCAGGAAATTCTTGGACTCATCCCCGGAATTGATCTGGTGGTGGGCACTGACAGCTACAAGAACCTGCCCAAGCTCTTAGCTCAAGCGGATGGCCTGCGTACCGTGGAAACGTCTGTCTGCGCCCAGCAGTCATATTCTCAAATAATCCCCAGATACAGGGGCGGAGTCTCCGCCTTCGTGGCGGTGATGAGGGGCTGCGATAACCGCTGTACCTACTGTGTTGTTCCTGCCCTTCGCGGACCGGCTCGGAGTCGTCCCCTAAAGCAGATTCTGCAGGAGGTGAAGGGATTTGTGGTCAAGGGCTGCCGGGAGGTGACTTTTCTGGGCCAAAATGTCAATGCCTATAGAGACGGTCACCGCGGTCTTCAGGATTTGCTCAGAAAGGCCGATCAGCTATCCGGGCTCTATCGGATTCGGTTTATCACCTCTCATCCACGAGACATGGACCAGGAGATTCTCCTGGCTATGGCCGACTGTCAAAATGTATGCGAACACCTACATTTACCCCTCCAATCGGGCTCCGATAAGATCTTGCGGGCCATGCGCCGCGGGTATACAGCTGAGGAGTATCGATCCTTGGTACAGCGAGCTCGGGAGATATTGCCCGGTGTGAGCATCACAACAGATCTCATCGCCGGTTTTCCTGGGGAATCGGAGAAAGACTTTCGTGAGACGCTTCGATTGATGCGAGATGTGGAGTTTGACGACGCCTTCACCTTTGCGTATTCTCACCGGCCAGGAACGGCCGCCGGTGAGAAGAAAAACCAAGTGCCTTTAGGTGTGCGCCAGGGGAGGCTGGAGCGACTCATTTCCCTTCAACGAGAGATCACTCATAAACTCAATCAGGGTCTCGTCGGTCACACCGAAGAGGTTTTGGTGGAGAGCCGAAGCAAAAGAAATATCCAAGAGCTCACAGGCAGGACCCGGACCAACAAAGTGGTGAACTTTCCTGGAGGTCAGGAGCTGATAGGCACACTGGTTAAGGTCCGTGTAAAAAGAGCCCAGAGCGGAACGGCATGGGGACAGCAAGCATCCGGGAATAAGTTCGAAGCGACCAGACGGGCAGAGGTGAAGCGGAATACCATCTCGCTCCCCTCAAGAAAGTGAAGCCTTTCAGAGTCTGTAAGCTTCATTCGCCTTTTGGCTTGACTTTGGTCTAAAAGTTTTTTATCCTATGCCAGTTTGGGAAACGACAATTGCTCAACCCTGAGCTGTGGGAGGTGCCCCATGTGGATTTTACGTTGGCTTTTTATCGCCATAGTGATGATCTTAGTCCTTGCCTTTGCCCTCCAGAATTTGGAACAGAGGACGGTGGTTCGTTTCTACACCTGGGAGTCCGTCGAATTGCCTCTGATTCTATTCCTCTTCGAGGCCTTCGTGGTGGGACTGATTGTATGGTTTTTAGTAGCTATCTTTCACGACCTTCAATTACGCTCTGAAATTCGCCGCATCCGGAAAGAAAACAAAAAATTGCGATCTGAACTCACAGCTCTGAGAAATCTGCCTCTGGAAGAGGAGGAAAACACGCAGGAGAGCTGATAGGAACTTAGCTCCAAATCTGAGATTTTCGCTGAGAGGACATGAGCAATGAAATTTTATATCGAGGAGTTTCCGCTCTTGGTGCTGACCTTGATCTGTGTGGCCGCAATTCTCATTGTGGCCATCCTTTTGATCGTGCGGTACAGACGATCTCAGCGTCTCAGGTCCGCTGGTTCTTACGTGGAAGCTTTGAAGGATCTGATAAGAGGAGATGAAGAGAGCGCCTTTCGCCATCTGAAACGGGTCGTGAAGGAGGACACAGCCAACACCGACGCCTACCTGAAATTGGGCGATATCTTCCGACGAAGGGGAGAGGTCGTCAGGGCCTTACAAATTCACCGGCAGCTCACGGTCCGAAACGATTTAAACACGCGCACCAGGATGGAGTTGCTCAAGAGTCTGGCTTTAGATTACATGGAAAGCAACAAGAATGAGCAAGCCATCGCCAAGCTGAAGGAGCTCATCTCCCTGGACAAGAAGGACCTCTGGGGTCATCAACAGCTCCTTCGTCAGTTTGAGAGACAAAAAGATTGGTCTCAAGCTCTCTCAGCTCAAGAAACAATTTTCAAGATCACCGGCCAGAAGGACGATTCTCTCTTGGCCCTCTATGAGGTTCAAATAGGACACAAATGGGCAGACCAGAAGGAATTTCACAAGGCACGCCTGAAGTACAAAGACGCTCTGCGACGTGATCGTCTCTGCGTTCCCGCTTACCTGGACTTGGGAGATGCCTTCCAGCAGGAAGGACGTCTGGACGAGGCTCTTGAAAGCTGGAAGGAGCTATTGCAAAAGGTTCCTGAAAAAGCCTACTTGGCCTTCGAGCGGCTGGAAAGAGTCCTTTACGAAAAGGGGCAGTTCGGTGAGGTAGCCAAAATTTACCGCGATCTCCTGGAGCGAGATCCCGATAATCTCCGTGCTCTTCTGGCTTTGGCCACCCTCTATGATAAAAAGGGCAACTTGGATGAGGCTATTCGAACCTGTCAGAGGGCCTTGCAGGTCGATGCGACCTCCCATGTTGCCCGTCAGTTGCTGGTCAAATTTTACCAGCAGAGGGGAGATCAGGCGAAGGTTATGGAGAATTTAGAGACCCTGATTAACTCTGCCCAGGTGACTCCCAATCGTTTTCTCTGCCGGAACTGCGGGCATGAATCCCAGGAGCCATTGTGGCGTTGTCCTCACTGTGACCAGTGGAGAACTTATATCCCATGAAATCAAGAGAGCTGAGATGCCCATTCGGGTTCCAGAGAGATGCGCTCCTGCTTCTGTGTGTTCTTTGGGTTCTTCTTTCTCCCATCTCTCTGGTAGGCCAGACACCGACGGATGAGGCTATTCAATTATACCAGCGGGGCCATTATGGAGAAGCTCGGCAGAAATTTCAGGAACTCTACAGAAAAGATAACAGTGCAGCAGATGTTCTTTATTATCTGGGGAAACTGGAGCCCAACGCAGACAAATCCTTAGAGTACCAGCGGAGATTCCTGTCCCTCCATGCTCATCATCCCAAAGCCGATGAGGTCCTTTACGCTGTGGCACAGTACAACTTTGCTCTCGGATATTACCTGACGGCAGCAAAAGATTATCAAAGGCTTATAAGGACTTACCCAAACTCGTCTCTGGTACCGGATGCACTTTATTGGCTGGCCAGTTCCAAGTTGGCCATTGGAGCCGCCGATTCTGCCAGTATCTACTTCCGTCGTATCTTGGAGGAACATGGTCAGTCTCTTATGGTGCCCTGGGCCAAGTTGGGTCTGGTGGATGCTTATTTCATCGGCCAAGATTTTCATCAAGCCCGGATTCAATGTCAAGCTTTTATGGAATATCATGTTGATAGTGTTTTGCTACCTATAGCCTTATACCGACTAGCCGAAATACATGAGGCTTTGGGGGAGAGGGAAAAAGCGAAAGAGATCTTACAACGGTTGTTGCAGAGTGAACCGACCACCTTTCAAAACGAACAGGCGCGACGCCAACTCACGGAGTGGGGTTGGACTGGTGATCGACGGGAGGCGAATCGAGGGAAGCAAGAGAACACTTTTGCGGTGCAGGTGGGGGCCTTCAGCAACAGGCTCAACGCCCTGAACTTGCAGGCCGAGCTCATCACGCTGGGCTATCAAGCAGAGGTAGTCAAGAAAGAGGACCGTCACCGCGTTCTCTATCTGGTGTGGGTGGGAAGCTACCAGAGCCGAGAGGAGGCCTTGAGAGAGGCCAAAATACTCGAAAGACAAAGGGAATTGCCGTACCATATCATCAGGAAATAAATGGCTCAAGTTAAATCTGATGTTGCAAAGCCCCTTAGCGTCCGCTAAAGGGCTTTTTTACTGCCTATCCGCGAAATGTGAGCGCTCGCACGTGTGATTTTTGTTTAAAAGAGGCCATTAAATCCCAAATTTTGTCTTGACTTAAAGGGGGAATTGTGATATTTTGGGGACACTCCAATGGTACCACCTCAGAAGGTCGTGGGAGGTCAAGATGGCCGATTTAACGCCCATGATGGCGCAATATAACAGATTGAAACGCAAATATAAGGATTGCATTTTCTTTTTCCGCATGGGCGATTTCTACGAGATGTTCAATGAGGACGCTAAGATTGCATCTCGAATTCTGGGAATTACTCTCACCTCTCGCTCCCATGGCAAAGCTAAAAAAATTCCTCTTGCCGGTGTTCCATGGCATGCCGCTGAGGGCTACTTGGCTCGTCTTATCAAGGCCGGTTATAAAGTGGCCATCTGTGAACAGGTGGAGGATTCTGCTCGAGCCAAGGGCATCGTAAAAAGGGAAGTGGTGCAGGTGGTTACACCCGGAACGACGGTGTCTGAGCGCATCCTTTCTCATGACCAAAACAACTACTTGCTGGCCATCAATCAAGAGGACGGGACTGTGGGTTTAGCCATCGTGGATTTGTCCACTGGAGAGTTCGAGCTGGAAGAGATGAACGATCGGGGATTGACGGACGAACTGCAGCGCCTGTTCCCGGCGGAAATACTGCTTCCCTCCAGCAGGGAACGAGATCTGGTGCCTAAACTCCGGCGTCTTTTGCCCGCAGTGACAGTGACTACAATGGACGATTGGCGTTTTTCTTACGACGACGCTTACGAGTCGCTCATCAGTCACTTCCAGACCATCTCGCTGAAGGGCTTTGGCTGCGAGAATCTTAAAATGGCTGTTGGGGCGGCTGGAGCCGCTTTGAATTACCTGAAGGAAAACCAGAAAGCAGCTTTATCTCACATTAGAGGCCTGGCAACGGTACATCCATCGGACTACATGATGCTGGATGCGACTACCCTCAGGAACCTGGAAGTTCTTGCGCCACTTCGGGAAGAGTTAAAGGAAGCGACTCTTTTCTCAGTATTGAACCGCACGAAAACTCCCATGGGGACACGCCTTCTTAGCAAATGGCTTCGAAAGCCTCTTTTGAACGGAATTCAGATTAACTCCCGTCTGGAGGGAGTTGAAGAGCTGGCCAAAAGCGTTTCTTTGAGGCTGGATATAGCGCAGTCTTTGAAACGAGTCGTTGATATGGAGAGGCTCGTTGCTCGTGTAGGTTGCGGAAGAGCTAATGCACGTGATTTAAATGCGTTAAAATGCTCTCTTAAGATTATACCTGAGATGAAAACTCTTTTAAAGGTCTGCTCGTCCCAGATTCTGAAAGAGATTGGCCAGGAGTTAGATGCTGTGACTGCTGTGGTCAAAAAGATCGAGCAGGCCATTGTAGATGAGCCGCCTTTGGCGATGAACGAAGGGGGCTTGATTAGGGCAGGATACCACTTGGAGCTTGATCAATTGCGACAGATCAGTAAAGATGGCAAGAATTGGATTGCTCAATTGCAGAGACGCGAAAGGGGCAGGACCGGCATTAAGTCCTTGAAGGTTGGATATAACCGGGTCTTCGGCTACTATATCGAGGTCACGAAACCGAATCTTTCTCTAGTGCCCGACGATTATTTTCGCAAGCAGACCATGGCCAATGCCGAGCGATTTATCACTCCGGAGCTCAAGGAGCAGGAGGCGAAAGTCCTAGGGGCTGAAGACCGCATAAAAAGCATGGAGTATGATCTTTTCGTTCAGGTAAGATCTCAAATCGCAGAAGCTGCTGACAAAATTCAACAGAATGCCCGTCTGTTAGCGCGGTTGGATGTTTTGGCTTCTCTTGCCACAGTGGCCGTGGAGAATGACTATAGGCGCCCCACTGTGAACGATGAAGACCAGATCAGCATTCGCGATGGCCGTCATCCTGTGGTAGAAAAGCTTATGCAGGGTGAGGAGTTCATCTCCAACGATACCCAAATGGACCATCACAGCGATCAGATCCTGATTATTACCGGCCCCAATATGGCTGGAAAATCTACCTATTTACGTCAAGTGGGGCTCATCGTCCTTCTGGCTCAAATGGGTTCTTTCGTGCCTGCCAAGGAAGCAAAAATCGGAATTGTGGATCGTATTTTCACCCGAGTCGGGGCTATGGACAGCCTGGCCACAGGTGAAAGCACCTTCCTGGTGGAGATGAACGAAACGACCAACATCCTCAATAACGCCACTCCCAGAAGTCTTTTGTTATTGGACGAGATTGGCCGTGGCACCAGCACTTTTGATGGGCTATCCATTGCCTGGGCTGTTGCTGAGTATATCCATAACACTCCCTCTGTTTCAGCCAAAACTTTATTCGCCACACACTATCATGAGCTCACAGAGTTAGCCCTGATTTTGCCTCGAGTGAAGAACTACAACGTGGCCGTGCGAGAATGGCAAGATCATATCGTCTTTTTAAGAAAGATCGTCGAGGGGAGTTGCGATCACAGCTATGGTATCCAGGTGGCGCGGTTGGCGGGCTTGCCCAATGAGGTCATCGAAAGGGCCCAAGAGGTACTTGCCAATCTGGAAGACGAAGAGCTGACCCCCAACAAGATTCCCAAGCTGGCCATAGGTCCTCACGCTCCCCCTATGGCCTCATCTCCTCAGCTGAGCCTGTTTGTTCACCAGGAACATCCGGTCATAAGAGAAATCAAGAAGCTGGAGATTAACAAAATCACGCCGCTGGAAGCCTTGAATATCTTGCACCAATTGATGGACAAAATGAACTCAAGCTGAAGGACATGCCCTTTCATCTTTTTCTCTGACTGGGCGGGATAACGCCCTCCCTGAGGTGCAGCTATGTCCCAAAAAATTAAAATCCTTCCTCGACCTCTGGTCGATAAAATAGCCGCCGGCGAAGTAGTGGAAAGGCCCTCTTCTGTAGTAAAGGAGTTGGTGGAAAACGCCATTGACGCGCAATGCACCAAAATTCACGTGGAGATTATGGGCGGGGGAGAAGACCTCATGCGGGTTTCCGACGATGGACACGGCATGGGCCGAGAAGACGCCGCTTTGGCCTTCGAGCGACACGCCACCAGCAAAATAGCAACGGAACAGGACCTTGAAGCCATCACCTCTCTGGGATTTCGGGGCGAAGCGCTTCCCAGCATCGCCGCCGTCTCCATTATGGAGTTGTCCTCCAAGGATAACACCTCTCCCTCCGGAACTTCCGTGGAGCTGGTTGGCGGGAAGCTGAAGAAAGTGGCAGAGGTAGGTAGGCCAGTGGGAACCACCGTGACAGTCAAAAAGCTGTTTTTTAACACTCCGGCTAGGAGGAAATTTTTAAAGAGCCCCAGAACGGAGCTTCGCCAAATTGTGGATCTGATTTCAAACATGGCTTTGTCCCATTGGAACATTGCATTTCACTTGGTTCACAACGGTCGAGACATTTTCAACCTGCCTGCGGTGCAAGGATTTAAAGAGCGCCTTTTTTACTTATGGGCAAAGGATGTCGTTGAGGATCTGGTCTTCTTCACCGAGCCAAGCCCGCATATGAACATAGAGGGCTGCGTCGGCAGTCCTAAGTTCTCCCGCGCCAACCGTCGACACCAGATTTTCATCGTCAACAGACGTCCCGTGATGGACAGAACCCTCAGCCACGCTCTCTTTCAGGGCTATCAGCCCATTTTCCCCAAAGATCGGCACCCCAACTCCGTCATTCTGCTGAGTCTAGATCCCAGTTTGGTGGACATCAACGTTCATCCCACCAAAAAAGAGGTCAGATTTCAGGATCCCCGAACAATACATGATTTGGTGGCCTTCTCCATCAACAAAGTCCTCCACAAGTCAGTGGAGTTGCCTCGGCTGAGGGCAGAATTGAGTCCCACCGAAAAAATCAAGCGTAAGGGGCATCTTAGGGAAACGCCCGCTTCTTATGGATGGTCGTCTCAGGGTAAACTTTTTCCGTTGGAAAAGGCCTTTTCATCTCCAGGCCCATCATTAGAGGCTACCGCAGAAAGAGAACTCATTTCCCTTTGGCAGCTGCACAATCTCTATGTCTTCGCCGCAATTAAAAGCGGTTTGGTGATCGTTGATCAGCATGCCGCCCACGAGCGTGTGCTTTATGAACAGGCCAAAAAGAGTTTTAAAGCAACGGCGGCCACCTCTCAGCAGCTTCTTTTTCCTCAGGTGGTTGAGCTCTCTCAGAGCGAGCTTCAGGTCCTGGACCAGCATACAGACCTATTGTCTAAGTTGGGATTCTCCGTGCGGCCTTTCGGCGAGAAGACGGTCTTGGTGGAGGCGGAGCCAGCGGCGCTTAAGTCATCAGGTCATGGGAGAGTTCTGCGAGAAATTCTGGATGATCTGTCCACCCAGCAGACAACGGAGCTGGATGCTGAGGAAAAACTGGCTCGCTCCTTCGCCTGTAAAGGAGCCATCAAGGGCGGCGATCCTCTGACACAGGAAGAGATGAATGCTCTTCTGAACATGCTATTTGCCACCTCAGCTCCTTATACATGTCCCCACGGCAGGCCGACCGTAATACGTATGAGTCTGGATGAATTGGCCAGAAAGTTTGGCCGCTAGGACCCATTCGTCAAAGGGTAATAGCATGGTCATTGTTCCCATAGTGGTCGGCCCTACGGGCGTGGGAAAGACCGAAATCGTGCTTCCAGTGGCGGAACAAATGGGCGCGGAGATCATTTCCGCAGACTCAAGACAGATTTACCGCTACATGGACATCGGCACGGCGAAACCGACCCTCGAGCAACGCCAAAGGGTTCCTCATCATCTTGTGGACTGCATCGATCCGAAGGAGGAATTCAATGCCGCTCAATATGGTCGAATGGCCAGCGACATCATCTCCCGTCTTCTCGCTGCTGAAAAACTGCCATTAGTGCTGGGGGGAAGCGGCCTGTATCTTCGAGCCCTTTTGGAAGGGTTTTTTCAGGGTCCTGGTGCTGATCCGGAAATTCGGCGAAGTCTGCTCGAGGAAGAATCACGCCAGGGGCCTGGAAGCCTATATCATTGTTTAACAGAACGAGATCCCAGGAGTGCCAGGCGAATTCACCCTCATGATCGGATGAGGACGATTCGCGCCCTTGAGGTGCTCGAGCTGACGGGTATTCCTCTGTCTCGGTGGCAAGAGAAGGGTTCCTATTGCCAGTCCCAGTTTTGTTGGTGTAAACTGGGTTTGTATCTCGAACGGGAGCGACTTTACCGTCGCATCGGGGAGAGGATCGATAGTATGCTGGCAAATGGTCTTCTGGAAGAGGTTCGAGCCTTGCTTTACAGGGGGTATTCTCCGGATCTGAGAGCACTGGACAGCATCGGATATCGGGAAATGCTCGTTCACATAAGAGGCCAGATCGATTTTAAGGAGGCCGTCTCTCAGCTGAAAAGAAACACCAGGCAGTACGCCAAACGGCAGATGACCTGGTTTAGCAAAGAGGGCGACATCTTCTGGTTCCATGCCAAAAATGAACAGGAGCAGTTTCTATTTGCCATCCGGAAACTCTGGGCTGGTCAGTTTCCAGAAGCGAACGAGTTGGAAAAACGTCAAGAATTATTGCGCCGCTCTTGGTCTCCACAGCCTTTTGAGGCGTGAGCTAAGGTTTTTAGAGGAGGAATCTGAGGCGTTCTTCTGGTTTGTGGTCAAACCCTTCGGTTAAAATCGCTGCGTGAATGACGTGAATATTTCTCATTTTCCCCTTGCCTTGGTTCTTCCATGGAAAATTCACCGTTGGCCTGCCTAAATTCTTTTTGGGGGTGTTCCATGTTTGCAAAAGCTCTTCGTGCCACCGGCATCTTTTTATTCTGTTGCCTTGGTATGATCGCCAAGCCTTGTCATCCTGAGGGCTCGATACAGATGGTGGAGAATGCCGGAGCCATCGATTGGGAGCAGTTGCTCATCAGTTGCACCGGAGTTGGGACTTCAGACACCTTGGTTCCCGCTGCATACCAGCGCGCTTTCGTGGTAGAGTCGGCTCGAGCAGATGCCATTGAAAAACTCATGGAGACTCTCAAGGGCATCGCCATAACCTCTCAGATTACAGTGAATCACATCATGAAGGATAATGGCACTCTTCAAGGTCAAGCCAGAGAGTTGGTAAAAAAGTTCCGAGAGATCGGGATTCATTACATGACGGATGGCTCTGTGGAGATGGACGCGGAACTTCCACTGTACGGTGAGCTGTTGGAACTTCTGTTGCCCTCCTCGGGCGGGGGTAAGAGGATCCCTGACGGTTTGCTTTGTCCCCTCTGCGGACAGCCGTGGCCCGCGAGCAAGGAGGTACCTCGAGAACTAAAGTTGATCAGGCCTGAGGGTGACCTTCCGAAGCCATTCAGCGGCCTGCTGGTTGATGCAAGAGGCTTAGGATTGAAATCCGCCTTAGCTCCCAAGATAGTGAACCAAAGAGGTAAAACAGTTTATGGTGTCGAGTTCGCCAAAAGGTCACAGTCCTTAAAGGAAGGAATCGTGGGCTATGTGCGAGATCCAAATCCAACTCAAAACAGGGAACGAGTGGGCTCCAATCCGCTTGTGATAAAAGGTCTCAGAGTTCAGGGACCCAACAGAACGGATGTGGTCATCGACAATGCCAATGCGGCCACGTTGCACAGCATGCCAGAACACCTCCGCTTTATGGAGCAGTGCCGAGTGATCATCGTGCTTGACTGAGGGTGATGACTCCTGAGAAATCTCGAAACCTTTTTAGGAGATAGAGGATGAAGAAAGGGAAATTTCTCCAACAGGCTCTGTTGCTCGCATTTCTGGCTGTTTCAATAAACTGCGCCACAGGTTCGCGTCAACGGGAAGAGCAGAAATTAGATACGCCCGAGGTCCATTATCTTGAGGGGAGACAATTGTTGAGCCAGGGAGACATCCAGGAGGCTGCTCGCCAGTTCCTATTGGCTCGTTCTCTGAATCCTCTCTACGTTCCTGCCTACGAGGGTATGGGCCTCGTTGAGCTGGAGCGAGGTGATCTCAAGAAGGCAGGCCAATACTTTGAGGAGGGGCGTCATAAGGACGATACCTATGCCCCTCTCTACATTGGGCTGGGGCGTGTCCTGTCCGCGCAGGGGGACGACCAAGGGGCTATTGGATACTTTCAGCGTGCCATAGAGTTAGATGCTCATAATGCCGATGCTTTCTATTATATGGGCAAGACCTACGTGAACCTTGGTCAATACAGTCAGGCCGAGGAGTCTTTTAAAAAGGCCTTGGATAGAAATCCATCGCACAGCAAGGCAAGTGAAGACTGGGCTCGTCTCGTCCGTCTGAGAAAACCCCCCGGGGAACCGCCCCAGGAATATGTGATCATCGTTAAAAAACCGATGATCACGCGTGCCGATTTCGCCGCTCTTCTGGCCTATCAGCTTCCTCTCCAGGATCTTTGTGGTCCGGAGCCACAAGGGGTACCCATATCAGATATAGAGGATATTTGGGCTCGTTCGGAGATTCAACAGGTCGTTGCCTGCGGGCTGATGCAGGTGAGCTCCGAGGGCGATTTCGGACCTAGTCAGAAGATGACCCGACTTCACTGTGCTCTGGCGATCGAGGAGGTACTTATCAGGGCCACCGGAGATCCAGGGCTGACCGAGCGGTTTGCCGCCCAGAGATCTCCCTATTCGGATGTGCCCCAGAATCATTGGGCTTTTAGGGCCATCATGTTGGCCACCACAAGAGGAATCATGGAGGCCACCGCAGACGGATCATTCCATCCCGATGAGGTTGTCACTGGATACATGGCCATGAAAATGGTCCGTGCTCTCAAGGATCAGCTATGATCCCCGGGCTGATTTACTCTCGGATAGAGATGAGCAAATTAGGAGCGGCCGCATAGGCCCCTTTCGTGGCCGAAGCCGAACCACAGAAAGCCTGGAAAAATGGCGCTGAGAATCAGAGATGTCCTACCTGGCAGTCTGGCAGAAAGAGCTCGTATTCGACCAGGGGAGTATCTGGTTGAGATAAACGGACAGCCGTTGGAAGACATTATCGATTACCAATTTTATCTCCACGATGAATCTATACAGGTTGTTGTCCACGGGAAAGCGGGAAAAAAGAGAACCATCTCTTTCAAGAAGGCCGTCGATGATGACCTGGGCCTTGAGTTACCGGAAATGCACCCTCGACGATGCCACAACAGATGCATCTTCTGCTTCGTAGACCAGCTTCCTCCGGGTATGCGGAGAGGTTTGTATTTTAAGGACGAGGATTACCGATTCTCCTTTCTCCATGGCAATTACATCACCTTAACGGACCTGGGCGAGAGGGATATTGAGCGAATTCTTGGACAGCGATTGAGTCCCCTGTTCATCTCCGTACACAGCACCAATCAGAGTGTCAGAAAGCGGCTTTTGGGCAGACAGAAGCTTCCCAGTATCATCAAGCTGATCTCCCGGTTAGCTCTGGGGGGCATCCAGCTCCACTGTCAGCTGGTGGTTTGTCCTGGCATCAACGATGATCAAATTCTGAGGAGATCGATAGAGGATTTGCAAGAGTTTTTCCCCGCCGTCCAAACGGTGGCCATTGTGCCTGTGGGTCTTACCGGTCATCGCCAGGGACTTCCTGGGATTCAGCCTATGGATTCGCACCAAGCCAGAGATTTAGTCCAAACGGTGGGAATCTGGCACCGGATCTTTCGCGAGCGTTTCGGACGCGGTTTCGTTTACCTTGCTGACGAGATCTTCTTGATGGCTGGAAAAGAGTTGCCGCCAGAGGACTACTACGATGATTATGCCCAGATCGAAAATGGTGTGGGTATGGTGCGGCATTTTTTAAACCAATTTGCGTCCAGACAGGAGAGTTATCCCGTTCGATTGAAAAGCCCAAAGGTGATCACATTGATTACCGGATTGGGCTCGGCTCCCTTCCTTCGAGAGGTGGTCGTAAAACGACTCGAGGAAATTGAGAACCTAATAGTTCATCTGGCTGTCGTGCCCAATAGATATTTGGGTGGCGCCATCTCCGTGAGCGGTTTATTGACGGGATCAGATATTTTAGAGAGCTTCCAGGATAATTCACCACAGGGTACCGTCATCTTGCCTCCTAGCTGTCTAAATGATGAAGGTTTATTCTTAGATGACCTCAGCCCGGCCGATCTGGAGCGCGAGCTGGGCGTTGAAGTAAAAAGCACCCCAAGAGAGCAGCCGTTCCAATCTCTCGAAGAGGTGTGGTCGTGACCGCCGCAAAACCAGTGGTAGCCATTATAGGACGACCAAATGTGGGAAAGTCTACTTTGTTTAATCGAATCATCCGAAAGAGAATGGCCATCGTGGATGACGAGCCCGGAATCACCAGGGATCGACTCTATGCCGAGACGGATTGGTCTGGTTGCCATTTCTTTTTAGTGGACACAGGAGGATTGCAGTTTTCGGAAAAGGCCGATCTTCCTGTGGCCATCGCCGACCAGGCTAAGCTGGCCATTAGCGAAGCAGATGTGGTCCTTTTTATGGTGGATTTGCAGGTGCCGCCCACCATTGGTGATATCGACATCGCCCACGTTCTCCACAGGGCCAAAAAGAAAGTGATCTTGGTTCTGAACAAGGCGGACCTGAGAGATTCTAAAGAAAACATCCCCCACTTCTTGGATCTGGGCCTAGGTGAGGGCATTGCCTTGTCCTCCCTTCACGGACATAACATTGGGGAGCTTCTCGACCAGATCGTTCAGCGGCTTCCCAAAACAGCTCCTCATGAACTTGAGGTTGATGGGATACAGGTGGCCATCCTGGGTCGGCCCAATGTAGGCAAGTCTTCCTTAGTTAACGCCATCGTGGGAGAAAAAAGAGTTATCGTCGATGCGGTTCCGGGAACAACCCGAGATGCTGTGGACACCGTTTTTCACCTTGGCCGTCACACTTTCGTGCTCATTGACACAGCTGGTCTTAGAAAGAGAAGCAAGGTAAAGGGAGGGGTGGATTTCTACAGCACTTTGCGAACGTTGAGGAGTCTTGATCGATGCCATGTGGCTCTTATATTGGTCGATGCGGTCATTGGGCCAACGGGTCAGGACCTTAAAATCGCCAGGCAGGTTCAGGAGGCGTATAAGAGCATCATCCTGGTTCTCAACAAGTGGGATCTTGTCGAAAGAGAAGAAGCCCAGGCAGAGGAGTATGAGAGGCAAGTGAAAAAACGATATCCCTCTTTGTCGTATGTTCCCATAGTTGCTGCTTCGGCGCTCACTGGGCTGCACGTTCCTCTTATCTTGGAACAAGTCCTGATGGTTTTTCGAGAGAGAAGCAAAAGGATATCGACGGGACGCCTCAACAAATTTGTGGTCTCAACTGTGGCTCGAAAACAGCCTCCATCTATCGCTGGCAAGCAAACGAAAATCTATTACGTTACCCAACAAAAAGTTCATCCGCCTACTTTTATCTTCTTCACCAACCATCCTAGAGGACTATCCGCCTCTTATCTTAGATATTTAACCAACCAACTCAGAGGTGCTTTTGGCTTCAGAGGTACCCCCATAAAGCTTTTAGTCCGCAAGAGAGGAGGATAATCGGAGAATGTGGCTGGCTTTGGCCTTGGTGGTCAGTTACCTTCTGGGTTCCATTCCAATATCCGTATGGTTGGGGAAAGCCACTCGTGGTATCGATATCAGAGAACATGGCAGCGGAAACGCCGGCGCTACAAATGCTTTCAGAGTACTGGGCCTCAAAGCCGGTCTCTTGGTCCTGGTATTGGACATGGCCAAAGGGCTACTGGCCGTTCTGTTGGTCTCTAAGATCGCAGAGCCGAGCTGCACCACTGACATAAATATGATCCGTGTTCTGACTGGAGGTTGTGCTATAGTGGGTCATATCTTTTCCATCTTTCTGAGCTTTCGCGGGGGAAAAGGAGTAGGCACCGGAGCTGGTGTGCTATTCGCTCTGGCACCTATAATAACCCTTTGTGTCCTGATTTTGTGGATCATTATCGTGGTCATTACGCGATATATTTCTTTGGCCTCCATGGCAGCGGCCGTTTGTGTGCCTGTGCTAATGGCTTTTGAGAAATTGGCTTTGGGAAGTGACCCTGGGAGAGCGCTGATATCCTTTGGTGCGGTACTTGCTATCGTCGTTCTGATCAGCCATCATGCTAACATCAGAAGGCTGTTGGCGGGAACGGAAAACAAATTCACCCTTAGGCGCTCGGGCTCACCGAGGAAATCGTCATGAGGAAAATCGCCGTTTTAGGGGCTGGTGGCTGGGGCACCGCTTTGGCCATACTTCTGCATGGTAACGGCCATACAGTATCCCTGTGGGAGTTTTTCGGCGAAAGGGCTCATGAACTTCAACGGACCCGCGAAAACGTTCTTTTTCTTCCAGGAGTGGCCGTGCCCAGAGAGATCGACATCACTGATGATATATGTAAGGCCCTAGAGGATGTCAGTATCATCGTCTTTGCCCTGCCATCACACACCATGAGGAATGTAGCAAAGTTGGCGGCCCCACATCTCACGGACCAGATAATCTCGGTGAATGTGGCCAAGGGATTAGAGAGAAGGACATTAAAAAGGATGTCGCAGGTACTCCAAGAGGAATTGCCCCGAGGTATCAGAATTGCCACACTTTCTGGACCAAGTCACGCCGAAGAAGTAAGCAGAGGCATCCCCACGGCCGTCGTGGTTGCCTCTCCCGATGAAAACATGAATCTTCAGATTCAGATGACCTTTATGACCTCCTATTTTCGAGTATACACCAACGACGACCTCATCGGCACTGAGCTCGCTGGCTCGCTCAAAAATGTCATCGCCATTGCCGCCGGAATCTGCGATGGTTTGAATTATGGAGACAATACTAAAGGGGCTTTGCTCACTAGAGGATTGGCCGAGATCAGTCGTCTGGGTATTGCTATGGGCGCCCGCGCTCAGACTTTTGCCGGCCTTTCCGGAATGGGTGATTTGATCACTACCTGCGTGAGCAAACATAGCCGCAATCGATATGTGGGAGAACAGGCGGGAAGGGGTATGAAATTGAAGCAGGTATTGGACTCTATGGAGATGGTCGCTGAGGGGGTCAACACCACCGTTTCCGCCCGGTCATTGGCCAATGTGAAAAAAGTCGAAATGCCCATAACCGAACAGGTATATCTGGTGCTGTTTGAAGATAAAAATCCTCGCCAGGCTGTCAACGATCTCATGAATCGAGTGGCCAAGGCTGAGATCTGGTGGTAGCTGAATCTGGCGGATCCTTGTGGCTGTTTGCAAATAGAGACGATGATCCTTTAACCACTTGGCTTACCTAATCAGGAGGTGGTTCTATTGGTCAAACTTTCTCCAACGAAGATGTACTACAGCATCAGTGAGGTTTGCGAATTGACCAATCTCAAACCCCATGTGCTGCGGTATTGGGAGGATGAGTTTCCCACGTTAGCTCCTCCTAAGAATCGCGCCGGCAATAGAGCCTATCGGGTCAAGGACATTAGGTCGATTTTGACAATTAAGCGTCTCCTTCACGAGGAGGGCTATACCATAGCTGGTGCTAAGAGGAAGCTTCAGCAAATTCGTCGGAATCCCTTCTCGAGCCAGCTGGAGATGAATTTTGAAGAAGCTCTCCTAAGAGACCTCTTGACCTCCATAAGACAGGATCTTAAAGAACTGCTCGTTTTACTACGGACAGCTTCGTAGCACGGGGATTTTTTGCTTGATTTCTCTTTCATGATTCCATAAATTAACGTGACAATCTCTAAGGTGATACTCCCGAGATGTTGCCATAATCTGAGATGGGTCGGGGCGTGGCGCAGCCTGGTAGCGCACTAGCATGGGGGGCTAGTGGTCGCTGGTTCAAATCCAGTCGCCCCGACCATTTTCATTATAGCCCGATCAGTGAATCTCATGAAGACCATCATGAGAGGCTTGTGTCACTATCGTCTAGGAACTTGCTGTCTCCAACACATGCCTCTTTTCGGGAAATCAGCTTGTTTTTCACCAGGCTGGCGAATTTGGCCTTAAAAGAGGTGCCTTTTTCGTCCCAGGCCTTGTCATCCAAGATGGTCAATACGATTATAAAATGGTTCTTGAAGATTTTCTTTTTAAAATCCAGTAGCAATTTGGGCCAAGATCTTTGAGAGTACACCTCCTGATTGCTAAAGGTCATTGAATGATACGTCGCTATGTATCCAGATCAATGGTTCATCTTTCAATCCTTCTCAAGATGTCAACTACTGGCCTAAGGTGGGGGAGAACCTGATCGCTCCTTTGAAAGTGGCCGTATTGATTCCCGCCTTCAACGCCTCCCGGACCATTTTCGAACTCGTTCGGCGGATAGCAAAACTTATCGAGCTTCAGAATATCATCGTCGTTGACGATGGGTCCAGCGATAACACCAGCTGCTTGGCCCGAGAGGCTGGTGCGGTGGTGCTTTGTCACCGGGAGAATAGGGGCAAGGGGGAAGCGCTTAAAACTGGTTTTCGACACGTTATGGACGGCTGTTATCACGGAGTCATTTCACTTGACGCCGACGGACAGCACGATGAGCGTTTTATCCCCCTTTTTCTTCAAATTGCCCTCCAGAAGAAAGCGGATATTCTGATTGGGTCGAGGATGGACCTGGTGGGCCAGATGCCCTGGATCCGAGTGCTGACCAATAGGATCACCTCGGCCTGCATTTCCGCATTGGTTGGGCAGAAAATTCCGGACAGCCAGTCGGGCTATCGATATATCCGAACAGATGTGCTCAAAGTGCTTCGCTTAAGAACTTCCCATTATGAAACCGAGTCGGAGATATTGATGCAGGCTGGACGGAAAGGATATCGAATCGATTCTGTTCCCATCAGCTCCATTTACGGGGAGGAAAAAAGCGCCATCCGGCCCATGAGGGATACCCTGAGGTTCATCCTGCTGGTCATGAGAAACCTCTTTAACTTTTAAAAGCACTCCAGAGAAGGATTGTTTATGCGTATTTTGCTCACCAATGATGATGGCATCGGCGCCAAGGGACTTCAAGCCTTGAAGACCAAACTCACCAAGTTGGGAGGGGAGGTTTATGTGGTGGCACCCGACAGAGATCAGAGTGCCACCAGCCATTCCCTGACCCTCTCTCAACCGTTGCGAGTAAATCAACTTGAGGAAAAGGTCTTCTCCGTTCAGGGAACCCCCACCGATTGTGTCATGCTGGCCATCCGTTCTCTGATGAAACGAAAGCCGAATATTGTCTTGTCGGGAATCAATCATGGTCCTAATCTCGGTGACGATGTCAGTTACTCTGGCACGGTGGCTGCTGCTATCGAGGGAACCATGCTAGGAATTCTCTCCATGGCTGTTTCCCTAGCAGATTGGAAGCCCATAGATTTTTCTCAGGCCGCAGAGACGGCGGCGGGGATCTGTCAAGTGGTATTACAACAAGGATTGCCTGAGGATACGTACCTCAACATCAATATTCCTTATGTAGATACGAGGGATATCCGTGGGGTGGAGATCACCCGTCTGGGGAAGCGGATTTACCGCGACGCAGTGGAGAAGAAGACCGATGAGAAGGGCAATGCTTTTTTCTGGATAGGTGGGCCTCCTCCCTCCTGGGAAGGGGGAGACAAGACTGACTTCAGTGCCATCGAGGCTAACAAAATCTCCATCACCCCCCTGCATTTGGATGCGACGAATTATCGGGCCATAAAGGTGCTGTCTGGTTGGGATTTTCCAGTTTTAAAGGGGATCTAGAAGAGAGATGGATTTCGCTGACATGAAAAATAAAATGCTGGAGGAACAAATTCGAGGCAAAGGGATTAAAGACGAATTTGTGTTGGCGGCCATGAGTAAGGTACCCAGGCATCGATTCGTTGAGGAGTCTCTCCAGGAGCAAGCCTATAATGATTACCCTCTTCCTATCTTCGGTGGACAGACGATCTCTCAGCCTTACATGGTGGCTCTGATGACTGAATGCCTGCAGCTGAAAGGTGGTGAGAAGGTTCTCGAAGTGGGCACTGGCTCGGGCTATCAGGCTGCTATTCTGGCGGAAATTGCCGACAAAGTTTACTCCATCGAGCGAGACCCACATTTGGCTCGAGCGGCTTGCGAGCTACTTAACGAGCTCAATTATGTGAATGTTATCATCAAGGTGGGTGACGGAACCTTAGGATGGAGAGAATTCGCTCCATTTGATGGCATTATCGTTACCGCGGGTTCTCCTGTCGTACCTCAACCCCTGCAGGAACAACTCCGGGACGGTGGCCGATTAGTAGTACCTGTAGGTAGTTCATCCTTTCAGAACCTGATGTGCATCGAAAGAAAAGGCTCTAAACTCAAGAGCCAGGAGGTCTGCGGTTGTACCTTTGTGCCCCTCATCGGTAATCATGGTTGGAAACAGGAGTAGATCATGGCGCTCAACCTGAGCCATATACCCCGTGAGCTGTGCACCGTACTCATCGCCATGCTGCCTATCTTTGAGCTCCGAGGAGCCATTCCTTACGCCTTGGGGCGCGGGATGAGCTGGCAGCAAGCCTATTTCTTTTCCGTGGTGGGCAATTCCGTACCAGTCATTCCCCTGCTGTTATTTTTAGAGCCTGTTTCAAACCTTCTGAGCCGTAGGTATCCCCACTGTCAGCGCTTTTTTGGCTGGTTATTCGCCAGAACACGAAGGCGGGGCCGGTTGGTGGAGCGATATGAAGCGTTAGGATTGATTCTTTTCGTAGCTATTCCATTGCCGGTAACAGGAGCATGGACCGGAACAGTGGCCACTTTTCTGTTCGGAGTTCGCTTCAAGTATGCACTTCCAGCCATTATTCTTGGCATTTTGCTGGCCGGCACCGTGGTCACCCTGGCCTCTCTGGGCGTGATCACCCTGTGGACGCTTTAGCACTTCATCGGGGCGTAGCGCAGTCTGGTAAGCGCGCCTGCTTCGGGAGCAGGAGGTCGGAGGTTCAAATCCTCTCGCCCCGACCACAAATTTTTTCTCCCTCAACCTCCAGCCATAAGATGACATCCTCACAATCGAGAAAAATATTGCGTGTTGCTGTTGTCGGCGGTGGCCAATGTTCAAGTCAGATAGCCGCCTTGGCGGAGAAAGTGGGCCGGGAGTTGGCTGGGCAGGGCTGTGTCGTGGTCACTGGAGGCCTGGGCGGCGTCATGGAGGCTGCTTGCAAGGGGGCTAAGTCTGCGAACGGGCTGACTGTGGGTATTCTTCCGGGCTTCAACGCTGGAGATGCCAATGAGTACGTGAGTATCCCGATCGTTACAGGCCTAAACCATGCTCGTAACGCCATCGTTGTCCGCTCCGCAGATGCCATCATCGCCATAAACGGTCAATACGGCACTCTTTCTGAAATCGCCCTGGGACTGGCTATAGGTATCCCGGTGGTAGGCCTAAAGACCTGGGACATATCGGGTTTGGTCTCCGCCAAAACCGCTAAGGAAGCCGTCGATAGAGCCCTGGAACTTATCGGTAGGATCTAATGGAGTCTGCCGCTCATATCCTGGTCTCCGGGGTGGTACAGGGCGTAGGATACCGCTACTTCGTCCTCATGCGTGGACGGAAAATGGGACTGAGAGGCTACGTTCGCAACCTGTACCGAGGTGAGGTGGAGTTGGAAGTGGAGGGGGAGAAAGCCTTGATCTTGGAGTTTGTCAAGGAAATTCGCGTGGGTCCACCCTCGGCTCATGTCACTGACATTCAAGTGAAGTGGCATGAACCCCAGGGTAAATTCGTCGATTTTCAAGTCCATTTTTAGCACAGATGAGGAAACTACTCATGAAGGACTTTAAAAAGTTTATCCGAAACGTGCCCGATTTCCCCAAGAAGGGAATTGTTTTCCGAGACATCACGACCCTGCTGAAGGACAAGGTCGCCTACCGTCAAGTGATCGAGACCCTCTATGACCACTATAAAAATCGTTCCGTTGATGTGGTGGTGGGCATAGAAGCCAGGGGATTTCTGCTCGCATCGAGCCTGGCCTATAAACTCGGAGTCGGCGTGGTGCCAGTGCGCAAGCCCGGAAAGTTGCCAGCGGAAACTCTGCGGGTGGAGTATGAATTGGAGTATGGCACAGATGCCTTGGAAATCCATCGGGACGCCATTGAAAAAGGGCAAAAAGTTTTGATCGTCGATGATCTTCTGGCTACCGGTGGAACGGTGGCGGCGACCTGTCAGATGGTGGAGAAAGTGGGGGGGGAGATTGTGGGCATCGCCTTTCTCATCGAGCTGGATTTCTTAAGGGGAAGAAAAAAGCTCAACGGCTATGAACTATTGTCACTGATTCATTATGACAGCGAATAAAGGAAACACAATTTCTTAAAAAATGGAAAAGCTATCCAAATAAAGCCCTTGGAACTCACAAGGGCTTTATTTTTTTTCGACCAGAAAACTTATTTTCAATCTGGAACCCAACTGAGCCTCCACGAGATCGCCTGGCTCAATGGCGGAGACTCCCGCTGGAGTGCCCGTCAAAATAAGATCACCTCTCTCCAAGGTGAAGAAATCCGAAATGTAACTCACCAGCCTCTCAACTGAAAAAATCATATCACTGGTACTCGCGCTCTGGCGCAATTGCTGATTGACCCAGAGTTTGATATCCAAATTCTGAATATCTGCTAGGTTATTCGTACCCACAACCATGGAAATGGGCAGAGAGCCATCGAATCCCTTGCAAACAGCCCACGGTTTTCCTTCCCTTTTAGCCTCGTTTTGCCTGTCTCGTAAAGTCATATCCAAAGCGAGAAGATAGCCGTACATCTTGCCCTGAACTTCTTCCGGTTGGATCTTTTTACCCCCCTTAGCCATGACGACTCCCAATTCGACTTCATGTTGAAGATTCGAAGTATAAGGGGGATACGGGATGTTTGCGCCCTGATGCAGGATCGAGGTGGAGGGCTTGAAAAACAGGACAGGTACCTCCTGGACTTCTGCGTTCATTTCCCGTGCGTGAGCAGCGTAGTTGCGGCCCACACAAATGACTTTGGGAACCAGCAATTTTTCATTCGTATCAATATCAATTATATGACCCATAGGTCCTGACATATCCGGACTGGCCGCAAGAAACTTGGTTGAAACGGGAAAAGGGACCCGTCGCCCAGCCTGTGCAGAGTGCGGATCCCTTCGAGATTAACTACCACAAGAATTGGGAAATCTCATTTCCCATAGAGAAATAATATGTCTTTTTTAAGTCGCAGAAGCTTTGTCAAATAATTTTACAACGTCCTATGCCAATTCTGCTATTGCGTCCTTAGAAACACAACCCTCCGGTTTTGTGCTCGGCCATCTACCGTCTCATTGGAAGCTATGGGATGCTTTTCACCATAACCGATGGCCTCCAGACGATGCCCCTCAATGCCTTGCTGTAGCAAATAGTTTCTAACGGAATCGGCCCGTCTCTGGGAGAGATCCAGATTATAGGCGTCTTCTCCTCTGCTGTCGCAATGTCCTTCAATTTTAAGCTGGATCTCCGTGTGTTCCTTGAGAATCTCCACCACATCGTCGAGAATAACGTATGAGTTGAGTGACAGCTGAGCCGAAGCTGTTTTGAAATTCACACCACGTAGAATGACCTTTTCTCCTACTTTTTGGGGCATGATGTCGGTTTTAACGGGTTCGGGTTTCTTTTCTCCATCGGGAATTCCGTCCCAATCCATATAACCGTTCACCGTCTCAGGCTCGTTGGGAGCTCCATCATAGATGTCGGGCACACCATCGCCGTCGTTGTCATAATCCGGCTCGCCATCACTGTCCTCATAGCCGTCAAAGTCCTCCGGCTGATTGGGAGCTTTATCCCATACATCGGGGATGCCATCGCCGTCGTTGTCCTCGTCGGGCGCCCCGTCCCAGTCCTGAAAACCGTCCTCATCCTCGGGAGCATTGGGAGCGCGGTCGTAGATATCGGGGATGGCGTCCTGGTCGTTATCGTAATCAGGTGCTCCATCTCCGTCCTGAAAACTATCAAAATCCTCGGCATATTTCAAGCTGAGGTCCTGTTTGTCCGGTATCCCGTCACCATCTGTGTCTGTATCGCCGACATAGAAAGTCAACCCAGCTTTAACCCCCCAATACCAATCATCCCAATCTCCGGCCACTAGGCCATCCAGCTGATCGGTAAAAGGTGCATGGGCATCAACAAACGCATTCAAGGCCACATGCTCATTAAAAAAGATCTCAGCTCCAGTGCCCAGGAGGACCATCGTCATCCGGTCCTCCTCGTCTTCTATATCTATCTTACGGCCTTGAGGATCCTTGGGAGTAAAAGCAATGAGACCTGCGCCTGTAAATACAAAGGGATGAATCCTCTTTTCGGGAAACGCGGAGAATTGCAGCTTGAAGGACAGAGCGGGGCTGATTTCCGTATCGAAATGGTCGTCGGCACCTAAATCAAGAAAGCCATAATTAAAAATTGTGGAGATGTTAGACGTCAATCCATAGCCAATGGACAGCTCCCTGGCAAATCCGAACTTTGAATTCTCAGTATAGCTCTTTTCTCCACGATATCGTGCAACTCCGACATTGAACCCCACGCCAGCTTTATGAGCCACGTTGTAAGCCACTGCAGGTGCAGCCAGTAAACCAATTAAAGCCATTACCACCAAAATCAATGCCACTCTCTTCACGATAGATCCCTCCTCTCAGCTACCCGCTTAGATTTTTAGAACTCTCTAAATGGACAAAATAAGTTCTCGGTGGACCTCTATCCTAGGACATCTTTCAGCAGTTTCAGAGAAACTTCGCAAATATAGTGTCATACAATTCTCTTGTCAACTCTTATTTTATGATTTCTATGATTTCTTATGATTTTCCAATGCTGGCTCCGAAAGAGGATCGTGCTGCCTTCAGACCAGACCCTGTGCGGTAAACCAGAAGCATTCATACGCATCCTTATGCGCTCTTGGATCAATTCGGTTTTATTATTTGAACTGAAGGGGCTCCATTTGAATTATTCTTGACAAGAGGTAACATCTTTGGTAAAATAGAGGCAGTTCATCTCTCAATTTGGATAAAGCATAACATCCACGCCACCTGACAATGTTCTACAACTTAAAAATGAAGCAGACTATCATAATTCTCCTCCTTCTTACAGGGCCATTGTGTGCTCAAATGATAATCAAGACGACATACAGCTACGCTCTCATTATAGCTCATGCTCATGCTGGCTATGAGCAGAACGTCACGCTTGCCGCTAGAAATGAGAACGATGGGGGTATCCGGGCTATTGCATCGGTCAGGCAGATTGGACAGCTCACTGGTCAACCTTCTATGAACAACACCGGTCAGGTGAATGTGTATGGCACCGATTTGGGAAGCATGCTTTTGCATAGCGATGGCCGTATCTATTTCCTTTTCGGAGATACGTTCGGTCCTCCGGGCACGCCGGGTTCAGGCGACTGGCGTTCCAACACTATGGCTTACACCACCGACATGGTGGCTTCTGATGGCATTACATTTGATGGCTGGATTTGTGATCTTTCAGGTCAGGCTAAGGCTGTGGTTGAGGGTAACCACGATCCCAACGATGGTTCTGGAGAGGTGACTAAAATTCCTTCTGCGGGCTGGAGCTTTGGAGAGCGACAATTTCTATGGTTCATGTCTGTGAAACAGTGGGGAACGCCGGGACAGTGGGAGGTGAACTACTCTGAAATAGCCTATTCCGATGATGATGGAGAGTCATGGTTCCTCTCTGGAACGCAGTGGTCGGGAAGCAGCAATTTCATTCAGGTGGCCAGCGCGGAGCAATCAGGATATCTGCTTTTCTGGGGTATCCCGGCAGGCCGATTCGGCGGGGTAAAGCTCGCCAGGGTTTTGCCAGCGGATGTCCTGGATAGAGCAGCTTATCAGTACTATATGGGAACAGGTTGGAGCACTGATGAAGCGGATGCCATCTTCATCGTGGACCCGCCGGTGGGTGAACTTTCCGTCCTGTGGAACCCTTATCTTCAACGTTGGATCATGATGTACCTGAACGAGAGCACGGCAAGCATAGAGGTGCGTGAAGCTCATGAGCCCATCGGGCCCTGGAGCGCGCCATGGCAGGTGGCTAGCGCAAACGACTATCCCGCTTTATACGGGGCTTTTATGCATGACAACTACATAGCAAACAGTGGTGAAATCGTCTATTTCCTCATGTCTCAGTTTGGGCCTTACAATGTTTTTCTCATGGAGGTCACGTTCCTGAGGAACGAAACGGGGGTGGTCGAAGAGACCTTATCAGAAGGGATACCATCAGCCCATGCGCTTCATCAGAACTGCCCCAATCCCTTTAATGCCACAACGACCATTCGATACAGTTTGCCAAAATCGAGTCATGTTGAGATACGAGTTTACAATGTGCAAGGTCAGATGGTTGAGACACTTGTCAACGGGCAGAAGAGTGCTGGGTATCACATTGTAGATTGGGATGCGACCAAACTAAGTTCAGGTATTTATCTTTACCAGATCATCGCTGGTGATTACAAAGAAATTAGAAAATGTGTTTTTTTGAAGTGAGAACGAGGTAACAATTTTTGAAAGGCGATCGAAGCAATAGGAGGAGATTGTTCTATCTCCCGTTTAAAGGGGATAGTTCTGGACATGTTGTCTCGTTCTCTTATTTAAGGCCGATAAGAAAAGAACCGTGGAGATGAGTGCACCAGAGAAAATAAAGCTGCGCATAGAGGATGTGGCGCTTCGGAAGGCGCAAGAAGCGATCTCCAAGGCCATCGCGGCTGCGGACGGACGTGCCTATCTGGTAGGGGGATGCGTCCGGGACGCTGCGCTCGGCATCCCCGCCAAGGATCTCGATATCGAGGTTTATGGGGTAAAACCGGATGCTCTTATTGAGATTCTCTCCCAGCACTTCAGGATTGATCTCGTCGGGAAGGCCTTTGGCGTCATCAAGATTTACGGTTTGCCCATTGACGTTTCAATTCCCAGGCGGGAGTCAAAAGCCGGTCTGGGACACAAGGGCTTTACGATTCTCTCTGATCCTGAAATGGCTTTCAAGGAAGCCGCATCGCGTCGCGACTTCACAATCAACGCGATGGTCCTCGATCTTCTCACCGGTGAGATTATCGATCCTTTCGGTGGTCTCAGGGATCTCAAGGAGGGGGTGCTGAGACACACCGGAGAGAAATTCGTGGAGGACCCTCTTCGGGTGCTACGAGGCATGCAGTTCGTAGCCAGGTTTGACCTGGAAGTAGCACCTGAGACGATAGCTCTAAGTCGAACTATTGAATCCGAGGGACTGGCCCGCGAGCGGATCTTCGATGAGTGGCGGAAACTGATCCTCAAAGGCATTCGGCCGTCGCGTGGGCTCTCTTTTCTGCTCGATTGCGGGTGGATCCGCTATTACCCTGAACTGGAGTCGCTAGTTGGCTGCCCTCAAGATCCCGGTTGGCATCCTGAGGGTGATGTTTGGATACATACATTGCACTGCATGGACGCCTTCGCTCAGGAACGCACCGGGGACGATCTGGAAGACCTGGTCGTTGGGCTCGCCGTTCTCTGCCACGACTTTGGCAAGCCGGTGAAGACAGAGTTTAAAGAGGGCAAGACTCGTTCGAAAGGGCATGAGAAAGCGGGGGAGGAGCTTACCAGATCGTTCCTCGATCGCATGACCAATCAGCAGGATCTCATCGAGGCTATTGTGCCACTCGTTTCTGCACACCTTCGGCCCAAGGAGCTTTTCGATGCGCAGGCGGGCGACACTGCCATCCGCCGCCTTGCTCGTCATGTCGGTCGTATCGATCGCCTCGTTCGCGTGGCTCGGGCGGATCAGCTGGGACGTCCGCAGATGCCTTTCGATGGCTTTCCAGCCGGCCAATGGCTTCTCGAACGGGCTCGCGCCCTAGAAGTCGAAGATTCTGCGCCCAGGCCGATCGTGCTGGGGAGACATCTCATCAAGCTGGGACTCAAGCCCGGTCCTCACTTTGGGAGAATCCTAGAGGCTTGCTACCAGGCGCAGATCGAGGGGCAGTTTTTCACCCTCGAGGAGGGCATCGAGCTGGCCAAGCGGCTCATTGATCAAAAGAAACTTAAATGAGCCCCACCATGATAAGACCTTCAGGATGTTGCTGATCAAATGAGAGGAGGAAAAGCCTAAGACCGAAGTTGTTTTTAAGGAAATATGGGATGTGAGGCTTTAGATTTTTGCGAGCAGCATCACGCCACCGTTATATTATGGAGGAAAACCATGAGAGTATTAAGCACTGTAGTGCTTTCAGCAAGTTTCCTAGCCGGCCTTCTTGTCTCTCCTGCCGTATTTGCTGCAGATAAGTACATTGGGGTCGGCTTAGGAATATCGGAGATCGAGGATAGCGGCTTTGACTCAATAGGCGGCGCATTCAAGTTCTTTGGGGGAGTCCGTATGCATAAGCACTTTGCTGTCGAAGCGGCATACATGAACTTCGGCAAGCTCGAAGAGGATTTCTTTGGGATCAGGGGCGAGTATGACCTCTGGGAGTTAGGCGCGTGGGCCAAAGGCATCCTGCCGGTTCACCCTCAGTTTGGGCTCTTTGCCAAGGCAGGGCTGGTACACTGGAAACTCGATGCGACCCGGACCCTCTTTGGCTTCGCACCGTCATCGTGGTCCGCAAATGGCAACGATTTTGCCTGGGGACTCGGAGCAGCCTTCAATGCCTCAGCTAAGTTCTCCGTTCAGCTTGAATATGATCAAGCCAACGTGGATGTCGACAAGGCCACGCTCTGGACTGCATCTGGTGTGTTCCACTTTTGAGTTCGATGGTGACCTGAATACATAGAGCAAAAGGAACCTACTCCGCGAAGTCCTCTCGATATATTGCCTCTTCAACACAATGGGGGAGAGGAGGAAAAAAAGACTTGATTTTACCCATGTTTTTGGCAATATTTAACTGACAAATTAATAACAAAACCCTATAACTCTTTGTGCCCCCGTAGCTCAGGCGGATAGAGCAAGGGATTCCTAATCGTCTAAAGGGGAGTTACGTAAGTCTTTGTGATTTATGCAACTCCCTCTTTTTATTGTCTGTTCAACAGATTAAGCATCGCACGATAAATTACCAAAATTGACCATATTTGACCATGATTTGGAAACAAATTGGAAGCAAAAAACGGATTTTTAGTCCGTTGCTATAAACATAATCAACATTAAGACAAAATGTTATGTTATTAAGTGCCCTCCTTTTGAAGTAATGAGCGTTTTTGTATTCTTTGGTTTTTCTAAGCGCATTTCTTGTTGACAATTTCTTAGATTTATGATATCATGACTTCGTAATGTGGCGACTCTGTCGCAATCTTAATTGTCAAGTCGTCGACTACAAGACGGTCGCGTGCCGTCATGGCATATACTCACGGCAGCAACTAAACGCTATTAGTGAAAGATGGAGGTCAAATCTATGCGTGCGAGAAAAGATTCGTCTAACCCGAAATGGCAGAGCGCTGATTTGGAGGTCCGCAAACCCGCAGTGGAGGACCTCTCTGACCAAAATATACTAGAGCAAATTGCCACCACGGATACCAATTGGATCATCCGCAGAATCGCCGTGAAAAAGCTAACGCGCGAGAGCCTGTTATCGGCAATCGCTAAGACCGACAGCGATTCTGAAGTGCGACTGGCGGCTATCCGGAGAGTTAATGACCAGGCTATCCTGGCTTTTGCTGCCACAACCGACGACAATGATGCTGTTCGCATTTCTGCCGTCGAGAGACTGACAGACAACGCCGTCCTGATCCAAGTCGTATTAACGGACCGCAGTGAATCCGTCCGGGCAGCTGCTGTGGCTAAGATTCGTGACCAGGCGACGCTCGCTAGAGTCGCAACGACCGACGGGGATCATTCTGTGCGAAGAACCGCAACGGAGAAGCTGTCAGATCCGATGGCGCTTTACAAGGTTGCGCAGACCGATCACATACCGAGCATTCGAAGAGCTGCTGTTGAGAGGCTCACGGACCAAGCAGCCCTGGCTGAGATCGCGATGCGTGATAACGACAATAGTGTCCGCCAAGCCGCTGTCAATCGGTTGTCAATCCAATCCGCACTTGCCACCATTGCCGAGACCGATAGTCACGAAGGTATTCGTACCACGGCGGTCCGGAACCTACAGGATCAGGCGGTCCTCGCGCGCCTCGCCAAGTCAGAGAAGTGCATCACTATACGCAAGATGGTGGTCGAGAAGCTGTTGGAAGAATCAACACTGGCCGAGGTTGCTAAGACCGACGCCGATATAAATGTTAGACTTACTGCAATCGCGAGGATCTTTGACCAAGACGCCCTGCGTGACATTGTTTTAACGAGTTCAGACGAAAATGTTCGAATACTCGCTGTGGAAAAACTGCTAGATGAGACTTTCCTTGGTCGCACTGCGAAGGGCGATATCCGCAACCCCGTCCGCTCCGCTGCAAGCAAACGTATCAAACAGTTACAAAAACTCGCAAGTGTCCAACCTGTGGAGAGATCTGACGGTCGATTAATCCGAAAGAGCGATGTGATAAAGAAACTCGCAAAAAAATTTCTGTTTTTCGGTTTAGCAGCCTTAGCAATGTTTCTAGGCCTTCTGTACCTTGGTACCGAGATACCTTACGTCGTCGCCGCTGGAGTTGCGTTCCTTTCCTACTTAATGAGTCTAATCCTTTTTTATCTTGCGCGTAAGAGAGGTAAACGCGAACTAATAGCAGTGCTTCGATCGCAATTCGGAGCTGATCCCTCATACGCCTATGCCGCCAACTCGCGTCATGCTCTCGGCGTTAATACAAGTAAAAGGAACGTTATCATCCTCGAGCAAGGCGAAACTTCGGATCGACTCGAAGGCGTCATAGTTCCCTGTCAAGAAATCACAGAATGTGCCTTGCTTTTATCTACAAAAGGAGTGAGGGAAGAACGGATTGTACGACAGCGAGCAAATCCTCGAGACAAGGGCAAATACACGTTGGGAGGTGCGATGGTTGGGGGAGTAGCAGGGGCTGTGATAGGTGCAGCGATTGATTCTGCAAGGTCGTCTCGTACGGTAGACCGAACGGTAACTAGCATGGTAGACTATGTGACAGAAATCAAACTTCAGTTACATCGCAATACTGGAGCAAGTTATGAAATCAAATTCTTTCACGGTGATTTAGAAAGAAAGAATTTAGTACAGTATTCTCAATACATCGCCGCTGCTAATATCCATACAGTTCTATCTATACTTGGTGTTCCGTGTGTCATGAGGGAGTGCCGCGAAGGTCAACTTAAAACCTAAGCGAGTGGCCTGGTTTCATCAAAAGGTTCTTGTTATCCTGCAAAAAGAATATCCAAATTCGGGCTGGCGGCAAATATCAATCTCCTGTTCCAGCTCTAAAATAGACTTAAAAATAAAAGGGAAGTTATATTTAGCTTAATATATTTTTCCGGATAAACATCAATTATAACTAGGGGTAAAATGAATAATCCCAATGCCATATCCACTCGCCGCCAGCCTAGAGCATTCTTGGCGGTTGCGCAGACATTGGGAACAAACAAAGATTTTGAAATCTGGCAAAAACAAATATGAAGTTTGGGTGTTGGGAAGTTTTAGGGTGACCGGTAAGTAATTGTAATAAGAAGCATAACTATTTTCAGGGTCGGAGGGTCAGACCTTGAAATCCAAAATGAGGGGGTTGTGTAAGTTCTTGAAGTTCCTGCAACTCCCTCTTTTTATTGTCTGTTCAACAGATTAAGCATCGCACCATAAATTACCAAAATTGACCATATTTGACCATAAAATTGAAACAAATTCGAAACAAATTTTGAGGTCGTATCAAAGGCACTCATCAACCCTCGCTGCGAGTGAGTGAGGTTTTTTTTGTATCTATTGCATGTATGAGAGAAGGTCCTCATCAAATACAAAATTGAGCAGAGGGTCAATTGTTCGTTTTTATTGAGGTTCTTAACAAAAGCTCGTAATGCAGATCAGCGCGTTTGAGGTCCAAGATCCTATTTCGGACGTGGGCTTTTTTATACCTATAAAAACATCTCATTGAAAACTTTCGGGAACTAATGACTTCTTTCATCGACTGATGTAATGGGAAAGAGGAGCGAACGAAACGAAGATAAGTGAGATATCGAAATTTGGATGTTAATTCAGATTATCCTTGACAAAGAATAGCAGTTATGATAAGATGATTTTGAAAATTAAGCATGTATTTATAATCATAAGTAGGTAAAGGATCATGCAGTCACTTTTCTTTTCCTTGTTAATTCGCCATCTTTCAGGAGGCGCGATATGCGAGAGACCACTTTTGTGGTGATGCTATCGCTGGTTCTACTATCGGTGGAAGTTCTAGCCGATGTACCTAATCAGAATGGCTATCAGGGTACGCTGAACAATGAGAGAAGTATGGCTCCAGACACTACCGTTTCTGTGGCAGAGAGGTATCTTGAACAAGCTGCCCAAAAGTCTCATAGGAATAAAATAATTGCTGGGACTTCGGGATTGATGATAGGAGCAGGAATGATTATTTGGGGCACCACTTCAAGTGATGAAGCAGGAGGTGATGGAGAAGGCTCTGCGGGAGCTATACTAGCAGGAGGGCTTTTGGGTGGTGTTGCAGCATTGACAATGCTCATACCATGTCCTGCAGAAAAAGAGCTTGAAAAGGTACGTACTATAACAGATCAGGAAGAGAGGGATCGTGTTAGCAAGGGAGCTTTGCTTTCTCTTGCTCAGAAAGCTCGTAAACAGAGGTTAATAATCGGGACTATTTTTGGTGCGACGTCATTGTTGTATTTAACTCTTCGGCCTATGAAAGAAATGATAGTTGATATTGACGTTATTGTTGATCATTGGGGTAATGTATGGAGGCTACCTGTACCAAAGGAAGTTGATAGTGCATGGAATGATTATTATGGGCTCGCATATGGAGCACTCGCAATCTACAGTTTTTTACACAAGACTCCTGAAGAAATGGCTCGTAAGGGGTATATGCTTGAACAACAAAATAAACTGGGAATTCGCTTCGATATTAATCCAGCAGGTCACAGTAAAATAGCACTGGTGCGTTCATTTTGAGAAATCCTTTGTTTCGGAAGCCGTTCCCGATCTGAGAGGTATAGGAACATATTATTTAGTAGATACAAGTTTAACTAAAAAACTTTAACTCCCTGGCAAGGATACTAAGCGGGGGAATGCTTTTTTAAATCATGCTCTCTTTGCATAGTCTGGATTGTTTTAACAGTTGGGGGTGCAAAATTCAGATTTATCTTGACATGAAAGAGCGCTTATGTCAAAATGGATTTGAAAATTAACGCATAACAATTTGCGTGTTATCTGGACAATTGGCAGTCAGAAGTTTTAGCGAAGAAAACCATCTAGTTATAAGCTCGACAGAAAGGAGACATCACTATGAAAAGGTGTAGAATCACTATCCCCGTCCTAATGGTCATCGCGGTTTTGATCTTGGTTGGATGCAGTAAGCAAAATGACTCATCAGTTCAAGAGGAATCGGCAATTCAAGAGGAATCAGCAGTTTCACGCACAAAGAATATCGCTATCACCGTTTCTCTCGCCAATCGGCCTGCCGACGAGACACTTCTGAAGATTGCACAAAATGACAGCACGGTAACCAATGCAAAAATAGAGTCTTATACCCGCGATAGGCTTGCATCGTTGCTGAGGCAGGTGGGATTTCCACCATCAGCCGACGCTCGGGAGTATGCATTGAGCGTGAACATGTCGCTTCGATTTGGACTCGAAAGGAAGATTCTTACTGACCCGAGAACATCGATAGAAGTTACCAGCGGCGCAATAGTACTTTCCGTGCCCGTTCTAAAGCTTGATGGAAAATTGTTAGCCGATGGAAAAGAAGTAGTGCCTGCGTTTGCCTTTGAAGGTGGTCTGAATTTCGGGGGTTCCGACTGGCAAGGCGTGTCCAGAGTATGTGACATGGGAATCGCTCATCTTCTTAAGGAATTTGCCAAGAATGGCATTGCTACGGAAAGAATCATCAAAACTTTAATTAATGAACAGTTGCTTCCTAAGAATCCATACACGAGTTCCTGGATCAGCATGTTTGGGAGTGAGACACCCGTGCGCTTTCACCAAGCCGGTAACCTGTGGGAGGCCCTCGGTGAAATCGGAAATCCTGCCGTGATAGCATTACGCGAGGGTGCTAAGGATACAGACGAAGACATAAGTCAGGAAGCGACCAAAGCCTTGGAAAGTATTAGCAAGCAGGATTGACTCTTTAACAAGCTAAGAACAACGGTTTGCAGGAGAGTGTGAAGGGAATCCACCTGTTCTATGGCATCTTTTTGTCGGCTTCACCCAGAACTTCGCACACTAGCGCGATTCCAGAAACCAAAAGGAGGTGGCAATATGAAATACACCCTCAGTCTCAGTATCTTGCTAGTGGTCACTATATCTGTTATCTCTATTAGTACAGCACGTGGGTTGTCTCTCCACGAAGCTGCAAAGGCTGGTGACTTAGACAAGGTAAAACAGCTCATAGCTACTGGCGTAGATGTAGATGCGAAGGATACAGATCAAAAGACACCATTGCACACGGCTATATGGAGTGGTCATTTCGAAATAGCCAAGTACCTCGTTGACAAAGGGGCTGATGTGAACGCGCCAGGCAAAACCGGAGCCACGCCGCTGATGTATGCCTGTAGAGCCGGCACTATTACTATGCTAATGCAACCTTTCTCAACCACGGCGAAAGCGGAGACACCGCCTCCACTAGTGTCTGAGAGTGATTCTTCCCCCTACGATGGACAGCTTGAGTTCGTGCAGTACCTTGTTGAGAAGGGCGCCAGAGTCAACCTTGGCAACGAGGATAACTCAACCCCCCTCCACCAAGCGTCAGATTTTGGGTACGTCGAAATTACTCGCTATTTGCTGGCCATCGGCGCTAACGTCGACGCTAAAACCAAGAGTGAAGGTGCAACGGCGCTGTTCGGTGCTACGGTAGGTGGCTACGTTAAAACTGTCGAATCTCTTCTTGACAAAGGAGCAGATGTGAATCTGGGTACATATGAAGATGGCGTCACACCTCTAATGTTAGCTGCAAGTCGTGGGCACCCCCAGGTCGTTAGACTACTGCTTAAGAAGGGAGCTTACATTGATCCGCGAACAATTAAAGACAGCATCACACCCCTAATGTTAGCTGCAAATCATGGACACGCCCCGGTCGTTAGATTACTGCTTGAGAAGGGAGCTGACGTTAATCTAAAGGACAAGAGCGGGAACGACGCCCTTAAGCTAAGTACAGATCCAGACATTATCGAAATGTTGAAGAAGGCTGGGGCAGGGATGTAGCATCGTTCTCCAAGCCTATGCAGACCGCTGAGGGCGAAGGAGAGATTTTACGCGTAAAAATACACACAGCACCACCGTAGCTGATGCGCTAAGCGTTAGCTAGCGAAGATATGCATCGAAAAAGGGGGTAATGCAAATGTTAGTCAAAAAAATGATTTTGGTCATACTCCTGGCTGCGTGGTCGGTCGCAAACGTTGGCTGCGGAAGCGGACCATCGGAAGAACAGGCAAAGGGCGGTCTCATAAAGATGGAATGTCCACCGCGCACGGGAGAAAACGACCAGATAGCGTCTACTTTAACTCAATCCGACACATTGAGCCATTCGATCTCGCAAAACGAATCGGTACAATATTCAGGATTTCTTACTCTCAACGGTAGAACACCTATTCCAGCGCAGTCCAGTATCAATGTATCTGGGGGGGGTTTTGTGTCCAAAGTTGGAATCGTCGAGAAGAAAGCGCGGTTTGGCTCTTGGGACTATATCTACACTGACTCCTCGTGTAGCACGGTGGTGGGCTATGGGCCATGTCTCACTGAAGGTGATGTTATCGTCTCCGCCCTTTGCGAGAGCCATCCTCCAAGAGACCGTTTTGTTGAGAATTCATTCGAAGCGGTGGACTTTGGGCAATCCCTGACACTTATTCACCTTGATGCAGCAAAGGGCCACAGACTGTGTCTGATGCTTGGGTCAAGTTACTTCGATGACGGCCGGCGATGGTTTGGTACTGCGACCAAGGCTATTCACTCAGCTCAGATCTACGGACGGTGCGACCAAACTGAGGGCGAATACGTGAATGTCCTGACTGCACACTATGCTGGAGCTAGGGTGCTTCTTCACGGTGTTTCGCTTGAGAGAAGGATTGATGGCTGGTATGGAAAGCGCTGAATAGTGCGCTGGGCCAGCTAATCCGCGCATTCAGTTGACGTCGATCAAAACAAGGTTTTACTACAGGTCAATACAAACGCCACCTCGCCTCAACTGATGCCCAGCCGTTAGGTGGCAGATGCACCTCCATTCACGACAATCGCAATCGAGAACTGAACTCACTGGGAGAGGAGGCCAGAATGAGAACAAAAGCGACGCTACTCGTTCTTTTGACGTGTGCGATGGTCTGCCTGAGACCGTCAACTCCGATCGCCGAGGACAGAGCGGCTCGCAAAACGGTTACCGGAGTTATTGAGTCGATAGCGCCTGAAGTAGGGGACATTGTCGTTAAGCTGGACGGAGGAGATACTCTCAAGATCTGTGACGTGTACCATTATTTCAGTGTCGTCAGTGAATACTTGGAGATTTCAATATCTAGTGCAGATTTCGCAGCGCGTCTTAAGAATTTTGACGAATTCCAGAAAGGCGACCTCGTGGAGATTGTGTACCTAGAAGGGCACACTGAGGTGGAGTCGTTCAAGAGGCTACCATCGACTGGAGATACCGCTCAACGGATCGACTCGAAAACATCAAGCGTGCAGCCTGTCGATATCCACCAGCTTCTCAACGACTATCTCCTTTTCGCGGTTAGCGTCTACAACTCTGGCACGACCGGATATTTAGGTCCAAATGCGCAAAGATCAGACAACCTAGCCGTCGAGTATCTTCCAGCAGGCACCGGTGGATTATATGCAGCACCAGAGGTGCGAGCGGACCTAGAACGGCACGCACAGCAAATTGCGGACACATATGGCATACCTGTAAGGGAGAAGCTGGAGAATCCCTTCTTCCACTTTCCAAGAAATGAATGCAGAGGGAAAGTGGATAAGGAGACGAAACTGCTCGTTCCCGAGTTTCTGGATGTTTGGGTTGACCCAATGAAATTAGCTGGGATCAAAGAGACGGGCAAATTCCCTGAGATTCAGTTTAAGGGGTTCTGTACGTCTCTGTCGAAGGACAAGGACCAATTCCGTGTGGTGTTTAGCACGGGCGCTCGCGCAATGCGCGATGACACATACTATGTGTTCAAAGATGCAAAGTGGATCGAGACCAAGAAAGATTGAAGTAATGCTTCAAAAAGCACGGCAATGGCGATCTAGTGATTCTAGTGATTCTATTGATCCTGGCCGCCTAAGCCTTATGAAGCCCTCTAAGTCAAGAGAAAATAGTTCACCATCAAGCCGGTGGGGTAGTAGACTTTGGTTTCTATCAAGACTACACAGCCTGACTTAGTTTCTCACTGGTTGGTGTGAGGTGTTGCTGTCCCACACAAGGTCATTCAGCTGAAAGTGGTCATACGAAGGGATTCATTCAGGTCAAGACACCGTCCGCCCCGCCGCAACTGATGCGCCTGCCGTTAGGCGCTTGTGTGGATCGCTAGCGACGAATAACACCCAGCACAGTCAGTCAACCTTATGTCCGTCTAATAGCGGTCGAAGCGTTAGGAAACATAGTACATATATCAGTATTATTAAATTGGAGCTTCTAGCAAATGATCTCAATAATCATTTCGCTGAGGTCATCAATGGCTTCGTCGCCAGAATCCACGTCAGTGGTCGCTAGGATATCGAGGTTCAAGCTTAAATGATGCAGTGCTTCCTTTTTTTAACAGCCGCTGCGCTACGATTCTGTAGCTAGAGTATAGGAGGCTCAGCAATGCAGGATGTGAAGCCTGCTGATACACCGTTTGAATCGCGACCACTAGTGCCAGTGGTCAATGACACGAAGGAGACTCCCCAGCCCCCAGCTCAAAGCCCACATAGGCTTCCGCGAGCGAGAGATGTCTGGTGTACCCCCTTGGCAGCAGCCCTTTCCTATCTTGGCTGGACTGTTTATTACGTTTGGCTCTTCGCAAGCAGATTAACCGCGGATAGCGGTACTCTTCTTCGTATCATACTATTTTCCTGCTTGTGGATGGCCATCGCAATTGGGCTCTATCGCCGGTCAGCATGGGCTTTGGCCATTGCGTATCTCACATGGCCACTATACTACATCTTCCACCACTATCTTGCACTGCAATTAGGTCCGCTTATCAATACGTACATATGCGAGGCCTGTCTTCCCCCAACCTACGCTCTGCGTTCAGTGTTCACAAGCCTCGACAGAATTTACTGGGCAGTTCCTGGAGGACTACATGTTGTCTTGATATTCTACGTAGTCCATTTCCTGCTGCTTTGGCCTACAAGCCCTTTGGGTATTAGTCGTCTGGTATACCTCGCTGGCGTATCGGTGGTTGCTGTAGCGTTCCTGTATCACACAGGTGGCCTCGATTCAACCGGTCCGTTCATTCACTTGGAGCACGTAGCGTTGATCAGTGGGATAGTTGCTGCTCGGGTGGCGGAGGCATTCGTGTGTAGCTTAAGGCGACACGGAGCAGGCGGTTAATGAATATCAAGGGCATTCAGTTGACGGCGGTTTAAAACAAGGTTTTTTATCAAGTCAAAACAAGCTCCGCCCCGCCGCAACTGATGCCCCAGCCGTTATACGTAATTCTTAGTATAACTCAAAGTGAAGATTTGAATATTTAGAATTTTCTTAAAAGTAATTCAAAAAAGATCTAGTATACAGAAGAAGGTTTTTAGAAAAGCTCACAGAATGTTACAAACATGAATCTCATTTCTAGTAATATATTATAGGTTAATTCAAAATTTGCACAAAGTAAGCAGATTTCAAATAACCAGTTTTTTTTGCACGAGATCAATAGAGATGTGTTATGACATAGATCTGTTGGGAAATCTATATAACTTTTCAATATATATAGCTTAAGAGAATATTTTTTACGTCCTCCCCCAATCTTTTTCTTATACCAGCAAAAATATAAATAGACAATAATTTGGTATTAAAACGAAAGGAGAAAAACAATGGCGAAAAAAATCATAGAGCTTGAGAGAAAGCTAAGAAGCAACTCTGCTAATGAAAGATATTTAGCCGCTCTAGAGTTAGCTGGCTTGGGTATTCAAGCAGTGCCAATCCTATCGAAGGCATTAAAGGATGATAGGAAGGAAGTTTATGAGGAGGCTACTACAGGAATAATTGTGCTCATGAACGAGAGCGAAGACATCGACAAAGAAAAATTGCTAACATTACTCAAACCAGCAACTGAATGTTTGATAAATATAGTTGAAGGTGCAAAAGTATCTAGAGGCGTTCATAGTTATAGCAAGTACGTTACTCTCGCAATAAATACTCTGAAGGCGATAGGTGATCCAATAGCTCTACCTGTCTTAGAAAAAATACTTGCAAAAGTAAAGAATAAATTGGTGAAACAAGGTATAGTATACAAATACGTGCAAACAAAATCTATTGCTGGTTATATCTCTACTGATGATGATATCTATCATATACAATCAGCAATAAAGGCAATAAAGAACTCTAGAAAAAAATAATTAAAGAATGACCACAAGCGTATAACAAGCGCATTCAGTTGACGGCGTTTAAAAAAGGTCTTAATACAAGTCAAAACATGCTCCAACTCGCCACAACTGATGTCCCAACCGTTAGGCAAAGCCGAGTTCATGGATCTCGCTTGTTACGAAGTTCTCCCGACTTGTTAGCTAACATGGGGAATCACACTCGTACTCGATGTCAGGAATTACTAAACTTTGACTCAATAATGCAGGAGAGAAATATGAATTCCAGAAATATAAGGAAACTTATCTTCTGGCTTGTTGGCGTTTTCGCCGTTGGAACGTTTTTCCTTCTGATCGAAATCTTCGGCCCCACAGCCAAGGAAATTGAGCAAAGAGACGCCCTAGCCGCAGCACTTAGAGAACACACAATACCGGCATACAAGTCATTTGCCGAAACATATCCGGAGAACACACATTCCACCGTAATTACACACTTCATTTCTGATGTTCAGGAACACGGCCTCATCCTTCCAAGATCCATTGATCTGAATCATACCCACGAATTGCGTGATACACTCTTTCATTTGAAAAGCACTCATTTCCTGCTTGATGCAAACTCAACGCCTTTTCATGCATCACTACCTTCTGGATACAGAACGTTCAACACTCCACTGCTTCCGGAATACTATCAGAACTCCATTCGAAAGGGTATTCTATATCCATCAACTCAAACAACTTTTTTTGAGAAAGCTAAAATCACATTCAGCGATTTCTTTGGGGGCAATATCGAATCCATTGTTGTAATCGACAACGCATCGGATTCTACGATGAGTGTCTCTGCGACTGCTTACCTGAACAAAAAAAGCTGCTCCCTAACCCTTCCTCCCAAATCACATAGCTGTGTGAGAGTAAGTTTGGAGGGACGCCCCCCGATTGTGAGAGAGCTAATATCCATAGAGGCTTTCGCAAATAACAGTATTAGTCCTGAGACAATGATCTTTCAAATTGGGGAGCGAGGAACTGAAGCCCTTATGTCACGCATGGTGGAGATCTACGTACTAAACTTGGCTGGGAAAAATGGGTACACAATTAAAAGCGCAGTTTACAAAAAATAATAGTGAAGAAAGGATTTCATTAGCGCTTGAAGACCTATTGGATCGGTAAACTGGATACCGATCGTTCCTAGGCCAACGTTTTTTTAAAGAAAGGGATTCCTAATCGCCCAGAAGGGAGTTGTGTAAGTCTTTGTGATTTGCGCAACTCCCTTTTTTATTATGAGTTCTCAAAATTCTATTGAGGGGCATAAATGGACAAAAAGGGACATATTTGGGCATAAAATGGAAGCAAATTTTGATTAGATTTCACAACGGAAAGTTGATCACCTAGGAAGGCAGCAGGGGGGTAGTGGTCTTGATTATGATAGCTCATGCACATTGTTCTAAGTCCTGAAACGCTGAAGGGTCAGTAGTTCAGATGGATAGAGCGTCGGACTTCGAATCCCTTAAAAGGGGGTTGCCTAAGTTATTGAAAATTAGGCAACTCCCTTTTTTATTTGGCTTTAATGAGATTGTCACCAGGGACATAAATGGACAAAAATGGTCATATTTGGACATAAAACCATAGCAGATTCGTAGCACGGATTTTTTGGGATTCAGTTTGACCATAAAATTGCCCTCCCCGCAGGGGTACCAGGATGTGGGGGAGGATGTTTTTATGACTTTACCCTGTTTGAATAGTCTTGATTTTTAGAGTGCGATGATAATTGAGATTTTTCTTGACAAGATACAGCAGTTATGGTAAAATGGAGACGTAGGTTAAGAAAACTTTGCACTAAATCTATTTGAAGAGGTACACCATGAGAGCGACCGCTTTTGTAGTGGTGCTGTTGACGTTTCAGCTATCGACGTCGCTGTTAGCGAATCAGGCTGATTTGGTGTGGATCACATTCCTGGAAGTAGGCAATTACGACCATGGCCACAGCATCGCTACAGATGACTCCGAAGACACACCTTCGATAGGTCAAACAATCTTATACGATTTTGAAGCGCATCCTCCTGTTTATATTAAAACTCCTTCAAAACTTCCTGGGCCCAGTGGTGGCCTAGCTTATTTTCAGGAAAGACAGCCAACTAAGGGTAATCAGATAGGACAGGTCTATACCTTGGGAACCACGTGGTACGATTATCAGCATAACGGCACTATCGGCAAGATGGTATCTTTGACCCCTAGCCGAGGGGTGCACTTTTGTTGGATGAACTGCCCTCAGGCCCAGACTAACCCCCGATACGCTTGGTATAATTACTACCATCCTTCTTATGGTATCACATTGGGGAGTGGCATCTGTTTGTGTCTTGATCGCTCCGGGTATTCGACCCTTTCCCACTTCAGCACAGGTAATTCTGTGGTTGCCTACAACGTGAGTCCAGTTGAAGACTTCGCGTATACACAGGTGGCTTATGGACAAATAGAGGGCATGAATATTTTTGATGCTACCGCTCTCGCCAACCCCCCTGATCGGGAGCTGATCTGGCCAAAGGTGACGGTTTGCTCCCAGGATTATATACACGTAGTTTCCTGCGAGCCAGTAGCTATAGATTCCTGTCGCATCTTTTATACCCGATCAGAAGATGGTGGATCTAATTACACTACCTTTGTGGAAGTGGATACCATCATGCCAGCCACCCAGGACGTGGCAGCCTCGCCCGTTTCAAATAAAGTGGGCATAGCGTATGCCAAGTCGGCCTTCGACGTCACGAACCTGGGACCCTATAATGGCCAGCTGGTCTCCGAGATGAACAACAACGTGTTCCTGATAGAGTCGGAGAATGGAGTCACATGGGATTTCTCAGCCAAGCGAAACATCACTAATCTTATCGAGCCGGATACGACCCGTTGGCCTGACTCAACTTTTGCCAACGGTGACACTCTTCGGGCTTACTGCGATGTGAGTCTCCTGTACGATAAGACCGACTATGCACACATTGCTTTTACCGCTCGCGGTCTCTGGTTCGACGCCCGCCTAGCTGCCTGTCCTGATAGCTATGCCGTTGTGAGACAGACCTTAGACGCATCGGTGATCTGGCACTGGAGCGAGGAGCACGACACCCTCACCGTGGTGGCCGACGGTTGGTACGATGTGGGGGATCCGGATACTGACCCATACAGGGGAGCAGGACGCCGTAGAAGCACAGTGGATAGGCCCTCCCTAGGACAGGATCCAACAACCGGCTATCTATACTGCCTCTATAAAAGATGCGTCGAGGGCGACACCTCTGGGGGGGTCACCCCCAGTCATGGCTGGGCTAACGGAGAGATCTACTGCTCGGTGTCCACTGATGGGGGGCTGAACTGGTCTGAGGGCACTAACCTGACCAACACCCCTAGCCCCAATGCGACCCCGGGTAGCTGCATGAATGAGGACTATCCCTCCTTAGCCGCTGAAGTCAACGACACTCTGCACATCATCTATGTGGAGGACAAAGACGCTGGTGCTGCGGTCATGACTTCTCCCCAGGAGGGGACCTGGACCGAGAACCCGGTCAAGTATCAGAAAGTACCTGCGGACTCGGTGCCTCCGGGACCACCCTTCATGCCCAACTTCAACTTCCACGTCGCCGCCGACGCAACGCCGCCGGAGGCCATCGACGATTTGGCTGTTGCTCTGGTGAGTGGAGCAAAGAGAACTATGGGTGATATATGCCTCTCGTGGACAGAGCCCTACGACAAAGTGGGTGTAAACAGATATGTGCTCTATCGGAGCACTGCACCTATCTCTTTGGGAGATTCTCTTGTCAGCATTACGGACACCACATACACCGATGTGGGCGCTGCTGGAGATACGCTCTTCAACTACTTCTATTCCGTCAAGGCTGTGGACGAAGCCGGCAACAAGTCCTCGGAATCCAACAAAGTGGGTGAATTCGACATAAACTTGGCCAATGGGGAATAATCGAGCAAAGACCGTTTGATCAGGGCGGGTGCCGAATCTTTGAGGTGGCTTTCTCTGCTCAGATAGCTGAAGAAGTGTTATGTTCACCTCTGGAACCCAACCTTTGACATCCGGCCTCTTCTAGGGGTTATGTTTCTCATAGCCTCTTTTTTATTTCAATTTACTCGCGTGACCCTCTGAGATGGATTCTGAGGCCATTTTATTTGATTTTGTGTGTTTTCTAGAATATTGCTATTATCTTTGAAATCATGGTGTTGTGCGATCTTTACAATTTATTTTTCAGTTCTCCATGGTAAAGTATGCAGAACCTAAAAATCGCCTCTTTTCGCCCTTATTTATCAATGATTTACAAGGGCAATTTTTAGGTTCTGTGCTTTTTTCTCTTTAGGAGTGAATCATATCTGGTCTTCGATCCAATTTCGCCACACATAGCGCAGCTGTGGTGGGAAGAACGGATAAAATCTGTTCTGACCACAGAAAATGACCCCCCGGCAGGGGTACCTGGGGGTGGTGGCGTCTTTATGATTATACCCTGTTTAAATAGTTTTGATTGTTTTAAATGGGGAGAGGAGTTAGACTTCGGAATTCACAGTGCCTGGGTAGATAGATCGTTCTGTCTGATTAGTGGGTCTAAGAGCCAGTTGGCACATATTTCGCTCCTCCTACTCCTATGTGACCCATCTGCTTGAGGACGAATACGACATCCGAACCGTACAGGAGATGGCGAGCCACGAAGACGTGCGAACAGTGCTGGTCTGGACTCATGTGCTAAACCGGGGCGGCAGGGGAGTAAGAAATCCCATTGACTCCTTGTGAGAAAAAAACACCTCTCAGTGCGCATTATCTGGACAATTGGCAGTCAGAAGTCTTAGCAAGGACAACCATCTATTTATAAGTTAGACCAGAAAGGATAAGTGTTATGAATAGGCTTAATTTTATCTATTGTTTTGGCTTTGCCTGCATAGTTCTTCTGTTGTCTGGGTGCTCTTCAAGGGCAGTGATTGTTAACCAACAAATACCTAAAGGCCCCCCACCGCATGCACCAGCCCATGGATATCGACTAAAAAATCAACACGGGCTAGAAATGAGATACGATGCACATTTGGGAGTATATATCATCCTCAATTATCCAAAGCATTATTACTGGGATGGAAAATACTACCGCAAGGGCAAAAATCAATGGGAATCAAGTAAAGACATTAACAAAAAATGGAAGGGCATCGCAAAGCAAAAACTACCCAAGGGGCTACAAAGCACATAATAACTGGACTAACAAGTCGCTTTAGCTGGCATGGCACGCTTACGGTCCATGACTATGCTTACCAGCCGATCCCAGAGCAACCAATCCTTGCAGGTGTTCATCCTTAACCGCTTGATATAACCTAACAGGTCGTTGAAGCCGACAATCCTATAAAGGGGAGTTGTGAAGTTCTTGGAACTTACACAACTCCCCTTTTTATTTGACTTTATTGAGATCGTGATCAGGGACATAGATGGACAAAAATGGACATATTTGGACATAAAACCATAGCAGATTCGTAGCACGGAGGGTTTGCGATTCAATTTCGTCACAGAAAATGCCTCCCCGGTAGGGGTACCAGGGGGTAGTTATGTCATTATGATTATACCCTGTTTGAATAGTTTTGATTTTTAAAGAGACAGAGCTTAATTGAGATTTTTCTTGACAAAAAATACTGCTTATGATAAAATGGTCTCACAAAAGCTAAAGGAATATATAGAAATATACGATAAAGGTTTATTCACATATTCTTTTCTTAGAAACCCTCAGATTTAAGGAGGTGTACAATGAAGGCGATCGCTTTTATGGTAGTGCTAGCGTTGCTGCTGCTGTCTACGGCAGTTCTGGCAGATGTGCCTGGTATGATTAACTACCAGGGCATACTCACAGACGAGTACGGCGTGGCGTTGGACACCACCGTTGACATGACCTTTACCATCTATACTGACTCAACCGGAGGTACTCAGGTATGGTCTGAGACTCAGCCTGCAGTTGAGGTGGACCACGGACTGTTCAACGTCCTTCTGGGTCGGGTGAACGCCATTTCGGACACGGTGTTTAACGGGGTGTCACGTTGGTTGGGAGTTCAGGTAGAGAGCGATCCCGAGCTAGAGCCAAGACAGCGCATTGTTGCTGCGGGCTATGCCTTTCGAGCCACAGGGGCCGATACGGCCGAGTATGCCCGAAGTGCTACTGCCGCCAGCGACGGGGACTGGACGATTGCGGGAAGCAACATGTATTCGGCCGTTTCCGGTAATGTGGGCATCGGGACGGCCAGCCCGCAGGCGAAACTGCAAGTCAAGGGGGCCTTGAGGATGGGTAGCGGAGCGGCCAAATATGAGATTCAGGAGGTGACTCCATATAGTGGCGGGGGTTGGAAAGATTACATCGATTATGGTGGTATTGGTATCGGCAGTAACGACGGCACTCAACGGCAGATGTTGATGTTCACCGACGGTGCCGGTTCCAACAATATCTTTACGGTTGCTACCAGTGAGAATGGGGGCAGCTCCTGGGAGGCAGATTTTGTCGTTCAGCAAGATGGCAATGTGGGCATTGGAACCTCCAGCCCCTCGGCCAGGCTCGATGTCAATGGAGATGTCAATACGGATTCCCTTTATACAATAGGTGGAAATCCGGTGCTCTCCGCCCCGGGCACACAGAATGTCTTTGCAGGTGTTGACGCTGGGCTAAATAATACTGGAAGCTATGGAACCTTCATAGGATATCAGACTGGAAAAACCAACCAGGGTAGCAACAACGTTTTCATAGGATGTGCCGCCGGCTCAGACAATACCGAAGGCGATTACAACACATTCGTGGGAAGGGCTGCCGGCTTGCACAACATCGGGGCCAGTTCCAACACATTCGTTGGATCATATACCGGCTTCGATAATACCACAGGTGAATACAACACATTTGTGGGCAATAACGCCGGTCATGACAATACCACAGCCCATTCCAACACATTTATAGGAATGTCTGCTGGACACAGTAATGAGACCGGTTACAGCAATACATTCTTGGGAACCGCTGCAGGTCTCTATAACACCGAAGGGTATTACAACACATTCGTTGGAAGTGATGCCGGCTACTCGAATGAAACAGGTGATGAAAACGCCTTCGTAGGGTATAAGGCAGGATACTCCAATACTGTCGGAAACGACAATACCCTTTTAGGACCATATTCGGGATACTCGAATGAAACAGGCAATGAAAACACGTTCGTTGGAGGGTATGCAGGCTACAACAACATCGGGGCCAGTTTCAATACATTCGTAGGATTGTACACAGGTTTCGCCAACACGACAGGACAATACAATACATTTCTGGGAAATAAAGCTGGCTGCAACAATACCACGGCTCATTCGAACACATTTGTAGGAATGTCCGCTGGCCACAATAACGAGACAGGCAACAGCAACACGTTCCTGGGAACCGCCGCAGGCATCTACAACGCCGAAGGGTATTACAACACATTCGTTGGAAGTGATGCCGGCTACCGGAACGAAACAGGCGATGAAAACACATTCGTCGGGTATAAGGCCGGCCATGAAAACACCACCGGCCAGGGCAATGTCTTTCTCGGCTTTCAGGCTGGATACAATGAGACGGATTCAGACAAGCTTTATATCGCCAATGGTTCAGGAGCAAGCGACGTTTTAATCTACGGCGATTTTTCAACCGGCCAGGTGGGCATCGGGACCACCAGTCCTTCTGCCATGCTCGATGTCGACGGAGATGTCAACACCGATTCTCTCTATAAGATCGGCGGCAGTACTGTGCTTTCCACCGAGGGCTCACAGAACGTGTTCGTTGGCGCCGGTGCCGGGGGGAATAATACAGGAGGGTATGCGACTTTTGTGGGAGCCTCTGCCGGGTTGAACAACCAAGGCGGGGACAACGTTTTTGTGGGACGGCGTGCGGGCTACAGCAATAGCACCGGCGGTTCCAACACATACCTGGGGCAGGCCGCAGGCTATTCCAACACCGAGGGTTCTGACAACACATTCCTGGGCTCCGCCTCCGGCTATAAAAATACCACCGGCTCTGACAACACATTCCTGGGACGACATGCGGGCTATTCCAACATTACGGGCACGGGCAATGTCTTTGTCGGCCATAAGGCAGGATATTATGAGACCGGCTCCAACAAGCTTTACATCGCCAATGACAAAGATAACAGCGATGTGTTGATATACGGCGATTTTTCAACCGGCAAGGTGGGCATCGGGACGATGGTGCCTACACAAGAGCTCCACGTCGTTGGAAATATCTACTGCACCGGCAAGCTGACCAGCGTCGGTGGCAACGACCCCCCTTATGTGCTCTACAATAAGGAATCCAGAGCGGCCATCATCGACCGAGTCGCTGAGGAGGTGCCTGAGGACAAGCAAAACGGGGCGGTGTTGTTCTGGAACGGCCAGGACAAGCGCTTCGAGGTCTATCTGCCCGAGGATGGCGAGTTTCGTGATCTGGATGGCAACCTGCTTTCTACTGTCAAGAAGATATAGTCAGGTGCTGGGTGGTTTTGGGCAACGATTCACGAACCACGATTCACGATCTCTTCAAAGAGGTGGGCCATGAGAGTGAGGAATCTTGCGATGAACATGGTTCTGGCTGTCTTGATCTGCATTCTCTGCTCCACTGCCCAGGCGGCCAGGAAGATGGTGAGCCTTGATGACGGCGCTCGCAACCTGGACTTATCCCAGGGCGTCCCCGGCCTGATCAACTATCAGGGCACCCTCACGGATGAATTCGGTGTGGCACTGGACACCACCGTCTCCATGACCTTTTCTATTTACCCACTTTCTGTAGGAGGGACTGCTTTATGGACGGAAACCCAGCCAGCGGTGGTGGTGAGCAGTGGCATTTTCAATGTTCTATTGGGTAGTGTGAATAGCATCCCGGACACAGTTTTCAGCGAGCCTGTTCGTTGGCTGGGCGTTCAGGTAGGTGGCGATCCGGAGCTGGTTCCCCGGCAGCGGATCGCATCGGTGGGGTATGCCTTCTGGGCAGCTGAGGCGGATAGCGCAGATTATGCCCGGAGTGGTGGAGGTAGCGGAGGATGGGTCGATGATGGAACTGTCGTGCGACTGGAGACGGACACTGATTCCGTGGGCATCGGGATCACTGCACCTGTGGCTAAACTGGATGTCAGCGGGGACATCAACATCAATTCGGTTTACAAGATCGGCGGAGAAACAGTTCTCTCCACTGAGGGTACAGGTAATGTCCTCGTGGGCGCTGGTGCTGGAGAAAACAATACCGGAAGCAACGAAACCTTTGTGGGCTTCGGAGCCGGTGAAAACAATGAAGGCAACGACAACACCTTCGTGGGTCGGGGGGCGGGCAAGTACCACACAACAGGTTCGATCAATACGTACCTAGGAACCATCGCAGGCTATTTTGACACCGAAGGCAATAACAACACATTCATTGGAGGGGGAGCAGGTCTCTTAAACACCACGGGCAGTGAGAACACTTACCTGGGAACCTATGCAGGCAACTCCAACCAGGTTGGTGTCGGCAATGTCTTCCTGGGCTATCAAGCCGGATACAATGAGACCGATTCCAGCAAGCTCTACATCGCTAATGGACCGGATACTAGCGATGTGTTGATCTATGGCAATTTTTCCACCAGCAAGGTGGGCCTGGGAACCCTAGACCCGGCGGAGAAGCTGGATGTGGCTGGAACAGTGCGGATGGAAGGCTTCAAGATGCCCACGGGTGCATCTGATGGTTATGTGTTGACTTCCGATGCCTTGGGTGAGGGGACTTGGAAAACCCCTTCGGCTTCAGCAACTGACAATGATTGGGTTCGAGGCACTCCGGATAGCGTTCTGTTTACTGCTAACTATCTCGGCGTTGCCCGTGGTGACGCCGGTAACATGCTGTTTGGTGATAGTGTTCATACCCATATCAATTTAGGAGTTGCCTGCACCACCGGGAATACAATTATTACTACTAGGTACTGTACTGTTGGCGGGGGGTTAGGCAACATCGCCAGACACAACGGTGCGACTGTCGGTGGCGGTTATGGCAACGCCGCTGGCTTCTCGGCGACTGTGGGCGGCGGATCTGGCAATAACGCCGGCGATGATTATGCGACCGTGGGCGGCGGTGGAGGTAACACCGTGTTCAATGAAGCCGGTACCGTGGGCGGCGGACATTTAAACACCGCTGGCGGCAGCTATGCAACCGTAGGAGGCGGAAAGGGCAACACCGTCAGCGGCCAATATGCGACGGTGGGCGGCGGAGGTTACAGCACCGCCATCGGTAGTAGGGCCACCGTGGGTGGTGGAGGTGGAAATTATGTTGGAGGTGCATATTCAGCAATCCTCGGAGGATATCAAGATAGCATCACTGCTGCCGCAGATTACTCCTATCTTTTTGGCATCGGGAGCAAGCTGACTCAGGATTCAACCTTTATGGTCGATATGCCCCATATCCGCTTTGGCGATGAGACCGATGGATACGAGTTTCCCGCTTCCGATAGGTCCAACGGACAATTGCTTGTGACTGATGGCAGCGGCACGCTCAGCTGGCAAGCTGCCAAGAGTGACGTCGGCAACTGGGCCATCTCGGGGAACAATTTGCATTCCACCGTGTCGGGGAATGTGGGTATTGGAACGACGAGGCCTGCGAGAGCATTGCATATCAATGATGTAATGAGATTGGAACCCAGATCATCTGCTCCTGCCAGCCCAGCGGAAGGTGATATGTACATGGACAGCGTCACTCACAAGCTTATGGTCTATGATGGGGCTATATGGCAAGCTTGCTGGTAGTTGTTAAAGCTAGTCCACTGGCACTGTCACCTCTGGACCCTAAGCTCTGGTATCTGCCTTTTGATGGGGCTATGTTTTTCATAGCCCCTTTTTTATTTCAATTTACCCGCGTGACCCTCTGAGATGGATTCTGAGGCACTTTTATTTACATTTTGTGTGATTCATTAATTTTGCTATAATATTTGATATCACGGTGTTACGCAATATTTGCAACTTGTTTTTCAATTCCCCATGGTAAAGTATACATTTCCTAAAAATCGCCTAATTTTGGCCTTATATAAATGACTTACAAGGGCTTTTTTTAGGGTCTGTGCTTTTTTTTCTTTTTATAAGTGAATCATATCTAATCCTCGATCAAATTTCGTCACACATAGCGCAGCTTTTGTTGGAGGAAAGGATAAAATCTGGTTTGACCGCAGAAAATGACTCCCCGGTAGGGGTTACCGAGCGGTAGTAGCGTCATAGGATCATACCCTGTTTGAATAGTTTTTGATTGATTGTGATAATAAAGAATTTTGATATTTCTTGACATATTTGAGAATTCTTAGTACTTTTAATTTGCCTAAAGTAACAGTATCTCCACATCAATGATATTCAGCTAATGGCCATTTAGAGTTTTATCTTAAGAGGTGCTGCAGGAGTTTTCGCATAATTTGCTGAAAAGGAGGGATTCATCATGACTACTAAAAAAATAATTGCTGTCATTACGCTTTTAGCATTGCTTAACGGTATTCTCGGTTGTTCCAGCGTCGTGCTTATCACCCCAGACGAACTAAAGAGGCAACCGCAGAAAAAAATCCTTGCTGCAAAGGTTACTTCAGGAGAGGAAATCAATTTTGAGGCACCAGGGGGAGTTTTTTTCGCCGAAGAGCAAGTTATTCAGGGGACTATCCGAGATACTACATCCGTTAGTCCTTATCAAGTTAGAGGCTATGCCGAAAGAGTGGAAAAATACTATGCCAAAGATGTGGAAATCAAACTCAACGATATTAGCTATGTTAAAGTCAAGAAAATTGACGCAGGGAGAACTATCGGCTGTATTCTAGGAACATCTGCCCTAGGAATTGGGCTGTGTGTTCTTATAGCCCTTTTGACGTTTGAACTCAAACCACTGGGGGATTGATCCCAAAGGAACAGGCGAAACAAATGGAAATGTGAAAGATATAGCTTGGGATGATAACCACGTGTACATCAATACAAATGCAGGCTGGAAGCGAGTGGCGTTAAGTATATTTTGAGGAGCGAACGTCTATCTACCGATTATGGAGCCCAACCTTTGGCATCCGCCCTTTTTATCATACCATACCATCGGGGCTAAGTTTGTCATAGCCCCTTTTCTATTTCAATTTACTCGCAGTGTGAATCAAGTTGATTGTTCATCACAATAGGGGAGAGGGGTAAAAAAAGACTTGATTTTAGCTAGGTTTTTGGCAATATTAAACTGATGAATCAATAACGAAACACCATAACTCCTTGTGCCCCCGTAGCTCAGGCGGATAGAGCAAGGGATTCCTAATCCCTGTGTCGCCCGTTCGAGTCGGGCCGGGGGTACTGTATTCTCCTAAGCCCTTATCATAAGAGGATTTGGTATGGCTGCAAAGAAACGGATACGTAAACATGACCTCAAAGAGGATCGTTTTGTCACAGCGACCTTTCAGCTGACATCTTTTGTTCGCGAACATCAGAACACCTTTTTAACCGTCCTGGCAGCCGTGATCGTGCTGGTCATCGTGATTTTTGTATACACTTCTAGTCGCAGTCGTACCCAGGAAACGGTGATGCGGCTTGCCGGTGAGGCCAACATTGCATATCAACGAGCCAATTTTCAAGAGGCTATGCAGCACTATCAAGCTCTTATAGATTTACATGGGGGGACTCAGGAGGCCAGTATGGCGGCTTTTTTCCTGGGAGACATCTACCTTAAACTGCACGATTACCAAAAGGCAATAAAAAGCTTCCAGAGCTATATTGATAAATATCGTCGTGATGAGCTGTTGACAAGCTCAGCCTTGATAGGAATCGCTGCTTGTCATGAACAGCTGGGTCAATATGCTCAGGCGGGAGAATTCTATATGAAATCAGCTGAGGATTTTCCCGAGTTTTTTGCTGCCCCTGAGGCATTGATGAATGCAGGACGCAGCTACTTCTCTGCAGGAGAAGTAGATAAAGCGATAGAGGCCTATCAGATGCTCATTGATAATTACCCAGAAAGTCGTTATCACGACGAGGCCAAAATGGCATCTGCCGAGATTACTTGTGCTAATGACAAAACTGTTCAATAAAATGTTTCAAAAAAGGAGCCGCGATCGGCTCCTTTTTAACACCATATTGAGTCCTATAAGATATATTATGTAAACTAAATAATCGATCACGCTGTCCTGTCTGGTCAGATAACTATATTGACCAGCTTCCCTGGCACCACCACCACCCTTTTCACACCCTTGTCCACATAAAGCTTCACTCTTTGATCGTTTAAAGCACGTTCTTTTAAGTCTCCCTCAGAGATATCTGCAGGAACCAGAATACGTGAGCGGACTTTTCCATTCACTTGAATGACGATGGTAAGCTCCCTTTTTTCTAAAAATCTGGGATCATAGGTAGGCCATTTTTCAAGAAAAACGCTATTTTTGTTTCCCAAATGTTCCCACAGTTCTTCACCTAAATGAGGCGCAAAGGGAGAGATGAGTAATACAAGAGTGTGCATTGCTTCATGAAAAAATTCCTTTTGAGTTAACTCTGTTGGTGTTTCGACCAAGTGAAGGTACAAAGCGTTGACGAACTCCATAATTCTACTGATGGCAGTGTTAAAGTGAAATCGATCTAAATCTTGCCCTACCTGTTGAACGGTATAGTGCTTGATGCGATTCAGTTCTTCGATGGAAACTTCTGATGCCATAACTCTATTTTCCTGAACCATATGCACCAGTCTCCAGACTCTGTTCAGGAATCGAGAAATCCCCACGATGCCCTCGTCGCTCCAGTCGCCGCCGTCTTGATACGAACCCATGAACATCAAGTATATGCGAAAGGTATCAGAGCCATACCCTCCGATGAATTGGTCTGGGCTAACCACATTGCCTTTGGATTTCGACATTTTGGAACCATCTTTGGTGATGGTCCCCTGATGAACGAGTTTTATGAAAGGCTCCTCAAAGTGGATGTAATCCATGTCGTACAGGACTTTTGTAACAAACCTCGCATAGAGCAAATGCATGACGGCATGCTCAGCGCCGCCAACATATTGGTCAACTGGAAGCCATTTTCTGACAAGCTCTGGATCAAAAGGACGCTCGTTGTTATGAGGGCTCAAGTATCTCAGGAAATACCATGAAGAACAAACGAATGTGTCCATCGTGTCCACTTCTCTACGCGCCGAGCCTCCACATTGTGGACAAGCGGTCTGAACAAAATCTTGGTTGGTGGCCAAGGGAGATTTTCCCATTCCCTGAAGAGAAAAATCCACGTCTTTGGGCAATAAAACCGGCAGATCTTCCTCGGGAACTGGTACGGTGCCGCAGGCCTGGCAGTAGACGATGGGAATCGGCGCTCCCCAGTAACGCTGCCGGGAAACAAGCCAATCGCGAAGTTTGTAGTTCACGCATCGCCGTCCTAATTTCATTTTCTCTAGAGCATCTGCGATCCTCTCCCCCCCTACCCTGGAGTTCAAACCGTTATACTTGGAGGAGTTAGCCATTTTTCCTGGTTCTATAAAAGCTTCCTGAAGCTCGTGGTCTTGATCACATCCCTCGGGCAGGATCACCTTCCGAATGGGCAGATCGAATTTTTTGGCAAATTCGAAATCGCGTTGATCGTGAGCAGGAACAGCCATAACAGCGCCCGTTCCATAACTCACCAAGACGTAGTCAGCTATCCAAATGGGCACCTTTTCATCGTTGATGGGATTGACGGCATAGGTGCCGATAAACACCCCGGTTTTTTCCTTTACCATTGAGGTCCTCTGAATCTCGCTCTCCTTTCTGGCTTTCTCGATGTATTTCGAGACCTCTTTTCTCTTTTCAGAAGGAGTAAGCTCCTCCACGAGCGGGTGTTCGGGAGCCAAAACCATATAGGTGACCCCAAAAAGGGTATCGGGCCTGGTGGTGAAAACGGGTATCTTTTGATCTGTTTCGGCAATTCGGAAGACCACCTCGACACCTTCGCTGCGACCAATCCAGTTGCGCTGCATGGTCTTGGTCTTCTCCGGCCAGTCGATACCATCCAAACCATCCAGGAGCCGATCGGCATAAGCTGTTATTTTGAAAAACCATTGTTCTAAATCCTTGTGAGTTACAGGATTCTCGCAGCGCTCACAATGACCCTCGATGACCTGCTCATTGGCCAATACCGTCTTACAGCTGGGACACCAGTTGACCGGGGCTTTTTTGCGTTCCGCCAATCCTTTTTTGTACAGCTGTAAGAAAAGCCATTGGGTCCAACGGTAATACTCTGGAGAGCTGGTGTCGATCTCCTTGTCCCAATCGTACATAGCTCCCATGGCTTGTAACTGTTTTCTGATCTGTGAGACATTCTCGGCAGTGCTGTTGGCTGGATGGACACCATGCTCGATAGCGTAGTTCTCCGCTGGAAGGCCAAAAGCATCGTAGCCCATGGGCTCGAATACGTTATAGCCGCGCATTCGCTGGTATCGGGCCCAGGTGTCCGTAGGGCCGTAGTTGTACCAATGACCAGTATGCAGCCTTTCACCCGACGGATAGATAAACATCACCAGACAGTATAGCTTGCGACTCGCGTCTTTGAGGTCAACTGTGTTCAGACCGCTTTTCGTCCAGCGCTTCTGCCACTTTTCCTCGATTTCCCTAAAAGGATAGTTCTCCATCATATCTCGCCTACGATTTGCCCCATCTTCTGGTTATTTTAAAGGAAATTACGGATAGATTCTATACAACATCCTGGGAAAGGGAATGGCCTCCCGAAGATGATCCCGTCCGCAGATCCAAGTGACCGTTCGTTCAATCCCCAGCCCAAATCCGGCATGTGGAACGCTGCCATACCTCCGCAAATCCAAATACCATTGAAAAGCCTCCATGGGCAATTTGTCCTTCTTGATCTTGGCCTCCAATTCCCTCAGGCTGTCCTCACGCTGCCCGCCGCCGATGATTTCTCCATATCCCTCTGGTGCCAAGACATCAAGGCACAAGGCTAGCTTAGAATTTTGGGGATCCGTTTTCATATAAAAAGCTTTGCACTTCAGAGGATAGCGATGAATGATGACGGGACGATCGAATCTAAGGGATAGGGTCTCCTCATCCTTTGCCCCAAAATCCTGGCCCCAGGCGAAATCCTTCCCCTCATCCTTCAGGATTTCGACGGCTTCACCATAGGTGATGCGCGGAAAAGGTTTCCCCACCTTGCTCAATTTTTCCAGATCTCTCTCCAAAACGGCAAGTTCTTTTTGTCTATTTTCAAGCACCCGCTGGACGATGAAAATGATAAAATCCTCGGCTAGAACCATGGTGTCCTCCAGATCGTAAAAGGCCATCTCTGGCTCCACCATCCAGAATTCGGTGAGGTGCCGTCTGGTTTTGGATTTTTCGGCTCGGAATGTGGGACCAAAGCAGTACACCCGACCAAAGGCCATAGCTGTGGCCTCGTTATAGAGTTGTCCGCTTTGTGTAAGGTAGGCCTTTCCGTCAAAATAGCCCGTCTCGAAGAGAGTCGTTGTGCCCTCGCTTGGTGCCGGGGTGAAGATGGGTGCATCGACTAGCACGAAACCGCGCTCGGTGAAAAAGTCGCGGCAGGCTCTGATGACCTCGTCGCGCACCCGCAGCACGGCGTGCTGTTTCGAGGATCTCAGCCACAGGTGACGATGATCCATTAAAAATGCGACTCCGTGTTCTTTAGGAGTGATGGGGTATTCGGCGGCAATTTGGATTGGCTCGATGGTGCGGATACCCAGCTCGTGCCCTCCAGGCGCTCGAGGGTCGGACCGGACAATACCGGTGGCCTTCAAGGAGGATTCCTGGGTGAGTTCATCATAGAGAGAGAAAGTGCCATCATCCACCTCTCCTTTGAGCATCACTCCTTGCAAGAGTCCAGTTCCGTCCCGAAATGTTAAAAATCTTAGTTTTCCACTGGATCTTTTATTATAAAGCCACCCCTTAATGGTCACCTCTGTACCGATGTGCTTGCTGACTTCGTCGATATAGATATCAGACATCTGCAAACAGCTCCTCATATCCTGAGCCGTGAGAAAGGCTCGCTCCCATCTCAACTACCTGACCAGCAAAAGGGGAAGATCTATCTCCCTGAGAACCTCTTCGGTGGTGCTGCCCAGCAGGGCTTCTCTTAACCTGGTGTGTCCATGAGCTCCCATAATGACCAGATCCACATTCTCCCTTCCGCTGGCTCGAAGTATCATTTCGCTTGCTGACCCTTTGCTCACCTGGGAATTCGCTTTCAGCCCAAAAGGCCGCAAATATTCCATGGCCTCCTCGACGGTAATCCGGCCCGATGCGGCATCGTCATCCACGGCCAGCACGAAAAGCGGACATTTCAGATGTAAGGCAAAGTCAGCGGCCATCTGGAGGGCATGATTGGCCTGGGGGCTGCGATCATACGCCAAGAGCATTCTCCGAATGGCTCGATATTCCTTGGGCAAAACCAAAATTGGTTTATTGGTCTCGCGCACGGCGCCATCCAAGGTTGCCCCCATCAGCTTTCCCTCCCATCGGGCGTATTCTCCACGTCGCCCCATGACGATCAGATCCACCATGCGAGCCTGTTCACAGATGACCTCTACCGGGGAGCCAGCAATTTGTGTCGTCACGAAGTCCACCTCAGCAGCATGAGCCTTTTGGGCACATTTTTTAAGAACTTCTGCGGCCTTTTCCTCTAAAAATCTCTGGGTTTGCTTCTGATAGGTGGAGGCCGAGAGCATGGGCATGAAACCATCGGCCCCGATATAAAGGGCCCACTCGAAAATGCGCACGTCAACAATGGTTAGAAAACGCAATAGGGCACTATACTTCTTGGCCAGTTGGATGCTCTGGCGGACCACGGCGTCGCTATATGCGGACCCATCAACTGTGGCCAGAACGCTTTTGATCATGGCCTTTGTTCCAGTTAAACCTTTCCCAAAATGGCGTAGGCGATTTTTGAGGCATGCAGATTGATCCGGTTCAGATCACCGATGAGGTCCATATGGATGGTGCTGGTATCCAGAGATTCTTTTAAACCCTGGTGAAGACGATTGATGTGCGCTCGATGGAGCCTGTTTTGCTTCAGGGATAGCATTTTGCGTCTTTCTATGACCTCCCGGGCCAGCTTTTTGTTCCAGGCCGCAAAGGCATCGATGGCCATCTGTAGGGTGGCCGCCACCTCAGAGTGAAACTGCGTGATTTCTTGGAAGCCTTCATCGGAGAAGTAGAAAGGCTGGGCGATCTTTTTCTCGGCATATACCATGAGATTCTTGCTGATCAGATCCCCGATCTGTTCCAGCTCGCTGGTGATAAACACCAGAGCAATTTCTCTCTCCCCCTGTTCTGTACTCAGCTCCTTTTGGGAGAGTTTGGTTAAATACGGAGTGATCGATTCCTCCAGGAGGTCTACTTTATCATCTTCTCTAACCAAGTGACGGCGCAATTGCTCATCGTTGTCTTTGAAGACGGTCATGGTTTCTTTTACCATGCTGAAGACAATATCAGCCATGCGCAGAATTTCCCGAGTGGCCTGTCCGAGAGCCAGATTGGGGGCATTTAATAGCTTGTTATCTAAATATTTTGGAGCGAATTCCTGGGGCGGAAGCTCTCTTTGTGGCCAAAGCTTGACGATAAAGTCCCGATAAGGCCGGATGAAGGGCACAAACAGGATGGCCATTCCCACATTGAAGAAGGTATGCATGTTGGCAATCTGCCGTGACACGTTCTCCGATGTCCGGGCAATGAGATCAGCAACTCCGTTTATAAAAGGATATAAAAGGATCACGCCAACGACTTTGAAAAGAGTGTGAGCCCAAGCTACCCTCCTCCCATCCGTATTTGATCCCAAGCTGGCCAACAGAGCTGTGGCGCAGGTGCCCACGTTAGCTCCTAAGATCAGCGGAATAGCGCCTTCTAAATCTATCAGGCCTTGAAATGAGAGGCTGAGAACCAGACCCAGTGTGGCTGCGCTGCTTTGTACGATGGCGGTGAATGCGGTGGCTATAAGGATGCCTACCAGCGGATTCTCTTTTACTGACAGCATCAGCTTTGTGACCTGTGGATAAAACTTCAGCGGGGCCACCGAGTCAGACATAACCTTCATTCCGAAAAAGATCATCCCGAAAGCTAATATGACTCCACCCAAGCGATAGCTGCGACTCTCTTTTTTCAAAAAGGTAAGGAGAAAGCCTATGGTTATCATGAGCAGGGCATAATCGGCAACTCGAAACGCGATAAGCTGGACCGTAAAAGTTGTCCCGATGTCTGCCCCCAGAATAAGACCCAGAGACTGTGTTAGCGAAATCAGACCGACACTGGCGAAGCTCACTAACATAACCGTGGTCGCGCTGCTGCTCTGAAGGGTAAATGTGGACAAGGCTCCCACGGCGATGCCCTTATACCTATTGCTGATCAAGCGGCTGATAATATAGCGCAGGCGGTTTCCGGCTATGCTCTGGAGATGATCACCGCCCAGTCTCAATCCGAACAAAAAAAGGCTCAGACCTCCCAACAGGCTGATAAAAGAGAGAATTGTGAAAGATTCGCTTACCACTATAAGTTCACTTTCTTAAAAGGTTAAAACCAAAGCAAGAGCCCCCGGCTCCAGCGATGACCACTGCAAAACGTAACCGGGGGCGCAGAAAAAGCCAGTTTGGAACCAGCTTGCTCAGAATTGATGGGGAAAAACCCGATCCAAATACGAGGGTGAAAGTTTTACAACCTTCCCAGGCTCTCAAGGTGAAGAAGACTCCGGTTTCTCGGAGACAGGTGGCTCGTCCTCTTCTTTTTCAGAGGAAGGCGGCTCTTCATCCTGCTGCCGAGCGGTTTCTTTATCCTCCTGTTGGGCAGGTTTCTCCTTTTCTGACGGTGCCTCGGTGGGTTTTTCCGTGCTCTCCTCTCCGGCAACTTCGCCTACGGTAATGGATTTCACTGGGTGTTTGGCCAGATAGGTCTCCAGCTCAGCCTTTTCGTGATCTTCGAAGTAGGCTTTGGCACTGAGGATAATTTTTCGATTGCTCAGGTCGAATTCTATAACCTTAAGGGGTATTTCCTCCCCTATCGAAAACGCCTCAGCGGGCTTGCGGATATCTGGACAACCTAGCTGAGTGAGAGGAACAAACCCCTCTACGTCCTCTGGAAGCTCGACGATGACACCCCGATCTAGAAGTCTCAAGATCTTCCCCGAAACGGTTGCACCCACTGGATAGACTTCGGCCAAGTGATCCCAGGGGTCCTCGATGAGCTGTTTGTATCCCAGAGAAACGCGTCTGTTTTCCTTGTCGATGTTGAGGATGGCCACTTCCACCTTGTCGCCCTTTTTTAAAACCTCGCTGGGATGATGAATGCGCCGTGTCCAGGAGAGATCGGAGATGTGCACTAAGCCATCTATGCCCTCTTCAATTTCCACGAAAGCACCGAAGTTGGTGAGGTTCCTAACCCTTCCTGTCACGTGAGAGCCAACAGGATGACGCTCTTCCAGGGTCAACCAGGGATCTGGTTGAATCTGCTTCAGCCCTAGGGAGATTTTCTCGCCCTCTTTGTCCACCTTGAGGACCACCACTTCTACCACATCTCCGATGGCCACGACCTTGGAGGGATGGCGAATGTGTTGCGTCCAGGACATCTCCGAGATATGGATCAACCCCTCTATGCCTTTCTCTAATTCGACGAAGGCCCCGTAGTCTGTAATGCTGACCACTTTACCACGAACCTTTTGCGAAACAGGATATTTCTCCTCCACATTTTCCCACGGATATGGCGTAAGCTGCTTCAAACCCAAGGAGATGCGCTCCCTCTCCCGCTCGAAACTGAGGACTTTGACCTTCAGAGTATCGCTTATGGCCACCAGCTCCGAAGGATGACTGACTCGGCCCCAAGACATGTCGGTAATGTGGAGCAGTCCATCGATGCCACCCAAGTCGATAAAGGCTCCGAAATCGGTGATGTTCTTGACCGTGCCCTCGCGAACTTGCCCCACCTCTAATTCCTTAATGATTTGAGATTTGGCCTTAGCCCTTTCCTCTTCTAAAACGACTCGACGGGAGACAACGATGTTCCTTCTCATCTTGTTCAATTTGATGATCTTAAAGGGAAACGCCTCGCCGATCAATTGATCTAGATCTGGTACGGGTCTGAGAGCCACCTGGGAACCGGGAAGGAAGGCATCCACCCCGAAAAGGTCGACCACCATGCCACCTTTGATCCGTCGCAGAAGGCGCCCCTCAACCACCTCCCCACTGTCATAAGCATTCTTGATCTTATCCCAAACCTTCATGAAGTCAGCTTTTTGTTTGGAGAGAACCAGCTGTCCATCCTGATTTTCAATATTCTCCAAATAAACTTCGATTTCATCGCCCACTTTGACGTTCAGAGGCTCGCCAAACTCGGTGATGGGAATGATTCCTTCAGATTTAAATCCCACATCTACTAAGATATCTGTTTCGGTGACCTGAATGATCTTCCCCTTGACGATCTCTCCTTCTCCTATGTCGCGCATGGTCTCCTCGTACATCTGGAGAAGCTCGGCGTATTCCTCCTCGGAATACCCCTCCTCATCGTCGTAGACCACCAGCTTAACAGCAGTTTTCTCCTCGACCTCGATCTCCGCCTGCTTTTTAGGTTTAGAGGCGACGGCCTCTTTTATCTTGGATTCAGGAGAGCCTTTTTCTTTTTTAGCAGCCGCTTTTGGGGCGGTAGCCCGTCTTGCTTTCGTCGTCCGAGGTTTGGCCCCTTTGGGCTCACCTCCTTTCTTCTCTTTTTTGCTCTTTTCCTCCTCGCCAGAGGAGGATTGGCTTGGTTGTACCTCTTCTGCCAACGTCATCGTCCTCTTTCCCCTTTCTTTATGAGATTCGGCTCCGAAGAGCCGTGCATAAAATCATGATTTTGTTCCCTGGGAGTGCTGCAAGGCTCCGATCCGTTGCATCACCTCTTGGACAACACGGCGATAAGCTGACTTATCCCGACCGAGGGTCCCAATCCAGCTTCTGGATATGGGAGAGCCAAAACTAACGGTTAATCTTCGCTTCCGAAATAGGGTCTGCCGGAGACTATTGGAGGCGAAGATATAAGCGGGTACAATGGGTACCTGCCCCTCCACGGCCAGCTTGCCCACTCCCAGTTTGCCACTTAGCAATGTATCTCCAGGCCCTCTCGTGCCTTCGGGAAAAAGCAAAACGGCCTGGCCCTGCCTGAGCAGTTCCGCGATTCGCCGGAGGGCAGCGCGATCAGGCCTACCCCTGCTGACGGGCACAGTATTATAGGTCTTGATAACCCATGACAAAAGGCGATTTTCAAACAGTTCCTTCTTGGCTAGAAAGTGGGCCTCCCGCGGAATGGCCGCTCCCACCACAGGAGGATCTAGCAAGCTGATATGATTGCTGGCCACGATGACGGCCCCATCAGTCGGTACCATCTCCTGGCCTTGTACCCGAAATCCGAAAAGAGTTTTGAGAAGTAGATTCAAGAACAGCCAAGACCATTTATACAGAGACCTCATGGCCCACATTATTAGATCTCCGGGCCAAGTGTTCCTCGAAGCTGGGTCAAAATTTCTTCCAGAACCTCTTCGATGGGCAGATTGGTGGTATCGATGACGATGGCATCTGCCGCTTGGGACAACGGGGCGACCTCTCTTAGACTGTCGGATCGGTCCCTGTGACGAAGCTGTTTTTCCAATTGCCGCCTATCAACCGTCCGACCCCAGCTTTGCATCTGGAGATGACGCCGCCTGGCCCTTTCCTGAACCGAGGCGGTGAGATAGAACTTGATGTCGGCATCTGGCAAAACGACCGTGCCAATATCTCGTCCCTCCATCACAACGCCACTGACCCGAGCCATGGCCCGCTGCTTTTCCACCATAGCGGCATGTACCCCGGGATACGCGGAGATCCGTGATGAAGCCATATCGATCTCTGGGGTTCGAATCTCCTCGGTGACATCCTGGCCGTTGATGAACACCCGGTAGGCCCAGCGGCTCTGGTCGACTTGCTTCTGAAAAAGAAATTGACCCTCTCTAGCCAAACGCTCCAGACGAACTTGGTCGTCCATATTTACACCTAATTTTTGAGCGTGAACGGCCAGGGCTCGATACATGGCACCTGTGTCCACAAAAGGACAACCCAATTCTTCGGCTAAAAGTAATCCAATAGTTCCCTTACCGCTACTGGCTGGACCATCAATGGCCACTATTGGCTGAGAACGGCTCATCCAGGTTTTCCCGACAAAAGGCAACAATCGGCCAAACGATGAGGTGGAGAAATCCTCCTTATCCCTTGCTCGATTTTAACCTATGAACTTCGACCGAAGAAAGGTGCCGCCATTGACCACAAGGCAACCCGTCGTCACTTAAACCAGCGAAGGCCGTTCTGCGTAGCCTCACCACAGGATGACCAATAGCCATGCACATTCTTCTCACCTGCCTTTTCTTTCCTGTGGTCAGTTCCAAGCAGATTTCGCTATGGCCAGATTCACATGCCAGAACTTTCACGTCTGTGGCTCGGGCTATGCCATCCTCAAGCCGGATACCCTTCAGAAGCTTCTTGATCTTCCGATCATTCACGGCTCCCGAGACCAAAGCCCAATATCTCTTGGTCAACCCATATCTGGGATGTGCCAGACGATGGGCTAATTCTCCGTCGTTGGTGAAAAGCAAAAGCCCTTCTGTATCCCGATCCAAACGCCCCACAGGAAAAACCCTGTCTTTCACCTCTCCCAGAAGCTCATAGACTGTCGGTCTTCCCCGTGGATCTGAGGAGGTAACCAAATAGCCAGCCGGCTTATTCAGCAAGAGGTAGAGCCGATTTTTCTTGGAGAGGACTTTTATACCATCTAGGGAGACCTCATCCGCTACAGGATCCACATGGAAACCCAGCTCCCTCACCTCTTGGCCATTAACTTGAACCCGCCCCTCCAGGATGGATCGATCCGCCTGACGTCTGGATATTCCGCCGTGATGGGCTAAAAATTTGTTCAGCCGTGTCTTCGTATTCTGTCACCAAGCTCTCAGAGGATTTGGAAACATCAATGAGTGACCGAAGCTCTCTCTCGGCAGGTAAGTCGGTGATCTTGTTCAGCCCAAAATAGCGTAAAAACCCGTCCGTTGTACCATACAGCAAAGGTCTTCCCACTGTGGCCTTACGACCCTTTACGGCAATGAGGTCACGTTCCAGCAAAGTCTGCAATACGCTATCCACACATACTCCTCGTAGAGACTCGATCTCGGCGCGAAGAATCGGTTGCTTATATGCGATTATGGCCAGCGTCTCCAAGGCGGGCTTTGAAAGTCGAGAGCGAGCTCGGGAGCGGAAAAGTCCCCGAATCCATCTGGCGTACTGGGGACGCGTACAAATCTGATAACCTCCAGCTACCTGCACGATCTGAAAACTGCGCCGCTCCTGTTCGTATTGCCTTTTTAAGCTCTCGATGGCCTCTTCGATGTCCTTTGTGCCTACATCCTCCATGAGCGTTTTGAATTCTCTCACAGTCAATGGACGATCGGAGGCGAAAAGCAGAGATTCAACAATACCCTCGGTTTGACTCATCGTGTATCTCGAAAAGGATGACGATCAACTTTTACACATGCTTTCCTATAAACCCAAAGCTGACCAAAAGCCCTCTGCTGTTTAACGGACACGAGCTGAGCTCGGATTAGCTCCAAAAGGGCCAGAAATGTGACCACCATGGCCATCTTTCGGGGATCGGATCGAATGAGCTCTACAAAAGGAAGTCTTTTTTTATGTATTAAGGCATCTAATATATACTCGAAGCGCTCTTTAACAGTGATTTCCTCAAGTAAAATCTCATGAGTGACCCCCTCGGGTTCTTTCTCCACTATGTCCTTAAAAGCCGCAAGCAAATCAAAGAGGCTCACCTCTATGAGATCCTGCTCCTCTTCTCCCTCGGCTAACTGAGGCTCGGAGGGCCTGGTAAATAAAAGAGCAGCTTCCTGCTCCCTCTCATCAAGAGTCTCAGCAGCCATTTTGTAAAGTCGGTACTCCAGAAGCTTATCCGCCAACTCCCGACGAGGATCCTCCTGGAAGATATCTTCCTCCTGAATCGAATGAGGCAACAGCATCTGAGACTTAATGTACATGAGTGTGGTGGCCATGACCAAGAAATCGGCTACCACATCCAGACGGAGGAGACGCATGAGCCTGAGATAGGCAAGATACTCCCCTGTAATTCGTGCGATGGGAATGTCTTGGATCTCGATCTGATCTTTCTGGATAAGAAACAAAAGAAGATCCAGTGGGCCCTCGAAAATGGGGATTTTTACTTGATAGCCCGTTGCAGAACTCATCTCTTCAGTGGTTGCTGTCTTATGGCCAGCCATCGGCATACTCCCCGAGCCACTACCGGACACTCATCGCCTCTCGCACCATGGCCATGGTTTCTTGGGCAATGGCCCGTGCCTTTTGACCTCCCTCCTGAAGGATCTCCTCAACCCGAGAAATATCGGACTCTAAACGGCTCCGCTTTTCTCGAAAGGGTTCTAGGAATTCCGACAGTTTTTCAGCAAGGCGCTTTTTGTCAGCCACACAACCTAATCGCCCACTTCGGCAATCTTGGGCGATCTGTTCTGTCTCCTCAGGATTGAATTTCTGGTGATATGTAAAAACTGTGCAGATCTCCGGCCGACCCGGGTCAGAAACGTGAATTTTCTGAGGGTCAGTGATGGTGGACATTATTTTTTTCTTGATGTGATCTGGCTTCTCAGCAAGAAGAATAGTATTGCCTACCGATTTGCTCATACGATTCCCGTCGATGCCCGGAAGTCGACTGAATGGTGTCAACAGGGCTACTGGTTCTGGGAAAATCTGACCATATAGGTTGTTGAACCTACGGGCGATCTCACGCGTCAGCTCCACATGAGGAGCTTGATCCTCTCCCACGGGCACCGCATCCGCTTTGTAAATGAGAATATCGGCGGCCTGTAGAACAGGATAGCCAAGAAGTCCATAGCTTACGTTTTCGCCCAGATGGAGGTCTCGTATAACTTCTTTCAAAGTAGGATTGCGTTCCAGACGCGCGCTGGTGACTAACATGGAAAACAACAGATGCAACTCAGCGTGCTCTGGGACATCCGATTGGACAAAAATCAAACTTTTTTCCAGATCGATGCCGGCACAAAGCCAGTCGATGGTCATGTCCAAGATGTTCTCATGAATAGATGCGGTATCCTCAAAGGATGTCGTCAGAGCATGCCAATTCGCTATCATGTGGAAGTTCTCGTACTCGCCCTGAAGACGAACCCAATTTTCCAGGGCACCAGCAAAATGACCCAGATGCAGCTTCCCCGTGGGTCGCATACCGCTCAATATCCTTTTCTTGACCATAGTTTTTTTGTAAAGTCGATGACAACCGTCATATTGATATAAGGCAGTTGCTCAGTCATTCCAAAAACAAATACCGGCGCCAGCGATAGTCACTGATGCCCACGAAATGTCGAATGAACATCAAATAGTTTGGCCTTCGCGGCTGACGATGCAAGGTCATTCTGGCCTCCTCAGGCGTACGTTGTCCCTTTCTGTTGTTGCAACGGGCACAGGCGCACACCAGATTCTCCCAACTGTCTGATCCACCTTTGTTTTTCGGAATGACATGGTCTAGAGTCAGGGGATTTCTTTTTTGGCCACAGTACTGGCAACGATATCCGTCTCTCTTGAGGATGTTTTTGCGAGTCAATAAGATCTTTTTCCGAGGGATGGTGATATACATATAGAGGCGAACGACACTGGGCATGGGATAAGCTCGTGATACAGTCCGTACCTCTAGCGCGAGCTTCTCCACGATTTCGGCCTTGCCCAAAAAAACCAGCACGATGGCCCGCTTGGCAGTACAAATGCTCAATGGCTCGTAATTTTGATTAAGCACAAGCACATATCGGTCTAACATTGACCAGTCAAACCTCCTACAACCCTCTTAGCCCCAACATATTGTGCCTCTAGAGAGGCATCATAATCCTCTGCGGATTGTTCCAGGCTGTTGGTCCTGATATATGCGGAGCAGTGAATGAACTTACCCTTCTGGATGTGAATGGCCACATGAGTGATTCTGTCGGCATCTGGGGATTTGAAAAAAACCAGATCTGCCGGTCTTAATTGCTGTCGGTGGAAAACCTCTCTGCCCTGAGTGAACTGCTGAGAGGCATCGCGCGGCAAGGAAAACCCATTGAGTCGGAAGACCGTCTGCACAAACCCTGAGCAATCAAATCCCTTAGGAGTTGTCCCCCCCCACAGATAGGGAAGACCCATGAAGCTATGAGCTGTTTTGAGGATTTGCTCCGCACTGCCACCCTCTATGTGAATGAGATTTCCCACATCGGCGATGTCCTTATGAGCTATCCACCCCTGGCGTCCATCTGGTAAGGCGACGCGGTGCCAGCGCCGTCCGGTTTCCAAACGAAGCAGTTCCGTTCCGATTACTGCATCGCTCACGGGGATCGATGCGCTTTGCCGCCGAGACAGAACAAGGGCCACCTGAGATGTCACCATCACCTTAGGACTGGCTCGCCAGCGCTGAACCAGCTTCTCATCCCCCAACTGCAGCAGAGATTCGCTAACCCAGCCCAGATAACCGTCTGGCAATCGGACGTAACGCCAATTCTGACGCTGATCCAAGATCTCCAGAGCCATCCCCATAATGGCCTGGGTAACCTGTTCTGACTTATGGTCAGGCTCCCTGTGGATATCGGCAACGCTGACCCTGACCAATCCCCAAGAGTTCAACATTGACCTCAGACGAGATTCAAAACGCTAATTTTGTTTAATTTACAACTTTTTACCAAAATTGTCAACGCTTTTTTAGCTTATTCAGAGCCCTAAAAAGCCCCCAAGGAAACTTGGGGGCCTGAATTTAAGAAAATGTACCTGTTTCCTCTTCAATCCCAAAATTCCCAAGAGATACCCCCGTAGAAGGTCCTCCCAGGAAGAGGGTATCCTGACCGCAGGGAGTATTCTTTATCTTGGAGATTCTTGCCCACCAGATAGACGCGAACACGGTCCAGGACCTTTGCGGTCAGCTTTCCGTTGACGACAGTGCTGGAGGGTAGTTTCTCACCTTCCCGGGCATCCGCATAACGTTCGCCAATATGTTCGACTCCCAACCGACAGATGACCTCCAGCTGCTTTCTGATAACGCTCAACCCATACTGAAGGTGAGCGGCAAATTGATGCTCCGGCTGATAGGGCAGGTGTTTGTTCAGCAGGTCATCCTTTGCGTCCAAGTAAGTATAGGTCAAAGAGGCTTGCCCATTTTTGCCCAACAGAGCAGTGGTCTGGCATTCCAAACCGCTCACGGTGGCCTGGGACCTGTTGACCGGCATCCAGAAGCCATACAAGTAGCTTTGGTCCACATTGTCCCACTGGATGAGATCGCGAACTTTCCGGTAAAAGAGGCACACGTTGCCTGAGACCTCACCAGCCTGCGCCCGTAGACCCCCCTGAAAGGCGGTGGCCCACTCTGGCTTTAAAGAGCCATTGCCGCTCTCCTTGTAGTCCGGCTGGCCGTTGAAGTCACTATCGTACTCACTCGTGGGCCAATAGAGGTCGTTGAAGGTCGGAACTCGATAGGACCGCCCAAAGGAGATAAAAATTGATGTGAAGTCACTGGGAAGCCATGCGAGGGTCAAATTGGGATTGAGCTGATCTTTGAATTTGGCATGATGATCAAACCGGGCGGCCAGCCTCAGCCGTATTTCACTATGCACATCAAGCTCCTCCTGAAAAAACAGAGCCCCTCGATCCAGGTGATGTCGACCATTTTCTGTGGAATCTAAACTCCTTCTTTGGAGCTCTAGTCCAGCTGTGCGCTTTTGCACATCACTGAAGGCGAAGCTATGTTGAAGCTCAAACCCATGAGTCCAGCGTCGATGACTTGCCTTTGTGAACCAATCAGGATTTACGTATTCCTGCTGGTTGTCATTTCGGTAGAGGGTCATTCGGAGCTGATGGCCCTGAGCCGGAACGGTTTGCAGAGCAAGAGCTTGATTCCAGCTGCGATCCTCCTGACGGGCCTTGGGTGTGGGCATGATGTCCATACCGGGAACGCCAAGTTCCCCCCGGTAGATCTGGGTACTGTAGCTAAGCTTTCCCCCCTCGCCCAGGGCGCAGTTGATCCTGCCGGATAGGTGTCGTCCCAGATAATCGCTGTTGATCCGATGGCCGCCATGCTCCTTGGAGGAGGCCATGAAGTTCAGGCTCACGCCATGGACAGATCTGCTGTCAAATCGAGCCACAACTTTCTCAAAGTCATCATTTCCCTCTTGATAGTCTATGCTCGAGAAGGGCTTCTCATATGTGGACGATCGAGTGATGAGATTAACCACACCTCCCAAGGCATCGGCGCCATAGAGAGATGAGGCTCCTCCTCGAATGACCTCTATCCTTTCCACGTTATCTAAGGAGATGAGATTTAGATCCAGACCGCCGTATTGAGGATCGTTGACCGGCACTCCATCCACCATAATCAAGACCTGCGCAGAGGTACTCCCGCGCATCCCCAGAGTGAGGTTTTGCCCAATTCCTCCAAATGCCCCGATATTGACTCCAGGTAATAACTTAAGGACATCACCAAGGTGCAGGGCTGTGGATTGCTGGATATCGGCGCTGGATAGCACGTCCACATTGGCGTCGCTTTCCCCCAGGGTATGGGGTGTCCTGGTCGCCGTGACCACAATGGGCTGAAGCTGATAGTCAACTTGCTCATCCACTATTCCCGTGGTCATCGCGATGATATCCGCTTGGACACTGATGGTCGACATGAGCAAGAAGGCCCCAAACAGTAGACGAAAGCGCATCATACCCCCCTCCAAAAAGCTGTCATAAATAATCGCATCTGCGACTCGTCGTTTTTCCCCTTTGAGCGAAGCCGATGGCTTCATCTCGTTGGGGGCTTAAGTTTAATTAAAAAAGGACCGGCCGCGGCAAAGATGAGCAGGTTGGAAACCATGTGCAGGACAGAAAAAGCCAGTCCGGCTGCCAACACGGCGAATAGCTTGGAAATCAACCCGAAAGAAACGGCCATGGCCGCATTTGTGGTCAAGTCGTAGAAAAAGGTACAGGCTAATCCCAGAAAGCCCAGCTTAATCCAGGCTGGCCCCTTTTTCGACCACCTCTTTGTCAGCCCTCCAACGAACCCGATGACCGCCATCCCACCGACCTGAGCCGCTACCACCGGGACCACCGGTATGCCCAGAGGATTGAGAATGGTAAAAAAAGCCATGGAGATGAAACCGATGAGGAAGCCCCGACTGGCTCCTAAGAGATAACCGGACATGAAAGCCACCAGCGTAACAAGCTCTACATTGGGCATATGCACCAAGGCGAAGCCCAAGGCAACCGCTAAGGCCACGAAGGTGGCGCAGAGGACCAGATCGCGGACCAAAATCAAGACTCCATAAAAAAACTTCCCCTGAGGGAAGATTAAAAAAACCCAACCTTCAAAGTTGGGATTGGTAACGTCACCTTCCCTCGAAGGCTTATGTTTCGCAGGGTACAGGCAGGTCTCCTGGCTCTCAGCGATGAAACGAGCCGGCCTTCCCGGAATTTTCTCCCCAGTGGCCAACATGGGCTCGTTTCTTAATTCTCGGGCTGAGCAAAGTCCGAGAATTCTGCCGATCACAGTGGCGGGGCCGCACGGTTTTCAACCGTTTTCCCTATTCTCCGCTGGGGCGGCACCTGCACCCTCTACTTTACTTTTCCCGCTCAATATATCGCGGCTGGCTCAACTTGTCAAGCGAAAAATATCTCCGAGGAGAGTTTTTCTCTCTCGATCCGCGCTCCTCACAAGAGAGCAACTGCATTGATCCTGATATTCTCGGTGACATTGAGAAAGCACATTTTACACCGTGCTGATCCTGAAGTACAAAAGGCCGATGCTGTTGCAACGGCCTTTTTCGTGATGGAATTTGTCCTCTTTCAGAGCAAAAGTGCTTTAAAGATGAGAAGCTCGGCAGCGATATTAATCGTGCTTAGGACTCTAAAATAGATTGTCTTGAAACGGTTATGATCCTCCCTTCGCTTCCCCCATAAACTCCATCTGCTCTAGATTCTCCCCCATGTGCTCCAACATCCAACGGGCATCATCGGCCAAATCACAATCCGGGTAATCGTCTATAACCTTTTGCATGGCCACCTTGGCCTTATCGTAATCCTTTAACTCCTCGGAGTAGATAAAGCCAACCATAAACTGAGCCTTGTAATTATGCTCGTTTTGAGGATATTTGTTCAACAGCATGGTGTAAAAATCGATGGCCTCTTCAAAATCACCTTCATTCTCCGCCTTCTGAGCCAAGTTAAAGAGCTCCTCCGGCGTTTTGGAGCCGCAGCCGCCCAGGAAAAGTATCAACGTCGCGATCAAGGCCATCCCGAAAGCTAAGCTTCTCATATCAACCTCCTTCTCACGTCAAATCTCTGAGTAATATAACCAATATTTCCTTGATGTCAAGGTAGATTTACCTGTTCCGGAAAAAAATTCCCTCGGATCGTCATCTTAAACTCTGGGTACTGCCAAATCATCTGGCCCCTGGCCGGACATAGCGGCCTCCGGGAAGTTCTCTTGGATAAGCTCATGAATAATTTGAGCGTACTTGACTTTCTCTCGAGCCCAGTCGGCCATCATCTGGGCGTTGGTCCATGGCTTGTAGAGAGCTCCGGGGCCTGCAGCACAGCCCGGGCCAGGCTCTATTTTAAAGTAGCATGGTGCCGCCACACGTGCCATGTCCGGTGCCTCATAGAAGCGCATGTATCCACCAAAAGAATCAGTCAGGATAATGTGAACATCCACAGGGATGTCGATTATCTGACGTATACTGGCAAATTGAGCTAAGCTCAAATCAGCCACGGGATTGAAACTGCCAGCTCCCAGGGATTGAAGCAATTTTCCCCCAGCCGCATTGGCATGTCCGGCATAGATGGAAACCTTAAAGGTAACTCCTTCGGGCAAATCGCCGCCTTTCTTCATCTCGTTCAAAAGCCAGAGAAGGCCTTCGTCGGAGACCAGGAAACCGCGAAAGCCCAGATCAACACATCGATAAATGTCGGTGATAACCTGGCGTAGCTGATCGCTGCCTCGATACCTGAGTCCCGAAAAGGCCCCCTCCGGAGTGATCAATTGCCGACCGACATCCCATGACGCACGAGGGCCCGGGGTGAGGATCACCTCCAGCTTTGCCTCGGCAGCCATCTGCGCGAAATCCCTGAGCTCCGATTTGTCCAACAGGGTAGCTCCCATCACCACGGATATGATGCGGTGAATGGCGACCCGACGCTTATTCATCTCGTCGATGAGAGCTGCCAGCACATGAGGTCTCTCTACCCCAGAGATTTCTATACGATACCAGCCGCCGTCGGGAAATCTCTTTGTGCTGGTAGGGAGATCATGAGCGTCTCTGCCGGGAATACCGTGCTTTTCCATCAATTTCGCCACATCACTCAGTTTCATGAACGTACCTCCCTCTCTGTTTTGGACAATCTGGGTTTCCTCATAAATTGAAACACACCACCTTGGGTTCGGTCATCTCGTAGATGGCAAATTTGATGCCCTCGCGGCCAAGACCGCTTAGCTTAACACCTCCAAAGGGCATCTGATCAATGCGGTAATCGGAGGTATCGTTGACCATGATGCCGCCAACATCGATGTCCTCGATGGCCTGGAAGGCGTTGTTGATGTCCTGGGTGAATATGCCGGCGTGCAGCCCATATTTGGAGCTGTTGATAATCTCGATAACAGAAGCCAAATCTCGAAACTCAAAAAGAGCCACTGTGGGGGCGAAGACTTCTTCGGCCACAACCTTCGCGGTGAGGGGAGCGTCGGCAAGGATGGTGGGTTGATAGACGGACCCTCGGCGCATGCCTCCGGTTAAGACCTTGGCGCCCTGAGAGATGGCCTCCTGAACCCAGGCCTCGATCCTCTCCGCCTCCCCCTCGGTGATCATGGGACCCACGTCGGTTTTCTCGTCGCGTTGAGGTCCCACCACCAGCTTTTTGGTCTTGGTAACGAACTCGTCTTTAAATTCGCTAAAAATCTTGGCATGAACGAAGAGTCGCTGAACCCCGATGCAGTTTTGACCAGCACATCCAAAAGCGCCATCGACACAAGCCGGCACGGCCCGTTCCAAATCGGCATCATCCATCACAATCACCGCAGAGTTTGAACCCAATTCCATGCCAATTTTCTTCAAACCTGCCTTTTTGACGATATCCAGGCCGGCTTCAGGCCCGCCTGTAAAGGTAATCATTCTGACCCGATCATCGGTCACCAGAGCGTCGCCGATCTCATGTCCGTAACCGGTGACGATGTTCAAACCCTTGGAGGGCAAACCAGCCTCTAGGAGCAGCTCTCCCAGCTTTAGAGCTACCAGAGGTGTAACCGTAGCAGGCTTCAAGACCACGGAGTTGCCGCTGGCCAATGCGGGGCCCAGCTTGTGAGCCACCAGGTTCAATGGATCATTGAAGGGCGTTATGGCTCCGATGACCCCGATGGGAAATCGATAGTAATAACCCCGCCGGTTCTGGGAGCCAGGCCGGCTATCGAAAGGGAGAGTTTCACCGTCAATTCTTCTGGCCTCCTCGGAGGAAACGGTCATGGTCGTAATGGCCCTACCCACCTCAAAACGAGCCTCTCGTATAGTTTTGCTGCCCTCAGAGGAAATCATCCGGGCCAACTCGTCTCGCTTCCCCTCCATCAGACCAGCCGTTTTGGCCAAGATGGTTATTCGTTCCAGGGTAGACAGTCTTTTCGTTTCCTGAAATCCCTCCACAGCTGCCGCGATGGCGGCTTTCATATCCTCGGCGCTGCCTGCGGGAACTGTGTCAACCAAAGAGTTATCGTAAGGATTTGTGACCTCTATTTTTTTCTCCCGATCCACCCACTTTCCGCCTATGAGCATTTTCATCTTTCGTCCTCCTCAATCAGTTTTTCCTCTACGCTTTTCGCTGATGTTCTCGTCGCTCATGCTCCGCCAGCGGACACATCTCTCCGATGTATCGAGAGCATATCTACCAAAAGGGAAAAACCAGTCTCCAGCTTTCCGGCGCCCGGGCCCACGATGGTCACCTCACCTAAAAGATCGGTGCCAAAAGTAAGAGCGTTGGTGACACCACACACCCCGGCCAAAAAATCTTTTGTGGGCACCCTTTCGGGCGAAACCTTGGCCCTCACCTGACCCGCCTCTCGCCAGGCGTGAGCGATCAGTTTCCATCTCTCGTTGTTCTGGCGGGCCGTCTCCACATCCTGAAGGCTGATTCCGGTGATGCCCGTTCGTGCCACATCGCTCACTTTCAGATTTCCTCCCATCAGGAGGTTGGCGATGATCAGGATTTTGGCCAGGGCATCCCATCCCTCTACATCGGCATCGGGCTTAGCCTCGGCGTAGCCAAGATCCTGAGCCCTCTTGAGGGTTTCTTGGTATCCCTTGCCCTTTTCCATCTCGCTCAAAATGTAGTTGGTCGTCCCGTTGAGGATGCCTCGTACCTCTTTGATTTCCACTCCGGCCAGCGTTTCCAAGGCCAGATTCAACGCTGGAGTTCCACTGAGCACAGTGCCCTCATAGCGGAAGCTGCCGCCTTTCTGATCGGCTAGTTGAACTAGTTCCCTTCCAGCCAGAGCAACCGGCCCTTTATTGCTGGTCACCACGTGTTTTCCGCTCTCCAGCGCTGCCCGAACGTGGCTGATGGCTGGTTCTCCCGTCTCTATGTCGGTGTAGGTCACTTCTACAACGATGTCCGCGCCACAGTCCCTGATGGTTTTAAGGCTATCCCAGCCTACCGTGGCCCCTGGATAGCCGTCCAGCCGTCGCGTCTCCCTGACTGTAGCAAGAACCCTCTCCAAATCAAGGCCTTCTTTCAGATAGATGGAGCCCTTGTGAATATCCGTGATGGCCACCACCGAGCATTGGAAATCGTAATGCTGACTCAGAAGTTCCCTCTTGCTCAGGAGAATTTCAGCCAAACCCTGGCCTACAGTTCCGAAGCCGACGAAAGCTAACTTATACATCATCTGGTGTGCTCCTTTTTGCGGTGTGTACGATGTTGTTTTTGCTCAACTTCCATAGCGTCCCTGCCTTTCTCAAAAGCGGCTAAATTTGCCTTGAGCGTTTTCTGAGGTAACTTCCTCTTGATAATTCGCCGTAGCTGAGCGGGACTTAAGTTCAGGAGCACCGCAAGAGCGCCTAAGAGGGCAATGTTGATGGCTCGCATGTCTCCCACTTGGCCAGCGATGCGGACACCGTCTATAACCACCACTCTGGCGGCTTTTCTGAGCCTGGTCAAAACTCCTTTCGGATATGCCTGCAAGCCCACGGCCACGGGCAGGGGTTTAATCTGCTGTCGATTGACGATCACCACGGCATCCGGACGCAAATAGTTCACCCAACGAAGAGCTTCCAGTTCTTCCAAAGCCAATAGCACATGGGCAGTTCCCATCTCAATCAATGGGGAATAGACCTTGGGTCCATAACGGACATGGCTTACCACAGTGCCTCCTCTTTGGGCCATGCCGTGCACTTCGCTTTTCTTGACATCGTAGCCCGCCTCCATGCAGATCTCAGCCAAGATCTCGCTGACCAGCAGCACACCCTGTCCACCCACTCCGACGATAAGTACGTTTTTGATATTGTCCTTCATCTCCTATCTCTCTTTTGGTCTATAAAAGGCTACAAGTGACCAGTTGATTCTCGAGGATAAGGATTTTCCCCTAAACTTCCTCCAGCCAGGGCATCAAGGATCGTAGCTTATTCCCCACTCCCTCTATGGGATGGTCATCATCCTCGTGAATGAGCTTGGAGAAACGAGGTCTTCCAGCACGATTTTCAGCCAGCCATTCCTGAGCAAAGCGCTCATCTCTTATCTCATCCAGGATTTCTGCCATCCTCTTCTTAATCAGCGAAGAGATAACCTGAGGGCCTCGAGTGAGATCGCCATATCGGGCCGTGTCGCTGATTCGACCACGCATCCCCTGGATCCCGTACCTATAGATCATATCTGCGATCTGTTTGACCTCGTGGAGACATTCAAAGTACGCGATTTCCGGCTGGTATCCGGCCTCCACCAGGGTCTCGAATCCAGCCTTGATGAGAGCTGTTAATCCACCACATAATACCACCTGCTCGCCAAACAGGTCGGTCTCCGTCTCCTCCGAGAAGGTGGTCTCTATGACTCCGGCTTGGGTACCGCCTATGCCCTTGGCAATGGCCAACCCAATCTCCTGAGAATGACCAGTGGCATCCTGGCAGACAGCCAATAGACAGATCACCCCCAGCCCTCGTCGATACAGATTTCTTACTAATCCACCGGGGCCCTTGGGCGCGACCATGAGGCAGTCCACTCCTGAAGGAGGAATGACTTGGCGGTAGTGAATGCTGAAACCGTGAGCGAAAATCAAAGCGTCCCCGGCGATCAAACCGGGAAGCACCTCGCTCCGAAACACCTGACCATGAAGATGATCCGGGATAAGCATGAGGATAACCTGGGCCAATGCGGAGGCCTCTTTGGCGAGATGCGGATGAAAACCGTCTTCATCCGCTTTCCTCCAAGCCGAGCTGTCGGGCACATCGGCGACCAGGACATCCAGTCCGCTATCCCGCAGATTTTGAGCCTGTGCACTCCCTTGGGATCCGTATCCAATAATCGCGATCTTCTTATCCCTGAGGATGTTGAGGTTGGCATGTTGCTCTTTGAAAATGATTGCCACTTCAAAGCCCCCTTTCGAGGAAGTCCCACAGCTGTTCCTCCCCAGATACCGCCTGAAGTTGAATGCCCAGGGACAGAAGGGGAATGGCCAACTTTTCCATGTCTGGCAGTCGCACCTCGTCTTTCTGCGTGGTGACGACGCACTGAGCGCCTACTTTCAGAGCTAGACGGGCAGTTGCTAATACTTCCTCTCGGCGATAGGGATGGTGATCTGGGAGGCGCACTCTCTCGGCCAGGCGGGCGCCAATTTGCTCCAGCGACCGCTCAAAGGAGATATGATTTCCGATTCCAGACATGGCCACTACGGGCTTTCCCCGCAAGAACTTTAGGCTTACTTGGTCATGGGAACGCACGTCTCGTAAGCTTGACGGCTGGTAAGTCCCTTGTACCACCGGCGCATGGGGGTAAGTTCGCTGGAGAAAAGCCAGTAAATCGCCTACATTCTCGGCCTGGTCTACTTTAGTCACAAAAAACATGTGAGCACGTCTCAGGGCGCTGATGTTTTCTCTCAGGATGCCCCCTGGGAAGAGTCGGCCATTGCCAAAAGGATAGGTAGCGTCGATGATCACCATCTCCACATCCCTGGCCAGCCGAAGATACTGCAAGCCATCATCCAGGATCACGAATCGGGGCCGGAACTTCTCCACAGCCAGCCTGCCCCCGGAGACCCTGTTCTTGCCCACCACGATGGGGATCGTAGGAAGGAGCCGAGATAACATCCGAGCTTCATCCCCGACTTCTTTCCAATGATATTGGTCGCCGACCAGGATTCTCCTTTGAGAAGTGGTTCGACCATAACCCCGTGTGAGGATCACCACCCTTTCGCCCCTGGCCGCCAGATGCTTGGCCACCATGAGGACCGCTGGCGTTTTTCCGGTACCGCCCATGGAGATATTGCCGATGCTGATCACCCGAGCCCTGAGGCTATGTACCGGGATCAGTCCAACCCGGTAAAGATGCCTACGAATGAGCACCGCTGCTGATACGGGCACGGTGAGCAAGGCGCAGAGACACCTCATCACCGAGAAAATCAGCCCTTTCCGATGTTCCAGGATGGCCATCTGCCAAAAGTGATGCCATCCAGAGGGTATGTGAATCCGCCTGGCCAGCTACAGTACCGTTTCCTTGAGCGCCTGAACCGTTTTTTCAGAGCTTCCTCGACTTTCCTGAACGGCTCGGAGGGCGGCCCGACCTCGTCGACGACGCTCCTGGTCCGAGTGGAATAGGCGAGAGGCTATTTTCTTCAACTCAATTCCGTTCGCCACCTGAATACCCCCTCCCCCATGCAAAAGCAATTGTGCGCTGCGGCGACAATGCTCCATGTGGTGGCCAAAGAGAACTGGAATCCCATATGCGGCAGGTTCTAGGGGATTATGTCCTCCGTAAGGCAACAAACTTCCTCCCACAAAAGCCACATCGGCAGCAGAATATAAGCGCATCAGCTGCCCTAATATATCCACCACCAGGACATCCCAGTGAGCCGCCTGAAGTCTTTCTCCGAGGCTGTATCGTTGAACCTCCAATCCTTTCGTCGCAAGAAGGCGTGCCACTTTCTTGGCGCGCTTCACATGCCGAGGAGCCACGATAGCCCGGAAGGTGTTGTTCTCATTCCTGAGACTTACAATAGTCTCTGCGATTTCATTCTCCTCTCCGGGACGAGTGCTCCCAGCCACCAACACATGAGTGCCATCTGGTATGCCAAGGGCACCGCGAACCAGCTCCCGCTCCGCCCGCATTTGGGGAACGGCCAGCAGGTCCTCCTTGAAGTTCCCCGTCACCATCACCTTGGAGCCCTCCGCTCCTAATGCTCGAAAACGATGGGCGTCCTCCTCGGTCTGAACACAGAGCAAATCCAAGGAGGTGAGAATGTGAGCCATAGGTCCTGGGAACATTCTGTAACGTGAAAAGCTGCGGGCAGACAGCCGACCGTTGATCAAAGCCAGCTTCACTCCCCTTCGCTGAGCCTGAAGGATGAGATTGGGCCACAGTTCTGTCTCGACCAACAGCAAGACTTTCGGATTGGTCCAATGCAGAACTCGCCTGACCAGAAAGGAGAGGTCCACGGGGAGGTAAAAGATCCAGCGGACTTCTCCTCGTAGACGGGAAGCTCGTTCTTTTCCTGTTCGGGTGGTAACTGACAGTATAAACTGGTATCCAGGAGCTCTTTTCCTCAGGATCGGCAGAAAGGCCGCCAAGCTGTTTACCTCCCCCACTGAGGCTGCGTGTAGCCAGAGAATGGGATCGGATTTAGCTCTTCGGAAAAACTCCTTCGACCACAGACCGAGGCGTTCTTTCAGACCGTGGCGCCCCAACAGCACTTTGGGCAACAGATATGGAAGCGCGACCAACAAGGCTATGGAAAGAATCACATCGTATAGAAATAGCATATTCTACCGGCTATGAGATCGTGAAAAGAGATGGTCAGCCCTCTGAGTCAAAGCCAGAATTGCTCGCTCCAGTTCTAACCTTTTTTCCTCAAAGCTCGTTTCGGAGAGCTCCCTTGGCACAGAGATGGGAGCCCCCAAAAAAATGGCCACCCTGGAAAAGGGCATGGGGATGAGAAACCTGTCCCAGGATGAAAGAGTTTTCCCCAGAGAGGCTCCGTTGGCCACAGGTATGATGGGCATCCCCGTCCTTTGAGCCAGAGTGATCACTCCGGGCTGCACTCGCCAGCATGGTCCTCGAGGACCATCAGGAGTAATGGCCACATCGTAGCCTGATCGGGCTCGCTCGGCGATTCGGAAGAGGGCTTTGCGTCCCCCTTTGGTAGTTGATCCGCGAATGGGCACAAAGCCCAGCAGATTCACTGTTTGGGCGACAATCTCACCATCCCGATGTTCGCTGACCATGATGTGTATGTTTTGTCGCCGGTGACTAAAGCAAAGAGCCAGCATACGCCCGTGCCAGAAAGCGTAGATGACGTTTTCCCTCGCCGATCGTATGGCGCGAAGATGTTCCTGTCCAGCCCAGTGAAGACGCCAAGTCTTGCCCATGATCCATATAAAGAGAGCCCCCAGACGAGAGATGAGAAACAGGAAAACTCTTTCTCTGAATGAGGCGCGTCTTCTCACTCAATCACCTTCCCGATCAATCAAGCTTAAGGCCAATTTCGCGGTCCTGCGAGAGGCACCTCTCTCCCCTAAACGGCGTTGGATTGTTAGCAGCTTATCCTTTATCTGAGCGCGTCGGCGATCGTCCTTGAGCAGACCATAAGCCTCTCTGGCGACCCTCGCCGCGGTGACCTGATGCTGAACCAATTCAGGAACGATCCTCTCTCCGGCCACCAAATTGACCAATCCAATGTGATCGACTCTCACCAGAAGAAGAGCCAGGAGCCAGGAGAGGAAGGAAACACGGTAGAGGACGATCATGGGTGTATTCAGAATAGCTGATTCCAAAGTGGCTGTACCGGAGGCCACCAACAGAAGTCGGGCGTGACTCATCAAATCATAGGTTTGATCGGTGACCAGAACCGCCCCAACGCTATGCTTGCCAAATAGATCCTGGTAAAGGTCCACTTTCACGGAGGAGGCGGCACCCACGGCCATCTGAAGATCGGGTATCCTTCGGCATAAGATTTGGCCCGCATTCAACATGATGGGCAGCAGACGGACGATCTCCTGCTCTCGGCTTCCAGGCAACAAACCCAGCACCGGCTTCTCCGGGTCGAGACTCCAGCGTCGACAAAAACGTTCCTTGGGCAGTTGGGGCTGGACAATCTCCAGCAGTGGATGACCGACGAAATGAACCTGTAATCCCGTCCTTCTTCTATAGAAATCCACTTCGAAGGGAAGTATCACAGCCAACTTATTCACAACTCGGGCGATGGCGTGGGCTCGTCGAGGATGCCAAGCCCAAACCTGGGGGCTGATATAGTAAAAAACGGGGATACTTCGTTGCTTGGCCAGCTTGGCTAGCCTAAGGTTGAAGCCCGGATAGTCGATGAGAATAAGCAGATCGGGTTTGTCCTCGAGAAAAAGACGATTCAGCCGATGCAAGACCCGGCGTATGAAAGGCAGATGTTTTAGCACCTCGCTGAAACCCAGGAAGGCGAAATCTTGGAGGGAATATAGGAGTTGGACACCGGCCTGCTCCATTTTAGGACCGCCAATGCCCTTCAGTTGACAGTCAGGTCTCAGATGTTTTAGCTCCAATGCCAAGCGAGAACCATGTAGGTCGCCTGAGGCTTCGCCGGCCACGATGAGAATGGAGGGCCCTCTCATGGATGACCAGACTTCTGAATCCAATGGGCATGCTCCTGAAGGCATTTCATGATCTTCAGCGCCAGCGATAGGGCCTTGCGTCCATCTTGACCGCTCACGAGGGGTTTTTCCTCTTTCCGAATGCTGTAGAGAAAGGCTCGCAACTCCATTGTAAGGGCATCTTCCTGCTCCAGCTTTGGGCGCTCACAGACCACAAATTGTCCTCTGGAGAGGAGCGCCGTTTGAGCAGAGGAACCCAGGGGATGATCTCCCTTCTCATCTCCTGTACCTTGGTTTTGCAGCCGATAAATGTCCACAGAGTGGTTTAGAAAATCCGCGGAGATATAGGCGTCTCGCTGAAACAGACGCATCTTCCGCATAGCCCGGGGCGATATCCGGCTGGTGGTCAAGTTGGCCACGGTGCCGTTGGAGAAGGTCACTCGGGCATTGGCGATATCCTCACTGTCCGAAACCACAGCTACGCCAACAGCCAAAACATGATTCACCTTGGCTTTGATCAAAGCCAGAGTCAGGTCGATGTCATGGATCATAAGATCTAAAATGACGGCGACGTCAGCTCCCCGTGGGGTATAGGGGGCTAAACGATGGGACTCGATGAACATAGGCGCCAGGTTCAGCTTGGATATGGCCCGAAAGGTGGGATTGAATCTCTCGATGTGCCCCACCTGCAGCACCACACCAGTCCGTTGCGCATTGGCGATAAGGTCATCTGCCTCCTCCAGCGTGGTGGCGATGGGTTTCTCCACCAATACATGAACTCCTCTCTCGAGACATCTCTTGGCAATTCGATGATGTTGTGGCGTAGGAACTGCCACGCTAACGGCGCTGACGGTGCTCAACAGCTCATCCAAGTCAGTCATGGCTGCGATGCCCAATTCTTGAGCAAGCTCCTGGGCCCGAGTCGGATTGATATCGACCAGGCCCACGAGGCGTACCTCTGGCATTTGGGCGTATGCACGAGCGTGACATCGGCCCAGATGGCCCACTCCAATGACACCCACCTTACAGGGTTCCACGATAGTCCTTTCTTCGGCAAAGCCGGAAAGCTGCATCAATTTACCAAAAAGTGGGGCCGGTGTCAACACCTTTTAGGCAAAAAAAACCGGCCTGTGTTCCCCCTTTCAGGCCGAACGCATGGGTTTTTTCCCTGCCGTTTTCCTTCACCGAACGATGCCCCTCTGACTGTTGGTCACGAAGTGCACAATTCTTTCAATCTCTTCAGTTTTAGGCAGCTCGCCTGTGATTCGTTTCACCGCCTGGGAAACGTTTAAGTTGCTGTGAAAGAGCAGGGAGTAGGCCTTCTTAAGAAGGGTCAAAGTCTCCGAGGAAAATCCCTTTCGTCTCAGCCCAATGGTATTCAAACCGACCACCCGAAGGGGATAACCAGCCACACGAACATAGGGACAGATATCCTGGTTGACCCGGTATCCCCCGCCAATCATGGCGTGACAACCAATTTTCACAAATTGATGGATGGGAACCACGCCCCCCACCACGGCATGCTCGTGAATCTCAACGTGGCCGCCCATATTGACGGCATTGGCCAGAATAACATGGTCTCTAATATCACAGTCGTGGGCAACGTGCACATAGGACATCAACATGGCGTCGTTGCCAACAGTCGTTTTACCCCTTTGAGCCGTGCCCAGATTAACGGTGGTGAACTCCCGAATGGTCGTTCGATCTCCGATCTCGAGGAAGGTTTCTTCGCCCTTGTACTTCAAATCCTGAGGCTCTGTTCCCAATACCGCTCCAGTATAGATACGGCACGCCGAGCCGATGCGCGTATTTCTCTGCACCACCACCCCATTGGCAATCCAGGTGCCATCGCCAATGATCACCTTCTCCCCCACGATGGAGTTGGGTCCAATATGCACATCTCGACCAAGCTCAGCACTGGGGTGCACGATAACCGATGGATGGATATTCACCGATTCCTCTCTGGCCTCCTCATCGAAAAATTCATCGTGGTACCACGGCGGCCATGAGTTCTCCCTCAGCCACTAGTTGACCTTCTACGAAAGCTTTGCCCACCATCTTACACCGGCTAAGGCGAAATTGAAGCATCTCTAGCTCAAACCGAATCTGATCACCCGGCATCACCGGCTTGCGCAAGCGGACCTTATCGATGGCCGTGAAATAAACCAGTTTATCCTCGGGATCCTTCACCGTGTTGAGCAGCAAAACGCCACCTGCCTGCGCCATCGCCTCGATAATCAGCACACCGGGCATGATGGGATGGCTTGGGAAGTGTCCTTGGAAAAAGGGCTCATTTGCAGTGACATTCTTGATGGCCACCACCCGTTTGCTGCTCTCTAAATCGATGATCCTATCGATAAGCAGGAATGGGTACCGGTGGGGTAAGATCTTTCTGATAGCCTGACTGTCAAGCTGATACTGCCCTGTCTTCTTGCCCTGGTATTTTGAGAGGAGGCGTTTTTTCTCGTAAACCTTACGAATTTCCTTCACCAGAGCCACATTAGCCGCGTGACCAGAGCGAGCTGCCAGAACGTGGGCCTTGAGGGGAACACCCAAAAGAAAGAGATCTCCAATTAAATCCAGAGCTTTATGCCGACAAGGTTCATTGGGAAAACGGAGCTGGGCGTTATTTAGGAAACCATTTTCGCCCATAAACACCCTATCCTTCAAACCAAATAGCTTCTGTAAATAGACCAGCTCCTTTTCGTCGACCTCATGGTCGCCCACCACCAAGGCATTATCCAGGGTGCCTCCCTTTATCAAACCCTGTTCTTTTAGCGCCTCAACTTCGTGGAGAAAACCGAAAGTCCTGGCTGGGGCGAACTCTTTGACAAATTCTTTCTCCAGGGAATACATGGCCGTGTATTGAGTGCCCAGGGCTGGGTGTTTGTAATCGACCATGAAAGTGATCATAAAATCGTCCGAGGGCAAGGCTACCAACTCAACACCCTTCTCTTTCTTTTTTGAATACCAAATGGGTGTGTCGATCTCCATAAATTCTTTGGGGACATCCTGTTCCAAAATGCCCGCCTTCAGCAGAGCGTCCACAAAAGGCTTTGAGCTCCCATCTCCCACCGGCGGTTCATTGGCGTCCAACTCCACAAAGAGGTTGTCAATCTGAAGGCCTCCCAGAGCGGCCAGGACGTGCTCCACGGTGTGAATTCTAGCCTCGTCCTTGCCGAGGGTTGTTCCTCTCTCTAGGCCCGTCACGTGCTCGATGGTCGCCGAAATCTCCGGACGCTCAGGCAGGTCTGTGCGCACAAACGTGACTCCTGAGTTCACGGCGGCAGGTCGAAAGGTGATGGTCGTCTTGTTTCCCGTATGGAGGCCGATTCCCGAATAGGAGACCGGTTTTTTAATGGTTCTGGTAAGCGTGGTCATGCTACTTCCTCTTAAGGAGCTTCAGTGCCCTTTCCAAAGCGTTTACCTTCTTAAATAGCTCCGGGAGACGATTCAGGCAGGCCTCTATGCGTTTTGCCTTTACATGAGGCCGAGCAGGGTACCCGAAAAGCACAGAGCCAGGTGGTACCGATTTACGAACACCTGACTGGGCACCGATGATGCTATCGTCTCCTATCTTGATATGGCCCACCAGGCCGACTTGGCCTGCCAAAATGACTCCAGATCCGATTTCCGTGCTGCCGGATATGCCCACTTGGGCCACTACCAAACAATGAGGCCCAATGACCACATTGTGGCCGAGCTGGACCAGGTTATCGATTTTGGCCCCCCTGCCGATACGGGTCGCTCCCAAGGTAGCCCGGTCGATGGCCACATTGGCCCCTATCTCCACTTCATCCTCAATAACCACAATGCCTTTCTGCGGTATTTTCAGGTGTTTATCCCCCTGTTTGGCGTATCCGAAGCCATCACTGCCTATGACAGTGCCACTGTGGATGATGACATTTTTGCCTATAACCGTCTGCTCACGTATGGTAGCATTGGCATAGATGACTGTGCCCGACCCTATCTGCGATTCTCTGCCGATGAACACACCGGGAAAGATGGTCACGTCATCGCCAACGGTGACCTGGTCCTCTATGCAAACCAAGGCTCCAATGTTCACTCCATGCCCCAGATTCACCCTCTGGCCTATCACCGCTGTTTGGTGTATACCCTGAGGCCCCTCGGGAAAGCATGCATAAAAAAGCCTCATCACTCTGGCAAAAGCTAGGCGAGGATCGTGCACGCGGATCAAAGTTTTCTGGGGAAACTCAACGGATGGAGGAACGATGACTGCTGAGGCAGCGGTAGTTCTCAGGAAACGGTGGTATTGAGGGGTGGCAAGAAAGGTGATCTCTCCTGGCTTGGCTTCAGCGATTCCCGAGACGGCGCTGATCTGGGCGGTGCCATCTCCCACGAGTTGGCCATCGAGAAAGCGAGCTATTTCCGCTACCGTCTTGACCATGGATTCCTCTGACGGCGAGGTGCCTTACTCGATCTCTTTATTCAGCTCATCGATTACTGTCTCGGTGAGGTCATATTTAGGTGCGGCGTAAGCGATAGCACCACCGACGGCGTCAAATACGAATGCATAATCCTCATCCTGGGCAATTTTGGCGATGATGCTATTAATTTTGTCGAGTATGGGCTGCGTTAACTCGGCATTTCTGCGCTCCGCTGTGCCATCGGGGCCGAAGATGGTGTTCACATATTCCAGGTAGGCGGCTTCTTTCGCTTTGTATTCCTCTTGTTTCTCCCTCTGTTTGTTCTCGCTGAGGGCTTGAAAGGGAAGTCGGGGTGGAATGACATCCGTTTCCCCTTTGAGGTATAACGCTAAGCTATCCACTTCGGACTTCATGGTTTGGGCTTTGTTTTGCCAATCCTCGACTTCTTTGTTGAACTTCTGTTGCGCATCGGCAAAGGATTTGTATCTGGAAAAGATCTCAGCGGAGTTCACATACCCAAATTTCATCTCGTCAGCCAGCGCCGAGGTAAAAAGGACCAAAGAGAGCATCAAGCCCGCGACAAATCCAGCCTTTAACATCCGTATCATGAACATTCTGTATTCCTCCTTTGATAGGAGCTATAAATGCCCAAAATAAAAAATCACCATCTCCACAAGTCCAAAACACTCCTGTGCAGCAACAGCTTCCCAGAAGCTCTAGGTCAAGCGGCCGTGTTAAAAAGAGGTGCCCAATTGGAAATGCGGGTGCCACTCGCCACCAAATTCGTTGTCAAAACCGTAAGCCATATCGAATCCGATTACCCCCAGCATGGGAGCGACGATCCTGACCCCCACCCCCGCCGATCGCTTCAGATCGGTGAGGTCTGTTTCGCCCACGCTCCTCCAAGCATTCCCCGCGTCTGCAAAGAAAAGTGCGTAGATTTGCTGTTGGACGACGGGAAACTGATACTCCAGCGTGAAGATAAGCATGGTTTTGCCACCTATTTCGGTGTTGTCTTGTCTCGGGCCCACAGAGCGGTTATCGTATCCCCTGATCATTCCGTCGTAGCTTGTGCCCCCAGGCATAAAGCGTTCGCTGAAAGGAACAGTTTGTGAGCTTTTGTAAGTATCGACGATGCCCAGGCGTGTTTTAAACATCAAGGTAAGATTCCAAAAGTTCCTGAAGTACCATGCAGAGTCAAAAATGTGTTTGTGATAGTCCACATCCCCACTGAGGAAGCCCCCTGCGAATTCTGAACTTAAAGAATGCACAGAACCCATTGTGGCGAATTCTGGCAGGTCACGACTATCTCTAATCAATGTGATCGTGGTGCTGCTGGTCCGTTGGGGCCACTTAATCAATGAAAGGTCATATGCCGCTGGCGGATCATAGGATGAGGCAAAATCAGTATACTCAACATCTTCTAGCCGATACTTCCAGTAGATTCTAAAGTAATCATCCGGCCAAGACAACCTCCTACCGATTCTCAGGTCACCGCCCCTGCGGACTTCAGTGTAATAATTTGTCCACCGCCTGCTGGATTGATAGAGGTCGAATCCGGCACTTGTGGGCGTGTCGAAGAGCCACGGTTCTGTGAAACCAATACGCACATTCTGCCGCACCTTTCCAAAATCCCAAGTAAAATCTAATCTCTGGCCGTTGCCGAATAAGTTGGGGATGCCCAGACCGATGGTGCCCACGAGCTTATCTCTCTCACTGTAGCCCACGCCTACCTGAGCCTGCCCCGTGGGTTTCTCCTCTACCCGAAAGATGAGGTCGATATCTCCGTTGGGCAAGGTTTGGTAATCTGGGACAACGTTGCTAAAGAAATTAAGATAATAGACCTCTCTGTGGCTCCTCAGAAAGGCCGATCTTTTGAAGACCTGGCCGGGCTTGATCACCAACTCTCGCCGGATAACCTTCTCTTTCGTCTTCGTGTTGCCGGTGATGTGAATCTTATGGACACGCGCTGGGGTGCCTTCGATGATGTTGAAGTCGATGTTCACCAGAGAGTCGCTGGGCACTCGCCGGTCCACCACCTGGGTGTAAAGATAACCTTGTTCTTGGTAGGCTGTATATAAATTTGCCAAAGTTTCGTCGTACTTTTCCTGATCGTAGATGTCGCCCGCTTGGAGATTAAACTTATTCCGTAATTCGTCGTGGGAAAACAGTGTATTCCCCTGCAGAGTCATCTCACCAACCCGATACCGTTTTCCCTCCGCAACGGTTAGGCTGATGAAAAGGTCTTTTTTAGAAGGGCTATACCAAAGAGAGTCCGAGACGACGGCGGCGTCGATATATCCCTCCTTACGATAGAATTCGGCAATCTTTGTTTTGTCCTCTTCGTACTTCTCCCTATCGAACTTTCCGCTTCGCCACCATCGCTTCTCCTTCGTGTCCATGACCTTTTTGATTTTGCTATCGGAGATGGCCTCATTGCCCTGCACCTCAATTTTCTTCACGTGTACCTTATGACCTTCACGAATGAGGTAGGTCAGAACGATGCGTCCCTCGAGCTCGCCGTCGGCGACTTGAGCCTCGACGGTGGTCAGAAGATATCCTTTAGATTCATAAAGCTCTTTAATTTTTTGTCCTCTTTGTTGGATGGTGGCCGGACCGACAATCTGTCCCTCCCCCAACCCGATGACGGTTGTGATATCCTCCAAGTCCACTTTATCATGACCGGACACAACCAATTTCTCCAGCACAGGGAACTCCTCCACCACCAAAGCCAACTGCACTCCTTCCTCCAGGGGTTTGGCCTCTACCTGCACATCAGAGAATAATCCCAATGAATAGAGACCTCGGATAACTTGTTGAATTACATCGGGATTGATCTCGTCTCCAATTTTAAGGCCAGCTGTGTTCACAATGAGAGCCGAGTCAGCATGGGTGTTACCCCGAACAACCAGATCTGTCACCAAACCCTCTTGAGCGGAAAGAGAGGTAGCCAGCAGGATGATGGTCGGCGCGAGCAACAATATTCGGGCGGTCAGAAATAAACAGCATTTTCTTTTCTCATTCATAGTAATTCTCACCACACTATGATTGGATACCGAGACCCTTCAAGTCTTCTTGGGTCCGAGCACCTCTTTGATAAGGAGATCGGTATAGGATTGGCGATGACCTCTTTTGCGACGGTAGTTTTTCCTTTTCTTCATTTTAAAGACGACCACTTTACCCTCTTTTCCATGACTGAGAACCTCAGCGATGACCTTGGCGCCTTTCACCTCAGGTGACCCGATCAAGGTTTTTTTCCCGTCTTGAAGAAGCAACACCTTCTCCAGGTTAATCCTTTTGCCCTCCTCTACATCAAGTTTGGGAACCCTGATAATGTGACGGGGAAAAACTTTGAATTGCATCCCTCCCGTCTCAACGATGGCATACATAAGACAGCTCCTCGTGCGATTTGGTGAACGAGAGATCTCCCCATAAGGCGCTAACCAATATAACATCTCCATGGGGATTGTCAAGCCTTAAATTGGTCGGTGATATCCCTTTGGGAACTCAAAGAAAAAACCCTATATTGATCCATATTCAAGGTGGAATCGCCTTCCACCTGTATTCGAAAACGATATTGTCGCCGAAGCCTGGCCACCTGTTCCTCTCTGTTTTTGAGCAAGAGCTCGCGTACAAGTGGGTGAACTATGAAAAGGAAACGCTTCTCCGTGGAGTTTACCTTGGCTCTCTTTAGCCAACGATCGATTCTGGTCACCACGGTCATGATGGACGTCACTCGGCCCGTCCCATCGCAGGTTGGGCAAGCATCGCTGAAAGTGTGAATAAGACTGGGGCGAACCCGCTGCCGGGTCATCTCCACCAAGCCAAACTCGCTCATTTCTGAAAGCGAGGTCTTAGCGCGATCTCTCTTGAGAGTTTTTTTCAGCTCGGACAAAACCATTCGCTTGTGGCGAGAGTCCTCCATATCGATGAAATCGATGACGATGATACCCCCGATATCCCGCAATCGCAGTTGTCGAGCAATCTCGTTGGCTGCTTCTAAGTTAGTCCGCAGAACGGTTTCGGCTTGATTTCCTTTGCCCACGTAGCGCCCAGTATTCACGTCGATAGTCACCAATGCCTCAGTGTGATCTATGACGATATAGCCTCCCTTTTTCAACCAGATCTTACGATGGAACGTCTTGTCAATTTCGGACTCGATGTGATAGGCATCAAAAATGGGGACGCTCTCGGTGTAGAGATCCACTCGAGTGCAGAGATCTGGAGAAACAACCTTAAGATAGGAGATGATCTCGTCGTATTCCTTTTGTGAATCCAACACTAAGTGGTCGATATCCTCAGAGAACAGATCTCGAATCAGACTGGAGGTAATGCCCATTTCTCGATGAACCAGAGCGGGGCTTTTCACTTTCTCTGCACGCTGTTTGATTCGCTTCCAGGTCTTCATCAGATTGTGGATATCTTGCCGGAATTCTTTTTCTGTTTTGTCCTTGCCAATGGTTCTCACAATGAGACCAAAGCCCTGGGGCCTCAAGTTGGCCACTAATCTCTTCAGCCGTTTCCTCTCCGACCAGGCCTCGATTTTGCGGGACACCCCCACATGTTCCTCCTTGGGGATCAAGACTAAAAAACGTCCAGGAAGTGAAATTTGAGAGGTCACCCGGGGACCTTTCGTCCCAATCTGCTCCTTTATAACTTGAACTAAGATCTCTTGACCCTTTTGTAAGAGGTTTTGAATGGGAACACCTCGTCCCCGAGGTCGTTCCAGAAATTCATCCTCGGCGGGCATGTCCACAAAACTGCTAAATTCGACGGCTGAATTATCTATATCGGAGGCGTGAAGAAATGCTCTCTTGAGGAGCCCGATATCCACAAAAGCCGCTTGCATACCGGGTAGTATAGAGGTGGCCACGCCCTTATAAATGTGGCCCACCATGCGCTCTTTTTCCGGTCTTTCCACCCAAAGCTCTACCAGATGACCATCCTCAAGCATGGCAATTCTGGTCTCGTTAATGGCCACATTGATCACGATCTCATTATGCACCAGAATTTCTCTCCTCTTAAGGAAGAACGCGGAGGTCTCTCTCAAACGACATCCAGAGGAGAGATCAGCTGCCCATTTCTCTCGATAAACAACCCTGTCCTCTGGATGGGAATCCTTAAAAGCTCCTCGTCGGAGTGGCTCAAGATCGCAGCCAGAATCTCACGGGGACGTGCATGGCCACTCTGCCCCACTCTCAATCGCATGCTCAGGATCTCCCTTTCTTTTGAACCTTCAAGTTTTACTTCTAAGATGTGCTCCCTTATGTCGACCTTCTTGGACTCCTTAGGAGTCACCCGCCGAACAGACAGATGATTATCCTCCAGCAGGCGGGTCAGAACTTCTTGGAAGTTATCGGGCGTATGAATATCTTTCAGCTCCGCTCGATACTCAGCTACGTTAATGGCTGCCGTCAGGGATTCCGTTTTGCGAAATATCGCCTTGGTGGCCAAAATCTCAACACCTGGGGGCAAATTAGAACCCAATTTGTAGGTCAGGTCCCCCACCATGGGCTTGGCAAATTGTATGTCCAAATACTCCGCCTGGCTGGTCAATCCCAGGGGAAGAGGAGGCCCAAAAGCGATCTTGGGATGGGGGTGAAACCCCTCGCTATAAGCGATGGGCAGATCAGCTCGCCGAATAGCTCGTTCAAACAGGCGGATCAGGTCCAGGTGGGAAAGGTATTGAAGAGGAGTTCTCTTGGCATAACGAACCCGCATTCTGGTCCGAGCTATTTGGGGCCTCCCCCGCGCCCGAATCTTCTTCTTGCGACCATAAGTGGGCTGGATTTTCACCGCAAGTGTCTGAGCTCTCTCCAGAGCCGGTTTTCTTTTGAGGCCTCCCTCCTGGTGCACGCCACACTTGAGACAACGACCGGAACGGCAGTCTGCCGTTAATTGGCCATGCAGTGCTCTTTGCCTTTCCTGCAAGAGAAATTGCCGACGAACCCCATAATCGATATGATCCCATGGTAGAGGCCTATCTAATGGCCATTCGGCCACATAGCGTTGCGCATCGACACCAGCTCGGGAAAAAGCTGAGGCCCAGCGAGAAAAATGGAACCGCTCCGACCAACTGTCAAAGGTGCAGCCTGCTTGCCAAGCCAAGGCCAGCACTTTGCACAGTTTACGATCGCCTCGGGCAAAGACGCCCTCCAAGAATGAGACGTGAGGATCTCTCCATTTTACGCGCATCCCTCGGTGGGGAAGGCGAGATTTCAGGTATCTGGATTTTTGGGCCAAGACCTCAACGGAATCTTGTCTCTCCCACTGAAAGGGCGTGTGGGGTTTGGGGGTGAACGGTGAGATGCTCACGTTGATGTCTTTCCTGCCCCTCCTCTGGCTGATGCGATGAACCTTGCTGCCCAGATCGACGATGCCGTCCAGATCGGCTTGAGTCTCGGTAGGCAGGCCAATCATAAAATACAGCTTGAGAGATTCCCATCCATTTTCAAAGGCGATGCGCATGGTCTCCAGAAGATCCTCTTCCTGAAAACTCTTGTTGATGACCTTGCGCAAACGCTGAGTCCCCGCTTCCGGGGCAAAGGTAAGGCCAGTTCTGCGCACATCCTTGATGGCTTGGGCCAACTTGTCAGAAAAGGTCTCCGGTCGCATAGAGGGCAAAGAAAGGGCCACCATCTTATTGGTCAGAGCTCGATTGATCTCGGAAACCAGAGGGTGCAAACAGCTATAGTCGGAGCTTGAAAGAGAAACCAGAGAGATTTCATCCCAACCGCTGTTGGCGATGCCTGAAACTACCTCTTGTAAGACGTCCTCAGGTGACTTCTCTCTAAGGGGACGATAGATCATGCCGGCGTGACAGTAGCGACATCCCCGTGTGCATCCCCGCATGATTTCAACGCTCAGTCGGTCGTGAGCAATCTCGGTCGTCGGCACCAGAGGACGATCTGGATAGTTTTTCAGATCTAAGTGCTCAATTACCCTGGCCTTCACTTTGAAGGACACAGAATGGTCTAAGGAAGTGAGGGCCTGAAACTGTCCGGCTTGGTCATATTCAGCGCGATAGAGAGAGGGTACATACACTCCCTCAAGGTCTGCCAGACATAACAACAGCTCTCGCCGGCTCCACCTTTCCCTCTTGCTGCGGATAAGCAGATCGACCAGCTCCTCCACCACCACCTCCCCATCCCCGATGACGAAGGCGTCCACGAACTCAGCCAGAGGCTCTGGGTTAGAAGCACATGACCCGCCGGCGACGACCACAGGATGACGCCCATCTCGTTCCCCAGTGCGCAGAGGTATCTGCGCTAAATCTAACATGTTGAGCAGATTTGTGAAGTTCAGTTCATACTGAAGAGTGAATCCCAGCAGGTCAAACTCACCAAGGGGGGTATGGGATTCTAACGAAAAGAGGGGGATCCCCCTCTTTCGCATCTGACTCTCCATGTCCACCCATGGCGCAAAAGCCCGTTCGACGAGAACATCGTCCCTTCTGTTCAGTATGTGGTACAGAATTCTGAGACCCAGATGAGACATCCCGATGGTATAGCTATCGGGATAGGCCAGCACAACCCGGAGATCAACCTCAGAATGTTTCTTGGAACAGATGTTTAACTCATTGCCTAAATATTGATTGGGCTTAGTTACCAGAGGCAAAATACTATGAATCTTCTGCCCTAGCTCCTCGCTGGCATGCGCTATCCGTAAATCTCCTTGCTGTTGCATTTGCAGACATTTACCATCTTTTGGTTGAACCTGTAAGCATTACGGGGAGAGATCTCTGAGGTCACCAATCTGATAGTCTGAATGGGCCCGCCGCACACGGGACAGTTTCTCTGCCCTTTGGATGTGCTGCGGGCTACTTTGGCAGCGAAACTGTGATCCTTGGCCATGACATCCTCCACTTGTGTGTATGAGATAACTGAAAAAGATGAAAGGCCCTCTCTCAAATTAGCAAACAAAAGAGAGCTTGTCAACAAAAAATACCTGAGGAAAGTGTTTCCTAAAAGAGAACGCCGTATATTTTGGCCACCTCGGTGCCCTGAAAATAGTGAGAAAGGATTTGCCGATGGTCCATACCACGGAATGCCATACCCGCCGCCCCACACTGGCACATTCCCACTCCATGGCCCCAACCGGCGCCTCGAAAGACAAAGGTAGTGGGGAGTCCATCGAATCCCATCTCTCTGTCCACCACGAAACAGGCGCTTCGCAGGTGAGACGGGGATAGGGCTCGACGAATGTTCAGCTCCTGTTCCACCATAAAATGGCCGGCATCGCCTACAATTTTCACTTTGATGAGTCTCCCCGAAGGACCCCTGCTGATGGGGATGATATCCAGCAGATTTCCGATTTTTTCCCTCGTCTTCTGAGCCAGAATCTCCTCCAGTTCCTGGCGAGAATAGTTCACACTCCAACGGAAGTGCTTGCGGGCATAGTGTAAGGCTGAGGGAGTTTCTTCAGACAGGTGGTTGCAGAAAACGGGCGGTGTGCTGGTGACCCACCTTCTCACGGCTTCCTCATTGGAGCTCAAATTCTTTGGCAAAGTTGCGCTCTCCTCGGGCGAGGCATCGGGCACGCCCACAAGATAGGCCTGGGGTTGTCCGCCCCACACATTTTCGGTGTTCTCCGTGTGTCCTCCACATACGGCGCTGTACACCGTCGCACACACCTCACCTTGGTACAACAGCACATGGCCTCTGGTCTCCTCCACAGCTTGGCTGGTGGTGGGATGCTCTTTTGTGGTGCCAGAGTAAGCCTGACAATGCACATTGGCGCAGAGGTCGAAGGGATCCAGGGGATGCTGTATGCCCAGTTTGGCAATAGTATAACTTCTTGCGGCGATGGCCTGGGCTCGCAGCGCCGCCGAGGGAAAACCTGGATTCATCTCTGAAGGTAGAACGCCCTTAAGATAATCCTCTAAATCGAGCTCGTTGACCACCAACATCTTGCCATCGTTGCCCATACGAAACTCCATCTTACCGCGATACGATCGATCCTCCTGGCGCTCCCACCAGAAACCCCGACCAACAGGTATTTCGAAGAGGGTAAACAATCCCTCCTCTGGGTCGTTGAGCTCCAAAACGAAGGGCTCTCCTGAAGAGAAGGCCACTCGACCCGCGGGGTCCACCAGGTCTAACACTCCTAGGGGTGGAGAGGAAATCTCCGTGATGATCGAACCCGCTGCCTCTGAAGGAAGGTTTTCTCTATGTGCCGTAGCTTCCTCCTTGGTGGCATATGGTCCGATGGTGAGCCAGTATTTTCGGTTATCGTTGAGCACGCGGGTCCCCAGAAGCAATTCCTGACCCACCTGAATGATTTTGGGCTGTTGGCCCAGAGCGCTCACCTCGTCGACACGGCGTAGGGCTGTTGCCATATCCCCTCCCGCGTATAGCCCAATTCTATAGACCATCTCGGCGGGCTGACCGAATTTCACCCTCACGGACCATTTGCCCCCTGAGGTGCCCGAGGAGAGGATAGCGGCACCCTGATCATCGATTACTCGAAATCCAAGGGGGCAGCGGAAGGAGATCTGGTCACTATTCTGGAGAATACCTACCCGAATGGTAGGCTCCACCTTTGGCTTTATCGGACGGGGGACGCGTACTTTGGGGCCGCAATTGAGAAATGAAAGCGACCATATCCCCATCAACAGGAAAAGAACAGCAGACATCCCCCAGGGCATGGAGTATCTCATACGCTTCACCTCTTTCGAACCGGCGAGATTAATGGGCTCCAGACATGCCGAAGCTCTTTACATTGCATACAACGCATTGTTTTATATCCTGCTACGCGACACGGGCGGTTTCTTGAAGGTGATTTTCTGTTCCCTACCGACATCGAAGTCTGTCTTTTGGAAATGACCATTCACCCTCCTTCCGTCCGCCCTGACGAGCCAGCCTTGGCCATGAGAGACCACCTGTATCTCTATCTTTCGGTCAGATCTCAGGGGGTGGATAAGAGTGAGGAGCACTCCACCGGGCAGATGAATTCGTAGACGGATTCGCAGTGGTTGAATGAGGTCTTTTGGCTGAAAGATGTATGTCTGGGATCCTGCGGAAAACCGGTATTGAGCTTCCACACGCCCTCGGGATACGACAAATTGAAAATCCACATCACCCCATTGAGCCGGCACTGATGGCTCGATGACAACCTCTTTCTTTGGCACGTTTGGCTTCACGCCCAAGTAATCTTGGTAGACGACCCGGATATATTCGGCCAGGCTCCAGGCCTGGGTGAAGGTGCCTGCCTCATTGTCGTTCTCTCTGGTGGGAGAGGCATTGAAGAGTTCCCCAAGAGTGCCCACAGCGCCCCTATCTAAAATGTGATTGGTTAGCGTCTCGGTGAGGATGTGTGCCATCTCTCTTCGGCCATGCCTCACCAGCGCGGTGACCATAGGTCCGGTGAGCCAGAGCCAGACGTCTCCGTTGTGGTACGCCTGGTCAAAGTGATATCGGCCATAACCCAGATGGCGAGGGCGGAATTGAGGATCTCCGGGAGCCAGAGACGCCACTCCATGAGAATACACCAAGTGACTCAGCATAAAATCTAAGATAGACTTTTCCTGATCCCAGGAGAGAAGGGGATAGAGGGGGGCGGTCAAGGCCAATAGCTGGTTGGGACGGATTTGCTCGTCGGGGCTGCCATCGAGATTGATATGGTCATAGAGATATTGGCCCTTAGGATTCCAAAAGCGTTCGATAATGGCTTTGTGCACTCCTTTAGAAAGACGAGTCCATTCCGCAGAGAGAGATGGCTGGTTTACCAAAAGGGCCAACTGTGCCCCAGAGAGAAGGGCCGCATACCAGAGAGCCTGAATTTCTATCGCCCGATTGTCCCTGGGCGTGACGGGATGGTCCTCTCCCCCAGCATCCATCCAGGTCTCAGCCGGCCCGTGAACCACCAGCCCATTTTGATCGGTCCTCAAAGAGAGCTCCCCTCGAATAGCTCTTTTTACAGCGGGAAAAAAATTCCGGATCGTCCTTACATCTCCAGAATAACGAACGTATTCTTCCGCCTGGCGTATGAACCAGAGAGTTCCATCGGCTGTGTTGTACAATTTGATGTCGGGCTCCAGGATATTGGGAATTCTCCCATAGGTCCTTGAAGTGACTCGTCTATCTTGATGGCGAGCCAGGGTTGCCAATATCTTTTTTGCCCAGGAGAACTGTCCGGTAACCCAGGTGGCCCCCGGTAGGGAAATGGCCGTGTCTCGCCCCCAGTAGTTTGCGAACCAGGGCAGACCGGCGTAGATCCCTGGTTCCTCCTGGCACATCAACAAGGCATCAAGGGATATCTGGGCCCAGGCCAGCGCGGCGTTAAGGCGAAGATCCTGGCTCTTCACAGAGGCTTTTGATATAAGCCTCTCCAATCGCTCTTTTTTACGGTGTACTTGTATGGTTGCGGAGTCCAAAACGACCCTTGCCGTGGTGGCCACCTCTCGCTGGCTGCGGCCAGCGATGAACAGAAAGCGGGCTCTACCCCTCTCCGGACGAAAGCGTAGCAGTCCGGGAACAAAAGGAGTGCCCCTCCCCATCACTTCCCGCTGCTGTCCGCGAACATATACGGTGGGCAGATAACGCTGCTGGGGAGAAAAATCCATAGGTGCGCTGCAGGTCACTCCCAGCCAGACGAAGTTTCCAGAGGAGGTTTTGCTTCCACAAGTGCCTCGAATCAATAAGAGGTTGTTATGGGGCTGCCAAGCTACTTGATAAACTGGCTTCACAGCCAAACGCACAGGCCGTATATCCACCAGGGGCCACAAGGCGCCTATGTCCATGTCCTTTGCCATCAAGTCCACTACGAGAACGTTCCATCGATCCAGAAGGCATATGTGCTCGCGGGCTGGAGGATGCTCAAAGATCCTGACCAGACGGTGTGGATAGGCGAGTACTTGGGTGGTTTCCTCGGGTTTACACTCGACGCCCCCAAGTTGAAACCTCCAATCTTCCAAGAGCTTTTGCATGCGCACACACAGGCCATGGTAGCTTCTGGTGGGACCAGAACGCGTCTCTCCGCTGAAATGGGCCGCCACTTTGTTGGTATACACATACTCCCGGCTCTTTCCGCTCTCTGTGGCGATGATCAGGTCATTCGCGAAACTGCCCCCCATCGAATTCCCCCCACTTTTGATACACAAAAGAGCGGCCCCGTGAGCCGCCCTCTGTTATATCCGGCTTTTCTCTTCTGGCCATCCTCTTCAATTAGATGGCCGCGATGGCATCCCGAATCCGTTCCAGGCTTTTTTGGATGTTCTCCACTGAGTTGGCATAGGAAAGCCTCAGGTAGCCGTCTCCAAATTGGCCGAAGGAGAGGCCAGATAGCACCGCCACCCCGGCTTTCTCGAGAAAGTAGTCGGCCAATTTACCACAGTTCCAACCGATCTCCTTGACATTCGGGAAGACATAAAAAGCGCCTTTGGGTTTCTTGCAGGAGATGCCATCGATGGCGTTAAGTCCCTCAACGATAACCTGGCGACGACGACGAAATTCTGCCACCATCCTGTCGACCTCATCCTGCGGTCCCTGGAGGGCTTCTATACCCGCCATCTGAGTGAAACTGCTGGTACAAGAGTTGCTATTGGTCATCAGTTGGGCGATCTTCTGGGCCAGGTCCTCTCTCATCACCCCAAATCCTAATCTCCAACCGGTCATCGCATAGGTTTTGGAGAAACCGTTTAGGAGAATGGTCTGTTCCTGCATGCCCGGCACAGAGAAGATACTGTGATGCTCTCCCTCATAGAGGATGCGGTGATAAACCTCATCGCTGAGCACCATGATCTCTTTGCCTCGGATTATCTCGGCGATGGCCTCCACGTTCGTCTTGCTCAATACACTCCCTGTGGGATTTCCAGGCGAGTTGATAATCAGCATACGGGTTTTAGAGGTGATTTTGTCCCTGAGCTCCTGGATGTCCATCTCGAAATCGTTTTCCTCCCGAAGGAGAATGGGAACGGGATTGGCACCCACTAAGTTTATCACCGACTCGTAGATGGGAAAACCGGGATTAGGGTAGATGACCTCATCGCCGGAGTTGATCAGTGCCAATATAGCGAAGAACATGATGGGTTTAGCTCCTGGAGTAACCACCACCTGCTCCGGCGTCACAGATACTCCCCACCTTTTGGAGATCTCCTGTGCGATCACCTCACGGAAGGCGGGGAAACCTGCTGAAGGTCCGTAATGGGTGTACCCCTCGTCCAGAGCCCGTTTGGCCGCTTCTCGAATGTTCTTTGGAGTGTCGAAGTCCGGCTCGCCAATCTCCAGGTGGATCACATCTTTGCCCTGAGCCTCTAAAGCTTTTGCCTTGGCCAAAACCACAAAGGCGGTTTCTGTGCCTAACTTGCCCATACGATTTGCCAATTTCATAGTCTCTAACCTCCCAAATTCAACAGCCTTCTGCTCTCGTTTTTTCCGTGGAATTCACATAATACGCTCTCAAGTGGTATTTGTCAAACTCTTTTTGGAAAGATCAGCGGGTCACGTCGTTGAATATCACAAACAGAACCATAAAGATAATCAAAACGAGGCCCAGCTGCTGAATGACCATTCTCTGCTTGGTACTCAGTGAGCTCCTTTTGGCCGCTTCCACCAATAGAATCAGCAGGTGTCCGCCATCCAAAATTGGGATGGGTAGCAAGTTGAGCAGGGCCAAGTTGACGCTCAACAAAGCCATAAAAGAAAGCAGAGAGGCGAAACCCTGCTTGACACTCTGTCCCGCCACTTGGGCGATGAATATGGGCCCGCCCACCATTCTGGCGGAAACTTCTCCAGTGACCAAGCCTTTGACAAAAAATGCGATCTGTTTGGTGACATCAAAAGTCCATTTGCTGCTCTCCAGAGCCGAGCGGAGGATTCCGATGTTCTTGTAGGTGACCCGAGAGGTGATGCCGATGAAGGCCGTGGGCTTCATTTTGCCGTGCTCGTCCGGAATTTTGAAGACCTTGGTTTTGATGAGAGCCTTATGTGTCTCGGCTCCTCGCAGCCATTGAACGGAGATTGTGGTATCCGTCTTGTTGTGAATGAGAGCGACCATCTCTGACCAACGGCTCACGGGCACATCGTCGATTGTGAGGATGATGTCGCCGGACCGAATCCCGGCTTGCTCGGCTGGACCGCCAGTTTCCACATCACCGACCATCGTCGTCATCAGAGGCGTTATCCCAAAATCTCGGATTTCCTCCTGGGAAATACCTCTCAGGTCGAGGAGGAGTTGTTGGACTTGTCCATCACGCTCTACTTCAGCAGAGACAGGTTTGCCTTGCTCCCGGAGCAAAATCTCAAAGATCTCGTCCCAGGAAGTGACCGGCCTGCCGCTCAGGGTCGTAATTTTATCTTGAGATACAAGCCCCGATCTTTCCGCCAGCGAGCCCTCCACCACTTGGTCGATGACCGGATCAAGGGTGGCGATGCCTCCGAAGAACAGGATCCACCAGACCAGCAGAAAGGCGAAAAGGTAATTCATAACTGGACCGGCAACGATGACCATCATCCTCTGCCACCGGGGACGAGATAAAAACTCCCACGGCTCTCCGGTGAGAGGCTCCTCGGGATTGTCCCCCGCCATCCTCACATATCCTCCCAAAGGAATCCAGGAGATAAGGTATTCCGTCTCGCCTAGCTTTTTGCCGATCATCTTAGGCGGCAACCCGAGGGAAAAGCGTTCCACCCGGATGCCAGTGCCCTTGGCCACCAAGAAATGGCCCAGCTCATGGATGAAAATCAACACACCCAGGACGAAAATGGCGGCTATCACTGTGAGCATATGTGCTCTCTTTCACTCGATGGTGCTGACTACTACGTCGATGACCGCGTCGCGGCTCACCTCTTGTCCCGCCTTTATCGACTGCTCGAGAACGGTCTCTGGCAAGAGATCCTCGTCTGGTAGATAGGTGATCTTTCCAATTTTCAAACCGGCATCCCGAGCTAGCAGAATGGCTCCCTCTAGGCTCTGGCCCACGAAATGAGGCACGATGGCCGTGGGTGGTACAGAACCCTGACTGACCAGAAGATCGATGGTCTCTCCCTGAAACACCTCTGCCCTATATCCGGGAGCACTGGAGATGACCACTCTTTCGGGAAAGTCTTCTGTATACATCCAGGAGATGTGCCCCAATACCAGTCTTGATCTCTGAAGAAGTAGCTGAGCTTGACGCAGGGAAACCCCTTGCAGGTTAGGCACCGTGACCTTCTCCCTCCCCTTGCTGGCCACTACCCGGACCCACCTTCCCTTACCTTTTACGAAGCTACCTCCCTCTGGATTTTGAGATAATATTAATCCAGGAGGGACCAACGGATCGTACTCCGGAGCTGCCTCGATCATGGTCAGCCCTGCGTGGACCAGGATGGAATCGGCTTCGAACAAGCTTAGCTCCACCACGTCGGGCACCTGGATCTGCTGGTTTTGTTGCACCAGCCACGGCATAACCGCCCGATCTATCGCCACAACAATCCCAATAGACAGAAGGGTCCAAAAGACCACCACAAAGAACCCCTTTTTCAGCATACTCACGACTTGGTCCAAGGAAAATATCCTCTCTTGAGTTTTCTCAGTCGAGCCGCGAACGTTCCATCGAGACCGTCTCGATGAGGAAACGTGCGCACGAACCCTTTTTCAGTGACAGTCTCAGCGGGCACAAAGGAAGTGGCGCTCTCAAGCCGAAGATCGTCACGTTGGAATAGAAGGCTGGCAACCACCTCTTCATTTTCCTGATCCTCAATTGTGCAGGTGCTGTAGACCAGTACCCCACCTGGTTTCAGCACATTTGCACCGGTCATCAGAAGCTGAAGCTGAAGCTGCGCTAGGCGAGGGATGTCCTCATCTTTTTTTCCCCAGCGAAGATCGACACGACGGGCCAACACCCCCAGGCCCGAACAAGGGGCATCGACCAACACTCGATCCACTGGTTGAACCCATAGGTTTTTTCCGTCCGCCACAAGAGGACGCGCTGAGGAAATACCCAACCTATGGCAATTATCCACAAGATCTTTGAGTCGTCTCTTATGTCGGTCCACCGCCAGAATGAGTCCCCGGTCGCCCATTAAACCCGCTATATGAGCCGTCTTTCCTCCCGGCGCGCTGCAAAGGTCCAGGATCACTTCGCCCGGTTCAGGAGCCAGCAGAAGCAAAGATAGGCCGGCGCTCTCGTCCTGGACCTGGAACCAACCCTGGCGAAATGCCTCCAGACGGCGGATATCGCCAACCCGTTTGAGATGCAAATAACCTGGCACCAGGCTCCCGTTATCGACTTTTAACCCTTCACTGCGCAGGTTCTCTTTCAACCGATCCACTGTAGTTTTCAAAGGATTCACCCGCACCACAACACCGGGAACCTGGTTGTTGGCCAGACATAGAGCGATAGTATCCTCTTGGCCATACCGCTCCAGCCAGCGCCTCACCATCCAGTCGGGATGGGAATAGCGCATTCCGATGTGTCCCACGGGGTCCTTTGCCAGAGGCGGATAGAACGTTTCGATCCGCCCAGCTTTGATAGCGTTGCGCAGAACAGCGTTGACCAGAGAAGCCGTCCCTGTGTGGCCAAACTTCTTCGCCAGGGACACGGATTCGTGAGTGGCAACAGCCGGAGGGATTTTGTCAAGGAACAGGATTTGGTAAAGGCCTATCCGCAGGATGTTACGGATCCACGATGTCAAACCCGCAGTCCTTGTTCCCTTGAGAAGATAATCCAGAACGCCATCAAGATATTTGCGCCAGCGCAGCACGCCGTTGACCAGTTCTGTCACCAGAGCTCTGTCTCGCCGTTGAAGATGGGATCTTCTCAGGGCAGAATCCAAGGCCCAATCGGCAAACAGATCACTTTCATCCAGTCGATGCAAGACACGTAGAGCCGTCTCTCGGGCGGTCATCTCCCCCACCTCAGACCCTTGCCGCACCAGAACAACAGAGAGGGTGCGTCAAATCGGCGATACTCTTTCCAATTACTGCGTTTTTCCCAATCACCACCTGTGCAAAGGGATTTAATCCTCCTCCTGCCAAATTTTCTGCCAGTTCGGGAAGCAATGATCTCCTCTCCATTGGCTTCTTTTTCTAATCCTGACCTTTATTAAACTCACGGTTTTCTTCTAACCCTGATTCATCCCCTTCATGTTGTGCTGAGCTTTTATGCACTTCTGAGCGATACTCTTCTTTGTGAGCGCGGAGCGGCCTGGAATTGTGGAAAAAGCGCAGGGCCTCCTCCACCCTCATCAAGTCCACTGTGGTATTGCGACAAGGTCCGTAAGGACGCCGGTTTAACACGCCCAAGACCGGGATGGGATAGGCATCCTGAATGCCACTGGTCAGATCCGTCTCGCAGGCCACCCCCACGATGGCCGTGGGTTTTGTCTCCACGATAACCCTGCGAGCCAGAGTACCACCTGTTGCCATAGACACGACCACACCGTACTTTTCGGCCAGCTTGGCCAAATCACCCACCACGCATTGACCACACCGACGGCAGTTCTCCATGGTGGCTGTGATCTTATAGATGCAGGTGTAATTCTGAAGACAATGAGGCAAAAGAAGAAGCACGCGACGACTGTCGATCTTTCCTCTCAAAGACCGGACCAGACCGTTATTGACCTGGATAAACGACCTTTTGACGGTATCCTTGGAGATGCCCAGCATTTTCCCCACGGCCACGGCGATGGGAAACAGCACTTTCACCGTCAGCTGATATTCGCCGGGAAACAAGAGGTTTCTTTCAGTAGCCGTGGAGACGAGAATGAGGACCAGGCCTAAGGAGACCAGCAGAGCAAACAGAGCCATGGCAAAACCCACCAGAAGAGGAAATCCTATGTGTATCTGGGCCAGCCGAGGGGCCACAAGATACCATAAAAAAATGGCCATAAACACGAGCACAAATAAGCTGATGGCTGATAGACCCAGGAATATGCCTTTGCCCTTCATCTGCTTGCTTCCTCAAGCGAAGAGATCGCCCTCTTTGAGATGAAAGCCCCTCAGAAATTCCGCCGAGCTCATCCGTTTTCTCCCCTCCAGTTGAACCTCTTGGAGATAGAGCTGCGCCTTTCCGGTGTTCACCAAGATTCCCTGGCGGGGATCGGCCCTGAGCACCTGACCCGGCCTAGCTCCTTGATCAGATTGGTCCACCACAAGAGCCCTATGAATCTTAAGTATCTGCCCCCCATAGGTGGTAAAGGCCCCAGGCCAGGGATTGAGCCCCCTGATCAGGTCCTTCAGCTGAGAGGCCGACTTGGTCCAATCGATGCGGCCATCCTCTCTTTTGAGCTTCGGCGCTGGCGAGGGCTCCCCTTCAGACTGGACCGTTCCTGAGACCTGACCCAGATCTATGGCATCCACCACCTCTAGAAGGACCTGGGCGCCTATGTCGGCCAATCTCTGGCTCAACTCTCCGGCAGTTTCGTCCGGCCCAATGGGAACTGTCCGCTGCAGGATGGTATCGCCGGCATCTACTTTCTCGCCGATGTAAAAAACGGTGACGCCCGTTTGGCGTTCCCCGTTGATGATGGCCCAGTGGATCGGCGCGGCGCCTCGATATTTCGGCAGAAGGGATGGATGGAGATCGATGGTGCCCTTGGGAGGCATGGTGTATACTTCCCGGGGCAATATGCGGAAAGCGACAACCACGAGTAGGTCTGCTTTCAACTCAGAAAGCTTGCGGACGAAGGACTCTTCTCGAAGCTTCTCGGGCTGTAATACAGGTAGCCCATGCCCCTCTGCCAGAACCTTGATAGGAGGCGATGCCTCTCGTAGGCCACGCCCTCTAGGACGATCGGGTCGGGTGACCACAGCCAGGACATCGTGGTCACTGGCCAACAATTTCTCTAAGCTGGGCAGCGCGAATTCGGGCGTGCCCATAAAAACAATACGCATCTGTTCACTCGCTTTTGGCGATTTTTGCGGCGATGGCTCCCTTTTGTATCTCCACCTTAACATTCTCTGCCAGCCGTAGAACCACGATGTTCTCCTTTTCCTTGATATTCAAAACCTTTGCGTAAAGGCCTCCCGTGGTGACGACCTGGTCGCCCTTTTTCAAGGTCTGAAGCATCTGCTGGTGCTCTCGGTGCTTTTTCTGCTGAGGCCGGATTAAAAGAAGGTAAAGAATCACAAACATCAGCACAAATGGGAGAAAACCTAAGGCTCCACCACCACCGCCACCACCAGACGAACTCATGGCTAAGACCAAGTTATTCAAGGTTCACCTCCGGTTAAAGGACCCGCCCAGACTTTTCACAAAGTGCCCTAATTTTTGGAGTTGTTTTTATATACCTTGAGAAAATCCCTTCTCCACACATCAAATCGGCCTTCCACGATGGCCCTGCGCATATCCCTCATTAAACTCATAAAGAAGTAAACGCTGTGCAGGGTGGCTAAACGAGGAGCCAGGATCTCGCCGGCCTGGAACAGATGGCGCAGGTAGGCCCGACTGAAATGACGGCAGGTGTAGCATTGGCAGGAGGAATCGATGGGTGTAAAATCCCTTGCATACTCAGCATTTTTGACGACCAACTGCCCTTGGTGAGTAAACACAGATCCATTTCTGGCATTACGGGTGGGAATAACGCAGTCGAACAGATCTACCCCCCGCGAGACGGCATCCACCAAGTCCTCCGGCATGCCCACTCCCATGAGATATCGAGGTTTTTCAACCGGTAGATGCGGGATGGTGGCGTCTATCATTTCATACATGGCCAACTTCGGCTCTCCCACAGAGAGCCCTCCCACGGCATAGCCCTGAAAATCCAGCTCAACCAGAGCTTTAGCGCTCCTTTCTCGAAGATCGGGATAGGTGCTTCCCTGGACGATCCCGAAAAGGCACTGGTCTTGATCCCGGACGGCGCTCAGGCGGTTGTGGGCCTCTTTGCTCTTGGAGGCCCATCGAAAAGTGCGCTCCGCTGAGGTTTGCGCTTCCTGATGGGTGCAAGGGTAAGCCGTACACTCATCGAGACACATGATGATGTCGGCTCCTAGAGCATGCTGTATCTCCATTATCTTTTCTGGAGTGAACAGGTGGCGAGACCCATCTAGATGTGACTGAAAGGTCACGCCCTCCTCGCCGACCATGTTTAAATCGGCTAGACTGAAGACCTGGTAACCTCCGCTATCAGTGAGGATGGGTTTGTCCCAGCCGATAAAGCGATGCAGCCCACCCGCTTGCTCGATCACTTCCGGCCCGGGTCGGAGGTAAAGGTGATAGGAGTTGCTGAGTATGATCTGGGCGCCTACCTCCCCCAGTTCCCGGGGTGAGAGGGTTTTCACCGTCCCCTGGGTTCCCACGGGCATGAAGGCCGGCGTTTGCACCTCCCCGTGGCTGGTGATCATCACCGCTGCACGAGCAGAGGTACTTTTGTCTTGAGCCAGCAGGCGGAATGAAAAAGCCATGTCCCTCCTCTCTCAGACTTGTTCCCTCACCGTTGCGCAGAGAGCTTTTTCCCAATCCCAAATCTTCCCAGGCGTCGAGACAGTCCCCAATATTCATAAACACCTGCGCAGTATGCCAGGGGATCCATATGAGCCACGTTCACCTGATTGTTCTCGTCGAGAATATCATCATCGGCCCAAAGGGCCACTACCTCGACCAAGAAGAGGTCATGGCTTCCCAGGGGAATTACATGACGAAGCTGGCATTCCATATTCAAGGGACATTCCCGGATGAGAGGTGCTGTCACCTTCTGGCCGGGAATGGCGGTCAAACCCGTTTCCTGGAATTTGTCCTTATCTCGTCCCGAGACCAATCCACACCAGTCTACTTTATCCAGCAGATCTCGCCGGGGAATATTGACCACCAGTTCTCCTGCCTGCCGAATCAGCGCGTGAGAGAAACGCCCCGGACGAATGCCCAAAGCCAGCATGGGCGGCCGAGAACAGGCTACCCCGATCCAGGCGATGGTGATGATGTTAGGCCTTCCACCCGGCTTCTGACAACTAATCAGGGCTGCCGGAACGGGCACGAGCATCGTGGACGAGTCCAGTAATTTCTTGGCCAAATGTACCCTCACCTAGGTAGCTTCCAATAGACTCTCCAGCGCTTGCTGAACGGTTTTCACCCCAACGATCTCGAGAGAGACCTTCTTGGCCAGGCTCGATAGGTTTCCAGCGGATATCAGGCAGCGTTTGAAGCCAAGTTTTTGGGCTTCCTTGATCCTTTTCTCCGGTTGGCTTACTGCCCTAACCTCACCTCCCAATCCCACTTCTCCGATAACAACAGTATCCGGATTCGCTGGTTTGTCGCGATAACTGGATGCGATGGCCGCGACGATGCCCAAATCGGCAGCCGGTTCATCCACCTTAATGCCGCCGACGGCGTTGACGAAGACGTCCTGAGTTCCCAAGCGCATCCCATACTTCTTCTCCAGCACGGCCAGAAGCATCACCAGGCGCCCATATTCAACGCCTGTGACGACTCTCTGGGGCATGCTGTAATTGCTTCGACTGACCAGGGCCTGTAGCTCCACCAACAGTGGGCGTGTGCCCTCCAGGCTGCCCACAACCACGGAGCCAGCCAGCCTTTCCCCTCTCTGAGCAAGGAAGATCTTGGAAGGATTGGAGACCTCTGCCAATCCTCGAGGGCTCATCTCGAAAACACCGATCTCGTTGGTGGGACCAAATCTGTTTTTTACCGCTCGCAATATACGGAAGGCATGATGACGATCGCCTTCGAAGTAGAGAACGGTGTCCACAATATGTTCCAGGAGCCTGGGACCGGCTATGGCTCCTGATTTGGTCACATGACCGATGAGAAAGAAGGCTACGTTTCGCGACTTGGCCAGGCGCATAAATCGGTCAGTGCACTCACGTATCTGGCTAACACTGCCCGGGGCTCCATTCAGTTCTGGGTGATAAACAGTCTGAATGGAATCCACGATGGTCACCGGGGGATTCGTGACCTCCACATAATCCAGGATTTTTTCCAAGTCCACCTCGGTGAACACCAGAAGCTTTTGGGACAGCGTTCCCAACCTCTCGGCCCGTTGCTTGGTTTGGGCGGCGGATTCTTCCCCGGAAACGTAGAGTATCTCTTTGTGATGCGAGCTGAGTTTGGAGGCCACCTGAAGCAATAGGGTGGATTTTCCGATGCCCGGGTCTCCTCCCACCAGAACCAGGGATCCCGGAACCACTCCACCCCCGAGTATGCGGTCGAATTCCCCGATTCCAGTGGGGAATCGGCTCTGACTCTCGGATTTTACTTGGGTGATGGGGATCGGAGCTGCGGCCTTTTCCCCGGCCCTCTTCTTTGACCCGGGGGATTCCAGCTGCTCCTCCATGAGGCTGTTCCATTGTCCACAATCAGGACATTTACCCAACCACTTAGGGGTCATATATCCGCAAGACTGACAGATGTACCTGGATTTTCCTGTGGCCATCCCTTTGGCTCCACCTACACGGGCTTAATGGGCCCCGATGCGCTGCCTTGTATGAACTGTTGAACGATCGGATCTTTGGACTGGCGTATCTGTTCAGGGGTACCGTCGAAGATGATCCGGCCCTCGTGGAGCATGGCAATACGATCGGCGATCTTCGTGGCGCTGACCATATCGTGTGTGACGGCTATGGAGGTGATGCAGAGTTCCTTTTGAAGCCGGATGATGAGCTCGTTGATCACATCAGCCATGATGGGATCGAGGCCCGTAGTGGGCTCGTCAAAGATCACGTACTGGGGATCCAGAGCCATGGCTCGGGCCAAACCAACTCGCTTCTTCATGCCGCCGGAGAGCTCAGCTGGGTACAGAGACTCCAAGCCCGACAGGCCCACCAGAGCAAGACGAGATTTGACCCGTTCTTGAATGGCTTCCTCGCCAAGGGCAGTATGGTGCCGCAGTCCCAGGCCGACGTTCTCCCCAACGGTCATAGAGTCCAAAAGCGCCGATCCTTGAAAGAGCATGCCGAACTTTCTCCTCAGCCGGAAGAGCTTCGCTCCCCGGTAGTTCGTGATATCCTCCCCGTCTACGATGATCTTGCCTTGATTCGGCTTAAGAAGCCCTATGAGGTGTTTCACTAAAACGCTTTTTCCACATCCACTTCTGCCAATGATAACAGTCGTTTCGCATCGCTCGAAAGTAAGGTTAACGCCTCGCAACACATGATTATCGCCGAATTTTTTGTGCAGATCAACGATCTGGATCATGACATCCCTAAGATGTGCCTCGCTTAATTAGAACAGCAGTGAGGCGATGAAGTAGTCTCCAATGAGGATCAGAACCGAGGAAATCACCACAGCCCTGGTGGTGGATTGCCCCACACCTTTGGCGCCTCCCCTGGTTTGAAATCCCTGATAGCACCCAATGGTGGCGATGATGCCTCCGAAGATGAAGGCCTTGAACAGCCCGGCGATGACATCCCGAAAGTGAAAAAACATCTTCAAGCCACTCAAAAAAGTGTGCGAGCTGACATCAAGAAAGAGAAGGGCGACTGTATAGCCGCCCATAATTGCCACGAAATCGGCCATGATCGTCAAAATGGGGAGCATCGTTAATCCGGCGATGAAGCGCGGGGTTACCAGAAAAGGAACCGGATCGATGGCTAAAGTCTCTAGGGCATCGATTTGCTCGGTGACCTTCATGGTCCCCAACTCAGCGGCTATGGAAGTCCCCACTCGGCCTGCCACAACCAAGGCGGTGAGAACGGGACCCAGCTCGATCACCACCGCCTTGCCCACGGCGGTACCCAGATATCGCATGGGAACGAAGTCCTGAAACTGGTAGGCTGCCTGAACGGATGAGACGGCTCCCGTAAAGACAGAGGTCAGGAGAACGAGAGGAAGAGAGCTCACTCCCATCTGCGACATCTGCTCAACAGTCAGACCGAAATTGCCAAAGAGCTTAGGTAAGCTTTTGAAAATTCGCCCCAAGAGAAAGATCACGCCGCCGACCTGCTCGACGAAGGAGATGGATTTCCGACCGATGAAGGCCAACGGGTTGGCCATCAGACCTCTCCGATAATTGGCTGTTCCTCCACAAAAGCCGGCTCGTCAAAACGGGTATATCGGTTGTTGAAGGTCAGATTGACCGTCCCTATGGGGCCGTTGCGCTGCTTGCCGATGATAATCTCCGCCTTACCTTTCAGGTCTTCATTATCGCGATCATACAACTCGCCTCGATAGATGAACAGGACCACGTCAGCATCTTGCTCCAAGGCGCCAGATTCTCTCAAATCAGAAAGCTGGGGACGCCGATCACCCCCCCGGGTTAATACGGCTCTTGAGAGCTGGGAAAGGGCTAGTACTGGTACCTGGAGTTCTTTAGCCAGGCTTTTTAACGATCGGGATATCATGGAAATTTCCTGTTGACGACTCTCTGCCCCTTTAGGTCCGTGCATCAATTGGAGATAATCTATGACCACCATCTCTATTTTCTTCTCAGCCAGCAGCCGACGAGCTTTGGCCCGAATTTCCAAGACCCCCAATCCAGGCGAATCGTCGATATAGACGGGAGCCTCAGCCAATTCGCCCACACAGATGCTCAATTTGGACCAATCTTGGTCGGGAAGGGTGCCCTTTCGCACGTGATGAGCGTCCACGCGAGCCTCACTGCACAACATCCTCTGAGCCAGCTGGTATCCTGCCATTTCCAAGCTGAAAATGGCAACGGGCTTTTTATGCTCCACGGAGGCATTACGCGCAATATTAAGGGCCAAGGCGGTTTTACCCATAGAGGGCCTCCCAGCGATGATCACCAAGTCCCCTTTTTGGAAGCCTGCGGTCAACTCGTCTAGCTTCTTAAATCCAGAGGGCACTCCGATGACACCACCTTCGCGATCATGGAGCTTCTCGATGGCCTCAAAAGTGGTATGCAAGATCCTCTCCAGGGGTACAAATCCCCGTTTGAGCCGTTGCTCTTGGATGGAGAAGATCTGCTGTTCGGCGCGATCCAGCAGTTCATCAACCTCCTCGACATCCTCATAGCCCTGAGACACAATCTGAGTAGCTACTTCGATGAGCCTTCTCAGAATCGCCTTTTTGAGAACTATTTGGGCGTGGTAGGTCACATTCGCTGTCGTGGCCACATTTTCTAGAAGAGATGCCAGATAAACCCGTCCGCCAATGCTTTCCAGCTTTTTTGCCCGCTGAAGCTCTTCGGCAACCGTCACCAGATCCGCCGCCTCATTTCGCTCGAAAAGGGATATGATAGCCTGAAAAATCTTGCGGTGACTTTCTCGATAAAAACAGCTATCATCCAGAATCTCCAGCACAGACGCCACTGCGGACTTATCCAACAACATGGCACCCAAGACGGAGACCTCCACTTCTATGGCTTGGGGCGGAAGCCGCTCGGCAACAGGTACAGCTCGGACCATCTCCCAATCCTCATTATGAAGTCTGTTCACTTAAGATTCTATCGTGTTCCCGGCGCAGAAGTTGTAAATCCTCCCAGGCCCCCCTTTTGAGCTGAGGATTGCGTAACAATGCCGCGGGATGGTAAGTGGCAATCAGCTTAACTCCCTGATAATCATGGAGCTGCCCACGAAGCCGACTCAGGGGCGTAGAGGTTTTCAGGAGGGTCTGCGCGGCGATGCGCCCCAAAGCGCAGATCAGCCAAGGTCGAATAATGGCGAGCTGAGCATGCAGGTGGGGCTCGCAGAGTTGAATTTCTTCAGGAAGAGGATCTCTATTTTGGGGTGGCCGACATTTCAGTATGTTGCCGATAAACACCTCTTCCCTGCTGAAATGTATTGCCGCCAGCATCCGGGTCAACAGCTGACCGGCTCGACCGACGAAGGGTCGGCCCTTGAGGTCCTCATCCCGCCCCGGGGCTTCCCCGATGAACATAATCTGTGCTTCTGGATTCCCCTCTCCAAAGACGAAATGGTTTCGGGTCTTATGCAGAGAGCATTTCACGCAGTCTTTTATCTGACGATATAGTTCTTGAATTCGCTTTTGGTTGGAAAGTAGAAGGGGCCCTGGAGCAGACGAAGCGAAAACATGGTCAAATCCTAACCTCACCTGCTGCCGAAAATAGCGTCGGGCCATTGTCAACACTCTGACCCGTTCCTCGTTTTGAGAAGCAGGGAGGTTTTCCCCACCCATTTCAATGCACCGTTCCCTCTGCACTTTCATCCAGAAGCAGCAAGCGACCGGGATCTCCGACAGTCTCATCAGAGTTCATCAGCAGCCTGGCGGCCAACATTTTCACCTCGAGCTCGCCGATATTATCCAGTCCAGACATCACTGCTCGCTGGATTATCTGCTCCCGTTGCTCGTCGTTAATGAGGCCAAGTTGATAGAGCTGAATAAGATAACCATATCCCTTACGGGAAAAGAAAATGCTTTCGGTAGTATGCAGAATCCTACTGGATTTTTTGGGCTGGCCTTTGCGGCTTCTGGTCAACTGGCCCAAACGCAGGCGCAGCTTCTCCAGCACCCAAAAGTAAGCGGCGTTTATTTCCGCCTCGGTATATCCCCGGTTTTGCAGATCTTTAGTGAGTCTTTCAAAGTGGCTAAGACCTTTTTCCCTCTCGTTGATCTGCTGCATGAGGTAGACGATGATATCGATAACCCGCCCCTTCACAAGCCCTCCACGAATTCAAGTGTATCGCATTCAAGACTTGTCTTTTTCAACTGATAAATTTAGTCCACGAAGACAGAAATTGCAAGCACTTTTTACACAAAAGACCCGCTAGTAATCGAAGATCAAGGAGAGGAAGAGCTCATGTTGGATTTCGTCCGCCCCGGTTTGATGATCCTTATTTCGTCTGTCAACTCTTTTATAACTTATAGCGGTGCGGAAATTGTGAATGGGCTCCACATCTAGGGTGCATCCCAAGGTTACAGTCCGTTCAACGATTCCCCACAGAAAGGAATAGCGCCACGACTCGGCGTGACACCAAGGCTGTTCTCCCCTTTCACCCTGGCGGGTCCTGGTCATCTGGATGGCGATGCGTAGGTTCCGAGATAACCTGTGTCTGGCCTCTAGATAGAGGTCATCGCCATTCTCCTCCAGCCAATGACCTAAAATAACGCCGTTGTGACGATATGTGTTCACCGGGAACTTATGGGTGTACAAGCAGGGTTGAATACGGGCGTATTCCAGACGAAGGTCGGTGTCCCTTAAGCCCATTGGATCAACAAGGTATACTCCGCCCTGGACAGCTATCTTGTTCCGGGCATCGTCGGCGAACAGTTTCTTGAGGTAGAGCTCGTCGAGAAACAAAGCCCCGTAAAGGGTGACCCCTGCAATGGGCCAAAATCTCAGGTCGGCGCTGAGGATCTCGTTGTCTCTATCGTGGGAGCTATGCTGTGCCGACCAGAAAAAAACCAGTGGATTCAAATAGGCCAGATCCAGGTTTCTTTCACCGTAGATAATGGCTTCTGTGAGCCCCAAACACGCCCTAGAGTGAAGGCCGATCTCCAGACGGTGAGCGGCTAGGTATTTGTTGGCATAGCTCTCTCGGATGAAACCCTCTGCGGTCTGGTATACTGTTTTGACATCCGAAAACAAGAAACCATGCAGATGCACAAACTTGATCCCGTGAAATGAAGCCCGAATCTGAACGAAATCATAGGCGGGCGGCTGATCGGATAAGGCCAAGTTCCCTCTCACCCCCGGTCCCCAAGATATTGGCTGACGGGCCAGCTGCAAATCCATCCAAGGAAGCCGCAAATTCAGGTGAGCATGGGACCAATCGTAATAGGCATAAGATCCACGGCTGTTGAAAAATTCGGTCAATCCCACGTCATTTTTGGTCACCCTCTTTAGATTGGAGTTCACCTGTCCCTTCACTACAGAGGCAGCATAGGTAAGCTCTTTTCCTAAAAAGCCCCTGGCTCGAATCTCCATTCTGGTGTCTAGAATACGCTGGTTTTCCCCTTGGCAAGAGCTCAGAGTGCCTTGGCTTCTGCCAACAGCATCCAGGGTCAATCCTCTGTGCGGATCAGACCAGTGGAAAAGGTGGCGCTCGCGACGAAGCTGTGAAGGAGCATAGTGCTCGAGCTCTTCTTTGAACTCCATTTGCAACCACTCCAACTGAGACCGCTCCACTTCGGTAAGGCGGGGATCGCCGATCTTGGCAGCCTGGAAAACCTCCCAGATGGCCTCCGCCACCTCTTCCCTGGGGATGGGTCTGGTCTGGTTCAGGAAGCTATTCAGCAGTCCCTTCACCTTCAAGCGATCCAGGTAGTCGTAAGCCCAGTGGTCTACAGCAAGATCGCTGCCTTCCGCCATAGTAGATGTCAGACAGAGCGAGGCGCAGAGCAAGGAGAATAAGAGAAACCACTTCCCAAAAAGCATCTGCCTCGTTTCCTCAGCTTGGGTCTTTCCGAAGTCCATACCGACGTTAAAAACAGACCGCCAATAGCAGAACCGGCGGCCTTCCGACCTCATTGTGTTTTGGGGTATCCCCGTTTAGGCCGACTTCAACCTTCAAAGGGAAAAAATAGCTGTACCAGACCTTAGACGGCCAAGGAGCCATTTCTCATCAGTGCACATCAAGATGATCTTCGCATCCCACTTTGTGCTCGCTGGTCTGGCAGGATCTCTCATTTAAAAGCAGAGAATAAGGATCTGGGTTGTTTCCCCATCATCACCTCGAACGGTGGTGCACAGTAGTGGATATCAGAGAACTTTCCTCTCAACGCAAATCTCACACAGCTGCCCTTCCCATGGATACTTTTTTTCTGATAGGCTGTGGCCTCTCTGGATTGATATAGTTCTGTGCCCAAAAGTCACCGGTCAGTTGATTAACTCTCTGACCGTAACAAATCATGGCCTGACAATATCCCTCGTCCTTAATAGCTTCCTCAGCAGCTTCATCGGAAGGTCGGGCGCCATATTTCTTAATCACTTTGTGGGCCAAGCGATAGTGGTCTCTTATGGGGCAGGGAACAATTTGATTGCCCACCTGGTGAGCCGGTTTCATATAGCTATAAGACCTCTGCCACCGCCGAATGGACTCGAAGAAGGGGGAGTTCAAGACGGTGTTTAGATCTCCTCCCTGTCGGTAAATCTGCACAATATTGTTCACTGTATAAGGAAAAAAGACACAGGGCATCACATCGCCCTTCCAGTCTATGTAAAAATACCCCCCCTCCCTGCCAGCAGAGATGCACCCGTTGCTCACGGGTCCTGAATTCCAAAAATCTGCGATAAAGAGACCCTGTTCTCGAATCAGATGTTGTTCCCTCTGCAGCATAAACAGCCGCTGCTCGGGGGTGATCATCAAATCAACACTATATTTGCGGCCAATTGGCATGTACTGGAATATCCATGCGTAGAGAACACCTTGCTGGCGGAAATAGAAATCCATAAACTCTTTGCTGACCACCAGCTCGGCATTATCCCTGGTAGCCGTCACCGAAATTCCGAAAGGCACCCCAAAATTCCGAAGATTTCCGAAAGCCTGCAGGATTCTTCTATGAACCCCCTTGCCTCTCCTGAAATCGGTCTCCGCCTCCAATCCCTCCACCGAGATAGCTGGCGTGATATTTCCCACCTCCGCTAAGCTCGACGCCAAGGCTCTATCGATAAGGATGCCATTAGTGTAGACCAAAAAGAAATTGTCGCTATGCTCTCTGGCGATGTCCAGTAGGTTTTTCCCTTTATCCCTATACAAAAAGGGCTCTCCCCCTGAGATGACGGTGAAATGAGAATTCCACAGCCTCGTCTTCTCATCGATAATGCGCGAGAAGATCTCGTAGTCCAACTTCACCTGATCAGCGGAGCTGCTGGCAGCATAACATCCTTTGCAGTACAAGTTGCAGGCTTTCGTGGGGCTAATAGTTAAAAAGCCAGGATAGGCGACTTCGTTTTGCTGGTAAGCTTTTTTTCGGTGGTCTATGTCGCCCAACAAAATTTCGGCAATAAGAATTTTAAGCAACCCGTTTAACGACTGGCTAGAGATGCGATTTTCCTGGAACAAGCGGTCTATGGAGTTCAGCATGTTGCGCATCATAAGGTACTTATCTTCTTGCACCCGTTCAGGACGACGGGTTACGTTTTTGATCACAACCTCATCATAAAGCTTTCTTCTGGCCCTCTTCAAGAAAACCTGCCGAATGGTTTTGTTCCTGATGGCCAACTCCGCCAGAACAGTCAGGGGACCACTGAAAAGAGCTTCTCTGGGCGCGAACATGCCTGCCTCCTTTTTTCTCATCTGCCCGCTTTTTTTCGTCGTGACTTTCCCCTCCCCAGCCCGTCGAAGCTGAATCCATCCGGTCCGGTTCTCCCAAATGCCCATCGAGACCAACAACCTCAGATTCGAATGGGGTGTCCACCGAAGGCATCATCCGGCGAAGGACCTTTTCCAATTGAGACTGAAGGTTTACCTTGCTCTCGACCAACCTGTGCAGTCCTCTTTCCAACAGTCTCTGACCCTCTCGGCGATCGATTTTTCTGGAATTCACCAGCACTCGCACCATCTCCCGTATTCTCCCCTCGGCAGAACCGAGGGCCTCTAGGGACGCCGACAGTGATTTCTCGGCCAGCTCTAAGAGCGCACTGCCCCGTTGACGAATGAGCTCCTGAAACAGAAAAGATCCCCATGGTGAGGCCTCTCTTTTCTTCTCCTGCTCCAAGAGGACCTTGGAAAGGGTCAGACTTGTGATATCTATCCCGGTGGCATGGTCAAGCACCTGCACCTGTACGCCTCTCCTCAGCAAGCTGGCGATGCCCGATAAGGTAATGGACCGTCTGGCTTGCGGGTCGTACATCTTGCGATTGGCATATCGTCTGATAATCCGCTTCATCGTTTCTCTCGATTCGGTCTTAACGCACTGCATAAAAAGAATGCAAAAAAACAACTCTGTCAAGGGATTTTTCAAAAAATCTTAAATTGAACATACCGACTGGGATTCTCCCGGATGTCCTGAGTCAGGGAATCCAGACTGGCGACCAGGCCCATGATATTCACGTAAAGAGACTCGTCGGCCAAAAGTTTCCCTAGAGTGCCTTCCCCCCGCAAGGTCGGCTGAAGGAGAGAATCCAGAGAGACTGAAAAGCCTCTTAGGTGTTCTGCGGTTTGTGCCAGGTCCTGTGAGGCCCTCTCCAAGTTAGGGATGAGCTCCTCTGGACTCTGGCCTGGGGAAATCCTCCCCAAGGCGATGGACAAAGTGTGAAGGTTCGCTATAGTCTCATCCAGACGCTCGGCGTTCTGCATCAGGAGGTTGTTTATCCGACCGGTTGTGCTGCGGATATCTGTGATGCTCTGCCTGAGTTCTGCTTTGGCAGAGTCGTCCAGAAGTGAGCGGGCTGTAGACGAAATGGTCCTGATATCCTGCCCCACTCCTCCAACCAACGAGACTACCTGACTGAAATCGGGCTGGTAAAGTCCGGGGATGGCCTCCCCGTGCTCAAGAGCCTCAGAGCCGCTTCCCAGGAGAATATCCACGTATTTTTCACCCATAACCCCTTCGCTCTTGAGCACTGCTATTGAACCCAGGGGCAGGGGCTGTTTTCCCTCGATCCGTAGGTTTACTGCCACTTTTGAATCCTCTAGCCTCATATCCTGGACCTGGCCAATGGGCAGGCCCGCAATGGTCACCGGGTCTCCCCGGTTAAGACCGCTCACATCCTCGAAATGAGCCACCAGCAAATACCCCTGGCCTCGAAAGCGATGACCCTCCATCCACATAAGGCCCAAGAAAAGCATGACTAGAGAGCTGAAGATGATGATGCCCACTATGGTTTCGTTTTTACCATACCTCATGAGAGCAAAATTCTCCCTTTACAGCAGCAAAGAGGCCAGCACGTAATTCAGAAGAAAGATGGACAGACAGGAAACGACCACAGCATTTGTGGTGGCCCGCCCTACTCCCTCTGCACCGCCTCTGGCGTTGAGGCCTTGATAGCAGGAGATCAAGGTCATGGCCGCGCCGAAGATAAAAGCCTTAATGAGACCATAGAAGACATCCCAGGGAACAAAGTAAAGCTTCATTCCCTTGATGAAATCGAAAGAGGTAATCTTTAAAGTCAGTATGGCCGCCAAGAATCCGCCCAGGATTCCGATGCAGTTGGCGAACACGGTCAAAACTGGCAGCATCACCATGCCAGCCACCACGCGAGGCATCACCAAATAGGCCACAGGATCAATGGCCAAAGACTCCAGGGCGTCGATCTGCTCCGTCACCCGCATGGTACCCAGCTCGGCGGCGATGGTCGCTCCCACCCTCCCGGAGAGAACCAAGGCCGTCAACACAGGGCCCAGCTCCAGTACCATCGATTCAGTAACAATAGATCCCACTAGATAAATGGGCACATAGCTTTGAAACTGGTACACAGCCTGAACAGAGGTGACCATGCCCATAAACGCCGAGGTGAAGGCCACGATGGGTAGAGAACGCACCCCAACACTCATCATCTGGGCGAAGATGATTCGCAGATACGAGGGCACAAGAGCCGAAGCCCGAAGGGTATTCAAGACCAGGGTTGAAAATCTGGCCATATGGACGAAAAACAGAATGGTGTAGCGGCCCATTCGGTCGAAAAACAGACTCATCACCCCCAGATCACCGCTGAATCATCAGGTTTCCGTGTCCATCCACATGGGTAGGATTCTCTTCTGATCTCCTCAGGGAGCCCTTTGGAGTTTGCGGAAGAAAAGCCAACCATAGCGCCAACTGGAGATGCCTACCATGCCCAAGGCGAAAACCAACAATATGGGCGCTATGGATCTCCAAGAAAGCAGATAGGCGATGGCGGTTATCGTCAGGGCATTGGTGGCGATTTTGCCCCACAGATGTGATTCCTCTACGGTCCTTCTTTTATGCGCTAAATAGAGCCCACCGCCCAGGATCAGCAGATCTCGGGGAAGAATAATGGCCAGCACCCAGGGTGGAAAATCTCGTAGCAGGATAAGAAAGAGGATCAGAAAGAGGAGGAAAAGTTTGTCAACCAGGGGGTCCAGGATTCTTCCCAACTCGGAGACCTGACCCATCCGTCGGGCCAGATACCCATCTAGACCATCTGTCAACCAGCCAGTGGCCACCAAGAGTAATGCCAGATATTGAGCTGTGCTATCACCTCGGCGTAGTAACAGGAAGATGGGCGGCAATAGAAGAAGACGAACCAGGGTGAGGCCATTGGCCAGGGTCCAGACGGGTGTCCTACTGACCAGCCGGCGTATCTCTTTAGCCACTATCATCCCAGTGTGGCCTCTGGCTTCTCCCGGTTTCGCATCATCTCCCGGGCGTGTTGCAGCGTGATGTGCGTGATCTTCTCTCCCCCCATCATCCGGGCGATTTCCTCGACCCGTTCTTGAGAGACTAGGCTTTTGATAATGGTTTCGGTCCGCCCCTTTCGCTGTTCCTTCCAGACGAAAAGGTGCTGGTCGGCCAGAGAGGCTATTTGATGGAGGTGAGTGATACACAAAACCTGATGAGATTTGGCCAATGCCTTGAGAGCCTGTCCCACCGTTTCTGCCACCTCACCTCCGATGCCCACATCGATCTCGTCGAAAATCAACAGTGGTACCTGATCGGCCTGGGCCAGGATAGTCTTCAGAGCCAACATGATCCTAGAGATCTCCCCTCCGGAAGCTATCTTGGCCAAAGGCCGCAAGCCCTCTCCTGGATTTGGGGCCAGGAGAAACTCAACCCGGTCCATTCCCGTGGCGTCGGCCATATATTTCCGACCAGCCAGCCAGACCCAACCACCCTCATCCTCACCCTGTTCTATCTGAACCGCCAAACGTGTTTTGGGCATCCCCAGCCGCTCCAATTCTCGTTCCACCTGTGTTTGAAGTTTGGAAGCGGTTTCCTGTCTGGCCGAGGAAAGTTTCTGGCAATCCTGACTGAATTGCTTTTGAGCATCGCGGACCTTTTCTTCCAGTTCCTCCAACCGCTCATCACTTCGAGAGATGCAGTCAAGCTCAGCGGTGAGCTCCTCTTTGCGCTCTAAAACAGCAGACAGTGAGCCTCCATATTTTCGTTTAAGGCGTTCCAGCTCATAAAGTCTCTCCTGAATTTCGGTCAGACGCCCTGGGTTACAGTCCAACTTCTGGGCGTATTGGCGAAGGTGGGAAGAAAGATCCTCCAGTTGATAGACCAGCGTAGAACATTCCTGACCTTTTGTCTCCAAAAAGGAATCGGTCTGGGCCAACGTCTCCAGTGTTTTCTGAATAGCTGATAGGCGCTGGATGATGGAGTTGTCATCCTCTAACAGGCTTTGATAGGCGGAGTGAATGCCTTGAGACAGACGCTCAACATTCTCCAGCACCTTTTCCTCGCCCCGAAGTTCCTCGTCCTCGCCGTCTCTGGGATTGAGACTTTTTATCTCACCAAGCTGGAATTGGAACAGCTCCTGGCGCTCTCGCCTTTCTTGGAGCGCCTTGGTGAGATCACGGAGTTCCTGACGCAGGGTCATCAGATTTTCGTAATCTGTTCGAACTCGTTCCTTTAACGACTGGAAGCCGCCGTAGTCATCGAGCAACTCCAGGTGCTGTCCGGGACGCAACAGAGATTGATGGTCGTGTTGTCCGTGAAGATCCACTAATAAATCCCCAATCTCCTTGAGCTGGGCCTTAGTGAGTCGCGACCCGTTCGCGTAAGCACGGCTTTCTCCTCTTCCCGAGATTTGTCTCTTGAGAATCAGCAGCCCCTGATCAGGAGTAAGACCCATCGCAGCGAGCCTGGCCGCGAGAGTCTCCCGGGAAGAGAGGTCGAAAACTCCCTCCAGGGTGGCGGAGGAGGCACCTTGCCGTATCATGTGAGCCCCGACCCGTCCACCCAGGAGCAGGCTGATGGCTCCCACGAGAATAGACTTTCCTGCGCCGGTGGCGCCGGTAAGAATATTCAACCCTTCTCCAAACTCGATTTTTAGCTCTTTTAGAAGGGCGAAGTTCTTGACGGACAATTCTCTGAGCATGATCGCTAGTCTTCAACTGCGGGCTTAATGCCCCACTTGAGTTTGGTTCTTAGAATCTCGTAGAAGGATTTCGAGTCCACTCGCACCAGCTTAACGGTACGATCAGCCATGGTGGCGGTAACCACATCTCCAGAGCGAAGCCGACGCCCGATTTGACCGTCGATGGTCAGAGTGGCTATTTCATGATCGGAGTACACCTGGATTGTCAGGAGCTCATCAGTGTCGATGATCAGCGGCCGAACAGCCAGAGAATGAGGGCATATAGGGGTAGCGATGAGGGCTTTCATTTTGGGATTCACGATAGGCCCGCCTGCTGAAAGAGAATAAGCCGTGGAACCAGTGGGCGTCGAGATGATCAGGCCATCGGCCGTATAGGAACCCACGAAATGACCGCTGATACGGACGTGTAGTCCGATGACCCTTGAAAAACCGCCTTTGTCGATAACCAAATCGTTGAGGGCATACTCCCACTTTCCCCGTTTTCCAATGCGGGCTTTAACCAGCATTCGTTCATCGATATCGTATGAGCCATCCAATACCTTTTGCATGGCCATAAAAAGGTTATCGGGAACAATCTCGGCTAAAAAACCCAAGGTCCCCAGATTGACCCCCAATATGGGTACTCCCTGTAAGCCCACAGCTCGAGCAGCTGCCAGAATCGTTCCATCTCCGCCAATGGCCACCACTACATCGGTCTCCTGGCGAAACTTATCTTCGGCGAGAGTTAGCCCGCCATAACTATCTAGGAAAGCCAGATCTTCCCAGAGAAGAGGTTTATGCCCCTGGTCCAGGATCCATTTGATGAGTTTCCGCACCAGAGATTCGCTTTCATGCTTGTGGATGTTGGCTAAGATCCCAATGCGCATTATTTTCCCAACTCCCTTAAGAGACGAGAAGAAATCCCCTGTTCGTCCAATTCCAATTGGGACAGCAGAACATTCCTGGAGCCCTGTTCGATAAAACGATCTGGCAATCCCATTCGAATCACTCTCGTCTCTTCAAGACCTTCCGTCTCCATAAACTCCAGCACCGCGGCTCCAAACCCACCGTTCAGTATATTCTCCTCCACGGTCAGCACATGACTATAGCGGCTGGCAACATCTCGGAGAATATTGGTATCTAATGGCTTGATATATCTGCAGTTTATAACACTAACCTCAACTGAATTCTTAGATAAAAGCTGGGCAGCCTCCAAGGCGGGTCGGACCATGGAACCGACGGCCAAGATAGCAGCATCAGATCCCTGACGCAAGGTTTCCCAAGTGCCAATCTTGATGAGATGAAGTCGTGAAGAGAGAGGTACGCCCACCCCAGGCCCCCGGGGATATCTCAGGGCAACGGGTCCTTCTTCATAATGGATAGCCGTCTTCAACATGTGTCTGAGCTCGTCCTCGTTACCTGGAGCCATGACGATCATGTTCGGTATTTGTCTGAGCATGCTTAAATCCAGGACGCCATGGTGGGTGGGCCCATCCTCACCGACCAGTCCTCCGCGATCGATGGCGAAAACGACAGGCAGGCCCTGCAGGGCGACATCGTGAACAATCTGATCGAAGGCTCGTTGCAGAAAAGTAGAGTAAATGGCCGCCACGGGGCGATAGCCTTGACAAGCCAGTCCGGCCGCAAAGGTCACGGCATGCTGCTCTGCGATGCCCACATCGAAAAATCGGTCGGGAAAACGTTTTCCAAATGCCGTGAGCCCTGTCCCGATGGACATGGCCGCCGTGATGGCGACCACCTTTTTGTTGCTGGCAGCGAGCTGAACCATAGCCTTGCCAAAAATCTCCGTATATGAAGGAGCTTTCGGGTGAGCATTTACGGTCCCGTTGAGTTTTTCGAAGGCACCAATTCCGTGAAATTTGGAGGCATCTTCCTCTGCGAATTTGTAACCCTTGCCCTTCTTGGTAAGCACGTGCAACAGGATGGGACCTTTGAAATTTTTAATATGTTTCAGCGTTTTGATGAGTTGCGTGTGGTTGTGCCCATCAATGGGCCCAAAGTATCTGAAGCCCAGCGCTTCGAAAACCATGCCGGGCACCAAAAAAGTCTTGGCGCTTTCCTCCAAGCGGGCTACCAGGGTCCGAATTCTCTGACCCACACTAGCCATCTTTCCCGTCAGTTCCCAGATATCTACCTTGAGGCGATTGTAGAGGGGATTGGTGATCAAATCTGTCATATACGTTGAGATGGCCCCTACGTTTTTGGATATGCTCATGGTATTGTCGTTGAGAACGACGATAAGGTCTCGACCCAGGGCGCCGGCATTGTTCAAACCTTCGAAAGCCAATCCTCCGGTCATAGAACCATCGCCTATGATAGCGACCACCTTAAAATCCTCCCCCGCCAAATCTCGAGCGCTGGCGATCCCCAGGGCTGATGAGATCGAGGTGGACGCATGGCCCGCATCGAAGACATCATATTCGCTCTCGCTGCGCTTGCAAAAGCCACTAATTCCCCCACACTGCCTCAGTGTGTGAAAGGTGTCCCGCCGGCCAGTGAGAAGCTTATGGGCATAAGCTTGGTGCCCCACATCCCAGATGACCTTGTCCCTAGGGGTATCGAAAACATAATGCAGGGCAATGGCCAATTCCACCGCGCCGAGACTGGGAGCAAGATGTCCACCATGCTCGGACACCACGGAGATGATTCTCTCGCGAATCTCCTCAGACAGAACCACCAGTTCGGGAATGGATAGTCGACGAAGGTCCGCTGGCGAATCGATGCTCTCTAAGATTGTACTCATCAGCTTCTTCATCCACTGGGGTGTCCTGCTGCATTTAGCCCATGCGCTGTACAACAAAGTCGGCTATCTTGGACAGAACGTGGGTGTCGGGACCGAAAGGGACCAGGCTGTCTTTCGCCTCCTGAATCAGCTTTTCCGCCATCTCTCTGGAATCCTCTAGCCCAAAGACTTTGGGGTAAGTTGCTTTTTCTCTAGCCTGATCAGCTCCCACCTCCTTGCCTAAATCCTCGTAGCTGCCCCGGACATCTAATATATCATCTATGATCTGAAAAGCCAGACCAACCCGCTCCCCATAAAGTGTTAAGGCTGCCAACTGTTTTTCTTCAGCTCCTCCGCAGATGGCTCCAGCTCTAACCGCAGTTCTGATCAGAAAAGCTGTCTTGTGCTGGTGAATATACTCCACCTGATGAGGGGTAAGCTCTTTGCCCTCCGATTCCAAGTCCAAAACCTGACCTCCAATCATGCCCCTGGAGCCGATAGCCTGAGCGACCTCTACAACGAGCGCCAGCGGAGCCTTAGCGGCCAAGATTTCAAAAGCCAAGGCGTGTAGGGCATCGCCGGCTAGAACGGCGATGCCTACGGTAAACGCTTTATGTAAAGAAGGCTTGCCGCGGCGGAAATCGTCATCGTCCATGCAGGGTAAGTCATCATGTATCAAGGAGTAAGTGTGAATCATTTCCAGAGCACAGGCCACGTCTAGAAAATCCTCTTTCATCTCTCCTACCAGTTCGCAGGCGGCCAGAGTGAGGATGGGGCGAAGTCTTTTGCCCCCCGCGAAGACGCTATAGCGCATGGCCTGATGCACAGAGGTAGGTGACTCCTCTGCCGAAGGAAGAAGACGCTCTAAGCGACTATCGATCAAGGCACACTTTTCGCGCAGGTAATCTTGTACGTTCAGCATTTTCATCAGCTCCTCGGCACCAATTCTTATCTGCTTGACACATCTCGTGGCTCAACCAGCTCTGGAGGTAACTGGGACAGTCTCTCAACTTTCCTCTCAGCCTGTTGCAGGCGGCGACCACAGAATTTAACCAGAGAAATGCCCTCCTCGAAGACTGCTAGGGCATCTTCCAAGGGTAGATTACCCGACTCCAGCTGGCCAGAGATCTCCTCCAGTCGAGCCAGAGCTTCCTCGAAGCTCTTCTTCTCAACCATCCTTGTACTCCCCTGCCTTGTCTCTTGGATCACCGGGCAGAACCTTTCGGACCGAGCCTTCGATCTTGCCCCGAGCAAAGGTCACATCGATGGCATCGGCGGTGCGAAGAAAACTGGCGTCGGAAACCACTCTCATGTCGGACAGCCTCCGACAGACGCTGTATCCCCTTCTCAAAACCGCCTGTGGGTCTAAAGCTATCAGCTGTTGAGCGCGAACCTTTAGCGCTGCTTCCCAACGTCCCACGAGACTTTGCCAGCCTTTTACTAAACGCTCTCCCATCTGATCGGTCCTCTGCTTTAACTGAACGATCAGATCGCCGCAGCGACGCATTCCGTGGCTGCGCCTCAGGCCATCCAACCGGTGTCGCCGAGCTGCGATTCCCGCCTTCATGGCCTTGGCCATTCGAGCATGGAAAACGTTAAAAAGCCCTAAAACTTCCCTTTTATGAGGAACCACTAGCTCTCCGGCCACCGAGGGAGTTGGAGCACGCAGATCGGCCACCAGATCGGAGATGGTCATGTCAATTTCGTGGCCTACGGCAGAGATTACCGGTACGCGGGAGGCAAAAATGGCTCGAGCCACTCTTTCCTCATTGAATGCCCAAAGATCCTCGGGTGATCCGCCACCACGGCCCACGATGATTACCTCTGCGCGACCGTCACAATTAAGCTCCTCAATTGCTGTGGCGATTTGCTCAGCCGCCTCTGCTCCTTGAACCAGGGCGGGCCGCAGGAGAATCCGTGCTGGCGGAAACCGTCGAGAGATGACTTCGGCTATATCCCGTAAAGCTGCTCCAACTGGTGATGTCACCACCCCAATACATGTGGGAAAGGAGGGCAAAGGCTTCTTAAGCTCTTGACGGAATAATCCCTCTGCCCTTAATTTGTTGGCCAGGTTCTCGAACGCCATCCGTAGGTCACCAGAACCCACAGGATGCATTTGAGAGATGGTCAGCTGATATTGGCCTCCCTTTTCATAAACACTTATCTTGCCTAGGGTTTGGACCTCCATTCCCTCTCTGGGGGTGAAGAAAAGATGCTGATTGTACGATTTCCACATGACACAGCGTAGCTGAGCATGCGGATCTTTAAGGGAGAAGTACATGTGGCCAGAGGGGTGCCATGTGAAATCGGAAATTTCACCTTCCACCCAAAGGTCAGGCAGGTTGGCCTCCAGAATATGCTTGATCTGAGCAGTGAGCTCGGCGACGCTAAACACATGTCGTTCGTCCATGCTCATTCACCCTGAAGACTAAGAATCCGGAGAGTGGTGGCCCTCCCATTGAAGCCTCGCTGCTCGGACGGTGTTGGTCATGAGCATGGCGATGGTCATCGGTCCCACACCTCCGGGAACGGGTGTGATCCAAGAGGCCACCTCTCGAGCCGATGGAAAGTCCACATCCCCCACTAACACATACCCCCGCGGCGTTTTCTCGTCCTGCTGGCGATGGATACCCACATCGATAACCACCGCACCCTTCTTAATCATCTCCCCGTTGATGGCCTTGGCATGTCCCATGGCCACGACCAAAATATCTGCAGAACGGGAGTAGACTGCCAGATCTTTGGTCGCTGTATGGCACACGGTTACGGTAGCGTTGGCTCCTTTTTCCTTGGCCAGGAGAAGATTCGCCAGAGACTTGCCCACGATGACGCTGCGCCCAAAACTGTTGGATGCCGGCTGGGGTGCAGGGCAGAAACAGGGGATCGCCGGCTGCCAGCCGGCCTAGATTGTTTGGATGAAGGCCATCAACATCTTTGATGGGCTTCAGTGCCTCTAGCACCCGCCGCGGCTTCAAGTGGGTGGGAAGGGGAAGTTGAACCAACACACCGTGGATGTCCGATCTTTCATTGAGCACCTGAATGGCCGCCAAAATCTCCGGCAACGTCACTTCGGCGGGCATCCGAAGGATCTCCGAGTGGATCCCCAACTCCGCACAGACCTTGACTTTTGCACGCACATACGTGCTGGAGGCTGGATTTTCACCCACCAGGATAACGGCCAAGCCCGGGTGAATACCCTTTTTGCCTATATCCTCCACCTGGAGGCGGAGTTTTTCGCGAATTTCATGAGAAATCTTTCGACCATCGATGATTTGGGCTGGCACGCGACCCTCATCTATCTATCTGGATCTCAATCTCTTAAATTGATCCTTAACCTATGAACCGCCTTTGCCTTCCCCGTATCCTCATCCACCCCAACAACTACACCACAGAGCTTGATGTCGCCCGTTGCTGTCTCAAATCTGGTGGGTAACTGGGTCAGAAATCTCCTCAGAATCGCTTTTTTTTTAATGCCGATGATCGAGTCATGGGGACCGGTCATCCCGGCATCGGTGATGTAGGCCGTTCCTCCGGGCAGGATACAAGCATCTGCTGTCTGGACATGAGTATGGGTGCCAATAACAGCGCTCACCTGGCCGTCTAAGTAATAGCCCATAGCCACTTTCTCAGAAGTTGCCTCGGCATGCATGTCCACGACGATCACTTTGGTCAACTTTCTCAACGTTTCCAACTCACGGTCCGCTACCCGAAAAGGGCAATCAATCTCTTGCATGAATACCCTGCCCTGAAGGTTTAAAACTCCCACGGGCACATCTCCGAGCGCTCTAAAGACGGAGCTACCGCGTCCAGGAACCTGGGGAGGATAATTCGCCGGGCGCAGCAGACAGGGATCCTGGTCTAAAATGTCGAAAATTTCCCTCCTGTCCCACAGATGATTGCCGGAAGTTATGACATCCACCCCACTTTTGCACAGCTCTCTGATCACCCGCTCCGTGATACCAAAGCCACCGGCTGCGTTTTCTCCATTGGCAATGCACAGTTGCAACTTATACTGGGAGATTAAATGAGGAACAATTTCAGCAACAGCTCGACGGCCGGGTTTGCCCACGATGTCGGCAATAAACAGGATGTTCACGGAGATGACCTTTCCAGCCGGAGAGAAACGCTATGGGAGATCCGCAGCGAACTCCCCACTTTTACCATGCATGGTATCAGGTCTATTTGGCATATCCCACGGCTCGGACCTCGCGAATAACCGTAACCTTAATCTGCCCAGGATACTCCATCTCGGCTTGAATCTTCTGGGCTATCTCCTCTGCCAGTTCCGTTGCCTGAGCATCATCGACCTTTTCTTGCTCCACCATGACGCGAATTTCCCGCCCCGCTTGGATGGCGTAAGCTTTGCCCACACCGCGAAAAGAATCGGCCAGCTCCTCAAGTCTCTCTAGTCTCTTGATGTATCCCTCCAGCGTCTCACGCCGAGCCCCCGGACGAGCTCCTGAGACAGCGTCTGCTGCCTGAACCAGCACGGAGATCAAGGAGGACGGAGCTACGTCTTCATGATGGGCTAAAATTGAGTTCAGCACCACAGGGTCCTCGCCATATTTTTGCGCGATCTCGTACCCAATCTGGCTGTGAGTTCCCTCGGTGTAGCGATCCACAGCTTTCCCGATATCATGGAGCAAGCCCGCTCTTTTGGCCAGTTTGCTGTCAAGATCAAGTTCTGCAGCCATTAAGCTTGCTAAGGTAGACACCTCTTTGCTGTGCTGTAAGACGTTCTGCCCGTAGCTGGTTCGATATCGCAATCGTCCTAAAAGTTTGATGATCTCCGGATGGAGCCCATCGACACCCACATCAAAACAGGCTTGTTCGCCCGTCTCCAAGATGATGGCTTCCATGTCTCTCTCAGCCTTAGTCACCGTCTCCTCAATGCGGCCAGGATGGATACGCCCGTCAAGAATCAGCCTCTCCAGGGCCATTTTGGCGACCTCTCGGCGAATGGGATCATAGCCAGATAGAATGACAGCCTCGGGTGTGTCGTCAACGATGACGTCTATTCCAGTAGCCGTCTCGAAGGACCTGATGTTCCGTCCCTCCCTTCCGATGATCCGGCCCTTCATCTCGTCATTGGGCAGGGAAACCACTGAGACGGTGGACTCCACGGTGTGATCGGCAGCGCACCGCTGGATAGAGGATACGATAACTTCTTTAGCCTCTTTATCGGCGGTCATTTGAGCCTTGTCTTTGATATCTTTAACCAGCTGAGCCGCCTCTCTGCGTGCCTGGGTCTCCAGGTTGCTCATGAGCAACTGCTTGGCCTCATCGCTGGTCATGCCAGCAATGCGCTCCAGCTGCCTGTTCTGATCCTCGATGAGACGAGATAGCTCGGCGTCCTTTGCCCGAACCGCTCGTTCCCGTGCCACAATATTCTTCTCTCGGGCCTGGTTCTCCTTTTCTTTCTTGCTGAGAATATCCACTTTTCGATCCAGGTTCGATTCCCTCTCAGCGAGCTTTCTTTCCAGACGCTGGATCTCGACCCGTTTCTCTTGGGTTTCCTGCTCGAATTTCATCTTGGCCTTATACCACTCGTCCTTTGCCTCCAATTTGGCCTCGCGAACCTTAATTTCCGCTTCCTTTTCAGCATCGGTGATGATCCTCTTGGCTAACCTCTCAGCCTTGCTTACCTTGCCCTCACTGATTCTCCTGCTGACGTACCACCCCAACAGGAAAAACAGCATGCCCACCAAGGGAAACAAACCCAAAAGCTGCGCATTTTCCATATCCTTTCCCTCCATCTATAGACGGCACCACCACCACCGAACGGGCTGGCAATAAAAAAGCCCCACCCTTCATTCCCAGACGCTTGAGCCCTTAAACCCTGATCCAACCGAAACGGTGTTTTTCATCGCTGGAATCCCACTTGGATCAAGGCTCAAAGCTTCTCATTGCCGCGACAGTGGCGGGGATTTTAGCTTCTCAAAACCTACCTGAGAGTCAGTGAGTCGAATTGATCATTCTCTTCCTTTGTCGACCCGGGATCAGGGAGTACGCAAGGCCTTCTTCAGCCATTCGGCCAGCTCGGCAGTCCGATCCTCAACTTCAGCAAATGTCTTATCTTTATCGGCTTTTTCTCGAAATAACTCATCGGTGATGTTCAACGCAGCCAAGATGGCTACCTTCGATGCCGATCGGATGTCGACCTTATCTGAGATTTCCCGCATTTTCCGATCCACATACTTAGCCACCCTTTTTACATACTCCGGATCTGCCTCACTCTTTATGGGATATTCACTTCCGAAGATGTTGACTTTCACCGTATGCTTTTCTTTCATCATAGCTGGTCTAAAAATTGGAAGAGAATCATCAGCAGGGTTGCTGTCCAGAAATTCGCAGTGAATCCCCCTGCCTTTTCGAATCAGAGAGAAAACCCCTTATCGTTCCGGCGCCACGATCAGCGTTGTTCAGCTCATGGGTTCTCAAACATCATAAAAAGATCACAGGCTAGTATCGATGATGTCCAATTTCTGCAACATCTTATTAACCTTCGTGGTGATCTCCGTCTGTTTATCCTGAACTTGCTTGCTCTTTTTCTCCTCCTGCTTCAGCCTTCGCTGATCCTCCTGAAGTTTCTTCTGAGACTCTTCAAGCTTTAAAATTCTGGCTTGAAGCTGCTGATTTTCAGCACTGAGCTCCTTATTTTGCTCCCTCAATTTCCCGACCAACTCTACAGCTTTATTAATTCGTTCTTCAAGTTGATCGAAGCTCTCCATTTGCATGAGCATCACCTCATTTTCGAAGTACTCGCCCAGGAGAGGTTTACCGGAACATCCACTTCTCGCTCGACTAACCTCGTAGCACTGCTCCAAATTTCTCGCGGAGCGTCTTCGTGATTTTCTGCTGGATTTTGTCCACCTCGCTGTCCGTTAAAGTCTTATGTGGCGATTGATACCGCAGCGAATAGGCTAATCCCTTCTTTCCAGTAGCAATCTGTTTTCCGCGATAGACATCGAATAGGCGGACCTCCATTAAAAGCTCGCCACCAGCCTGGCGAACAGCTCGTTCTACCTCGCCGGCAAGCACTTCTTCGGGAACGACTATGGCCAAGTCCCTCTCCGCTGGAGGGAACTTAGGAAGACTCACATAACGATGATCTTTGATCATCACCTGGAGCAGGGCGGAGACATCCAGATCGAAAATAAAAACCTCCCCTCGCAGATCAACGACCGACTTCACCTCTGAGGCTAATTGGCCCAATGATCCACACCGGGTCTCCCCCATCATGAGAACAGCGGAGGCTCCCGGCAGAAACACACCCCCATCATAAGGCAAAAAGTTGAAATTGTCAATAGATAATTTATCCATGAAGGATTCCATAAGGCCCTTCAGATCGTAATAATCGACTTCGACAGCTTGTCGATCCCAATTGCCCGGCCAGCGTTTTCCGGCAAGGACCCCGCACAGAGACCAATTTTCCGCGAACGGATCCTCTTCGGTGGGCATATGGAACACCTTGCCCAGCTCGAAGATGCGAACGTCCTTCAGGTTCCGATGGAAGTTGTGCACCAGCACCTGCAAAAGACCGGGAATGAGGCTGGGGCGAAGAACGGAGAGGTCTTCGCTGAGAGGGTTTTTAATCCTTCTGGGCGTTTGGGAGAAACCCACCGATGCCACGAAATTTGGATCAGCCAAGCTGTTGGTCACCACCTCGTGAAAACCCAGGCTGACTAACGTCTCTTTGATCCTTGCCATTGCCTCCTGTTCTTTCCCGTGGGAGATCATCAGAGCCCCACCAGCACGAACAGAGGCATCGATTTTATCGTAACCATGGAGGCGCGCCACCTCCTCGATGAGGTCGATCTCCCGGGTGATATCGGGACGGAAAGTGGGTACCTTCACTTGAAATGGCTCTTTTTCGGAAACCTCGAATCCCAAGCCTACTAAAAAAGCGGTCACCTCCTGCGGGCTCAAGCTGGTGCCTAAAAGCTCATTAACGCGCCCAACGCGCAGAGGTATTTGTTGAGGCTGAATGGGGCTGGGATATTGATCCACCACTCCCCTGGCCACCTCTCCCCCGGCCAGCTCGGCGATGAGCTGGGCGGCCCGATCCAGAGCAAGCACCACTCCATTCGGATCGGTACCCCGCTCGAAGCGCTGTGAAGACTCGGTGGAAATATTTAGTTTTTTGGAGCCCCTGCGAATGACCGTGGGTTCAAAAAAAGCGCTTTCCAGGAGGATGTTCTCGGTAGGACCTCTGGAGTCAGCTGGTGCTCTTTCTCATCCAGGGTCACAAACGCTTCTCCCTGTTGGGCTCGACGAACCTTGATCTGAGCCCCGACCAGCAGATTATAATCGAAGGCATGCAGGGGCTGACCCAACTCCATCATCACATAATTGGTGACATCCACGACGTTGTTGATAGGGCGAATGTCCACAGCCTCCAAGCGGCGGGATAGCCAGAAAGGGGAAGGACCAATCTTCACTCCTTTGATGACTCGAGCTGTATACCTGGGGCATGCCTGCGGATCTTCCAGGTGAACGGCCACCAGCTCCTCCACAGCCAAGGATCCCTCGGGGACGGTCACAGATGGTTTGCGAAATGTGGTCTGGCAGATGATGGCCGCTTCTCGGGCGATTCCCACCATGCTCAGACAATCGGGTCTGTTGGGCGTGAGGTCCGCCTCCAAGATCACGTCTTCCAGAGGGAGAACCTCCGCAAGCGATTTTCCCACCGGGGCGTCCTCTGCAAGGACCATAATCCCAGTCGCCTCTTCGGAGATGTTCAGCTCCTTCTCAGAGCAGATCATTCCCTGAGAGTGAACCCCGCGAATCTCACGGGCTTCAATTTTGAAGCCACCGGGGAGTATGGCTCCCACTAAGGCCAGAGGAACCTTTTGGCCAGCGGCCACATTGGGTGCCCCGCAGACGACGGCGAAAACCTTATTGCCCGCATCCACCTGGCACACCGACAGCCGATCGGCTCGAGGATGCTTCACCTTGGTGAGGACTTTCCCCACAACGACGCTGGAAAGGTCGCTCCCCAGAGGGGTCACGCTGCTGATTTCCGTCCCAGTCATGGTGAACTTATCTGCCAGCTCCTGGTACGATATATCGATATTTACGTAATCGCGAAGCCATCGTCCGCTAATTTTCATCAGCTACACTGCCTTTGTGTTAAAATTGCTGCAGGAACCGGAGATCGTTCTCGTAGAACAGCCTGATATCGTCGATGCCATATCTCAACATGGAGATCCGATCCACACCCATGCCAAAGGCGTACCCTGATACTTCTTCAGGATCATAGTTCACAGCTTCTAGCACCGCAGGGTCTACCATGCCAGCCCCTAGGATCTCCAGCCACCCCGTCCTCTTGCACACCCGACACCCCTTGCCCTGGCAGATAAAACATCCGATGTCCACCTCGGCGCTGGGCTCGGTGAAGGGAAAAAAGCTGGGTCGAAACCGAAGAGAGGTCTTGGGTCCAAAGAACCGCTCCACAAAGGCGGCCAGGACTCCCTTGAGATCACCAAAGGTCACATGCTGATCTACATAGAGTCCCTCTACCTGGTAGAAGACGGTGAAGCTCCTGGGATTGATCTCCTCGTTGCGGTAAACTCGTCCTGGCATCACCACGCGAACAGGGGGACCTTGGCTTTCCATCACCCGGATTTGCACCGGCGAGGTGTGTGTTCTCAGCAACAGGTCATCCCCCAGATAATACGTGTCTTGCATGTCTCTGGCGGGATGATCCTTGGGGAAATTCAAGGCCTCGAAATTATAATATTCCGTCTCCACCTCAGGACCGGTGGCCACCCGAAATCCAAGGGATGTGAAGATCTCAACGATCTCCTGAGTTGCCTGAGTGAGGGGATGCAGTCCCCCAGTCCACCACTTACGTCCCGGCAGGGTGATATCCAGAGAAGGGACAGCTTCTCGAACCTGGGATCCTAGGGCCTGAACTCTCTGGGCCAGAGACTTCTCGATCTTTTCTTTTACTTGGTTGGCCAGCTTTCCCATGGCTGGGCGATCTTCATCTGAAAGATCACCCAAACTTCGCAACAGGAGAGTGACTTTGCCTTTCCGGCCCAAGAAGCGAATTCTGACTTGTTCCAGCTCAGATTCGTTTTTTGCCCGGGAAATCTCTTCCAAGGCCTGACGGCCGGCCTGTTCTAGCTCGTCTCGCATGTCATAGCTCACCCTTTGGACAGAGATTTGTCAGAAATAAGAAAAGACGGAATGTCATGGGCGAAGTGCCCAGCGCCGAACCATGCATGGCAAACGCTCGCGGCCCTTTCGCCACCCTACCCATCCCGCCTTCTGCTGACTCAGAGGTGCTTCTTGGCTGCTCGAGCAATTTCAGCAAACACCGAGGCATCCTTGACGGCCAGCTCTGCCAGGATCTTTCGGTCTAATGTAATTCCCGCCCCTTTTAGACCTTTGATGAACTTGCTATACGATAAGCCGTTTAACCTCGCTGCCGCGTTGATCCTGGCAATCCACAGTCTGCGCATGTCTCTTTTTCTGAGTTTCCTGCCTCGATAGGCGTATAAAAGAGCCCTATTGACGCTCTCCCTGGCTGTTCTATACAGCTTGCTGCGTCCGCCACGATAACCCTTGGCCGCCTTTAGAACCCTCTTTCTTCTCTCCCGTGAGGCCACCGCGCTCTTCACTCTTGGCATAGTTTACTCCAAAGAAAAGTATCTCGCCGATTGAATCTCAAAACTCAAACATTCACGAAGACGAGGGAAGAAGTCTGCTCACTTTCTTTGCATCGGTGCTGTGTACCAAATCGCTTTTCCTCAACGCCCTTTTTCTCTTTGAGCTCTTTTTTGTCATAATATGACTGGCGTAGGCTTTCTTTCTCTTAAGCTTGCCACATCCCGTTTTCCTAAAGCGTTTGGCCGCGCCCCGATTGGTCTTGATTTTCGGCATTGTACCTCTCCCACAATCTCAATGTTTTGGAATCATAACCATCACCATGTTACGTCCTTCCAAAATAGGGGGACGCTCCACGGTAGCCACATCCTCCAATTCTCCCAACATCCTCTCCAGTAATTTTTTTCCAAATTCCGCATGAGTAATCTCGCGGCCTCGAAAGAACACGGTCACCTTCACTTTATTCCCCGAAACGAGAAACTTTCTGGCGTGATCCAGTTTGAACTGGAAGTCGTGATCTTCGATTTTGGGCCTGAGTTTGACTTCCTTCAGATGCATAAAATGGTGTTTCTTACGAGCCATTTTAGCCCGCTTACTCTGTTCATATTTGTACTTACCGTAATCCAAAATTCGACAAACCGGGGGCTTAGAATTGGGTGCCACCTCCACCAAATCCAGGTCCTGCTCATCAGCCATGCTCAAGGCATCTTTGATATTGACGATACCGATTTGTTTCCCATCAGATGAAATAAGACGTACTTGAGGAACCCGAATCTGCGTGTTAATACGGACCTGTTTTAAAATCGTTACCCCTCCTTGTAAAAGTGTGAATCGAATCCTATGTCTTGTTGGAGATCTCCTCTTTCAGACGTAGGATCACATCGTCCAAGCTTAGGGCGCCTATGTCTCCTTTGTGTCTCAGACGCAACGAAGCGGTACGGGCGGATGCTTCCTTCTCCCCTACAACGAGCATATAGGGCACCTTGAGGGTTTCAGCGTCTCGGATCTTATAGCCCATCTTCTCATCCCGTTTGTCTATCTCGATGCGAAGTCCTTGCCCCTCCAGGAGGCTGGTGATCTGAGCACCATAGTCCACATGATCGCGACTGATGGGAATCACCTTGGCTTGCACGGGCGCCAACCAGAGTGGAAAGTCGCCACCATAGTGCTCGATGATGATCCCGATGAACCGCTCCAAAGAACCTAAAATGGCCCTGTGAATCATCACTGGCCGGTGTTTCTCCCCATCGCTGCCCATATAGTCCAAATCGAACCGCTCCGGCATAGAGAAATCCAGCTGTATGGTACCGCATTGCCAACGTCGGGAGAGCGAATCCTCAATATGGAAATCGATTTTGGGGCCATAGAAAGCGCCTGCTCCCGGGTTGAGCTCGAAGGATATCTCTTTTCTGCTCAGGGCGCTTCGCAATGTCTCTTCTGCCCTGGCCCACATCTCATCAGACCCTATGGATTTTCGAGGGCGCGTGGAAAGCTCCACGTGCACTTCCCGAAATCCGAAGGTCTTATATATCTCGAGGGATAAATCGATCACTTCGATGACCTGATCCTGGGCCTGCTCGGGTAGACAGAAAATGTGGGCATCATCCTGAGTGAATTGGCGTACGCGAAAGAGGCCGTGCAAAACTCCGTGCTTCTCGTGGCGATGCACAAGACCTAATTCTCCCATCTTCAAGGGCAGATCTCTGTAAGAATGAGGAGAACTTTTGTAGATTAACAACCCGCCGGGGCAGTTCATGGGCTTTATAGCATAGCCGATGCCATCAATTTCGGTGCAGTACATAGCTTCCCTGTAGTTGTCCCAGTGTCCGCTGCAGCGCCAGAGCTCATCACAGAGCATCAGAGGCGTGTTGACCAATTGGTATCCCTCACGTCGGTGCACTTTTTTCCAATATGCGACGATCTGGTCATAGAGAATCAGCCCTTTGGGATGCCAGAAGGGAAAACCCGGTGCTTCCGGATGAAAGCTGAACAGATCAAGTTGACGACCCAGCCTCCGGTGATCCCTTTTCTTGGCCTCTTCTAATCGTTTCAGGTGCCTTTCGAGATCCGACTTACGGGGATACGCAATCCCATAAATACGCTGCAAAACGGGATTTCGCTCGTCTCCTCTCCAATACGCTCCGGCCGCACCCAGTAGTTTCACGTGGCCCAGCCGCCCTGTGGAGGGAACATGCGGGCCGCGACAGAGGTCGCGAAAGCCATTCTGACTATAAACGCTGACCTGCTCATCTTCAAGTTCTGAGAGGAGCTCCAGTTTGTAAGTCTCTCCCAATCCCCGGAAGATACTGGCGGCGTCCTCCTTGGAAATGACCTCTCTTATCAATGGCAAATTCGCCTTGATGATCTTCGCGATGCGAGCCTCGATGGCTTCAAGATCCTGGGGACTGAAAGGATCTGCGACATCAAAATCATAGTAAAAGCCACTGGCGATGGCCGGGCCAATGCCCAGCTTGGCAGAGGGAAAGAGTTCTTTCACCGCATGAGCCATAACATGAGCGCAGCTATGCCAGAACACGTCTCTTCCTTCTTCATCTTCAAAAGTCACAAAGGTTACGGTTGCGTCCTGGCCTAAGGCGTGGTTGAGGTCCACCAGCTGTCCATCGACCTTGGCAGCTAAAGCTCGACCAGAAAGAGAAGAGTTTTTCTGCTGAAGTATTTTGCTGAGAGAAGTTCCCGACTCAAAGCTGCCTTCTGAGCCATCCGAGAACTTCACCTTAATTTTGGCCAATCCTTCTGCCCTCGCATTTAAAAAAATGGCGGGCGAGACCGCAACAAGCCACGGTTTGAAACCAATGGCTTAAAGGCTCGCCCCCCATCTCGCTCTCATCTCAATTTTTGCAGAAATCCCCAGAGAAATCTCTTTTCGTGCATCGGTAACATGGTGGGCGATACTGGATTCGAACCAGTGACCTCTTGCATGTCAAGCAAGCACTCTAACCACCTGAGCTAATCGCCCGATTATCAAGCAGATATACTTATAATTGATTGCTGAGGATGTCAAGGACCTTCTTGAGAATATGCTGAAAATAAGATAACAGAATGATTCGATATACTTCTGTGATAATAATCTACTGAACTATCTGAAAAATGTCAAGCCTTTTTTTGAGACATCCTCTGCTCTCCCGTGGCCTTAGATATCGACCGGAAGGGAGCACGAAAACGCCCAGTTGTCATCTTCGATTCGCGAAAATGGCCGCGGACGGATGCGCATAGGGAATCGAGCATCAGGCTTAATTCAAAGAACTTGAGCTAACTTCACCGTTATCTCAAGAAGCATCACCTCAGCTTGTTCACGGTCCTATTTTTAAACCTCATTACCGTCACGATGCTTGGGGCCAGTTGCAGGAAAGCCCCGGCTACTCTTGTAGCTGAGGCTTTCCTCAAACACGGTCACGCAATCGGTTTCAGCGGTAACATGAGCTAGATCTTGGCCAACTCCGCCTCCAGACGCGTCACCAGATCGTCAAGATGGTCGATAACCGCCTGGAAGTTGGCCGGCTCCGTCAAATCCACGCCAGCCTTCTTGAGTTGCTCCATGGGGTAGTCGTTGCCCCCGGACTTCAGCAGCGTTAGGTACCGATCTAGTGCTTTCTGACGAGTCTTTGTATCCCCGGAGGTGATTTCCCCAATGAGCTGGGCCGAGGAGGCAAAGCAAGTGGCGTACTTGTACACGTAATAAGGGCCATAATAGAAATGGCTGATGCGCGCCCAGGTGGAGCCATACAGATCGCCCTCCAGCGTCAGGTTATCCCCGTAGTACTCCTTCAACAGGCCGGTATACAGCTCACTGAGAACATCGGCCGTGATGGGCTGGCCTTTCTCGACCAACTGGTGGGCTTGCCATTCGTAGTCGGCGAACATAACCTGGGTGTAGAAAGTGCCCACCAGGTTATCAATGGTCTGCTGCAACAGGGCAATCCGCTCCTTGGGATCATCTGTTCGTTGGAACATATAATCCAGCAAGAGGGCCTCGTTCAGAGTGGAAGCCACCTCGGCCACGAAGATGGTATAGTCGGAGGTGGCGAAGGGCTGATTCTCCTGGGAGAGCATGGTGTGCATGGTGTGACCAGTCTCATGGGCCAGAGTGAAGACATGTTCAAGAGTCTCGTTGTAGTTCATCAACATATAGGGATGCACACCGTACACGCCGGCGGAAAAGGCACCCGTCGTCTTGCCCTCGTTCTCGTAGACGTCGATCCAGCGCTTGCCGAAAACGGACGTTATCTTCTTATGATACTCTTTTCCCAAGGGCTTGACCGAATCGACGATCCAATGGGTGATGTCATCATATGGGTAGGTCTTGTCGAAATCCACCAGAGGAATGGAGCCGTCATAAAGGTGGTATTCCTCAAGCCCCAGGATTTCTTTACGCAGCTGTTGATACCGCCTGATCGGTCCCGTGCCGGCCTTCACCATGGAAACCAGATTCTGGAACACCTCAATGGGGACATTATCATCGTCCAGGGCCGCCTCCAGGGTAGAGGCGTATTTGCGAGCCTGGGCCAGAGCCCAGTCGCGCTGGAGGACGCCGTCGTAGATGGCCGCGTAGGTGTTGGCGTTGGCGTCGTAGACTCCGTAAAAGGTTCTGTGCGCCTTGGCCCGATCCGCCTGGTTGCGGTTGGTGTTCAAAGTGTTGTAGTATTGTCCCGGCGTCATGGTCAGGCTGTCGCCGTCGGAGAGAGCTGTCTTAGGATATTCGATATCGGCCGTGGAGAGCTTCTGGAAGACGGTCGAGGGAGTCCCGTTGAACCGTGTAAAATAGGACAGCAGTTGTTCCTGCTCCTCATCCAAGACGTGTTCTTGTTGACGGTAGAGGTTCTCGATGTTATACCGGTAGGGAGCTAATTCTTCGGTCTCATCGAGCCAGGTTTCCATGGTCTCCCAAGGGATGGAGAGCAGCTCTGGGTCGAACCAGGCAGTGGCGATGTTGAACTTGGCCCAGAGAATCTGCACCTGCTGCAGTTTTGCAGCGACTTCATTGTCCTTGGTGTTCACGGAATGGGTCAAGCCTGGATAGCGGTAAACCTTATAGAGCAGCATGCCCAGCTCGTCGCCAAGCTTGAAGGCCTTCAGGAGATGCTTGGGTCCCTGCGCCAGGGTCCCTTTCAGGGCCGTATATTCGTCCATAAGCGTCTCTAGCTGGGCCAAATCTTCAGTCCACGCCTCCCAGCTGGGATAGATATGGCTGAGATCCCACTTGTACTTATCGGGAATCTCATCCCGGATGAGAGTTTCCGGCTTCCCCATGGCAACCGAGGTCAGCAAGGCCACGGCTAAGACGACCATGAGGACGCAACGACAATTCTTTCCTCCCATATTTCCTCCTCCTTCTTTGAGAGGGCTCTTTGTTCCCATTACACCATGTTCGGTCCTCTTCGCATGCTATTTCATGGCCGCGTCATGTCAATTCTACGAAAAAAAACACCGCTTGTTACATGGAAACGACCCTGGCGCAGCTAAACATAATCTCGTTTCAGCTATCCTAGGGGGCAATCGAGAGATCGTGATCACAAGCCCGAGAGGTACTCGTGGATTGATCTGGCGGCTTTTCGCCCGGCTCCCATGGCTTGGATGACGGTAGCCGCCCCGGTGACCACGTCTCCTCCAGCCCACACCCTTTCCTTGGAGGTCCTGCCGGTCTCCTCATCGGCCACGATGTTCCCCCTTTTGCCTACTTCCAGCCCTGGGGTGGTTGCTGCGATGAGTGGATTGGGACTGTTTCCGATGGCGCATATGACGGCGTCCATGGGCAGAATAAATTCAGAACCCTCGATGGGCACGGGTCTTCTCCTGCCGGAGGCATCGGGCTCGCCCAGCTTCATCCTCAGGCACTCGATCTTCCTCACCCAGCCATTCTCATCGCCCATGTATCGAATGGGCAAGGTCAGAAAATCGAAAATGACTCCCTCCTCTTCGGCATTCTCGATCTCTTCCAGACGGGCGGGAAGCTCCTGCCGAGATCTCCTATAGATGATCCTGGCTTCTGCGCCCAGCCGAAGGGCTGTTCTGGCGCAATCCATGGCCACATTTCCGCCTCCGATAACCGCGACACGGCTGTGATCTTTAATGGGCGTCGGAAATTGAGGAAATTGAAAACCCTTCATCAGGTTCATCCTGGTCAGGTATTCATTGGCCGAGTAAACGCCGTTCAGGTTTTCCCCGGGAATATTCATAAACCAGGGCAGGCCAGCTCCCGAGCCGACAAATATGGCATGATACTCCTCCAGAAGGCTATCTACCGTTCTGGTTTTCCCGACGACGAAGTCCGTGACCAATTCGACGCCCATTTTTTTCAGATAGTCAATCTCTCTTTGCACGATGGCTTTGGGAAGCCTAAACTCCGGGATACCATACACCAGCACGCCGCCCATCTTATGCAGCGCCTCGAAGATGGTCACATGGTGTCCCAATTTAATCAGGTCACCAGCAACGGTAAGTCCCGCTGGACCCCCACCTATCACGGCCACCTTCCTTCCAGTCGGCGCAGATATCTGCGGCATTTCTGGCTCACCCTGCCCCGCTTCCCAATCCGCCAGAAACCGCTCCAAGCGACCGATGGCAATCTGACCGCCCTTTTTGACGAGCACGCAAATTTCCTCGCACTGCTCTTCCTGGGGACAGACTCGACCACACACGGCCGGAAGGCAGTTCTTCTCCTTTAATATCCGAACCCCAGCGACGAAGTCCCGCTGTGCGATGGACTGGATAAATCCAGGGATGTCGATCTCCACTGGACAGCCCAAAACACACTTTGGCTTCTTGCACCCCAAACAGCGCTTGGCCTCCTGCACGGCGGTCTCGGCGAGATATCCCAGGGCCACCTCATCGAAATTGCGCCTGCGCACCTCGGGAGCCTGTTTAGGCATCTCCCTCCTGTGCAAGTCCAGCTTTTTTCCTCTTGGTTGAGACATACAGTTTTTCTCTAAGGTCTCCTGGCATGCTCTTCACACCTGCTCGTTCTGAAAGAAACGCTTTCTTCCGCTACATACTGTTTGCGACGCTGCAGAAGCTCCGCCCAGTCTACTTCATGGCCATCGAAGTCAGGGCCATCCACGCAGGCGAATTTCGTGGCCTCGGCCACGGTGACCCGACACACACCACACATCCCCGTGCCATCGATCATGATGGGATTCAGGCTGACCACGGTCTTGATGCCCATGGATCGACTGACGTCGGACCCCCTCTTCAAAAGGAAGGTACAACCGTTGATGATCATCCTGTCAACGGATTGCCCCCAGGCCTTGATGATCTCGGGAAGTCTGCTCACATGGCCCCTGGAGCCCTTTGTTCCGTCCCGTGTGATGTGGAAGAGCTGATCGGAGACTTCGCGGAGCCTATCCTCCCAGTAGAAGAGAAATGAGCTTCTGGCTTCGATGACGGTGACGATTTTGTTGCCCTTCTCCTTCAGAGCCCGGGCTATGGGATAGAGGCTTCCGATTCCATAACAGCCTCCCAGACACAAAACTGTGCCAAATTTGTCTATTTCTGTTGGATTGCCCAAGGGACCTACCACAGAGGGAATGTTCATTCCGCTCTCCAGGGAGGCCAATGTGCTCGTCGAGTGGCCCACGTTTAAAAAAACGACCGTGACGGTCCCTGCCTTCGCATCCCAATCAGAGACGGATAGCGGGATTCTCTCACCATCCTCCTCGGATCGCAAGATCACGAATTGGCCCGGGTTCATCTGGCGGGCGACGGCTGGCGCCTCCACGACCAAGAGGTGCATATTGGGCACGACCATCTGGCTTTCTATAATCTTAAACATCTTTTTTCTTTACTTTCACTCTATGGGGATTTGCTCCCAGAGATGCACTCTGGTGAAGTGTGACATGCAGCGTTCTCGGTGGCTGTTCGTCCACGATGTTGGCGGTCCAGGTTTCCTGGAAGCGTTCACAGGAGACCACCACGGCGTCACCTTGAGAGATCCCTTTTTTCTGTGCATCTTTCGGGTTTATGTCTACCATATCCTGGGGGAATATTTGTCTAGCCCCCTCCACAAAGGCGGTCAGGAGAAAACCGCGGTAAACGTGTTCAGCGCTGGAAGCATGGAGAAGGAAGGGAATTTGTTTACCATCCTTAACTTTTCCGGAGGGCTTTGGCCGGGAAACATTCACTCTCCCCTGCCACGTCAGGGGAACAGGTTTTCGTTTCGGTCTGTGAAATCTCCCCAAGTTCATAACAGAGCGGGAGATTTCCCTGTGAATCTGACCAGCAGAGGAGAAATCAAATCCTTTCTTGCCCATCTTGCGGGCAATTCGACATAGAATCTCCCAATCGGGAAGGGCATCTCCGGGGGGGTTCACGGCCTTTCTCACTCGCTGAATGCGTCCCTCACCGTTGATGAACGTCCCGTCCGCCTCGGTAAAGGCCGCCGAGGGTAATACCAGTGCATCTACGGTCGGAGAATCCGGGGAGTAGATATTCTGATAAATGGTGAAATCGGCCAATTGATCAAAGCCCGGTAGATTTTCCCCAATAAGGTAAAGAACTTTCAGCCTGGGCCCCGTAGAAAGTGCGCTGGCATTCCATCCGGTGGAGAACTGGGCCAGGTTGACAGACCAGCTTTTCTTAAATTGTCTAGCTTTCTTTTCATCCGCAGAAGAGAAACCACCGGGAAGAATCTCGGGGTAGGTCCCCATGAGTATTGAGCCCAACAAGTTATTCTGAGCTGGCAGGGGCAGGATCCTGGCGCCAACATTCTGGGCTAATCTCCCCACCAGCTCAAAAATCTGCCAGCTCTTGTCATGTTGCAGAAACTCTGAGCCGACGAGTATTGCTGGGGAATGGGCATTCTTGAGCATCTCCGCAACCGTAAGGAGGTCCTGGGTGAGACCTCTGCCTTGCCCTTTCGCCCTGGTCCGTGAGGTGCTGTTTTTGCGTTCGGTCATCTTCACAAGCGAACGAAGCAGGCCTGCTTCCGCGCCGAGGATGGGTTTCAACCAGATGTCAGCCATGAGGGCCAGGTTGTGAGGCCGCGGATTGATGGTGACGATCCTCGCTCCTCGTTTCATCGCTTTGCGGAGAGCAACGCCCACCACCGACCGGCCAAATCTGGCATCCAATCCCACACAGAGGATGTCTGAAGACTTTTCCAGATCGGCAAGGGGAGCTGATTGCCTAAACAGATCGAGGTAGGCGCTGAAACCATGCCCATAGAATGTTCTGGTAGAGCTGTCGATGTTCGGTGAACCCATGGCCACGCGGGCAAATTTTTGTGCGATGTACAAATCTTCGTTGCTGCAGTTGGGCGAAATCAGCATGCCAAATTGCTTCGGAGCGCAAACCGAGAGCTCTGCGGCGGCTGCCTCGATGGCCTCATTCCAGGAGAGCTCCACCTCGGTGCCGTTTTGATGTCGCTGGGGTTTGCGGAGACGTCGGTGATGGTTGACCAGTTCCGTAACACAAAACCGTCCCTTCACGCAGAGCTGCCCGCTGTTCACCACAGGATCCTGCGCGGGCAGGCTGCCGATGATCTTCTCTCCCTTTATCAATAGGCGCATCTGGCATCCTACGCCACAGAGAGCACAAGTGGTGATCTGTTCTCGGTCTGGCTTTCCCTCCCACTTTCTGGCCTTTTCTGACAGAGCGCCGGTGGGACAGACGGAGACACAGGCGCCACAGAACTCGCAGCCCGCCTCCATGTGCGTGCGGTCAAAGGCGGGGCCGATGACCGTGAAGCGGCCTCTCTGTTTAAAGGCTAAGGTATTGGCTGCGCGCACCTCCTGGCAGACGCGAATGCACCTGCCACACAGGATACACAGGTTATAGTCTCGGTCATAAAAGGGATCTTCTTTTTCCACTCGAAGTCCACGGTAATAAACGGGGTAGCCTATCTCATCCAGCTCCAGATAGTCCACCACATCCTGGAGTTCACACTGGTCGTCGTTGGGACAATATCGGCATCCCGTGGTCACGCCGGCCTTACGAATGGTGCCCATAAATTCCTTGCACTCCACCTTCTCGTCACAGACCAGACAGCTGGAGGTGTGTTCGCTCAAAATGAGCTGCAATATTTCCTTTCTCTCGGCTTGAACTTGAGAAGTCTTGGTCCTGATGACCATTCCCTCTTCCACCGGCGTGGTGCAGGCCGTGGGAAAACCACGCATCCCCTCGACCTCGACGATGCACATGCGGCAACCCCCAAAGGGACTTAAATCCTGGTGCGCGCATAGGGTGGGAATGTAGATGCCGTTGCTCTCCGCAGCCTGCAGGATAGTCAGCCCCCGGTGTACTTCCAGGCGCTGGTTGTCCATGTTAATCTGAACTGTCTTGCTGGTTTTGCCCATTGGGGATGTCTCTTGTGGACCTGATGACGATGGCGTCGCCGGCAATGGCGTCGAAACGACAGATCTCATAACATGCCCTGCACTTGATACATTTTGCCGCATCGAGGTTATGGGGCTCTGCCCTGGGTCCGGTGATGGCTCCGGTGGGACATACGCTAACGCAGCGTTGACATCCGGTACATTTTTCTGGGATAACCCGATATTCCACCAGTTCCCGACAGACGGCGGCCGGACAAAATTTCTCCTTGACGTGAGAGAGATACTCTGGCCGGAAATAGCGCAAAGTGGTGAGAACCGGATTGGGAGCTGTTTGGCCCAAGCCGCAAAGAGACCCTCTTTTGATCGTATCACCTAAAGTCTGCAGCTTGGTCAAATCCTCCGGCTGACCCTCTCCTTTGGTGATCCTCTCCAGAATATCTACCAGATGTCTCGCCCCCACGCGGCAGGGAGAGCATTTGCCACAGGATTCCTTTTGGGTAAAGTCCAAGAAGTAGTGCGCCACATCCACCACGCAGGTGTCCTGGTCCATGATGATGAGACCTCCCGATCCCATAATCGATCCCGCCGCAGCCAGAGACTCGTAATCCACCGGGGTGTCCAGGAACTCCTCGGAAAGGCATCCGCCCGAGGGGCCCCCCGTCTGGACGGCCTTAAACGGCTTGATGGTGCCGCCACCAATGTCGAAGATGATCTCCCTAAGAGTCATGCCCAGGGGGACCTCTATCAGCCCGGAGCGGCGCACTTTTCCAACCAGGGAAAAGGTTTTGGTGCCGTGATTTCCTTGTGTACCGAACTGCTGGTACCATGAGGCTCCGTTTCTGAGGATATTCGGCAGCGTTCCCAGAGTTTCCACGTTGTTGATGATGGTGGGTTGTGCGTAGAGCCCTTCAACGGCGGGAAATGGCGGCCGCGATCTGGGCATACCCCTTTTGCCTTCGATGGAGCTGATCAGGGCCGTCTCCTCACCACACACAAAGGCACCAGCGCCCTCTTTGATGGTGATGTCGAAATCAAAGCCTGAATTCTGAATGTCTTTGCCCAGCAGGCCATATTCACGCATCTGGCCGATGGCATTCTTTAGCCTTTCTATGGCCAGCGGATATTCGGCCCGGATGTAGATGTATCCCTGGGAAGCGCCAATGGCGAATGCGGCTATGAGCATCCCCTCCAGCACTGCGTGGGGGTCACCCTCTATCATGGATCGATTCATGAAAGCCCCTGGGTCTCCCTCATCGGCATTGCAGATCATGTATTTCGTCTGTCCCGGAGAATCCCTGCATATCTTCCATTTCTGATAGGTGGGAAATCCCGCACCGCCTCTCCCACGCAAACCCGCCTGCCTCACCTCGGCGATGACCCGTTCGGGTCCCATCTGGAATGCCTTCATGACGCCCAGGTATCCATCGTTGGCCAGGTAATGATCGATCTCCTGGGGATCTATGAACCCACAGTTTCTCAGCACCACCCTTTGCTGAGGCTTCAACATGGGCAGATCGAAGAACCGGGGAATTCCATCGAAGGCCCCGTCGTCTCCGAAGTGCCCCACGGCCAGATTCGTCTTAGGATCCCCTTTGACGATGTAGGATTCGACGATGGTCTCGGCTTGTTCGTGATTGACATTGGCATAACTGATCCGCGGTCGCCCCGGCATGGTGATGTCCATGAGAGGCTCTAAATAACAGGGTCCGATACATCCCGTTTGGATAATTTTCGCCTTCAGTCGCTTTTCTCGGAGGATTTTTTCCACCGACTCCAGCACATCCATGATCCCTGCGGCTCTGCCGCAGGAGGCTGCCCCCAGGTAAATGACGGGGACTTTGCTGGTCTGAAGCGCATCCCATCTTTTTTTGGCCGCTTCTCTCTTATCCTGGAAATTACTCATAGTTCTGCAGAATCTCTTTTAAACGAATCACGGTCATACGACTGTAGATATCGTCGTTTATTTGTACCACTGGAGCCAAAGCGCAACAGCCCAAACAGGCCACACGCTGCAAATCGAACCTGCCGCATGCGGTCGTCTCGCCAGGCGAAATGTCTAGTTCCCTCTCCACAGCATCGATGAGAATCTGTCCACCCCGCACATGGCAGGCGGTTCCCAAGCAAACTTTGATGGAGTTCCTCCCCGGCTCTGTAAAACGAAATTGAGAATAAAAAGAGGCTACTCCGTAAATCTGATTTTCTGAAATTTTCAGAAACCGCGAGATACGCCTTACAGCCTCTTCGGAGATATACCCTTGTTTCTCCTGAACTCGCTGCAGAATAGGTATCAGGTCGCCTTCTTCGCCCTGATACCCAGAAAAAAGCTCAGCTCGCTTTTCACTGCTCACGCAGATTCCTCCGCTTCAGTCTCACATGAATCCCAATCCTGGGCATCGTCAGTTCCTTTTTGTGCCAGGAAGATACAGTCGGTGAGCTTCACCTCTCCCCGGACGAAATCCTCGGCAAAGGCCATGCAGGTGGGCGACCCGCAGCAGCCGCAGTCCGTCTGACGAAGCTTCTGGTAAACTCTCTCTCGTTCTTTCAGCCTCTTGATGGAGGTTTCCAAGTCTGTGTCAAAAAATGTTGTGGGACGCGGCAGAATTGGGTTTTCCAAAAAGTAGTATCCGTCCTCGAGCTTTCGCTGGATGTCTTGCTCATCGACCTTGACGTCCCTTTCGTACAGGCCCTTCTGCTTGATGCTATTGGCTCGGGCCACATAGGGGTTCTCCACGTTAAAGGGACCACCAAGGCAGCCCATTATGCACGACATGGCTTCCACAAAATCGACATTCCGCAAACGTGAATTCTCGATGTCATCGAATATCTTCATCGCGTGGTCCAAACCAGACACAGCCAGCCAATTAGCCACCTTAACTGATTGGGTAATGCCTCCAAGCACAGCCCAACCGGGATGATAACAGAAATCCTCAGGAACCTGGCTGGGGTCAAATTTCTCCTTTATGCCCACCACATGGGGAAGCAATACAGGATAAACGTCCTTTATAGAAACAACGCCGTCAAACCAAGACCTGGCCTTTTCTGCGGGCTGTTTTATGGAGACGATCTTGGCTGGGCAAGGAGCTATGTAAGTTATACCAATTTCATGGGCTTTTAAACCTAACTTGGCTGGCAGGGCCTTGCGAACCTCTCGCGCGGCCACCTCTCTAGGCACGTCCAGCGGCACCACCAGTTCCACCAGATCGGGATATTTTACCTGAATCAGCCTGAGTATGGAAGGGCAATGTGAGGATATCAAGGGACGCCGACCACGATATGCTCTCAGATATCTCACCAATGCTCTGGCCAAAGCGGCCGAGGAGGCTCCGACATCGACGACTTCGTCGAATCCCAGCTGTTTGAAGGCCAGATGAATGATATAGGGATGAATGCTCACATCGAACTGGGAATAGAGTACCGGGGAGGGCACCGCCACTTTGTATTTGAATTTGGAATTTTCTGTAACAGAATCGGTGATTGGCACTATGGCTCCTGAGGGGCACACGGATATGCAGGTCCCGCAATCGACGCAGAGCTCTTCAGATATGGTCGCCTTGCCGCCTCTTACTCTGATTGCTTGTGTGGGACAATGCCGCATGCAGGCCATGTGTCCGTTGCATTTTTCCAGATCAACTCTATGGGCGTGATAATATTTAGCCAATGTCATCCCGCTCCTCAGAACATGTGTTTTAAGAGAATCCTCAGATGAAAAACTTCATTCGCAGCGTCGTTCCTTTGCCTACTTCGCTGGCAACCTCCAGCTCATCCGTGTTTTTCTTGATATTTGGCAGCCCCATTCCGGATCCAAAGCCCATGGCCCTCATCTCTTCCGTGGCGGTGGTGAAGCCCTCCTGCATGGCCAGCTCCACGTCCGGGATGCCCTGACCCTCATCCTCTATGACCACCTCGATAACATGAGAGGTCACTGAGAGAGTGACCTTGGCTCTCCGGGCGTGCATGACCACATTCATCTCTCCCTCGTAAGTGGAGATAGCCACTCTGCGGACCAGCTTAGGTTCAAATCCAATCTTTTTCAGAAGAGACTTCACCTGCGTGGAGACCATCCCAGCATTGACGAAATCGTTACCCTGGACGAAGAGCTCACGACTGAGCAGCAGCTCTTCTGACTTTGTCGCCCCAGTGCCAGCTTTTGATAAGCGCCTTCTCCCCTTTTTAACCAGATCTAATCTAACGCAGGCATCATACATATCCAGTTCTGTGGAGAGGAGAACTAGATGGTTTTCTCTGGCGAAGCTCTCGGAACCATCTTTCGGGTTTTTGCCCCGGATAAACACGATGCCCTTAAATTCTGCCATGTGGGCGGAGATCACGGCCTGCTGAGTGGCCAAGCCGGTGAGCAAGATTGAGTTAGGCTTACCGAAAGCCAAAACGTCGCTCATCAGATCAGAGGCATATATGTGCTCAATGACGGCATCGAGTCCGTCTTCACCCACGATGACGGATGCATCCAGCGCATCTTTTATGGTCTTGATTTCCACGGGCGACGTCGTGCTCCTGATGGGGGCCTTCACGACAAAAGGGCTGAGTTTTCTTCTGATATGACCGTGAATGTCACAGGTTAGCTACTTTTTTCCCAGTCCTAACTCGTATAGCTTTCCCACCAGCTCGAAGGTGGGTAGCTCTGTGGATAAGATGGCGATGTTGAATTTGCCGGCCAAATCCACAGTTGCCTCAGGGACCTCTTTACCGCTGGTGATGATGATGGCCGAGACGTCCACCAAATTAGCCGCAGGAACGATGCTCTTATGGGTTTGTACGGTCAGCCAGAGGTTGCCAGATTTGGCGCCGGCCATGACGTCGCTGACCATATCCGAGACGAAGACGCCATCAACATCGCGATGTGCAAACTTGCTTAGCGGCTTCAGATCTATCTTCTCGACCAAATCTTTCGTGGTCATGAAGGCCCTCCTCATCGGATTCGCTGAAGACATCAGCTTGAATATCAAAACAAAGGTTTTCTCTCTTTGGGAAGTTCTTGAGAAAGCATATCCACATCGTGAATGAAATCGCCTCGGCAGCGAGAGAGGTCTTCAATTAAATTGAACGGGAGCACTTTGATTCTCGAGCGGGAGGTGTCTCTTTTCAGATTGAAATAGTCGCTGAGGATGTCCAGCTTCTCCTGGGGTATCGGTTCCGTTTTGGCCTTGGGGAGAAAGCCGAAGGCCACCACGATCCAGGTTTTCTCCGCCTCCAACTTTCTTCGCTGCACGTCCACCTCACAATCGGGCAGGCATCCCGTACAGTGCATCAGCCCCATGAGATCGGAGAAACTCTCTATGTGGCTGCATTTTTTGCATACCAGGTCAAATCTTATGGATTGGGCGTTGGCCATTCGGTTCCAATAACAGTCGCCTTCCCGATAGACGTCCCCAAGAATGGGGTGGTCCTCCACGGAGAAATAGGTTCGTAGCTCATTACAATGGAAACACTTCTCGAAAACAACGAAGCCAAATTGAATGTTGGTCATCTCCCACTCATGTTGGCAGTCAGACATTTCCCGCCACTCCCTGCTCTGAAATGGTCAGCCGTATTGCTTCTTCAGGATTCTCAAGCTTCGGCTTGATGTAAGATTTTTGGCAGCCTGGGCTTTGTCACAATTTTATTAATATAAAGAATCTTGACCTTGACTCAAAGCACATTTTCATTTCTTTCAAATGTTATGTGCCGGCAGAGCCCTTTGGCAGGTCAAAACAAAAAAATGGGGTGGATGAAGGGACTCGAACCCTCGACCCCCAGGGCCACAACCTGGTGCTCTTACCGACTGAGCTACATCCACCACATATATTCAATTTTATGGCACGCCTGGCTGGATTCGAACCAGCGACCTACGGATTAGAAGTCCGTTGCTCTATCCGTCTGAGCTACAGGCGCACAACGACTTACGAATGTACTTCATCAATTTGCTTCAGATTTGCTACATAGTCGGGCTGGAGGAAACTCTCGTATGTCAGCATCGCAACTCGTTTGTGCTCTGTGGTTAAGTGCGAATATCGGTCTACCATCGCCAAAGTCTTCCAGCCACCGATTTCCTTGATCAATTTGATGTCCAGACCCGACATGTACATCTGTGATGCCGCCGTGTGTCTCAGATCGTGAAATCGGAAATCTTCTATCTCGGCCTTCCTGAGCGCAACCTTGAAAGCTGTCCGGACATCCCTCAGGGGCTGACCCTTAGTATTAGCAAAAACATAGCTTTTGTCAAGACTTTTTTTGCGCCAGCTCCACAGTGTCTGGAACAGCCAGTCGGTCATGGGAACCTCACGCGGCTGGTCGTTCTTGGTCCGCTTCACCTGGATAGCCCTTCGATTGAAATCGACGTCCTCCCACCTGAGGTTGAGCATCTCTCCCCTGCGCATGCCGGTGCTCAAGGCCATGACCAAAATAGGCTTCAAGTGAGGTGCCTTGCTTTCCTCAGCTGCTTCCAGGAGGCGATGTATCTCTTCCTTGGTCAAGAAGCGAGTTCTGCCCTTCTCCTTGGCCAGCCTGATCCGCTTAGCCGGATTCTCCTGGATGTACTCCCAATCCATGGCTTTGGTGAACATGTTCTTGAGCAGAGCGTGTTCGCGATTGATAGTAGCTGGCATAACCCCTTCTTTTCCCCTTTTTAGGCGGTAGTTCTCGATCATCCGGGGTGTGATATCGGCCAAGAACATGTCGCCGAACACCGGGAGAAGATGTTTCAAGGTGCCAATATCCCTCCGCCAGGATCGCTTTCTGACCTTGGAGTGTTTCTCAATGTACTCTTCAGTAAGATCCCTGAATCTGACTTTTGTTTTGCTATTCTCAGGGAAATACTTGCCCTCGTAGATCTCCATCTCCCGCTTCTTGGCAGCCAGCTCAGCGAGCCTCCGGTCAGCACCTATAGCCTCCCAGCGACGCCGTCCTTTGTACATGAAGTCGATATACCAGGTGGAGCCCTTTTTCCCTTTGCGCTCGAAGACCCTTACCTTCAATTTTCTCACCTCCTTTCTCTTTGGAATATAAAAACCCCAGCTAATAGAACTGAACCAAAGAAACATCGAATGACGCTCAAGACACCCGAAGAGTCAAAGGTTCAGATGTTAGCTGGGGGAACTTGGGCATGAAAAATCTCTTCAGGAGTCTTGAGCTAATTTAATGTACCACATTCTTCCTCAATTCACAAGTCTTTTTTAGATAGTTTGAAATCTTTCACAATGCTTAACTTCAGTCTATTTCTCATATTACTTGATATAGATTTACATAAACTTCATCTTGCGAGTGAAAAAATGTGTGATGAAAAGCTTGGCCAATAATAAGCTTTCCAAATCCACTATTGCTGTAATCTCCTTTTATTTTATTACATATCCATTTGTAAACGCAAAACTGATACTATCTTACAAGGAGCATTTTTAATGTTTTCGAGAAACTTATAGCTTCCATATGCAAGAAATATATACCGCTTCCAACCTCTCTTCCATAGGAATCTTTCCCATCCCATATCACCTCATGATATCCGGGAGATAATTCTTCATTCACCAATTCTTTGATAAACTGTCCGAGGGTGTTATAAATTCTTAGAACAACAAAGCTCCTATGAGGTAAGCCATATCTGATTTGAGAATTGGCATTGAAAGGATTCGGAAAGTTCTGAGATATTTCAAAGGACGAAGGGATATTCTCCAAACCTTGATCAGAAGAAACCACTTCTGTAGGACCCACTATGTATGGCCCATAATGTGCTGTATCCCCACAGGCGTGTTCCAGATTGTGACTTATGACATGCAGATACCAGTTCCCTCCTGAAGGCGTTTTGCGTAACGTACCCGAGGACCAAGACGAATCTGATACAGTGGGATTTGTGGAATCATTAGTGTCAAAAACATAATGGTAGTAATTAACACCGCCCTCACCCCAACCCGCCTCATTAGTAAACGTAAACTCAGTTCCCAGCGGATACAGTATACTTGTATCCTTATCACAGGACACATCCGGAGCCGCCGGGAGAGTACACTTGGTTGTCGATGGCGAACTCTCAAGTGTGGTCTCACCATCACCATTGCGGCTTTGGGCCGTGAACTCATAACTCTTGTTGGCTATCAGAGAACCGCTCGTCCAATAACTATTATCGTCCCCCCGGTTTTGTTCCGTATGATAAGTCCTGAAGAGCCTCGCGTCAGACCGGATGGCGTGTTTGTAGATTTTGCCTGAATGCTGGTTGTCGTCACCGCTCCAAAGGTAACACCTGTACAGGACTCAATCTCCGTATATGCGGACTGCACGCTCGACCAGTCAACAGTTTGACCAATATTGTCCTTGCCCCGACATCGATACCGGTACTGATGGTTGACCCTCAGACCGCTGTCCGCATAAGAATTGCCATTCCAACCGGAGTCGGTACCGCCACTACCACCCGTTGGACTGTCCACGAAATCAAATTCATACGAATAAGGTGAATGACCTCCTGAGAAGGCCGTAGCTTGCATTGCTATAGATGCCGTACTGATTGCATCAGGAGCTTGAAGCCAAGTCATCGGATTCGGTAGCAGAGGGGTCACTAGAGGTCCAACTTCAACTTGACCATATGACCAGTCTACATCTTTTATACTCCCTATATCTTCAGGCAAATCTTCCGGATCTAAGAACTCATATTCATTGTCATTTTTATCGAATATCCTTAAAATAGCACTACTGCTACGAATAACGTAATAACAGGAGTCTGTGTCATAAGACCATGCAAAAGCCTGTGCATATAATTCTGTACTGTAAGGAGTTACAATACCAGTTGGCAATTGACTTGCATCTATGAAATAAAGACTACTTCCACTAAAGATAGCCAATGTTTCTTTATTATGAGATAATTTCATTTTTGAAAAGGACACACCTGGATTAATTCCTATTACTTCATGGGTACCTTTATTCACATAATAAATTAAGTTCTTGGGATCTATTTTAAAAATGAAGTGATCGTTATCTAGCCAATTTAAATTTAACTGCTCATCATAACTTGTTCCACTTCCATTTGTAATTAAGACTTTATTTCCACCATCGATATCGACTGTATAGATGTAGTAACGGTGCTCATATTCATGATGAGTGTATACTATTTTTGCTGAATCAGGAGATACAACAGGATTATGATCATATGTGCGATGACTACTTGCTACTATCCGAATCTTAGTACTATCACCAAGATTATATTTGTAAATGCCATCAAAATAAACTCCAAAAAGCATATAGCTCACATCAGGAGACCAACTGAAATCATTTTCACTTCTGCTTCCTCCAGTAAATTCATGTAGAACATTTCCTTCTAAATCGATAATTCGATGTTTGCCATCTTGCCCTTTGAAAGCGACGAATTGCCCGCACGGTGAAAATCGGACTCTTGTAGAAACGACGCCATCAAATATCTTTTCAAGTTCTGAACCATCTGGGTTAACAATCCAAAGGTCAACGTTTGTCTCTAATGGTTCTTCTGGATTATATTCCGCAAACGCTATTTTGCTAAAGGTTAAAGGACTTCCAACAATATCCCGTGTCACTTTGGGGACAATCTCTCCATTTAGGCTTGTCTCGGCTGTAGCTATAGGGGTGCAACACAACACCGCGATAAGGATGATCATGGCTCGATTCATGACGCTTCCCCCTTTAGGCATATTAAAAGATCCTTCAATCTAGGCTTCTCGCAAAAAATATCAAAAAATATAGTGACAATTCTTCTGCCGTCTCACTTTAACATTAACATTTTTCTTGTCTTACTGAAATCCCCTGCTTTCAACCGGCAGAAATATAATCCACTGGCCACTTCTTGGCTCCTATCGTCCAGCCCATCCCAGAGAACTGTATACCTGTTGGCTTTCTGATTTCTATCAACAAGACTTCGCACTTCTTGACCCAAGGTGTTGAATACCTTCAGACTAACGTAACTGTCCTCAGGAATCTGATAGCGGATTTCAGTTGAGGAATTGAACGGATTCGGATAATTTTGATAAAGTGAATAGCTCGATGGATTGCTACGAGATGATTCTTCAAATAGCTCCTCGACCGAAGTCAAAGGATAATATTCCACTTTATCGATGACTACCTCAACCTCGGACATATCCGTTGGGGCGTTGCCGTAAAATAGCCATAAGTTGATTCTAACTTTCTCGTTTCCATTTGTAGGAATACTTGTGCCTGAGTAATGCCAGGTATAGATAATGGAATCTTCAGGTGCAAAAGAATTATGTCCCCTCAAACTAAGAAAATCAATGCTATTTTGCCCCCATTCAAAACTATGTGTTGAGCGTTCAATCAATTCAGGCATCATCCAACGATATCTATTTCCATGTTGATCCCAAGGCTGAATTACATACTGGGCATTGTCAGCCAACTCTACTCCCCAACGTGAAAACTCAATATCAATCTCTCGATGATGTTCTTCAGGTGAATTATCCCAAGTGAATAATCCCAATACAACATTTGGATCTAGCTGACCAACTGTGCCCGTGATTTGGAAAACATATCTGCCATAGGTGAAAGATTCTTTAAGAATAACTTCTCCACAGTGCCATTTTCCGTCTCTTTCTTCTATTTTCAGATGTAACTTGCCCTCTTCATCGACCCATACGTTCTCTTGACTATCTGAGAAGTAATTTGGCCCTGGACCCACTGGTTCTGCGCTCGCTTTCACCCACCATTCATATCCAGAAAAAGAGATCTCTCTAGAAGTTCGTATAGTACAAATATGCACCACTGAGATTGAATAAAGTGCCTCTGGTAAAGCAGTATTCCCACTCACAAGGGGTGGATCGATTCCATTGGGTATAAGAAAGGCACAAATTTCGGTCGCATAAATGTCGCTCCCGCCAGTTGTAATATCGCAAGTCCAAGTAGAGTCAGATTGAATCGATGTCAAAGGATGGGAAAAATATGGCTTCGTCCACCACCCAGCACCTTCTACGAAAATGAACACGGCTATTTTATAATCCTGAGGATTTACGTTTTTTACGCAACCCACAAGATTGTCAGAGCTTCCGTAAGGTGGTATGTATGTAAATTCTATAGCGGGTTCTTCCACAAATCTTTCCTGAGCAATAGAAGAATTTGTAGCTAAAAAGAAAATGAACCATAAAACAATAAGAACATTGAGTTGAAACCTCATGAATTATTCTCCTTATTTATTGGCGATTTCTGTTTTCATTGCTCACGACCAATTGCTAAAAAAATATGATGATCATTTATGAGGTTTCTGAATATATCCGAAGACAGTTCCCCAAATGATAACTACTTTTTGAAAATACATTGGTTACCAATTTATCTCAACAACAACATCTTACGCTCCTGTGAGAAAGCCCCTGAAGAAAGACAACAAAAGTACACTCCAGCGGAAACTGACCGTCCTATTTCGTCTTTTCCATCCCAATTAACGCAATATACTCCAGGCGGATGTATTCCATCTACGAGTGTAATCACTTTTTCCCCAATGATATTATAGAGCGTTACATTAACGTGGCTCGCTTTTGAAATTTCATATGATATAGTCGTAACTGGATTAAACGGATTTGGGTAATTCTGATGAAGATTAAACTGTGGATTATGAGGCAATGGGGATATATTATCTTCCACAGCTACTGTTGTTGGTTTATGCCAGTAAGGGTTATAATTTCTCTCGGCGAAGAGATACCATGAGGTTGCTCCAACATGGAGTCTATCGTGATAGAACCATCCGCCCCATTCTCTTGTGATACCTGTCCAGATGCTGTCAGGAAAAGCAGCGATAATACCCATTCCATTCCCGTTCGGAGCCGAAGCCTGCCAATTACGTAGCTGGTTCAAAAAAGCATCCGATTCAGTACTTTCACCCTTAACTTGAAAGGCGCAACACATCTGAGCAGTTCCTTCCCACCATATGCCGTCCCGAATCGTGCTAAAATGGAATCCCTGATATCCTGAGGTATCAACTTTACAGCTATCTTCTGCCCATGATATCCCTTGACCATAGGCGCTGGTATCAAGCGAGGATAGCAACGTAAAAGTTTGGGCATCTAGAGGGGAAAAATAATTGATGTTTACGCTATCCTCTGTCCCAGTCCAAAAATGACAAGAAGAAGAATCCCACAGCTCCTCAACAAATTTCCAAGCCGTTTCAGCCCTCTGGGCCCATATAGTATCCGCGGTTGCCGCGCATAGGCGTGTGAAGGCCACATAGACATCTGCGTTGTGTTCTGTCGATTTCCATACTTCTTTTTTAGGTTCAGTATCCGGACCGGTGTATCCTCCAGCATATCCAGATATGCCAGTAGAGTCATAACAATAGTCATAGATCCATTGAGCCAAAGCTTCTGCAGAATTCAGATAACGAGATCCCCCTGTGTGTTGGTCGTAGCTTAACCAAGCAGTGATGACCCATGCCATCTCACCCGTATAGGTACCCACCTGGTAAGAGTCTTCGTACCAGCTTAAGCTATCGTCATCCCACCAGCCTGGTAATCGCACCTCTCCGGTTACGTGATCCGCTACATCACCAGCTGAATACGCGTTCCGGAGACGGCCGTCGGAGAAAAAACGGTCGTTCTCCTGCGCGAACCTGAAAGCGTCTCCAATGATTCTCGCCCTCCTTAAGTCCTCTTCATATCCTCTCGCCAGCAGGGCAAGCATTGCTAAAGCATTATCATAAGTGTACGCCTGATTAATCGCCCAGAATTTATCGTTAGTGGAGCAGTCCGTCTGGTAGCTTAAAAGGAATCTTAAAGAATCTGGACGGGGCAAGTCGTATCGTATATCGTCTAAATAAAAGGTGCACCCGTGAGGACCCGGATCTAGGACATCAGTAAAAATACATGCAAATCCACCACAAATATCTGAAAGATCTCTTCCAGATAGATCCATCTCATATTTGGTCCAAGTGGTACTCAGATTGAGAGTATCACGGACCTCTCCCGAACTGCCATCAGGATAACCAACCAAGAAGATCACCCTTAGTTCAGGATCATCTGTTCTTGCGTAAAACGTTAATTTTGTGGCTCCAGTAAGATTATAGCCAAGACCAATACCTCCAGTCCAGTTGTCCTCAGGCTCTTGCCACATGACACCGTTCCACCGCCATCCATCATCGCCGGGTTGACCATTCCAACTGATCTTTATGCAACTGCACTCCGAGTGGGGATTGTCTCTCCAATTGCTGTCAAAATCTAGGTTCTCACTTCCATTATACCAACCCGTGGGATGGAAATGATTACCTGCTGCATCTCTATCAGTGTAGACATCAAAGGTGTAATGGTATTTATCCATAACATCGTACAAGTGAAAATAAGCACTGTCTTCGTTTACAGAGACAAGCGATGCTGGGGCAGCTACTAACACATGGACTGATACCGCGTTGAATGCTGAAGCAGCAAGAATAAAGGTCACTAAACTTAAGGTTATCAGTCGAAGGTTCCTATACCAGGTTTTCGCGTTTTGCATCATATTTTTCCTCCATCGAAGGCTATTCTTCACCTTTGGGTTTACTTCTTTGTTGGTCAAATTTATAAATCTAATTTTTTATCTATCAATGGATATATAAGTTTACCTCTTGCAAAACTATCTTAACATACGCTTATAAATTTGTCAAGACAAAATTGGACATATTCAGAGATTTCCGAAGCAAATTGTTAGAAATTTCTCTGCTGCTCTGTATATCTGCCCTGTTAACTATCAATTATACGAATAGAGCGCGTGAAGATAAGCCAATTGTTTTGAAGCAAATTGGTAGCAAGCCCCATCACCCCTCCCCTATCCCCCTATAAATCAAGCGGCTACATGGAAAGGGCGTCGGATTAAGTATCCCATGCTCTATTGTTCAGAGAGCTTGCTGAGGTTTTTCACGATCAGAACTCACATTCTCAAACACAATAAAGTGGAGCTTGCTTATAATCCTTTCCCCGTATTTCTCAGCAAGCTCAGCCTTTTGCCTTTTGATCTTAGCCTCAATTTCTTCATCAGACTGGCCTTCCTTCTGGTCGAAGAAGTAGACCGTTTGAACTCCAGGAGGAATCTCCATAGGACCTCTCATTCCCACCCGCCTTTCAAGTTTTGTAATTTTACTGTGTAGATTTCTCTTCTGTCTCATTTCCTCCACCATAATGGATTGTCACTGACCGGTCGTGCAAATCCACTCTCTCCGTTGCTCCTCGTTCGCTTATGGTCACAAACACAAGCATCCTCAGAACACGGGGACCGTATTTCTCCACCAGCTCTGCCTTCCGCTTCTCCATCTCCGCTTCAACTTCCTCTGGCGAGCCCTGAAGGGTGTGAAAACAATCTTCAGCGGGAATCTCTGGAGGGCGCTTAATTCCCGTTCTCTCCTCTAACTTGCTTATTTTGCTTTTAAGCCTCTGTGTGCTTTTCATTTTCTGTACTTCGATAGGTCTGGCGTCTGCTCTTCAATAAACTGCTCTAACTTCTCTATCCGAGCTACCAGGGTGTCTATCTCCACGGCCCTTATAGAGGTCTCCAGTATGGTTCTCGCTGCAACAACTCGTGTGTATGGAGGTACCTCTTGATCCTTCATAATCTCACGGAGGACATCAGCGGCTTCACCACAGGTCTGTTGCAATTGGGAGAGGGCCTGCTGGACGACCTCAAATTTTGCATCTCGATATGCCTCTTGGAATACAGAATCCTGGAGCCAGCGATACAAGGTCGTCTCACCGATTCCCACAGCTTGAGCCGCCTCGCCAACGGACCGGTGGGAAAGAAGGGCTACGATAGCATCCATGCGTTTTTGAGGCAGCTTCTTTATTCGGGATATATCACCCATTTTTCATCACCTAAAACCATTTCGTTATTTTAGGTCCATATCGGCCTTCATGCTATATTCCTGTATCCATTGGTCAATTCTCCGCACATCGAAGCGATAGCTGCCACCAGGACTGTAAACAAAGGGAATCTGGCGCCTAGCGATCATCCTGCGGATACTCGTCGGAGAATAGCCGATGTATTCGCTGAGTTCCTTTATGGTCAGGAGACGTTTTTCCATTTGCTTTTAGAAAGAAATTAGAATTAATATCTGGCTATTGGTTTTATGAACTGAAGACAATTAGTCATCAACAGACACCTCTATTTTTCTTTCCAGATCATCCAATACCTTACGGAAGGCTTTCCGTCCAGGACCGATAGTTTCTTGTTTTCGAGATCTTGAAAAGGAATCATCGGTGGAGAGGTCGTGGTCAGGTTCTTTATTGACATTTTCTTTATTGATAACATAAGTATTGAGAGGGTATCCAAGTCTTTTATGTTTAAAGATTTGTTTGGGGAAAATGGTGCATATATGGTCTGTTTTTCGATTTCTACGGATCCTATATGATCTATGTACGGTTAGAACACGGTCCATATATGAACCGTTTTCATCCGCAACATAGATACTATATGAGCCATCGATGTTTCTCTTAAGCCTCAAGTGATAGAGCTTTTTATTGCGGATAATGGGAAACTCATTTATGAATATTAGACATTTTTTAGGAAACAGCCGTATCAGACATCGATGTTGAAACAAAGGTTGCAGTGATCGCTTAAGACTCGAAGTGCCACACCCAAACTCACGAGCCATATCTGGTATTGTTGCTATGAAAAGGCCCGCTCTGCAATCAGCCCAATAATGAGCAACCTGCCATAAACCCCAAGGACAAGGTGGCTGGCATACGTCTTTGCCAGGTTTCCTGTTCAGTGGTTTGACACAATCCAAATGTTTCCGCTCCATGGGAACGAAACCCGTTCCTAGCATTTGGTGGTTCACCTCAATTGGCACTCCGATTATTCATGTATCGGTTTCTTCATCGACAATAGAATTTGCCGGATTCTTTCACCCTCTTTTTATTTATAGAACCGCTAGTTTCTGCCTTGCTTTGAGGTCTAGAACAAGCTGACTTTTTAGTATAGCAGCTACTAATAAGATCGCTTTAAGGACGATAGGTTGTTTCCTCAGCCAGGACCTATAAGAAAGTAGAAGTGGGGTCCAATCCGTTTATCTTCCAAAGCTAACCCTTGGGTACTGCTCAAGTGATGATCTTGGCCAAAAGTCTAATACCAATCGTAGGTTTTTTCACGTAGAAACGGCCTTTGCAGCGATAAATTGAGGTGAGCTCAAAAAGAATATAATATCACATCAATCTATTGTCAAGCCCCTTTTTCTATATCTTCAGCTTTCAGAAAGTTACGGCTATCTAAAAAATACTTCTTGACATTTATATGTAGTGGTGGTATATTTATTTTTAGAAATTGTATATCAAAACAAATAAATTCTGGGAGGATTAGCAATGTTGATAGGATCTAGAGTTTTGAAGTTAAGACTTAAACGCAAGATGAATCAAAAGCAGCTAGCTAAAAAAGCAGGCATTGCTCAAGCTACTATCTCCCGAATTGAAAGCGGACAAGTCAAGGGTCTTAGGATAGAATCATTGAAGAGGCTGGCAGAAGCATTGGATGTGCCAATTGACTACTTGGTGAATCCAGCCTTTAGTCTTAGCCCACACGCCATCTTACAGTCCGATAAGACTGCTAACTTTCTCTTACAGGTCTATAGTACATTACCCGAAAATCAAAGAAAGATGCTCAATAGTTTTCTATGTTTCCTTGCTGTCCCTCATTCGGAAATGTCTATGGAAAATATCGTTAGGGAATGGCTAAAGGACCATAAGGAACCAATTGTGGATAGCCTTAAGGAAAGCTTTATGCTTACAGTAAAACAAGCTTTTAGTGAAATTGGTCCAACCGAGAAGGATTATAGGGATAGGGCTGCCCTTATAGACCGTGACATGAAGAATTTGAAGGAGATTGTTATGCATGAACTTGAGAAGAATTTTAAGGAGCATAAAAAAAGAGGTGAGTAATTTACGGATATTTCGTGACTTGTCTGTGGTTTATTGAAGATATGGGCAGAGTAAAAGCTATTTCACACATATAAAAAAGGTAGAACCACTTACAAGAAAGGTTCTACCTTTTGAATTGTCTACTGCCTTTGTAGCTTCAATCCCAAGAATATAAAATCGGTGGTTTAATGCCTCTCTATCTAAATATTTTTCTTTGCAAGCTATATTCTCTTGGCATACATGTATTCTGATACAAGCTCGTTTCGCCAACGGGGATCTGGTCTAAGGTGCACATCCTGGCTATGCGAAATATAAAAACCCTCTACAGTGATAAGCTGCCCTTGAACGCCCCTAACTCGAACTGTTTCACCTTCCCTTAAGATTACTCTTTTCAGGACCTGAGATTTGTCCACCAGTATTCTATGGATGTAAGCTTCCTCTTTCTCCAATTCAACAATAATCATTGTGTCAAATTGTTTAGGCACTTTGATAGTCGTCTGGCCAAACTCTCCTTGAGAGCCCACTAAAATTTCTCCAAAGTACTCACATATCCCCTTCTTGGTATTTAAAAAGAAAACATGAGGGCAACTACCAGCCGCCCATGATCTATCCAGGGTATAAACGTTGCTCAAGTCCAACTCGTGCATGGCCTGGAATCGATCGGCTCCCTCTTTTTCAACCCAGAACCCGATTGGATGAATACTAGGGCCAATTAAGTCAAAAGAATCTAACGCTGGCGGCTCATAGCTGATGTGACTAGTTTGCCGTACTTCATCTTGATCAAACAACTCTGATTGAGTACACCAGGTGGATGAGTTTACAACGCCTAATGGACCAAAAACAGTAAGTAAAGGTATGACAACTGTCGAATCAGGCTCTAATGGAGCTGGAGGAAGTTCAATGCGCTTTGTACTGCGTAGTCTAAAATTCCTATCAGAAAAGGCTCGAAGCGAGGGTGTCGATCCTGTGTCGATAGATCCTTCTAGCGATTTAAGTTTGAGATAGCAATTTGAGATATTACTTGCCGCTAAAAAAACTGTCCATATTGGACGTATGAAAAAGTCCTCTTGAAAAAAGGGCGTCCCCTCACCGCATTCCTGTTTAAACAAAAGGACCCGAGCAAAGTTCTCTATTTGTATTTCGCCGCTTATTAGCTTTTGCTTCAATGGGTGGGTGTCCCCCAATTCCGCTAAAAATTCCTCTTTATTAGGAATTCTAATAGCTTCATAATAGGGAAACTCTGAGTCCTTTTTGTCTATAACACATGCATCTGGGTTCACTTTAAGGTATTCTTCTTTGGTTGGGAAGATATTTCCCTGCTCAGCAGCAATATTGAAATTATATGGATTGGACCGAACGATTGAACACTGAAATTGGAGAACATTGTTTGCCACGAGCATAGCATTTGTGACTGGTATTTTTGAAAAATCCGACCTACATACTTCTTCCAGAATTCCTAAACTTCTGCAAATGAGGTAACGGCAGTACAAAACGTCTAAGTCAGTAGGCGTCAGAATCTTGTTCTGCTGCACGACTTGGAACCACCTATCCCTAGCTGCCCTTAGTTCCTCTGGTGAGTATCTTATGCCACGTGGATGCTTTGGATTATAATGACCAGCGTCAGCATGACAATCAAAGCAGAGAGCAATCGCGTTTTCAGAACCGTTAGACCCTCCCTGAGATTCTTGCACTATGTGGTGTACCTCTATCTTAACTCCCTTATAACGATGACAGACGCAGCAATGACGAGCTGCTGCAACAAGAACCTGCTTGCGCACCTCAGGAGAGAAGCTCATAGTACCTCCACTTTATAGCCGGGGAGCTAGCAAACCAGAAACATAGTGTAGTGGATTGTAAATCCAACGCTGCATTGATATAATTAGTTGTATGAAAGCAAGATATATAATTCTATAAAGTACTTGTCTCTAATTTGCTTCACTAGAGTAACTATTTGTCTAACAGTCTGGACGTAACCTACCACGGGATAGCGAGGCAACCAACCGAGCTTATGGATCCCAACCACAATCGCTTTGGGATTCCGATTGCACGCGCTTTACTGCAGTTGCGCTGAAGCTCTTTTGGATCTATGTTACATCAAGAATGCTCACTTTCATTTGGAGATTTCGGTACTTTACCTGACTCTGGTATCACCCATTCCCAACAAATCAGCTGCAGGTCCTTTTCTGACGGCTCACGGCTATCAGGGCGTGGTAAAGGACGATCGAGGCCCTTGGTCTCTAGCGCGACCCAGAGATCCTTCAGGGCTTGGATAGCCATATCATTATCCGGAACAACATTGAGTGCCCGGTATGCATCCTGAACGCTGTCTTCTCGCCGCAGCAGATCATCGGGATGGTGTTGACCACACCATTTATGAAATTTCTCTGCCAATTCGGGTATCGCCTCTTCAACCTCGGATACCTGAAGCCATTGTCGCACGCGTCGCACCAGCTTCCCTGGATCTTGAGCTGAGCGTGTACGTCGATACTCTTGCGATAACTCTGGGATTGCTTTCTTCAGAGGCTCAATTAGCTGCTCGAATGGATTCCTACCCTCAGGGATTTCAGCCCGCAAAATATCTCGATTCGCGGCGATATGCTGAACTATCTCTACCGCTGAGCCTATAACCGGAGACTTGTCAGCCGCGTAGAATCTCCAGAACACCTGCCCACCGAATTCTTCAGGCATCTTAAGCATCAAAAAAACGCCTGGTTTTTTGCCTTTCTTAACACTGTAGATACCATCTGGAACTTGCCGAACTTCTTCGGTTCCAAGCTCGCGCACCATATCAATATATACGCGAAGCTGATCAAGAGCATCGTCGAAATTCTGACGCTTTTCTCCTTCGAGATAGACCCTGTCTGCTTCAGCCCCACCACTTCGGATAGCAACTAAATCATCTAAAGCCCGCTCTTCAATCACTTCGCCTAAAACCGATGCATCAAGACCAACTGTGGCATCAATATTCTGAATTCTCTTTTGCAGCCGCTTGACCAGCTTGAGGAGGTCTTCCAGTCCTTTCTCCGGCATCATATTGTAAATATATACCCTGTCGTGTGGGGAGAATAGTCTGTCGATGCGCCCCCCCCTTTGGATCATCCTCACCGGATTCCAGTGCAGATCATAGTTCACTAAGAACTGTGCATCCTGGAGGTTTTGACCTTCACTTAATACGTCGGTCGCTATTAAGATGTCAATAGGTTCTTCTCGAAAAGGTTCTATCTGTTCCTGCAAAATGGGATCATCAAGCTCTTCGTCTTCTCTGAATGTGGCTAAGGGTGCAAAATGGCTCATGATCCTGTATCGCCGGTTGGGATCGTCATCACCGGTGAGCAGCGACATCCAAGGTTGTCTGCGAAGATTGCTCCGGACATAGAACTGACGGCGCCACTGCTCTCGATCCGGCCCGCCGAGCTTCCGAAAGATGTGGCGTGCTGTATCCTTGAAATTGGTAAAAATAACGATCCTGGTCGGAATACCATGCCTATCGTATTCTGGCAGGGATTCTAAAAGGTTGCGCAAAGTCTCTACCTTTGGATCTTGATAGCCCTCTCCATCCTTAAGAATCGTCTCAATCTTGCTAACCATTGATCTCAGTGCATCGCTATCAGCTTTTACATCACGCGATAGCTCATCGTACCTATAGCTGCTTCGATCAACTTTTGGCAGAGACTCTATCAATTTCTTGAGCCGCTCCTCACCACCTCGTTCTTCAAGCAGATCATCCGTTAGATGTCCACCGAGAATAATCTTCATCCGATCCCTGCTCTTAGGGCGTAATATCTTTCCCTCTTCCAGGAGCTTCAAAAAAATATCCAGATAGATTGCCTGCTGGCTTACGCTGCTTAATAAGGCGGCAATGGAACTTTCCATTCGCTTCAGATAGATAGTGCGTAGAATTCCAATGAAGCTCTCGTTTCGCTTGATCGCTCTCTCTTGCTCTTTCTTTGCATCTTCGGTATCCGCAGGGATACCGTAACGCTCCAGGTTATAAATACTAAAGTTCAAGTTACTAAGCGTCTCGAGCACATCCTTATAGATGCCACCATAAAGGTCAATAAGGCTATATTGCAGAGCCTCGGGGATCTCATGTTCAGGGAAAACCAGCGGTTTTCCATTAATCTCCATCGGCTCACCTGCCTCCTGCCGCTGACGGATGTCGTGGCGCGTTCTCCGGACTAAGGTGAGAAGCATAGTATTGAGGAGACCAGGTCCACCACCCTCTTTCTCAAGCTGGCGGAAAGTTCCTTCTAAATTCCCTACAGGACCACGACCTGCGTACCAACTGTTGTCTCCGCGAGTGATCAGCATCAGCTGATGATATAGGTCCCAAAGACTATTGTTGATGGGCGTGGCAGTTATTAGAACTAAACGCTTATCCTGCTTCACACCTCCCCTCATGACCTCCATTAGACCCCGGTACTGCTTGGTGCCTGGGTTGCGGAAATTGTGACTTTCATCTACTAAGACAATATCGTATTTTTGGAGGCGACGAAGACGTCGCTCCAATTTGCGCTTTCGAGCCTGATCTTCCACCTCTTCAAAATCGACCAGTTGGCGAAGAGCCTCCATCGACACCATCTCACCAGGAATTCCCCATGTGCGAAGCTTGTCATGGCTCCAGTTATTCTTAAGTTGAGCAGGGCATACGACCAGTGCCTTGATATTTCCTTTGCGTCTGGCAAGGTATTCTTTAAGGATGCCGAGCCCAGTGTAGGTTTTCCCTAGCCCTACGGAATCGCAGACCATCGCACCCCAGTGTCTCTCCAAGAGCTCTACGGCACGGCTAACGCCTTCCTGTTGGAAGGTTGCCAGTTTATCTGCGATTCCTTCAGAGAGCCCTAGCCCAAGAAAGCGCCCGTAAGCTGTGTGGAGAGCTTTGAGGAACACCTGCCAGGGAGTAAAGCGTCTTCCGAAAAGAACACACTCTTCTAGCCGATGGATAAGTTCCTCACGGCATTCTTGACCTTGATCCCACTTGCGTTCAAACCAACCCTCCAACTGGTTAGTAGTACCCGAATCAGTAGTGATCAAATTAGCCTCGATATTACCTTCAAGACCTCCCTTTGTGAGATTACTGCTCCCCACGACACCATATGATACAGACTTTTCCCTAAGAAGATAAACCTTTGCATGCAAATGAACGTTAGGAGCTGTGTAAGTATCTAGTACTTTTCCGTCTTCAACCTCTCCAACTTTGTCTCCCAGAAACCGTCGAACCTCGACTCCACTTCGTTCAAGAAATCTCACCAAGTCTTGAACCTTATGCCAGGATTCTAGGTTGAACTGTCGTCGGGCCTCGAATGCCTCCTCGCCTTCTTCACCAAGGAGCTTTTTACGTTCTTCGTGATTCATCAAAACCCATGGAATCTTTCCCTCAAGGAATTCAAACCAACTGATGGTCTCAACCGGGCCGCGGAGTTCTTCATCTCCTTCTTGGAGGATTTCACCCGGACCCCTTCGAGTGAAGAAGGGCCGCTCGCCAAGCAGAAGCTGTACATGCTTGACCGGTTCGAGGCCTCTCTGGATGGCTCGAAATCCTTCTGGTGTCAGATAAGCTGTAGCAATACAGACTCTGTCTGGTTTTACTTTTTCAAGAGTGGAGGCTAGTACATGGAGCATAGTTCCGGTGAGTTCATCGTTTGCGACGAAGGTATGAGTCGCTGCCAACTTGTTATCCATTGTATCTTTAACTCCTCATTGATCCTTTCGAAAAACGACGTCGTTCTTTCCATTGTGTAAGGAGTTTTGACTCCTCTTTTAATATTCCATAGACTTCTTTCGCAATGGCATTCGCTTCTTTCTCAAGTTGAGAGTTATGCGAGTTTCGAAGCTCCAATTCAATTTCCGATAAACGATCTTGTATCTCTTGTGGTGGAGTCACGATTGGGAGCCGGCACATATACTTACGTTCCCATTCGTAAAAATAGTTTTGAAGTCTAGTGAGCGAAGTAGCTGCAGCAAGGACAAAAAATACATCTGAGTTCAGCAAAGGCACAACCCAGGAAGGAATACCAGTGACTATATAACATTTTTGATTTGTATAGTACTTTTCTTCGTCAAATAGAAACCTAGATTCTGAACTAATCGTAGACCATATAAGCTTAGGTTTCTCAAACTCCTCGTAATACTCAATACTATCTTGAATTTCAAACCATTTATAGCTTCCAGGCTTTCTCCCAGGTCCTTTATCACCGGATTTCTTCTTCGGTCTTAGCTTATCTTTCCATTGCTCTAAGTAAGATTCTATCGCTGAGTATCTTTCTATTTGCGTTCCGTGCCGAGTGAAGATTACATAGAGCCCCGGCCACTCAGCTTTCCAACGCTTTATATCTCTCCCCCTCAACCATGGCTTTATCAACTCTGAGCTTTTTGGATCCATGGCGCTCAACTCGTTTCGTTTCTCCTGATTTATTACAAATGCTTCGTTAAGCCCAGTCACAATGCCTCTATACATATTTCCCTTCACGAACTTTCCGAAAGGTGTCCCCATTTGCATGAGCCTGTCGAAAAGTGAAATCAGTTGTGAATCCTCAAGGATCCAGCCCCTTTTGCGAAGCAGAAGTTGAGGGAAGTCTTTAATGCCAGCATCATCGAGCAAAATACGAAGATTCTCTAGCTCTTCGCGCACACTGGTTACGTTTGCAGGGATACTCTTTTCCGCAATCCTACGTCTAATGACATGCGAGAGATCAGCGATCTGGCATACTCCGCAATCTGACGACGCCTCCTTGGTCCCAACAAGAATAGCAGGATAGGCAGCAGCATCAAATACTGGGAGATCTCCAAAATCAATAAAATGTTCAATCTTGAGATGTGAGGGTAAATACTCCCTGATACCATCACCGTAGCCTGCACGCATGAACTTGTTGCTAGTAATGAAGCTCAGATTCCCACCTGTCCTAAGGATCTGAATTGCGCGGCCGTAGAAGAAAACTAGTAAATCTGCTGTGCCCTTAAAGATAGAGGAGTAAGCCTGTTGATAGGTTAATTGGTCTTTTTCTGACAAAGACTCCTGACGAACATAGGGCGGATTAGCAACAACGACATCGAATCCACCCTCCTCGAAGATTTCAGGAAATTCCAAAGGCCACAGAAAGGGTTTCTTATATGGTGCCCATGGGTCAAGACTAGCCCGAAGCTCTGTAAGGAACTTCAGGTTGCTCTCCAGTTTCGAAACCTTTTTTTCTTCGGTTCGTAAGCCCCGCCTATTAGCACCGAGTGACTCAAGTCGTTTGATGTTCTCTAGGGCATTTTTAAGGGCACGCTCATGATTCTCTCGCAAAACATCAATCTGGATCTTAAGGGCTCTAATCTGTTTGTTCTTAATTCGCTCACGGAGTCGACGAGCAGAAGAAGGAGTATCGGTCTTTGTGAACTCCTCACGCAAAATTCTAATCTCTTCTTCTATCGCAGGGAGTGCACCGAGATTTCCGAGCCCAAGTTCACTCTGAATAGTGTGCCGGGGCAGACTATCAAGCAGCGGCTCAGTTCCGATTCGGTCAACTAGACTGTCTCCAGCTACAAACCGGAAGTCAAGGTTTGGAAGAGGTACTGGCTCATTAGCATCAATAACCAAGGATAGCCAAAGCCTTAAATGACAAATTTCGATCGCTTCTGGATTGATATCAACTCCATAGAGACAGTTCGTGATGATATGCTCCTTCCACTCTGCCATCTGTTGTCCACCGATGTCAACAACCACATCAGTACTCTGGAAAAGACCCTGTTTGAGAAGCAGAATCTCTTGCATCATGCCTACTGGAAAAGCTCCCGAACCAACAGCAGGATCACAAACTGTCACTGAATCTAGTGCATCTTCAATCCTTTTTCGTTCAGCAATGGTGAGTCGCCGATCACTCAAAGATGGATCGATGGCTTCAGCGCGTAACCAATTGAAATCCTCTTTGGTGAAGCCAGTTTTTTTTGCCAGATAGCCATCTAAAGCTTCTTGGCACATGAAGCGGACGACTTCTCTAGGTGTATAGAAGGTTCCTGTTTTGGCACGAACACCTTCCTCATTAAGATTCTCAAAGACCTTGCCGAGCAGCTCAGGATCGGGATCCAACGACTGGTCATCAGGTGTGGATTCTCTCGTTGTGAACCGATAACTTCGCAGCAATCCCAGGACAGTTGGAGATTCAGAGGAATGCTGGCGAGGATCAAAGAGATTGTTCGGTAGGTCAATTTCTATATTCTTACGATCTTCTCCATACAACTCATCCTCGAAACGACTCTGTAGAAACAAGCCGCCATTTAAGAAAGGTACCTCCCCTAGTGCTTTAGCTGCTTCACATCGTTGGGTTTTATCTTGGGCTAATGCCTTAAAGAATAATAGAATTAGGGTGTCTCGGAAAAAGTTGTGGTCATCCCGCCCCCTGCAGCGTCTCTCGTATAGATTGACGAAATACTTATGATCTCCGTCTAACCAACCTTTCGACTGAAGAAACCAAAGGAAGAGAACCCTCCCTAGGTTGCGAGTCACATAGCGGCGGACTTTACCCTCGTTTTCGGGATTCTGAATAATTGCTACATTGCGGTTTGATCGCTTAAGTGTCTCAAGAACTCTCTGGTGCAACTCTCTAAATTCTTGATAGAACCGCTTAGCGACCTTCTCAACGTTGAAAGCATCGCTCCAGAGCCTGAAGGTACTGACTGGGCTCATCTCCGGTGCCATTACCAAATCTTGAAGTAGCTGTAGATGATGATTAGTCGGTTCTTGGCGATCTATGACAGCACGAATGGTTCCGAAAGATTTGTCTGCACGAACTCTGGGCAGAACGAGCTCAATATCGTTAATACCTTCGGCGGTTAATGCTAATAGAAACTTGCGGTCTCCTGCTGGCTCGAGCTCCACAAGAGCTTTGGTAATCCTGCGGCGATATCTTTCACGTTTAGCGCTATGTTCATCCCAACTCAACAAATTAGCAGACCAGAAAGATACCGTACCCGATGAGGTTTGATACTCTCCAACACGGTATAAACCATCAGCTACAGGAAACACACGTTTGTGGAGCTCAGATGCTCTGTCTTCTAGGTAATTAACTGGATAGTCTTCTACTTCAAAGCCAAGTACCTTTACAAGTGCTCCGAACTCTGTAACGCTCCTTGTTCTTTCAAGCGCTTGTCTGAATGTGGCAAGGTTTAGGCTCATGGTTATCCTCAACAAGTCACAACTGGATTATAAATCCAATACTGTTTTGGAATAATTGATTAGAAGCAATGCAGATCGAAATTGATTCAGCGGAATTGTCGCGAATTTGCTTCAACAGGCATGGATATTTAGCTAACAGCTTCTACATTAGCTGAGCTGCTTTGGGCGTAGCATGACCTGAAAGAAAATCTTAATTCGACTGTCATCCACATATTTTAATAGATTACACAACATTCAAGCTGCAACTAGAGTCTATGCTTCTCAAAGAATATGGGTAGAAATGCCAGTAGCTGGTTAACTGACTCTGCAGAGACCTCATCCCATTGTGCATGAAGAGCAGCATTACGAAGATTCTTGAAGCTCTGAATGGATTGATTTGTAGATTTCTCTATTACCTTCGCTGCTAGCAGCTTCCTGGCCGTAATCCCCATTTCTTTATCTTGCGCATCTTCAACGCCCGAGCGTTTTGCAAGGCGCTTCAATGAATCCTCGAGGACGATACAAGCAAGAACGGCTGCTGGATCTTTTTGGCTTTCTTCGAGCAGTGTAGCAGCTGTTTCAAGGAAATCTTTTTTGATATCTATAAGAATAAGTGAAGTTAGTTCATCAAGTATACCCGATTCAATATTACGTTTTGTTCCAATCAGCAGCCCCTCTACTTTCTTCAGGGCGTGCAGATGGCCTTCATTGTAAAAATGAAGAATCCGTTGATAATGCGGAGTCCCACGTCCATATATGGTTTCTATTAGTGAAATTGCCTCAGTCATTACAGCTTCATATTCCGCATTCATTTTGAAGCCGCTTCCCGCAATATCTGAGTACCAGCTTGACTTAATAGGGCCAATCCTCGAAATGAGTTCATCAATCTTCGAAATAAACTCATTTATACGCCGATTCATATTCATCCTCAATTCTGTACTATACTTCGTTTACTCAACGGTCGACGCAACGTCTTCGGCGAGCCAGAGCTTGTTTTGACTTCTAAGAATTCTTTTTTGATCGCCGTCAACTGAATGAGCTGGTTAGATAGGGATTCAATTTTTACCATATTTGAGTTCACTAAGGAGACGTCGGGCAAATTGCGCTATGTCTTTGATATAAACTTTGAGTTCTGATGATTGAAATCCATGAAAAACAGAATTACGAGCAGTGAGTGCTTTCTGAGCAATGCCAAGATCTTCTCGTGAAATAACACCCTGTGAGTATAGCTCTTTGATTAAAGCAGATGTAGGTAGTCGATCAAGAGGAAGTCCTTCACGAATAGCAAAGTGTCTAAGTAGAGCCTCAACCGAAGTCCAGAGTAGCAAGAGAGCATTATCGTACATTTTGGATGAGATAAGTTGATCTGCTTGGTCCATACGCTTTTCAATATCTTCTTGATTTATAAGGTCTTCCGTAGTAGGTGTAACTTCTTCTTGACGCGTATCAACCACTACAAGAGAGAATCGCCAACCAGGATTCTGCTGAATTCTTCTTGCTAGTTCCCGGAATTGTTCTGAAGCGGCTATACTTGTTCCAATCTTTATTTCTACGACGACGGAGTCTTTTGGTCCTCGAGCTACAAGATCTGGTCGGAAACCGGCCATGAAATCTGGAAGATCGCTAGGGCTTGGCTCTATGAAAACTTCATAACCACGAGACTTATAATCCTCTGCCACTTCACGGAGCTTCCGATCATATGCTTCTTTAATATTGTTTTTCATAATAGTTGCTCCTGCGGCGGTGCATCGCCGACTTGGACATAAACAAACTCGCCACCGATCTCGAACCCTTCAATTAATACTGAAGATGCATGAGTAAGGTCGAATGAACCATCAAGACGTCTTCGTCGACCTATTACGTCAGTAACTATAGTATCATCTTGAAAGGTGATACCGACAAGTGCATCCTGTATTGGCTTAATAATGTTATCAACATCAAGAGCTGCCTCTTCATAAAGGTATATCAAGGTCAGGCAAACGGGTCCTTCAGCTGGATTTTGATCAGCAGGCCAATATTTGAGTGCTTCCTGCTTCACGTAATCCTTCCAGTCACGAAGGCGTTGTCGATGCCGCGTCTGTTGAGATACTGGACGGCATCTTATTAAGAATTCAAATGGAACCATATGCACAATTTTCTCGATTTTATGAATCCTCTATCTAACGGCTGGGGCATCAGGTGCGGCGGTGGAGATGTGCTTGTTTTGACTGGAATAGAATCGCTTTGAAGAGCCGTCGCCTGAATGCCCTTGATATTCATTGAGGCCTCCCCTTTGGGAGTCATCTGAATTATATTCAGATCACACTTTTCACCTCTCACCGAAA